>Ga0126378_10005138_pt1 | contig 10129 bp, 5 predicted proteins | sample PanSoiMetPlot_23_FD_92587 | JGI IMG/M metagenome (GOLD analysis project Ga0126378, IMG submission 92587) | Tropical forest soil microbial communities from Panama - MetaG Plot_23 | ecosystem: Environmental > Terrestrial > Soil > Tropical forest > Bulk soil | place: Panama | collected 2016-02-17 | reverse complement strand
TTAGTTACCTTGCTGCCGTCCTTGTCGGGATTTTGCAGCGTCCCATAGACCACCTGATGATCCTGAACGAACACCGGCGACGGCGGAATCGCCATCGGAATCGTGGGCATCGGCACCACTGCCGGTATCGGCGTCCCGTTGGCGATTTCGCCGTCGGGCAGCGCGCGTGAGCCTGGCACGGGAGTCCCGTCGGGCAGACCCGTGCACCCGGCGGGATAGCCCCCGGAACACACCGGCGTGCCTGCTTCGAACACATCGTGGACTCGCCACAATGACCACATTCCTGACGCGAAATGCGGATAGAAATGGCAATGGAAAATCGAATCGCCTATAGTCTTGTTAAGATTGCCGCTGCCGTTGTACACCATCTCCAGGGTGTAGCTTGCGCCCGGGCTGATCATTTGGCTGTCCAGGTAGCTCGAGTTATCGCTGTTGGGAGATTGCAGCCACTGTTGAGCGTGCTGATGGTGTACGTGCGTGACGTCGGTTCCGCCATGCAGTATCCTGAAGATCACATGGTCATCGACGTAGCTGTGATATACGTTCGAGGGATCATCAGGGTAAAAGGCCACGGTTGCCTTCTGGACCGGCGTAATTGTGAAGGGAGCCGTCGTCCCGGAACGAGTCGGAGTCACGGTTCCCTGTTGCACGCAATTGGTTCCATTCCCAATATCGGTCGTACTACAAGGAGCATTGGCCGGTTTGTCCACGAGCATTGCCGGATCGCCGACGGCCCATGAGCTCAAGAAGAATTCTTCAAACTTGCAGTCCGTGCAGCCGCCCATTGGACCCACGCCGATGCGGTTTGCATAGATCTCAGCCCCAATCCCGCCGGTCCCGTAATTGATCCCGAAATTGTCTCCACCAACTTTGATCGTATCGGAAAGTCCCGCTGAATTATTTGGACTGAACACTGGAAATGCCTGGACGGCGGTTTGCATCAGATGATAGATCGTAGTGATTTCGCGGAAAGGCTGTTTGCGGTCGGGCAACGCAGGGTTCGTGCAGAAGTCCGGATCAGCTTTCGAAGCGGGATTGCTGCAATTTGGGTCCGGGCTATTGGGGCCGGTGATTCCGTGGAACCTTCCATGGTGGGGCCCGGTTATAATGGCAGTCAGATCGCTGTGAGCGATAGCATCGCCATCAGTCATCCGAAGAATCGGTTTCCCCTGCCGCGGGCCTGAAGGATACTTGGCGTCATAGTTCAGTATTGGCTGGCCGAGTGGAGTAAACCCGTTATTGCCTTTGGTCTTGTCAATCGCGAGCGCCAGGTCTTCAGCGGTAACCTGGCTCCTGTACCATTCCGCGCCTTTCGGTTCGACGTTAACCGCGCCGAAAAGGCCTTGCCCAAGCTGCTCGCCCGTGGTGCTCGTATCGCCGAGCGTATAGAGCAAATAGGTGCCGGTCTTCTCAGCATAGAGGGTATAGACTTTCGGAGGCGGCGGCGGTGGCGGTCCCGGGTTTAGCGGGCCGCCTGGACTCTGATATCCGCTATTGTTAACTCCAACAAACGTGCCTCCGTCATCAATGCCGGTCACCATCTGCATCCCCTCGACATGTAGGGAGACGTCAGGGGTGGTCGACGGAACTTGTGAACCGGTGGGTACAGGAATCCAATTATTGAAAGTAATCTGCAGGCAGTCGCCTTCATTGACCCGCAAGACAAGAGGCCGCGCCCGCTTGTAAGGCTTCAGCTGCGGCGTGTTGTTAACGACCTCCACGTCATCCTGCAGAGCGAAAATCAAACCTTGGGGCATCGCAGCCCCAAGGCGATTGAGCATGAATGCCTGTTCGATCGCCACGACTTTGGCCGAAACGGTTCTTGCGCACTGGATGCCCGGTCGTGTGCCTCCGGCGTGGCGCGCGCCGGCGCGGCGCTGACCACCTTCTTCACCCTCGGACGGTTCATTGGAGGATGCTTTATTGTCAGGATCAGTCGGGCCAGCGGTAAGATCCCGGCTTTTGCCATCGGCCGCGGGTTGATCCCCAGCCGGCACAGCATGAAGGGTACCGCGAAAACTCGACTTGTTGGTTGAGCCTGCTGGGCGCGAGGCGCCGGCATCAGAGCTAGAATCCTGAGCATTGGCTATGCAAAAGGCCGTCAGCACAATTAGAGTGAGCGCCGGCGCCATCGTCAGGGATTTCAATGCGCTGCGAATATTGTCCATTTGCAGTCCTCCGCTGCTTGATCACCCGGCGCAAGCCGAAATCGGGACACCGGGCACCTTGATCTTCGGAAGCCTAACAAAGCAAGTACTTTAAACCCGCTGAGGGGACTGGGGCCTGGTCCTAAGACAATCTGCTCTTAATTCAGCCTGATCCTGTTTAGGGCTGATCCTGTTTCAAACTGCTTCAGTTTCAAGCCGCCTTCATTATGTCGGCTCTATTGGGGCGTTATCCGACGACAGCTTGTCTACGCACCCAGAATGGGTCTACGCACCCAGACCGGCCGTTCCGAGAAAGGTGTTCGCCATTTCATAGCGACAAGTCTGAGCACGGCAACTCATGAGGCATGACGCTCATAGGGCCGGGAGCGTGAAGTTTTCGAGTTTAGGTCCTAGCCAAGTTGTTCATTCTCTCGAGTCCGGCTAGACCCATTCCGAGCGAGACACGAGACGTCCCAATAGACCCGTTCACCGGTTGCATCGACTAAACCAGCAACCCGCACACTGCAACTTGATGCTATCTCCAACCTAGCCATCCACTGTTCCAAGCAGCCTCGATGCAAAGCGTCGATCGGGCTCGCAAGCGAACCTCTGAGAAAAATGGCAGACACGATTGAGTGGAGGCGCACTTTGAGCACTTCGCCACTGGTACAAAGCCATCAGTTCATCGAAGTCGCTACGATCGGGGGCCAGGCGCCGGATCTTACGCAACAAATTCCTGGTCGTGGTGCCTTCGACTCCCCTCACAAGGCCCGCCGCACAGCGATGCGCCGCCATTCGCTTCAGCGCAGGTACACAATTCGGATCTACCTGGATTGCCCGGCTGAGGCGCCAGTAGGCATCATCAAGATTTCCGGTTCCCAATAGAGCGTCGTAGCTCATCGTCAGAGCCACTGCGTTATCAGGATCCATCTGGAGCGCCTTGTCAAAACTGGAGACGGCCTTCCCGAGGTTCCCCGCCGCCAGATGAGCCAGTCCCGAGTCGCGCCACCGCATGGCGTTACTTGATTCCATCATAGCCGCTCGCTCGAGACAGGCGGCTGCGCCGGCGTAGTCCCGCTCGCATAAATCGATCAACCCTTGAATTTCATACTCGAGACACGGGGTCTTTGCGAGGGCCAGCGCACGCCTGTACGCCGCGGCAGATTCTTCCTCCCTGTCCGTCAGCCGCAGGAGATTGGCCAGCTTCATCCAAACCTCTATTAGGCGCGGCTGTTTCTTCACCACGTGCCGGTAGTGCTGTACCGCCTCTTCCCAATCTCCCATCGCATATAGCAGGGCAGCAGTTTCGAGCCGCTTTTTCCATCCCCGGGGATGGTCCTCTACGTACCTCTTAAGAGTCCTAAGCTTCAGATTCAACCTGTTAGGGCGTTGTCGCAACAGAATGAACGTGTCCTTCCTTTCTCCTGAACGCATGGTGACGGTGACCGGCCAAAATTCAGGAGGACTCCCGGCCGTGTCGTTGATCTCTTCCCGCCTCCCGGTCTGTTCCGCCAACACCAGCGCGTGCGAGTTCGGGGTTGAGCCGCCGTTGTGTAGCTGTCGGACGGCTCCGATGTAGGCTGGCGGAGTAGAGTCACCGGACAGATAGCCTTGCAAGCGACCGCGCAAGACACTGCGGGCCTGTTGAATTCGCTTGCGGACATTATCGGTCGACAGCGCGAGTCTATCGGCGACCTGCCGGCTGGGGACCTCGTGCCAATAACGCAAGAGCAACGGCTCTTTCAGCCGGGGCGGCAGCTCATTGATTGTCCCCGCAAGAACTCCCGTGGCCTCCTCCCGTAACAGTGTCTCTTCCGGGGAGGGTACGAATTGACCCGCACCATCAAGGTCCCCGGCAGAACGAGAGGCCGTCTCAACATGCACCTTTCGCCTCGTATGTTCGCGGTGCATTTCCATGCACACGTTGTGGGTCAATCGAGCGAGCCACGCCCGCGGATTCATGACCGCGCTTGCGTGCCGGGGCAATCGATCCCTCGCCTTGAGCATCGCTCGGCTGAGCGCGTCCTCTGCATCGGCATGCATCCCCATGTCGCGAAGGCAAACAGCGAAAAGAAATTTCTGATAGCGCTGCCAGAGAACCCAGAACGCCGAGGAATCACCCCCGGCGATGCGGCCTAAGAGAACCAGCGATTCATTCAGATCGGTTTGGGATTGAACCCACTGACCCTTCACGCCGGCATTGCGCGGGATCTGACCTTCAGGAGCTATCGCAAAGTCCCTGTCGGTCAACTCTGACGCGCAGCCCCAGCCTTCGGCTGCTTCATCGGCAGGCCCGGCAAGAGAAGGCCCTCTGACGTCCACTGCGAGTACTTCTGGTCTGGCGCTATTCATCCTTATCGACCACCCCTATTGGTTCCAGGACTGTTACGGCCAGTCATGTGGAAGACACTTATGAAGTTGGCTTCACTTTGGAACAGCCACTGACTGGCTAATGGGACAAACTCTAAAGCAACAAAACTTACTTAGTGCTGTACTAATGCGATCCAACGGTTACTGCGGCGCCTATCCTACCACATTTGTTTGAAACCTGAAAACTGAGAACACCAGGACGAGTGCTCGAGAAAAGATCAAGCTTGCCGGATACTTCCGCACTAAACCGGATGGCGGATCCAACCGAAGGCGAAGGGCGCCCACATGCGGGCATTCAGGGCTGTCACCAATTTCAGTCGCCTGCTACTGATCGGAAACTGGAGGCGCCCGCATGACCGGTTCATAAACATAAATTCACTGAAACAAGATGGCTAACGGGTTGCGCGCTCAGAAAGGTAGTTGCGCATTCGTGACACATTGATGCCTGACACGATAGTGATTCGGTGGTATAACCTACTGGAAAGGAGTTCACACATGCTCGCGCGGATTGGTGGCAGTGTCCTGGCAGCTTCCATTTTGCTCTTAGCAATTGGCCCGTCATTTCCTCGCATAGCTCCCGAGCCTGCCGAAAACGCCGTCGAAAAAGCTGTCATCAAACCACAGAGTTCTTACGTATGCCCAATGCACCCTGATGTGAAATCAAATTCGCCTGGCAAATGCCCGAAGTGCGGAATGACTCTCGAGCTTGCACCCTCAACCAAGAACCAAACTCCTGCCGCTGGCGCCAAGGGTGAAAGCGCCTCTGCCCTGGCGTTCCGAATGAAGATCCCGGACACGCAGGTGTCTGATCAGAACGGCCGGAAGCTGCGCTTTTATACTGACCTCGTCAAGAACAATACCGTCGTTATCGAGTTCATCTTTACCTCATGCACAACGATTTGCCCTCCCTTGACGGCAGTCCTAAGACAGGTCCAGCAGCAGTTAGGGGACCGGGTTGGAAGCGGGCTCGCGCTGGTTTCGGTGACAGTAGATCCGGCTTATGATACACCTGAGCGTCTCAAGGAGTTTGCAGATCGATTCAGGGCGGGCCCTGGTTGGTCTTTCGTTACCGGTAGCCAGAGTGATATCGATGATCTGCTCAAATCCCTCGGCGGATATGCGGCTGATCGGACCCAGCACTCGCCGATGATTCTTATTGGCAATGACTCGGCCGGGTACTGGACGCGTACATATGGCCTTGCGCCTCCGTCGAAACTCGTGCAATTGATCAACGATGCGGCGGCCAGGCCCGCCTCACATCCAAGTGTGGCCGGCCCCTCCGGGCCGGTCCTGACGCCCGCCCAGGCGGCCGCCCACTACTTCCCCAACCCGGTGTTGTTCACGCAGGACAACAAATCCGTCCATTTTTATGACGACCTGATTCAACAAAAGGTAGTGCTGATAGACTTCATGTTTACCACTTGCACTGGAATATGCCCGTCGATGACCGCTAACCTGGCCAGAGTCCGGCATCTGCTCGCCGGCCATGTCGGAAGAGACGTCAACATCATATCGATTACGGTTGATCCGGCAGTTGATACTCCACAGGAGCTCAGAAAATACGCGGAGTTCTATGGGGTCGATGGACCGGGCTGGTACTTCCTGACTGGAGCCAAAAAAGATGTCGATCAGGTCTTGTATAAACTCGGCGGATATGCCGAAGACAAGAACGACCACTCGACCTTTCTGATAATCGGGAATGCGGAAACCGGGCAGTGGATGAAGATGTTTGCGATGGCCAGGCCAGATCAAATCGCCGAAGCGGTAATGACCCTGCTGAACCCGCCCACCACGCCCCCGGGTCGTGGCGACACGATTCCGCGATAGCGGCCTGAAATGTCCGTAGGCCCCGGTGCCACCGAGCCCGTACACTCATCCGCAATGCAACTCCAGCAGGTCACGGACTATTGCGGCATTCACCCGCCAATTGAGCCGCGATTGGAATTCAAAGAAGGCCGTCCGGCATAAGTGCTCGTACCTCAGCCGGTTCCTCATCAGGCCTATTATCCACGAGCAGTATTCGGATGCGCTCGCCTCCAACGCAAACAGCTTTCCGTTTCTGCCATCGCGGACCACTGTAGTAATTCCGCCCGTTCGCGTTGCGATGCTTGGCAGCCCAAAGGAACTGGCCTCCGCAAAGACGATACCATAACATTCCGCTCTGGTGGGTACGATGAGGAAGGTCGCCCTTGAATACAACTCACTGATCTTTGCCGCTCCATCGCCGGTCGATTTGGAGATGTACCCAGCAGTGCTGACGAATTGAGGGATGGGACCACGGATCTCAGGCTCGCAGCCAAGCACGATTAATTCGGTTCGTAGCCCTCTTGCGTTCAGCTCGGTTGCGACATCCAGCGCTATGTCACCACCCTTCCTCTGCCATTGCCTTCCAACGAACAAAAGGCGGCACAGATTGTCAGGACGGGCCCTGATAATGTTCTCTATATCATTGCCGTTACGATGGCACTCAAGGTTCGCCCCAAAGGGAACGACCTTGACCTTTGATGCATCTACGTCATAGTTCTCGAGTGCGATACGAGCTGCCCAGTCGGATGAGAATATCGCCAGCCGGGACCTGGACAGAGCGGCCTGATCGATTTGACGGGCCAATCTCGTCTTGTCAGCAGGGAAGTCTCTAAAGTAGGGGTAATACTCGATCAAGCCTATATTCGTGGAGTCATGCCAGAATACTATCGGCCTCCTGCTGTCCAGCATCGAGACCTGATCCAGCCCCGAGCTGAATATGACGTCGAATTCTACGTCGCGAAGCTTCCGCTGGAGTTCCTGATTGAGAGGCGTCACATCTGGTGGGAAGCACGATTTGGTCTGTGTTAGCGGTCCCACCGGGCACACTTCCAAGGCCTGCCCGCGGAGCGACTTCATTATGTGATATCCCGTGCCCGAGAATTGATCGATATCATTAGGATCATACTCGGTGGCATACGCCAGTCTCATCCTGTCTCCCGGGTCGCACGTTCGGCGACGGCGTCGACGCATTCAAATCGAGCCTGCCGCTGGCGCAGGGTTAGTTGTAGTCTCAAACACCGGCTGCCGCGGTCACGGTCTCATCCCACATTCCCATGACCTTGTCGATGCTGAATCGCTCCAGTACCTCTGGCGCCCGGCGGGCAAGCCTTTCGCGTTCGGCCCTGTTTCCCATCAACGCGGCCAGAGCGGCTCCCATTTTCTGAACGTTCTGTGCCGGTACGAGGAGCCCGTCAACGCCGCTGCGAATGATATTTCTGGGCCCGCTGGGACAATCAAAGCTCACCACCGGCAGCCCGCACGCCATAGCCTCGGCGAGAACGTTGGACCATCCCTCGCAAAGAGATGAGACGACGAACAAATCAGCATGCCGCATCACCTCATGGGGCTGCGTAGTAAAGCCCGGGAACGAAGCTCGGCCGCACAATCCGAGTTCCCCGGCCAGACCCACCAGCATCTCGCGAAGAGGGCCCTCCCCCCAAATCTCTAATCGCCACTCCGGGTAAGAACTCGCCACGGTAGCGAAAGCTTCGAGCAAAAGAGGGAACCCTTTTTCATGCGAAAGCCTTCCCATACTCATTACAAGCCCCTCCGGCGCTCTCCGGAAGTTGCGTGTGCCCTTCACTGCAGGTGGTTCGACCGCGTTGGGAATGACCCGCGCGCGCGCGCCCGCTATCGGCGCAAGGAACTCGAGAACCTCCCTTGTCAAGGTCACCACATATCGCGCGCGTGGATAGAGGCGCCTCCGCAGCATCTCCCTCGCCTCGCTAAACCTGTTCATGTAAGGATCGCTGTGTTCTGAGACGATTACCGGCACAGCGAGGCCGTAGGTGGCGGCCAGGGTTCGCACATTGTTAACGTCCATGAATGCTATGACCACGTCGGCACCGCTCACAACGATTTCAGCACGCAAGGCTGCTATCAGGGCTTGCTCTGCTCTGAGCAACTCCCTCTCGGGCTCCGAGCATTCCTTCATTAACCGGGCTAGGCCGCCCATGTCACCGGCCGCCGCGGCGCCCATGGCCACCCGGTCGTAGTAGTCCAGATCGCGATGTACGATGGCGGGATTCAGGTGGTAGGCCGGCGGCTTGCGGCCATGGCATATAGTCACGATGATGATCTGCCATCCTTGTCTGGCCCAATAATTGGCCATATAAGCGGCGACCCGCTCAACGCCGCCGCCCGATAGGGACGCAATTACAAAAGTCAGAGTCATCCGTGTCAGTGTAACCCTCAGGCTAAGAAGTTCGGGACGGTGTCGCCCTTGACCGCATGAATCGGCGAAGCTGTCCGTATCCGATCAATTGGATGCCGGTGTGCTTCAAGTGAGACCGCAACTCCATGCTCAAAAACGCTTGATAATCGGCCACTCGAAGCGACCAGTCGGGAGTAATGGCGCGCAGTTCGGGCGTGTCAATCGCCGGGTGAATTAAAAGACAGGACAGGCCATTGGGAAACTCGTCGAATACCTTCCTCGCCTGATCAACCCGGTCGAATCCAGGCTCCAATACTCCCATGACGCTAATCCTGTCGAACACTGGAAACCGGTGCTCGACCCAGCGGGAAAGAGCCCCGGCCACAGCAGTAGTGACGTCACCTTCCCAGCATTCTCGTGAAACTACACCCGGTAGAACTTCCTCGATACAAAGATCGATGTAGCCCGGCAGGAATTTCGTGTCCAATGCTGTGTACATGTGACAATCGAGATGGGTTGCGTCTATTCCCGCGCGGCGGGCCGTCTCGACCTGCGCGCGCAACTCGACGAAAGCCGCCTGGAGCGCGGCGTGTTCTACGACCGACTGTCGCCTGCGATGGAAAAACCCTCGTTCGTCCATTAGCCCTGAATCGGGATCGCGAGTCGAAACTGGTCCCCAGCGGTATGCCGGCCATTCGCTGGTAAGTGTCAAATGAATGCCGAGATCCACTGCCGGCTGTTTGTTGCTCAAGGCCGCCGCCTCTAGAAACCATGGGCACGGGACCATGACGGAACCTGAGGTGACGAGGCCAAACTCGATAAGTTCCTCAAAGGCAGGCAATGTCGCATGGCACATCCCGAGATCGTCGGCATGGACAATCACGACCCGATCTCCGGCGCCGAAACCTAAGGCCTGCAGCACGGGATTTGTGGTCCCCAACAACATAGCGTTGCCAATCGACATGGATCCTGCAAGAGAAACAGAGATCTCCGCTGACTGATTCCGGATTACTGCTCACGCAAGCTCGCGTTCATATTCGCGAACATAGTCAGCGGCCATTCTCAGGTAATGGAAGTCCCGCATAGCCTTGTCACGACACGCGCGGGTTGAGATTCGATCGACTCTTTCAACCGCTCCAATATAGTCGGTTTCACTCGAGCATATAAAGCCCACCTCGGGGCTGATGAGTTCGGTGCAGGCGCCCTTGTCGCTGCAGATTACCGGCGTGCCGGACATCAGCGCCTCGACCATAACAAGCCCAAAGGCCTCGTTCCATTTTGTCGGGAATAGCACGGCTTTCGCCTTAGAGAATAAATCGGCCTTGCGTGTTCCCCAGATTTCGCCCTGGTAATCGGCGCCGCTCTCGGTGCAGAGCTCGGCGATCCGGTTCACCAGCGCGCCGTCCGCGCTCGATCCCGCTACCACCAGCTT
>Ga0126378_10005136_pt1 | contig 10132 bp, 12 predicted proteins | sample PanSoiMetPlot_23_FD_92587 | JGI IMG/M metagenome (GOLD analysis project Ga0126378, IMG submission 92587) | Tropical forest soil microbial communities from Panama - MetaG Plot_23 | ecosystem: Environmental > Terrestrial > Soil > Tropical forest > Bulk soil | place: Panama | collected 2016-02-17 | reverse complement strand
GCCGCCGAGTCGTTGACGTGCGGGACTGGCGCGGCTGGCACCGGCACCTCGAGGAACTGGCAGAGCGGCTCCCAGCCATCGGCCGGTGACCACTCAAGCAGCCGCTCAGGGGCGACGGCGTCGCGCACCTCCTGGTTGTGGCGCTCCATCGCTGTGGCCAGCACCGTCGGATCGAAGACGCCGGTCATTTCGCCGATAAGGCCGCTCTTCCGCCACATGGCCTTCATGAGCTCGATGTAGTCATGCCAGCCCGGGTCGATCTTGGAGCGGGCATTGGACAGGTCACGCATCAGGACGTCGTCGTAGAAGACGCCCCAGATCGTGTTCTTCATGCTCGTCGCCCACGTCTGGCCGTCGCGGACGCTGAGCAGGACCTTGGCGTCCGGGTAGTCGTTGATCAGTTCCCGCCAGAAGAAGGAGCCTGGCCAGTCAACGGAGGCCTGGTGACCGGCGAAGATCTTGTCCCAGTCCGCGTTGCCATCGAACGCGGCTGCCCACTGCGGCGCGAGGCTCAGGTCGGACAGAACGTTGACCATGTGATAGCACGGAGCGATTCCGAGCATTTCAAGCGCGATTTTCTGAGTGAGCGTAGCCGTGCGCGGCAAACCGGCGCCGATTACTTTCATTCTGCACCCTCCACTTTTCGTCGTATCGAGACGGCATTTTATTTTTGGCGAGGAATTTAGAGCCGTCAGTTTCTAGAAACTCATCCGCCACGCCACCGCCCGGTGCGACTGTCGGAGTGTCCGGCTCGTAGGAGATCATGAAGCCACCTGGTTGGTCCGCCTTCCATGATCTTCCAGGTGCCTGCTGCGGTAAATTACCACAAACCGGTGCTGGCCCGGTGGCGTTCTTGACATGGAAGTCCAAGTTGGGGGGTCATGGAGTCCGCAGCGTCGAGCGTGACAATCCTGCATGTCTGCCTGCGCGCATGCGCTTCAGCGTCCGACGATGGACCGCCACAGGCGCCGACTCGGCGACGAGCCGGATCTCTGCCAGCCGTGCGCTATTTCGGTGACGCCTCTGGCTGGTCGTGCAGCGCAGGCGGCACCTGCAATCTGGCGGCTCCGGCGGGCACGTAAGCACTGTGTGGAGACGCCTCAGATGCCTTATCGGTTGTCATGGCATCTGAGGCGCCCGGCAGGCCTTCTCGAGCGCTGCGCCCCGATGGTTCCAGGCAGAACCAGGAGGCTACGCAGCCCGGTAGCAGCCTGCCCAGACATAAGCCAGCGGCCCGCTTCGGGCCGCGTGGCTCTCAAGGCGGCTGCTTTAGCGACTCCTGGGGATTAAGAATCTCGGCCGATTAGATGCTCCCATGCACATCTGCCAGTGCTCCCTTTGGCGTCAGTTAACTGCAGCCATTGCCGGATGCAGCGGGCCGCGCTTGCCTGCCGGCAACTCGGGGCATCAATCGTCGTCGGCTCACTTGCCCGTGTGTGGAGCGGCAGACGGGTGGGTCTCGTTTGAGCTGGACACGCTCGCCGCGTGATGTTCACGTCATTATCGAGAGGGTTAATAGGTATATCTGCGCGAAGCAGAGCGCAGGTCAGCCGAACGCATCCGCGACCGGTGCCAGCCGCAGGACGTCGTCTGGACCGTTCAGGTTAGGCAACGAGACGAAGACAATGCGCACGCCCCGCTGGGCGAGCAGCCGGTACCTTCCGATGTGGTCGCTTGCGGTGCCCGCGTGGTGCTGGCGGGCGTAGACGGCCGCCGACAGTCTGCCCCTGAGCTGCTCGACCAGGTCGGCAACGTGGTCGCGGCTGTCGCCGAGCACAGGAACGTCGAGCACGGTGAGCAGCATCTCGGCGGGATCGCGGCCGGCCTGCTCGCAGTGCGATTGCAGTACAGCCAGCTTGCGGTCCAGCGCTGTGAGATCGGCCGGGAGATTGCAGCCGTCGGCAAGTCTTGCCGCGATCCGGAGCGTACGGCGCTCGCCTGACCCGCCGACGATGATCGGGATGGCCGAGACCGGCCGCGGATAACAGGTCGTCTCGGGCAGTGACACCCGCTCTCCCGCATAGGCCTTGGTGCCCCGCCCCCACAGGGCCCTGAGCGTCTCGATTGCTGTTTCGAGCTGATCGAGCCGCTGCCTGACGGGCGGGAACGGCAGCCCGAAGGCGGCGTGCTCACGCTGCCACCAGCCCGCGCCCAGGCCGCAGAACGCGCGGCCGCCGGTCAGCACGTCCAGGGTGGCGATTGCCTTGGCGATAACGCCAGGAGCCCGGAATGTCACGGGGCTGACGAGCGTGCCAAGCTGCAGCCCGGGCGACCTGCCTGCCAGCATGCCGAGGGTCACCCAGGGTTCGGGTATCGGTTCCCAGGCCCGGCCGACCTGGGGGATCTGGATCAGGTGATCCATCAGCGCGATTCCCGCCATCCCAGCGTCCGCCGCCGCTGCACCGATCGCAGTGAGCCAGGCGGCCGGATCGCTCCCCCAGGGGAAACGGGAGATCTGGAGGATCAGGCTCAGTTCGGCGGGCTCGCTGAGCTGCCGCGCTGCGGCTGCCTGGCTGCCCGCTGTGTGCGACGGCTCGGGCGCCGCGTCGTCAGCCTCGCTGACCATGATCCAGCCTTCAGCGGCGATCTCAGCGGCCGCATCCGGCATGCGGCGCAGCTGGCTGTCAAGCACGTCGGCGGGTACCGGTCTGGCGCGGCCCCGGTTCCGGCGGCGGCACTCGGCGGCCTCGGTGCCGAACAAGACAGCGACGGCTGGAAGGCCGGCGCGGCGCGCCAGGCCCAGGTGATAGCGGCGACGCTCCGCGTCCAAGCCCAGCGTATCGACGACCGTGTTCAGGCCGCGGCGGAGCCGCGCCGCGGCAATCTGGTCGAGGAGGGCGAACGCATCGGCAGACGCGTCGAGATCATGCTCACCGCTGCCGACGATGCCGCGAAGCTGATCAGAGCCGACGATCTCAGACTGGCGGTATCGGGCCGCCGCCCACGTTGACTTGCCTGAACCAGACGGCCCTACCAGTACCACGAGCGCTGGATCTGGCACCGTGACCGCCGGCATCGTCACAGGGTAGTGCGCGCGACGCCGTGACGGGTCGCTCACTCGGACCCGATGCCCGCGTGAGTCGCCGGCTTTCACCCGCCACGGGTGGTGCGGCCGCCTACCTCACGCTGGAACGTAGGAGCGTCCGATACCCAAGCGCCGGATTCGCGGCCTGCATGAGCACGAAAGGAAGCCTGGCCAATGAGCACCCCGGTGAACATTGAGGTTGATGAGGGAACGAGAAATGCCTTGTCCGGCCTGGCGATGGGAGACATCGAAGTCCTGGGGGAGGCTCTTGAGCTGCGCGAGGCCGCACGGGAGAACAGCGGCCTTGATCCCAGAACGTTCGCACTGGTCAAGATCGCGGCCCTGGTCGCGCTGGATTCTCCGCCTGCCTCGTACCTGTGGCAGGTCGCTAACGCCGTTGAAGCTGGCGTCACGCCGCAAGACATCCTGGGCGTGCTCCGCGCCGTCGCGCCGCAGGTCGGCGGGCCGCGGGCGGTGGCGGCCGCGCCCGAGATCATGATCGCTCTTGGCCTCTCGCTGCCCGACGGCCAGACGGTCTGAACGCTCAATCCGGGAGGCAGCGATGTTCGTCAGACGCCGTCCGCTTCTCAGGTCCGCCGTCGTCGGCGGTGCCGCGTACGTGGCGGGCAAGCGGCGAGCGGAGCGCTCAGCACACGAAGCTGAACAAGAGGCCCAGTCGGTGTCCGATCAGCTCGCGCAGCTCAGCATGCTCCATGAACAAGGAGCGCTTAGCGACGCCGAGTTCGCTTCAGCGAAGTCCCGGCTGCTCGGCGGCTGAGCAGCCCAGCCCACTCTCGCTTGCGCCGGACCATACGCGGCTAACGGTGGCGCTGCAAGGGCGCCCGGCAGTGCGGGGCGCCGGTCATGCGAGCACAATCGGATCGTGGAGTCGGTGGCCGAACTGCTGCGGCGGCGGGAGTTTGAATGCAGGCTGTCGCCGGACCGGGCGCTCGAATCCCTGGATGAGGCCGAATCCTTCCTGCGGGATCGGTGGTTGCTGACCCGTACTTCGGACAGCGCGCTGCCTAGCCTTTATGAGGCCTGCCACGAGGACCCGTATTTGCCTGGAAGCCCTGGCTTCGCCACATGGCCGGCGACGAAGTGGCGATGGTTCGGTGAGCTGGCCGAGCGGGGCTACATCGTCACGGCAGTTCATCGCGGGAAGAACCTGATCGGCTCGTCTGACGCTGCCAGGCTGCTCGACCCCATCTGCCGGGCGGAGATCGCCCGGATGCGTGCCGCCGACCGCGGCTGGGCCAGGCTGCTCGATCACCTGGCGGAGGCCGGGCCGTCCCTGGCCGACGACCTGATGACCGAGCTGCGCATGAAGCGCCAGGAATTCAAGGCACTGCGGTCTCCGCTCGAGCGATGCGGAGCCGTCGTATCCCGCTCTGTGGAGGTGACCGCGGGGCACGGGCACGTGCACGGCAGTGAACTATTTCGCTGGGACCAGGTCTATCAGGGGTCGGCGGGCGCTGACGCTGACCCGGTGGGCGCGCTCGGCGACCTGGTGGTCGCCGGCGTCGGGGCGGCTGTGGTCGCGCCCGAACGTGAGCTGCGCCGCTGGTTCTCCTGGACTTGGTACTGGACAGATGCGCTGCTCGGCGGCCTGATCCGGGCCGGCAGGTTGCGCACGGTCGGCGACGACTTGATCGCGGCCGGCCCTGCGCGGTCGTGACGAGCCAGGTCCGGCCGGGCCAGCCTGGTTCAGGCCCGGCCGCTTCCGATCGGCAGCGCTGGAACGCACGGTACGGCGGCGGTTTCACGCCGTCGTTCTTGGCCCATCGGCTCGCCAAGCTGGCACTGTCGCTGCCGATGCCCGCCGGTCCCGTCCTCGACCTGGCGAGCGGGCCGTCGGGGACAGTCCTGCTGACAGCCGCAGCCGGGCGGCCGGCAGTAGCCGTCGATGTCTCGGAGGTTGCGCTTGGCCTGCTCCGGCGTGAGGCAGCCAGCAGGCGGCTGTCCAAGCTGGTCGCGGTCGTGCAGGCGGACCTGGTTAGCTGGCGGCCACGGGCGATGAGCTGTGCGCTTGTAGTCTGCACCGGCTACTGGGATCGCTGCCTGTTCCCCAGCGCGGCGCAGGCCGTGCGGCCGGGCGGGCTGCTCGGCTGGGAGGCATTCACCACCAGGGCGCTGCAGGTGCGCCCGCGCATGCCGGCGCAGTGGTGCCTGCCGCCCGGCGAGCCGGCCAGCTTGCTGCCCGGCGACTACGAGATCCTCATTCAGGAGGACCTTCCAGATGATGGCTCCGGCCAGCGCAGGCGGATGCTCGCACGTCGCCGTAGTCGCGCCGGTCGTAATCAAGCCCTCGGGCCAGCCCGGTCCTGATCCTGGCCTGACGGAGGCACGAGCGGGCCGGCTACCTGGCGCGGTCGAGGCGCCAGGCGGCCTGTCTGCCCGAATCTGGTGTCACGAGCGAGCCTGCGAGTTCGTCGTCTCGCCGTCCGTGCTGGTCTGCCCCTGGCCGTTGCCTGACGGCGTGATCGAGTCGGCTTTGCCCGAGGTCGTCAGGGCTGGTTTGCTCAAGCGTCGGAGGAACGCCGCCACCGCGCCGCCGGCCGCAGTGAGGGTCGCCAGGCCAACGGGCTTCTTCCACTGGCGCTGCCGGGGTTGGGCGGGATCGATCCGCTTGGCAGCCGATGCAAGCATGGCCCGGACTTTCGGCGCCACCGTGTCTTGCAGAGCCTGCCCTGAGCGCTCGACCTGCGGCGCGACCCAAGCGCGCGTCCTGAGGACCCGCCGCCGGGCCGCGTCGCCCGTGCTCTTGGCGAGTGGCTTAGCCCGCTCGGCAGTCGGCTTCAACTGAGCCGCCGCGTGGCGCGCGCCCGCCCTGATCGCGTCGCTTCTGTTCTTCGGGGACATCTGAACCTCCGGCAATGTTCGGCGTGATGTCACGCTGGGTTTCCTTCTTCCCCTCACTGGCCCTGGCAATCGGGATATGGCCAAGCTAATGGCAGCCGAGCGCGCAACCAGCCAGGTCAGCTGGTGGTTCGCAGTAGCGAGAATTCTTCGGTAAGGATGTGGATTTCCGCCTCATCGGCGGCAGAATCTCCCCATGAGACTTCACCGCCGGCGGGCCGCGCGCGTGGTGGCGCTGACGATGTGCGCGTCCTTGTGGGTCGGTCTGGCCGCATGCTCGAGCAGCGGGCGCGCTAACCAGCACTCATCGGCCGCGACCTCGCCGGCGGCGAGGTCCCAGCCGACGACCGGCCCTGCCGCCAAGGCCGCGGTCAAGGACATGTGGCAGACCGTCTTCAACGGCGCCGTCCCGATCTCGCGCCGTCTCGTGCTGCTGCAAGACGGGCAGCAGTTCGCGTCCTTCGTCCGCTCCCAGACCAAGACGTCGCTCGGATCCCTGGTCCTGGCTGCGTCGGCGAAGGTCAGCGCCGTCACGCTGCAGCCGCCGGATCATGCTTCAGTGAGATACTCGATCCTGCTCGGCGGTAAGCCGGTCGCCAGGAACCTATCGGGAACTGCCGTCTATGCCGGCGGCCGCTGGCTCGTCGCGAAGACGACGTTCTGCACCTTGCTGCACGTCGCTTACGGGAAGAAGAGTCACGTGATTCCTGCCGCATGCGGCAGCAAGACCTGATGACTGGCACGCCCACAGGCCGGTCGTCCATGCGGGTAAATTCCGCGGCGGCCAGCGTGTCAGGCAAGGCAGCGCGGCGGCCGGTCGCTCTCGCCGCGCTGTGCACGCTGCTGTTTCTGACCTTCCTCGACAACACCGTGGTGAGCGTGGCGCTCGCAAGCATCAGGGCCGACATGCAAGCGGGCGTCTCAGCGCTACAGTGGGTCGTCGGCGCCTATGCGCTGACATTCGCCGCGCTCATGCTGACCTTTGGCATGATCGGCGACGAGTTCGGCCGCAAGAAGGTGATGCTGACCGGGGCCGCGGTCTATTGCGCAGGAGCGGCGACATCGGCCCTGGCTGCAAGCCTGCCCGTGCTGATAACCGGGCGCGCGGTCATGGGACTGGGTGCGGCTGCGAGTGAGCCAGGAACACTGTCCATGATCAGGCAGCTTTACGCGGACGAACGGAGGAGGAACCGCGCGCTGGGGGTCTGGGCCGCGGTGTCGGGCTTCTCGCTCGCGCTCGGACCGGTACTTGGCGGCATCCTGGTCGGAGCGTGGAGCTGGCGCGGAATCTTCTGGTTCGACGTCACGTTCGGGCTCGCGGCCCTGGCTGTCGGCACCGTGGCCCTGCCCGAGAACTCCGATCCGCGGGCCGGGCGGGTGGACGTCCCCGGCACGGTCCTGGGCGCTGCCGCTGTCGCGGCGCTCGTATTCGCCGTGATCAACGGCGAGACGGCTGGCTTTACCGCAGCCGGGGTGGTGGCGCTTTACTGCGTCAGCGCTATCGCCGCTGCCGCGTTCGTGATCTGGGAGCTGCATGCCCCGCATCCGCTCCTTGACCTGCATTTCCTGCGCGTTGCACGGTTCGCGACACCGAACGTGATCGCGGCGTGCTGCTATTTCGCCACTTTTGCGATCTTCTTCTTCACGGCGCTCTACCTGGGTGAGGTCGCGGGCTTCAGCGGGTACCGCATCGCCGCAGTCTTCCTGCCGATGACCGTTGTCATGATTGCCGCTTCCCTGGTTGCCGGCCGACTCACGACCGTCGTCGGGGTGCGGTTGTCACTGGTGGCCGGGTGCCTGCTGTTCGCGGCCGGCCTGTTCGTGACGAACATCGCGCTGGGCCCGCATCCTGCCTACCTCCCGCTGGCAGCTGCCCTTGGGCTGGCCGGGGCCGGGCTCGGCGCCAGCGTGGTGCCAGTCACGTCGTCTGTGCTCGCCGCCGTGCCGCCTGAGCGATCCGGCATGGCGGCGTCGGCCACTAATACGAGCCGTGAATTCGGCGCCGTCGCCGGCGTGGTCATCCTCGGCGCGCTCGTCAACGCAGAGCTCAGGGCCGGGCTCATCAGCCGGATGACCCGCTTGCACCTGCCGGCCAGCCTGCAGACGCTCATTATCGGCGTCGTGCAGACCGGCGGCGGTGGCGGCTCGCTCGCACTTGGCGGCCTGTCTGGCGGCGCGGGCGGGAGCGGCGGTCACGGCGGCGGATCTGGCGGGCCGGGCGGCTCAGGCGGTCACGGAGGCGCCGGAGGGTTGATCGGGCAGCTGTTCCAGGCTGGCTATGCGGCTTTCGAGTCGGCCCTGCATCTGGCCCTGTACCTGTCGGCCGGACTGCTCGCCGCCGCCGCGTTGCTGGCCGCGATCACCCTCCGGCGCCGTCCTCAGCCGGCGGCCAGAACCTCGTCGAGCCGCTCGTAACCCTCACGGACGCCGACCTCCATCCCGCTCGCGATAAAGGCATCGCGCGCGGCGAACGAGTCGACCAGCGAGGTCGCGGTCAGCCTGGTCCGGCCATCCCCGAGATCGGTGAAGATGACCCGCTCCAGCGCGACGCCGTCAGGCTCGCCCTCATAGGTGAACGTCTGAACGATCAGCTCGTTCGGCCGGACCTCATGGAAACTGCCGTGGAAGCCGAACTCGTCCTGGCCCGTGACCTGCCGGTAGCTGTAGGACCCGCCGGTCCGGCAGTCGTAGCGGTCGATGCGCATCTCCAGGCTGCGCGGGCCGAGCCACCGGGCGACCAGCTCGGGGTCGGTGTGGGCCCGGAAGACCTTGTCAGGTGGCGCGCCGAACTCCCTGATGATCCGGACGAGCGGCACCTCGGGGTCGACGACGATCTGGGTCTCGCGAGTCTTGGTGGTCATGACGATGATCCTTTCTGGGTTGTTCCTGTCTCGTCCGGCATCGCGGCCAGGACCTCGTCCAGGCGGCGGTAGCGGTCCTCGGCCTCGCGGCGGTAGCGCTCGATCCACTTCGTCATCAAGTCGAAGACTTCGGCCTCAAGATGAACGGGGCGGCGCTGGCCGTCCCGGGTGCGGCTGACCAGGCCGGCGTCTGCGAGCACCTTCACGTGCTTGGACACAGCCTGAACGGTCACGTTGTACGGCTCGGCGAGCTCGTTCACAGTGGCGTCCCCTGCGGCGAGCCTGGCGACCATGTCGCGTCTGGTCGGGTCGGCCAGCGCTGCGAATACCCGGGAAAGCGGATCAGCGGTCATGGCCTTCCTCCGACAGTTTCAACCATCTGGTTGAATAAAACGTAGGGTCATTTCCTCAGCTTGTCAACCGATTGGTTGAAGAGCCAGGTCAGCAACGCGGCCGATCCGGCGCGAGCCTGGCCGGCCCGGCTCGAGCGGAGTCGCGGCGCGTTCTGGTCATTGTGCATGCCGGTTTGCGGTAGCTTGATGCAATGCCGCCCGCACCTCGCAAGTTTCCGCTCGCCATCTGGTCCCGGCTTCCCAAAACGCTGCGCCGCAGGGCCAGCTCGCCCGGGGCCAAGCGGTTGCTGAGGTTCGCGCCCGCCGCTGCTCTCGCCTTGGCCGCGACCCAGATCACCTACTTCATCTGCTTCAGCGTGCTCGCGATGACGGGCCGCGCCTCGGGAGCGGCCGGCTGGCTCGCTGGCGCGGCGGTCAGTTATGGAGTCAGCCGGTGGGCCTGGGAGCGCAAGGGCAGGCCGCGCGTATTCAGGGAGACGCTGCCATTCCTGGCTGTCTCCCTGGTAGTCGGCATCGTGCTCACCGAGGCGAGCCACTTCGGGTATCGGGAGGCGGCGGCGCTCGGCCTCCACGGCGCCGCGCACGATGCCTTCGTGCAGGGCTTCTACCTGGCCGCCAACTGCTTTACGTTCGTGACCAGGTTCGTGATCTTCCACTTCGTGCTGTTCGCGGACAGGGGCGACAAGGCCGAGTCCCAGCTAGGAGTCGAGGACGCCTAGCGCCGCCTCAGGCAGGAGCGCGTGCACACCCCACACTTCGTTGGCGACCTGCGTGACCCGCAGGTCAACGCATGGGCTCGCCAGGGCTAGCGCCGCGGCCTTGTCTACTCCGTAGCTGGCCTGCATCCAGGCGAGCATGGCATCGAGGGCGTCGCTCATCGCCTCGTCGAGGTCCTCGCTGAAACCGAATGTGACCTTGCCGGCGGGCGTGACAGCGTGAATGCCAGGAGCCGGCCGGTCCGATGTGAGATCGATGATCACCTCGGTCGTCATGGCGCACTCGATCGCCGTGCCCGCGACCTCGCCGTCGCCTTG
>Ga0126378_10005135_pt1 | contig 10133 bp, 4 predicted proteins | sample PanSoiMetPlot_23_FD_92587 | JGI IMG/M metagenome (GOLD analysis project Ga0126378, IMG submission 92587) | Tropical forest soil microbial communities from Panama - MetaG Plot_23 | ecosystem: Environmental > Terrestrial > Soil > Tropical forest > Bulk soil | place: Panama | collected 2016-02-17 | reverse complement strand
TTGCCAGTTCAAGTCCCACTGAGGAATATGAATCAGTCGTTTTTTCGCACCATCCGGGAGAGTAGCAAGCGCTTGTAAGTCTCTGCCGAGATAATGCGCGTGCGGGTAAATCGCCAGCAGTTCCACATCGACCGGCAAAGTAAAATCGTCAGTAACAACAAAATGTTTTTCTCCGGCGGGAATGTCCAGTTGACGGTCGTTTTCCATCTGGAGCAGCAGCGGGAAGAGGGTTGCGGGTTTGTCGGTGAAGTACAGCCCAAGACTCGGCTGAATCTTGTCCGGCTTCCCGGACGGCTGCAAATGGATGTTTAGAACGAGATCGGTGTCGTGATCCAGTCTCAGAGACATGCCTTCAGGCTCGGCTCTCGGCACGGTCCCTGGCTTCCAGAACAGGAAGTGACTGTCGGGATCGAAGGTCTCTGATGCGATCTTAAGCTCCATGCCGGGAAAACCCGCGCCCGGCACTTTTTCCTGGCGGCGGGCGGACTGACCGCGATCCACGAGGATGTTTGCATGGTGAACGACCCGTTTGTCGCCGGGGCGAATTTCGATGGCGTTCAACCAGCGCGTACGCGCGACAGGCGTCCGAAAGATGAAATTCCAATACATATCGGAGCCACTGGCAGGAAGAGTGTACGGTTTTTCTGCCTCAATGATTTTGTCCGGCTGGCCGAGCTGCCAGCCGGGAACAAAGTGGGGGGCAGGAGGTAAATCACCAGGAGCTCCTTCACTGGCTCCCTCATCCACCCATTTTTGAATAAGGGCGATCTGATCTTCCGACAAACGGAGTTCGTCGGCGAATTTCAATTCCTGCAGCTCCGGCAACCACGGTGGCATGAAGCGTTTCGCCGTTACTGCGGCGATCTGGCGAGCGCGTGCCTTGGCGTCCGCATAGGTAAGCAGCGCGAATGGGCCGGCCTCGCCAGGGTGGTGGCAAACGGCGCAGGAATGAAAGAGGATGGGAGCGATATCGCGATTGAAGGTCACTTGCTGAACTGCAGGAGCGGGAGGCCGCTCCGATAAGCCACTTTTATTGGCAAAAGCCACTGCGACAGCGGAGCCCATCCCAAGCAAGCAGGCAACCACGGTTCGGGACGAAGAGGTCATTCGAGGTCCGCGATGAAGCACCCGACGCCGGGTGAACTGGGCGGTGGAGTCTTTCCGCCGAGGACGGCCTGGATGGCTTCGTCGAGTTCGTGCGTTGTAGCAGCCGGGCGGCTGCGACCGACGTCTTCATACAGATTGTCAATCCGGCCGTGGTAGACCAGCCGGTGATGTGCATCGAAAACGGCCGCTTCGGGCGTGACCTGGACTTGGGCTTCCACGACTAACACGTGCTGGGGATCCCGTAGCGCGCGGAGTTTATAGCCATATTCGCTTTCATGCTGGCGAATATCTCCGGCAGTAGCTGTCTTGCCTAGATAGACCAGCCAGAAGCCTACCTTGGCAGCGTATTGTGAGCCGATTTGCTGAATCAGCGGCGCATACCGATTCGAGATGGGACAATCTGTGCGCAAAAAGACAAGCACAACTGGTTTTCCCGGGGCCTCCTGAAAAGGATTCGCTACGGTCCCGTCGAGATGCATTGCTGTCCTTTGCGCTCCATGCGAAAAAGGCAGAGCTAGGACGAGGGGCCCTACAATCAGCAAAGACACGCAAACAGAAAGGCGCTGTGAGATCAACCTAAGTGGATGCATAGGTGTATTCCAGAGCTCGACTCTTCGGAATTTTACTGCCGCGCAAATAAGCCTGTCTATTTCCCAAAGCCATTTCGGAGCCACTTCATCCGAACTCAGAATAAAAACGGGGAGCCCGTGAAGGCCCCCCGTCGGGGTGTGGGGTGTCCTCGTTCTGGTTAGAAATTGACCTTTAGCCCAAATTGCAGTCTGCGCATTGTCGAACCAAAGGCCAGACCCGTGATGTTGCCGCCGCTGCCACAGTCGACGCAGCTGTTTGGGCGATCAAAGTTAACGTGGTTAAAAACGTTGTAGGCATTGAATTGGAACTGAGTTCTGAACTTTTCAGTGATGCTGAAGTTCTTGAACAGGGAAAAGTCGGTGTTGAAGAATTTCGGTCCGCGGAAGCTGTTGCGTCCGACGTCTCCGAAGGTTGCCACCGCAGGCTGGGCCCAAGGCCCGACCGTCTTTCCCGGAGTATCGAGCTTGACGCCTCCGGTAGTCTGGAACCAGTAGCCTTGAGTCTCCGGATTTCCTGAGCGAGGGCCGTCTTTCACGGAGCCAACGATATCGGCCCTGCAAGGGCCGGTGTCGCTCGAAGTGCTGCAAGAGTCTGGATGTGGCGTGAAGGGCAGGCCGCTGCCAATGATCCACGCGCTGTTTATGGACCAGCCGCCGATCAGCAGGTCTTCGGCCCGACCGGCATTCGAGGCCCACCTCTTCCCCTTGCCAAATGGCAAGTCATACACCTGCGTGAAGATAATCAGATGGTTTCGATAATCGTCGTTTGGCCCGTAAGCAACTCTTTTATCGATGTTGTAATAGCTACCGTCGTAGTTGGTGGAGTGCTGGAACGTGTAGCTGCCCTGGAAAGACAATCCCTGTGAGAAGCGCTTCTCAACAGTCGCCTGCAAGGAGTTGTAGTGATTGTCCGCGTCGTTCCCGAAATAATCGATGTTCTGCGTCCAGCCGTACCTGTTATAGAACGGACGGCGGTTGTTTTTCGCCACTGTCGGGAAGCCGACTAGCGTCGGGTCATTAGCACCGTAGGCAGGCCCGCCGCCCGCAAACATGTGGGTGCCTTTATTGCCGACATAAGCCAGAGTTGCTGAGAGTGTGGACGTAACCTGACGTTGCACGGTGGCATTCCATTGGTCGACGGTGGGCAAGCGGTTGTTAAAGGGCCGGGCACGCGAGAAAACACCGTCAGGCACAAGCGGGCGGCCATTAACGCCGACGCACTGCGGTTTATCGGGTGTGAATACTCCGGTGATTGGATCGACGCCGCTCGGGTCGGTGATCGCGTTGCAATTGCTGGTGGCCAGCGTGCCGCCGAGCTTGCTTGCCGGATCGAATACCGGCGGACCTTGAGCGAGATTGAAAACGAATCCGCCGGTATTGGAATTGAGTTGCTGAGCTCCGAGAACCGGCAGGTTTTGCGTGATCGCGTGGCCGAAGATAGAGCCAAACACGCCAATGTCATAGCTCCGGCCATAGCCCAAACGAACTACGGTTTTCGCATTTGCCTGATAAGCGACGCCCAACCGGGGTGCAAAGTGCTTGAAGCTCGTGCTGGTGTTCCCTCTCAGATCCACACCGTTTTGCCCGGCAACCCGCATTTCTCCAGTGGCCAGGTCAACCCAGCCTCCTCCAGCCGTGCGCGCCGCCGATTCGGGCCTGTAAATCTCCCATCGTAACCCGGCGTTTATCGTTAACTTTGGCGTCCAATGAATCGTGTCTTGACCGTAGAAGAAAATGCGAGGCTGCGTCTCATAGGCGTTGAGCGAGTTGCTAACGTAGCGCTCGAAGTGGCTGGGCAAACCGAGCAAAAATCCAGCCAACCCCGCCCCACCGTCTTGTGCTGGCCCCTGCGCAGCGTCGTTGTTGAAATCGAACTGGCCGGCACGGTGAGAATCGCTGGGCACACGCAGGTTGTACGCGTAGCGAATGTCCGCACCGAACTTAATACTGTGCTTTCCGCGGATGTTCGTCCAGTTATTCACGAACTGGTATTGATGTTCGCTTTCCGTCAGTGGGCAATTGCACTGATTCACGTGTAGGGAATATCCAAAAAGGAATTCAGAAGCTCCCGGTTGCTGTATGGTAAAGGCCGGCATGGCGGAGGTGGTGGTATCGTTGTTAACTCCTGGAATACCGGCATCTTTGGCAGGTGTCGTACCGAAGCCGCCAGGTAGCACATTCACATGGTAACGCATGTAGCCGAAACGGAAATCCGTCAGCAAAGTTGGGCTCAAAGTGTAGTCAAAACCAGCGGCGATGCTCTGGTTCCGTACTTTAGAGTCTCCGGCAAAGTCGCCAACGGAGGGGTCGCTCGGAAGGGCATGTCCGCCAAGATTAACACCAAAGAGCCCGGGACCAGATCGCTTGAACTGCTGGAAGCTGTAACGCCCGAAGACGTTCACCTTGCTGGTGGCTACGAAATCCGAGCGCACGTCGAACCCATTGGAATCGAGCGTGTTGTTGCCAGAGCTGAAGAAGTTATCCCCTAATGCAGTGGAAGGCGTGGCATTCGGAAGTGGAATATTAGCGAGGAGAGCTTGCGCTTGAGCGACGCCAAAAGCTGCGTTCGGGCCAGTCATGCGGCAAGCGGGAATTACGTTGCCTGGGAATGCCGTCCGGTTAGCCGGTGCTACAGGAGTTGGCTGGCCATTTGTCAGCACCAGGTTGCAATGTGCCGCATCACTGGTCTGGAACGGGTCGTAAATGTTTTTGCCGAGGTCACTGAGATTCCCGGCACGTTCTGCGGCTGTGGGGACTCTATCCGATGACGTGCCACCAACGTGGCTGCGCAGACCCTGATAATCACCAAAAGCGAAGAGCTTGTTCTTCCTAATGGGTCCGCCAAAGGTGACTCCGAACTGATTCCAGTTGCCACTGGGAACACCGCCCTTTGCAGGTGCCTGAGTAAATGGATTACGGGCGAAATTTGAATTGGAACGCTCAAAATCGAACGCCGACCCGTGAATGTCATTGGTGCCTGATTTAGTCTGCGTCGTTATGATTGCGCCAATGGCCTTGCCGAATTCAGCGTCGTAGTCCTGATGAATAATCTTTGTTTCCTCAATGGCATCCAGGTTCGGATTAATAACGATAATTCCGAGGATTGGATCTTGGTTGTCGGTGCCGTCCAGCTCAAAGGCCGTACCAGCGAAGTGTTGGCCGTTGGTTTCAATCTGTTGTGAACCCTGAGGGTTTTCGCTCGCCGCATGGCCCCAATTAAGCCGCTGCGCGCCAGGCGAGAGAAGCTGGAATGTCGTGAAGTTTCGATTGTAGATGGGTAGATCCTCAACGGTGCGCGACTGAAAGACGGTAGCAACATCGGCTTTTTCGGTCTGGAGTTGGGGAACTTCGCCCGTGACTTCCACGCTTTGCGTGACGGCGCCTACTTGCAATTGGGCGTCGACGCGCGTTACGGTGTCAACGTCGACGCGTGTAGTTGCGACGTCATAGGCCTTGAACCCACTGGCTTCAATATGTACCTTGTAATTGTCCGGAATAAGGTGCGTGACCGAGTAGGTCCCGACCTCGTTGGTCACGACTTCCTCGGCAGTGCCTTTCGTCAGGCTAGTCACCGTGACCTTGGCACCGGCGACGGCGTTGCTCTGCGGATCGGTCACCGTGCCAACAATACCGCCATACACCGCCTGGCCCGAAGCTGTGCCGGTGCACAGCAGCAAGGACGCCAAACAACCCACCAGAATCCACGCCAAACCAACGCGCTTTCTCATTAGACCCCTCCTGAATTCCTGTGCCTTCTCGTCCAGATGTTCGAGATTGCATGCAACTGTCAGCCTCAGAGGAACTTATCCGCTTGTTTTGGACCTGTTCGAACGCAAAAATGAAACAGTAACAACGCTCCAGCTGCGGCTCGCACACCAGAGCTAGAGCGGCTCAAATTTCGAAAATGATTTCAACGGCTGTCGAACTTGCTCGTCCGCAGTGACTAGCCCCCAAACTCCTCGAACTCAACTATTGTCGGCCTGAATAGCGACCGCCGGCATCTCCCCGGCCAAAAAACCGGATACACTCCAAGCTGCACCCTAAAACCGGGCCGACCAATGGTTGTGTTGGCTTCTATCAGTTTTTTGCCTACATCGTATAGTCTCTTGGGGTCTGATACGGTTACCTCGTGTAAGTTCTAAGATTTTCAATGAGGTGCGAATCGGGTTACCGTTGGTGTTACAATGGCGAACCACGGGTGGGAGAAGTGACTGACAAGGCTCATTACCGGGGGCAAATCGAAAAGCTCCTCAGTAGTCATGCTTTGCACGGCTCCGAGTCCCTGTGCAAGTTGCTGCGCTATCTGGTTGATCATGCGGTGGACCACCCCGGAGCGGCTCCCAAGGAGTATCAAATTGCTACGGAGGTCTTTGGGCGCCCGAGTAATTTCGACCCTCATGTTGATTCCACGGTTCGCGTCCAGGCAGGAAGGCTACGTGGAAAGCTGGCTGAGTATTATGCATCCGAAGGCGTTGACGATCAGATCCTGGTCGATCTGCCGCGGGGAACCTATGCACTCATGTTCCACGAGCGTCCCGCAGGTGCTGGGCGAGACCATGGCAGTGGGTTCCATGAATCGGCTTTTGAAGCGATGCAAACCTCCCGGAAATGGCTCGCAGCGATCATGCTGCTGTCCGTTGTCCTTTCCGCTGCGGTGGCGGTTGCCACGGACCGTTTCCTAAACCGCCGGACGGCGGAGGCCCGGCTAACGGGCGATAGCCCGGACGTACCGGTGGCTTTCCATGTTTTTTGGAGGGGATTTCTCACCGGACCTCAAGAGCCGTGGGTCATCTTCAGCAATGCCGCCTTTGTCGGCCTGCCGTACACGGGCATGCGCTATTACAATCGCGCCAAAGATCCCGGCGCGGTGATCCTAGATCACTATACCGGAGTAGGAGAAGTTCTGGCAGTGCATGCCCTCGACGGAGTTTTCGAAAAACTCCGTCAGCAGATCCGGGTCAAACGCGGCAGCCTGTTTTCCCTGGACGACGCCAAAAACAACGATTTGATTTTCATTGGCTCGCCTTCGGAGAATTTGACGCTCTTGGAGTTGCCCAACACTCAGCAGTTCGTCTTCAAGCAGATCACTTCCGGTTCCCGCATGGGTACGATGGAGATTATCAATGTTCATCCGGAATCGGGCGAGCCGAAGGAGTTTCTTCCAACTGCACCTGACCAGACGCTGACGGAAGATTACTCGATCATAGCAGTGAAGCGAGGACTAAATCCGGCACATTCAGTCCTGATTCTGGCGGGTGACACGACGATCGGCACGCAGGCTGCCGTCGAGTACGTCTGCCAGCAAAACTCCTTGGAGGAGTTGCTCCTTCGTCTCTCGGTTTCGAATTCCGGCGAACTCAAACCGTTCGAAGCAGTCATACGTGTGAAAGTGGCCCGGGGAGTCCCGGTGGCGTCGGAATTGGTCGCCCTGCGAAAAGAGCCTGTTTAATTTGTGCGGCTCAAACGCGCTTCACAGTGCCGGAGGCTTCAGCCGGGGATCGAGTTCTGCCGCCGCCTTGAATTCCTGAGCCGCGCCGGCCTTGTCGCCCTTTCGCTGTAGAGCTAAACCAAGCTGGTAATGCGCGGGAGCGTAGCCCGGCACGGCATGGATTGCCGTGCGAAACTGCGAAATTGCGCCATCGATGTCTCCCGCATTGAGCAGACGACGTCCTGAATTGGTTGCGAAGAGGGCGGTCTGCTCATTGGTCTTCTGCTTTGCGATTTCCGCTCCGGCGCGGCTCTCCTCAGCAGCACCCTCGGCGTCGCCAAGCTGGCGCAACACGGTTGCCAGCGTAGTGTGTGCGCCCGCAAACTCCGGCTGGAGGCGAATCGCTTCCCGCAACGCCTTTGCCGCTTCCTCGAGCTCGCCCTTCTGCTTCAACACCGCGCCCAGCGTGTAGTAGGCCTCCGCGTAATCCGGTTTGGCACGAATCGCTCGGCGAAGCTCCTCCGCGGCGTCCGCGAAGTCCCCATGCTGCCAGAGAGTCACGCCCAAAGTGTAATGCGCGTCGGCCTGATTGGGATCCAGCTCGGCCGCTTTGCGGAACTCGGCCATGGCCTCGGGAAGTTTGTCTCTCAACTTGAGCGCCAAACCAAGGTCATAATGCAGGGTGGCGTCCTGCGGAGACAGCTTCAGGGCCTTTTGAAAATTGGTCATGGCGGAGTCAAAGTCCGCCACTTGCAAGTATGCCGCTCCAAGATTCCCGATGTATCCGCTGTCCTCCGGGCGCAAGCGCGTGGCCGCTTGAAATTCGTTGACTGCTCCCTGGGCATCCCCGGTCTGCAGGTAGGCGAGCCCCAAATTGTTGTGGACGTCCGGGTTGTCTGGCTGCAATTTCAGGGCTTGCTGAAATGTCGTAATGGCCTGCTCAACGTTACCGGCGTGCTGTAGCAGCAAGCCCAGGCTGTTTTCGGCATCCGGATAATTCGGATCCCGTTTGATACACGCACGCAATTCGTCGATCGCCGCACTGGTTTTGTCTTGCGACTTCAAAATCTGAGCGAGGTAGTAGTGGGCGCCTGGTTCGGAGGGCTCCAGTTGCACGGCAGCTTGTACATGTTCGGCCGCCTCGGTCATCGATTGTCGCTGATACTGCAAAACGCCCAGGTGGAAATGCGCTTTTGCAAAATTGGGTTGCAACCGGACCGCTTCGGAAAATTCCGCTTCCGCGCGCTGCGATTCCGATTTCTGCGCCAGCACCGTGCCGAGATCATCATGCAATTCCGCCCTTTGCGGCTCGAGTTTGATCGCTTTACGCAGCTCGCCGATCGCGCCATCAAAGTCTTTGGAAAAATCAAGCACCCGGCCAAGAGTCCGGTGCGTTTCCGAATCATCGGGTCCGAGACGCGTCGCTTCCTCCGCCTCGCGGAGCGCTCCTGACAAGTCTCCCTTGCGAATCAGCGCGTTCGCTAAATTGACGTGGGCCTGCACAAAATCTGGCTTTAGACGTGTGGCCGTTTCAAACTGACGGACTGCAGCGTCGACTTCGTCCCTGGCGAGCAACACCCATCCGAGTGAGTTGTGCCCCTCGGGGCTTCGCGGCGCCAGTCGTACGACCGTTTCGAACGCCCTGCGTGCAGAGTCCAAGTCTCCCTTTTGAAGTGCCACCATGCCGTGCTCATAGATCGTTATAGCTTTCGATCGAGAGCCGGAAGGTGCGGAGCCTGTCGACTGCCCTTTGCACGACCGCGATGCAACCGAGCAATAAATGAGAAAAATCACGCAGCATGGAAGGAAGCTGGTGCGATAACAAACCGAACTTGGTTTCACGCTAGCGAATCCCTTGGCACAGCAGCGGAATCTTAGCATGTTTGCGGATGGCCATTCTGGTTCACGTGAGGCCTGCTTGGTGCTCTCTGCCGGGTTGACCCATATCCATCCCCACCTTACTATTCTTGAGGATTAATGACTCGCCCCCTCTCTGCTCTCCGGCCGCTGCTGCTATTGGGACTCTGGGCGTGGCCCTCCCTGCAACTCGGTAAATCTCCGACTCAAGGGACCAACGCCTCGGCTAAAACAAGCGCACCCATCGCGCATTTTAGCGACCATGCTGCAAAAGCCGGACTCACGGGTCCGGTCATATTCGGCGGCGAAAACACAAAAAAATACATCATCGAAACCACGGGCACGGGAGTTGCAATCTTTGACTATGACAACGACGGCTGGCCTGACATTTTCATCGTAAACGGCACGAAGCTGGAAGGCTTTGCTGCTGGCCAAGCTCCGACAAACCATCTCTATCACAACAACCACGACGGCAGCTTCACCGACGTCACGGCCAAGGCGGGCCTGGCGCATACAGGCTGGGGTCAGGGGGTGTGCGCGGGCGACTATGACAACGATGGGTTCGAAGATCTTTACGTAACCTACTACGGGAAAAACATCCTGTACCACAACAACGGGAACGGCACGTTCACCGACGTCAGCGAAAAAGCGGGTGTTGCGGGGAACGGCAAGACCTGGGGAACGGGCTGCGCGTTCGTTGATTACGACCGAGACGGAAAGCTGGATTTGATGGTCGCGAACTATGTGGACTATGACTCGGCCACCGCTCTCGCGCCCGGGGAGCGACCTTCCTGCATGTGGAAAGGTGTTCCCGTGATGTGCGGCCCGCGGGGATTGCCCTGGGCGAAAAACAATTTGTATCACAATCTCGGCAACGGCACGTTTGAGGATGTGACCAAGAAAGCCAAAATCGATCAGACCAACGGGCATTACGGCTTCAGCGTATCTACGCTCGATTACGATGACGACGGCTGGCCGGATATCTATATTGCCTGCGACAGCACCGCGAGCATTCTCTACCACAACAATCATGACGGCACATTCACGGACGTGGCCGTCATTTCCGGAGCGGCTTTCAACGACGACGGGCGCGAACAGGCGGGCATGGGCTCGACGGTTGCGGACTACGATGGCGACGGGAAGCTCGACCT
>Ga0126378_10005134_pt1 | contig 10134 bp, 7 predicted proteins | sample PanSoiMetPlot_23_FD_92587 | JGI IMG/M metagenome (GOLD analysis project Ga0126378, IMG submission 92587) | Tropical forest soil microbial communities from Panama - MetaG Plot_23 | ecosystem: Environmental > Terrestrial > Soil > Tropical forest > Bulk soil | place: Panama | collected 2016-02-17 | reverse complement strand
GAGTTCCTGCGCGAAGCGCAAAAATTCCAGAAGTTAGGCGGACGTATTCCCAAGGGTGTCCTGTTGGTTGGACCTCCGGGAACTGGCAAAACCTTGCTGGCGCGGGCAGTAGCCGGCGAGGCTAACGTCCCATTCTTCTCCATTTCCGGTTCCGACTTCGTCGAGATGTTCGTCGGCGTCGGAGCGAGCCGGGTGCGCGACCTGTTCGAGCAGGGCAAAAAGAACGCCCCCTGCATCATCTTCATCGACGAAATTGACGCGGTCGGCCGTCATCGCGGCGCCGGTTTGGGCGGCGGTCACGATGAGCGCGAGCAGACCCTGAACCAGTTGCTGGTCGAAATGGACGGCTTTGAGTCGAACGAAGGCGTCATCCTGATGGCGGCGACGAACCGTCCCGACGTTCTCGATCCGGCGCTTCTCCGCCCGGGCCGTTTCGATCGGCGCGTGGTGGTCAGCCGTCCCGATGTCCGCGGCCGTGAAGAAATCCTGCGCGTGCACACCCGCAAGATTCCTTTAGCCGAAGATGTCGATCTCAGCGTTCTGGCGCGCGGCACACCGGGCTTCTCCGGCGCGGCCCCCGCCAACATGGGAAACGAAGCAGCATTGAGGGCGGCGCGACAGAACCGCAAGGCCGTTCTGCAATACGACTTCGAGCTGGCCAAAGACAAAGTCCTGATGGGCGTGGAACGCAAGTCGATGATCCTCTCCGACGAGGAGAAGAAAGTCACGGCGTACCACGAGGCCGGTCACGCGATGGTGGCGGTCACGCTGCCGCACTCCGACCCGGTGCACAAGGTCACGATCATTCCTCGTGGCATGGCGCTCGGCGTCACGATGCAGCTGCCCATCGACGACAAGCACAACTACACCAAGGAATATCTCGAAACCGAGATTGCAATCCTTATGGGTGGACGCCTGGCAGAGGAGATCTTCCTGAGCCAGATGAGCACCGGTGCCGGCAACGACATCGAGCGCGCCACCGAACTGGCCCGCAAGATGGTCTGTGAGTGGGGTATGAGCGCGCTCGGCCCGCTGACCTTCGGCAAGAAGGAAGAGCAGATCTTCCTGGGACGCGAGATCGCACAGCATCGCGATTACAGTGAAGACACCGCGATCAAGATCGACCTCGAAGTTCGCCGTCTGGTCGACGAAGGCTACACCAAGGCCAAGGGCATTCTGTCGACAAACAAAGAGACCTTGACCAAGATCGCGATGGCATTGCTCGAGCGCGAAGTTCTCGATGCCAACGAGATCCGCATGCTGGTCGAAGGCAAGGAACTGCCGCCGATCAAGATGCCGTCCAAAGACGACGGCGTGCAACAGGTTCTCAAGCCGGAACCCGGACGCCCTGGAATCGCCAAGGGCGGCGAGAGTCCGGCAAGGGCGTAACGCAGCCAGAGCGGTTAGAGTGCTCCGAAACTCGCGATCAGGTTTGAAAAACTCAAATAAATCAGGGCGGCTTAAAGGCCGCCCCTAGTTTTCATCCGGGTAATGCGCGTAGGTAGCGGTAATGCTCACGTGGGGACAGACGCCTCGTCTGTCCGGCCGCCGGATGGATGCGGTGAAACTCGTCGCCCGCCAACACTTGTCATCCTGAGCGGAGTGAGGCGTCCGCCGAACGCAGAGAAGGACCTCTGCACTCGTGACGAGGCCCTCCGCAAGTTCTGGCGAATTGACGGCTTACGCGGCCTTCTTGCTCACCGCCTGCGTAAACAACTCGGCGATTCCGCGATGGAAAGCCGGAATGTCCGACGGCTGGCGGCTGCTCACCCAGTTGCGGTCGCGGACCAACTGCTCGTCACTCCACTCCGCCCCTGAGTTGCGAACGTCGTCCTGCATGGTGTGATAGCTGGTCATCTTCCGGCCCTTCGTCAGGCCCGCAGACACGAGCAGCCACGGCGCATGACAGATGACCGCGATGGGCTTCTGCGCGCGATCGATCTCTTGCACGAAGCGCTGCGCATCTTTGTTCACGCGCAGCTGGTCGGCATTGAGCGCGCCGCCCGGCAGCAACACCGCGTCGAACTCATTCGGATCCGCGCCTTCGAGTACGCGGTCGACTTTAATCTTCTCGCCCTTCTCGTCATGCTGCATCGCCTGAATCTGGCCAGCTTTCGGGGACAACAACGTCGTTTCGGCTCCGAGCTGATCGATGAACTTGCGTGGTTCGGTGAGCTCGGTCTGTTCCACCCCGTCCGTTGCTAAGATGGCAACGCGAATTCCCTTGAGATCCGACATCATGACAACTCCTTTATGAGGTTCGTAAGTCCCTTCGCGGTACTTTCTCAGCAGTTTGAAAGATGGGATTCGTCGGGGGCATCGGGTCAACACTCCAACCCCGTGGAGAAATGGTGGTAGAGCAGTTTGGGACGAGATGTTTGGGTCGAAGACTGGCTGTGGGATTTGCTTGTGTGGCGCGCACACCCTTGTGCGCGAAATCGCTAGCAGCTTCCGGAACCACTACGCGTAAGCCTGCACAAAAAACGCCGACAAACCTAATCCCCTGTCCAAATTGAATTGTCATCCTGACTGAGCGGAGCGAGGCATCAGCCGAACGTAGGGAAGGACCTCTGCAGTTCGAGCGATAACGCCGCGCCAATCTGCTGTCCCTGCGGAACTCGGTTCGGTAAGATACGACGGTGCCCCAGGTTCGCGCCGTTTTTTGGCGCTAACCTGGGTCCCGTGTTACGACAAATCCGGGAAAGTTACTGGTTCACCAACTGCATCATGTGCTCGGGATAGCGCTCTCCGGCTGCCGCTCCCGTTGGGAACGCATCTTCGAGGCGCTGCATGTCCTGCTTGGCCAATTGCACGTTGATGGCGCCTGCGTTGTCTTCCAGGTACTTGCGGCGCTTGGTCCCGGGGATGGGGACGATATCTTTGCCTTGCGCCAGCACCCACGCCAGCGCGAGCTGCGAAGGCGTGCAGCCCTTCTCTTTCGCGATCTGCTGAACCTGTCTGACCAGCTCAAGATTTTTTTCGAAATTCTCTCCCTGAAAACGCGGAGAGTTGCGGCGATAGTCGTCGGCGGGAAGATCTTCGAAGCGCTTGAACTGCCCGGTCAGAAACCCGCGGCCGAGCGGGCTGTACGCCACGAACCCGATGCCAAGTTCGCGGCAGGTGGAAAGAATTCCGTCTTCCGGATCGCGTGTCCACAGTGAGTACTCCGACTGTAGCGCCGCAATGGGGTGAACTTTCACAGCACGCCGCAGAGTCTGGGCGCTCGCTTCGGAAAGTCCGATGTATCGGATCTTTCCCTCTTTCACCAGCTGCGCCATCGCGCCCACCGTATCTTCGATTGGCGTCTTGGGATCGACGCGGTGCTGGTAATAGAGGTCGATATGATCGACGTCGAGCCGTCGCAGGCTGGCCTCGCAGGAAGAACGCACGTACTCCGGTTTTCCGCTGACGCCGCGCACGTTCGGATTCGCTGGGTCGCGCACGATGCCGAACTTGGTGGCCAGCACGATCTTGTCACGCTTTCCTTTGATCGCCTTGCCTACCAGCACCTCGTTCTTGTGCGGACCGTAGACATCGGCCGTGTCCAGAAAAGTGATTCCGAGTTCGAGTGCGCGGTGAATGGTTGCGGTCGACTCGTTGTCGTCGAATCCACTGTAAAACTCCGACATGCCCATGCAGCCAAGGCCTAGGGCTGAAACCTTCAGGCCGTTGCGGCCAAGTTCACGTGTTTCCATGAGACAACCTCCGCACATGAAAGCCGGGAAAAGAACTTAAGCGGGCCGCAAGGAATTCTAGTTCGCGGCCTAAACGGATGAGCCAGGACAGACGACGTGCCCCTTGAACAGATGCTCCGAGCAGTGCCGTGGGTTCGTTGAAAATGCTTCTACGGCACAACCCGGATCACCGGTTTCTCAGAGGCTTCGATTTCACCGACCCGCGCCGCGGGCAGGCCAATTTTGCCGAGCTCCGACACCAGGTGATCGGCTTCCTGCGAGGGCAACGCGATCAGCAGGCCGCCCGCCGTCTGTGGATCGAAGAGCAGAGTCTTGCGCTCGTCCGCAATCTCTCCGCTGTACTCGACGATACATTCGGCGAAGTCGCGGTTCGCCTTTAAGCCTCCGGGAATGTAGCCGGCGCGCACGCACTCGACAGCACCTGCCAACAGCGGAACAGAATTCGCGTTCAGTCGCACCGCAACGTTCGACGCCAGGGCCATCTCGCGGACATGCCCAATTAAGCCGAACCCTGTAATGTCGGTGAGGGAATGCACGTTCCACGTGGGCCCAGACGCGGGGGTCCCCGACATGCCCTCTTTTGGCCTGGCGGGGTGGAGATGCCCTGTCTGGGCAGCCGCGCTTAGCTCGGCAGACTTAGCTGAGGAGCTTGGCTGCTCTGGACGGACGAGGGCGTCCGTCCCCACGCGGTTCTTGATCACTCCGCCAAACCCGACAATCTCCGCCGCAGCTTTATTCAGCGTCGTCATCGAACGCACCGCCGCATCTATCCAAACCTGCTGCGCTTTGTCTTTCTTGATCGCAGTTGAGATCACGCCCGTGCCGATCTCCTTCGTGAGCACTAGTGCATCGCCCGGCTTCGCGCCGCCGTTGGTCAGCACTCGGTTAGGATCAATCAGGCCCGTAACCGAATACCCAAACTTGGTTTCTTCGTCGCGAATGCTGTGGCCGCCGACGATGGTGCATCCCGCCTCCATCATCTTTGAAAGACCCCCGGCGAGAATCCGCTCCAGAATCTCGATGTCACCCTTCTCCGGGAAACACACCATCGCGAGCGCGGTAAGCGGCCGTCCGCCCATGGCATAGACATCGCTCAGCGAGTTCGTAGCGGCGATCTGGCCGAAGATGTAGGGGTCGTCAACGATGGGGGTGAAGAAGTCGACGGTTTGTACCAAAGCGAGGTCGGGCGCAATTTGATACACGCCCGCGTCGTCGGCATGATCGAAGCCGACCAACACATTCGGATCGTGTTGCCGGGCTAATTTCCCAAGCACCGAGTCCAGCACCGCCGGACTAAGCTTGGACGCTCAACCCGCAGCTTTCACCGACTCGGTCAGCCGGAATGGCTTGGTTTCTGGCATTCGGTGATTTTATCGAAGTACTGAGGTTCGAGTACCGAGTACTGAGTACCGAGTTGCAGTAACAGCCAACTCCACCACGGAGACACAGAGGCACGGAGAAACTTAACGAAAGGGGTCGGATTCTTTTAGTGGCTAGCGGTCCTCGTGAGTCACCCCCGGAAAAAAGCACGAACCACATGAGGACACAGAGAACACAGAGTATGTCAGCACGCGTGAGCGGAGGTGATCAGGCTTCCCCTGTGATCCCTGTGAACTCTGTGGTTAATGGTTTCTAAGACCGTGACACTGCGGTGAAGAATGCCCCCTCGAATCACAATTCGGAGTTCCCTTCTTCCCTCCGGGGCTCGGTGGTGGATTTGCTTGTTGCTCGCAACTCGCGACTCGGGACTCAATTCTAGAAGGCTACTTCACTGTTACGTCGACGACCTTCAATTCCGGGTACTCGTGGTTCCACTGCGCGGAGATGCTCTCGAAGGTTAGGCGGAATGGTTTGTTCTGCCCCGGGGGAAGAGGCAACGCGTTTAGATCGACGGCTTCCGGATACGGGCCGCTGCTGCTCAGCACACGCAGTGGAACAGTCTCGCGCTGGGCGAGCTGCCCCATGGAATCCTTGAAGGTGACTTCGACCACGACGTGGGTCACAGTTTGCGGCCCATTGTTGGTCACGGTGCCGTCGATGTAGGAGACAGTCGCGCCAACGAAGTTTTCGGCCGCGCTCATCTTGAGATCGGTGAACTTGATGTTGGCCGCGTACGCGGGCGGGCCGGTGGGCGCTTTCTGCTCGGTGCGCGAGATCAGAAACAGAATCAGCGCGATCACGACCACAACACCGATGCCGACACCGATCGCGCGCCAGTTGGTTTCGCGTTCTTCTGCTCCAAGCGTCGGCTGTGTGAGTCCGCCCATGAGGGGATTGTACTATTCGACGCGCGAGCCAGCCGCACGGGCAAACGTGATCGTCATCCCTCAATTTTAGTGTTGTCATCCGGAGCGAAGCGAAGGACCCGTTTTTCTTCCGCGCGAGACCGGAGCGCGAGTCTTCCTCGAAACACGTGGGTCAGACGCCGAGGTCCCACAGCACGCCCGATGTTGGCGTGACGCGGTGAGAGGCCTTCGTCTGGGCGGCCGAGTAGTGGTCGGCGAATGGATTCCTGGCAACGAAGTGCTGCGGAGCGTTGCTCCGCTGGACAGACGAGGGCGTCTGTCCCCACGTGGCCGGTGGTGACGGCCTATCGGCAGGGTAAATGCCGCGTTATATCTTAAAGATTACCTTGCGCTACGATGCGATATGGCGCGTCCCAAAATGGCAGGATGACCGAAACCATAGGCCGGGGTCCGAAATGCGCCCTACGGGCTCAGAATCACCAGCAATGGGCATTCCGTAAAGTTTTCTTCCGGGCAATTTTCAACCACTTACGGGCCTGAACAGAGTTTCGATAACTTAGCTCGAAGTGAATCACAATGAGAGTGCACAGTTCCACTGCCCTGACAAAGTTCTCACAAGAGTGGCTATCATGCCTGGCTCGGTTTGCCATCGGCCTAACTCGACTTGTCATCCTCTCAACTCGAGCTTGTCATCCTCAGCGAAGCGAAGGACCTGCTTTTGGAAAGCCGAGAGCAGCAGTTCCTACGGGAGCAGTGGAGGCTCACGCTCGCCTGTTGGTGAGTTCAGCGATTTCGCGCACAAGAGTGTGCGCGCCACACAAGATTGGCAGAGCTTCGCTCCGCCGGGGCAGACGAGGGCATCTCCACCCCAACACGCCAAACCCAGGCGTGTCCGGGGACTCCCGGCGTCTGCCCCCACGTGGTTCTTACTCCCCGCCGACGGTCAAGCCGTCGATGCGAAGGGTGGGTGAGGCGACTGAGCCGCGGAACTCGAGATCGTTCGCGATCTCGGAGATGTGGAAGAACATGTCTTTCAGATTTCCCGCCACCGTGATCTCTTCGACCGGGTAAGTGAGCTCGCCGCCCGAGATCCACAGTCCCGAAGCGCCGCGCGAATAATCGCCGGTGACGAGGTTCGCTCCGTGGCCGAGGAACTCGGTGACGTAGAGGCCTTCCTTCACGTCGCCAATAAGTTCTTTCGGAGTTCTCTTGCCGGGCTGCGGGAAATAATTCCCAAGCCCGATGCCGGGAGTGCCCGCGAGACCGCGCGAGGCGTTGCCTGTGGTTTGAAGGCCGAGTTTCTTCGCGGTGTAGGTGTTCAGCAGGTAGGACTTCAGCATTCCGCTTTCAACGACAACCGTGCGGCGGGTCGGAATGCCTTCGCCGTCGAAGGGGCTCGTGCCGAAGCCGCCGGGGATGGTGCCGTCGTCGATGATGGTGACGTTCTCGCCCGCGATTCGTTGGCCGAGTTTGCCCGCGAGGAACGAAGCGCCGCGGTAGACCGAGTCTCCGTTCACGCCTTCGAAGATGTGCTCGAGGATGGACGTGGCCACCATCGGATCGAAGATCACCGGGACTTGCGCGGTCTTCGCCTTGCGGGCGCCGAGACGGCGAATCGTGCGCTCGGCGGCGATGCGGCCGACTTTCTCGGCGGGATCGAGGTGCCCGAGATTGCGCGACACCGAGAACCAGTAGTCGCGCTGCATGGCTCCCTTGTCGTCTTGCGCGATCGGAATCGCCGCAACCGAGCAATACGAACGGCGATACTCGCCGACGAATCCGTGCGAGTTGGCGAGAACCTTGTGTCCGGTGGCCGCCTCGAAGGAGCCGCCTTCGGAGTTCTTGATGCGCGGGTCAAAGTCGAGCGCGGCTTTTTCGGCGCGGCGCGCGTAGTCGATGCGCTCGGCGCCGGGGAGCGAGTAGACATCTTCGTGATAGAGATCGAGGTCGCCGGTGAGCTGTCCGAGTTGCTCGGGCTCGGGGATGCCGCCGAATGGATCTTCGGAAGTGATCTTCGCGAGCGCGAGTGCAGAGTTGAGCATGCGATCGAGACCTTCGCGCGAGAAGTCGCTCGAGTAGGTGTTGGCCGCACGCTTTCCGAAAAAGACGCGCACGCCGACCGCGCGCGAGCCGGACTCTTTCAGCGTTTCAACCTGGCCAAGGCGAACAAGCGTGGAAAACTCATCGCCTTCGCGTACGACGGCTTCGGCCGCGGTCGCACCACCCGCCATGGCGCGGCGGACGAGATCCTGGGCAACTTCTTTGAGATCAGTTTCGAGTTTCGCGTTTCGAGTTTCGGATTGCGTGGGTACGGTTTGAATGTCAGACATGATTAAGAATTCTTTTTTCACCACAGAGGGCACAGAGCAACACAGGGTAAATCTGTGCCGTCCGCTATAGCGGACTCGTTTTCGTTAACGGAGCCTACCCCGCACTCACGTGCGGGGCTAATTTCTGTCGTCGCGGAGCGACTGGACCTCTTAAGAATCGAACAGCTGAGGAGCTTCTACACCGAAGCGAAGATTCCGTCGTGGTGGCTCGCTAGAAACTCGCGGCTCGTAGCTCGCAGCTGTCTTTACTGCATAAACCCGCCGGGATCTTTCCGTGCCGTGCCACCGACGGTTAGGCGATCGACCTTGATCGTCGGGATGCCGACTCCGACAGGGACGGCCTGGCCGTCTTTGCCGCAGGTGCCGACGCCTTCGTCGAGTTTCAGATCGTTGCCGACCATCGAGACGCGGGTCAGAACATCGGGGCCGTTTCCGATCAGCGTCGCGCCTTTGATGGGCGCGGTGATCTGCCCGTCTTCGATCATGTAGGCTTCCGAAGCTGAAAAGACGAACTTGCCATTGGTGATGTCGACTTGCCCGCCGCCGAAGTTGACGGCGTAGACGCCGTGCTTCACGGAGCGGATGATGTCTTCTGGATTATCTTCGCCGGGAAGCAGGTAGGTGTTGGTCATGCGCGGCATGGGGATGTGCTCGTAGCTTTCGCGGCGACCGTTCCCGGTGTCGGCGATGCCCATTAACTTCGAAGATAACTTATCGCTTAAGTAACCCTTCAGAATTCCTTTTTCGATGAGAACGGTTTCCTGCGTCGGCTGACCCTCGTCGTCGACGTTGAGCGAACCGCGACGCCAGGGCATCGTGCCGTTGTCGACGACCGTGCACTTGTCGCTGGCCACGCGACGGCCAACAAGTCCGGCGAACGCAGAGGTTTTCTTGCGATTGAAGTCGGCTTCGAGCCCGTGACCAACGGCTTCGTGCAGCAGGACGCCGGGCCATCCCGGACCAAGGACGACTTCCATTTCTCCGGCGGGAGCTTCACGCGCGTCGAGCTGCAGGATCGCCTGGCGGGCCGCTTCTTTCGCGAAGTACTCGGGAGTTTTTTCTCCGAAGAAGAAATCGAGAGCAACGCGGCCACCGCCGCCAGAAGAGCCGCGTCCGGATTGCGTTTCGGCTTTCGCGATGCACGAGACGTTCATGCGCGCGAGCGGCTGCGAGTCTTCGGCGAAGGTTCCGTCGGAGGTGACGACGAGAATGTGGCGGAGTTCGTCGGCGTAGCTGGCGCGAACTTCTTTGATGCGCGGATCGTAGGCGCGTGCGGCGGCGTCGCCGCGCATGACAAGCTCAACCTTGGCGGTGATTTCCGCGTCGACAGAAGGGAGCGTGACCGGGTAGAGACTGCGAGCCGGCTTCTGCTGGAAACCGACCGAAGGAGTTTTGGCAGGGCCGCTGGCGATCAGGGCCGCGGTGCGGGCGGCGTGCAGGATCCGCTCGGGAGAAAGATCGTCGGTGTAGGCGTATCCGGTGCGCTCGCCGGAGACGACGCGGACACCGCAACCCGCGGAAATTCCCTGCGAGGCCGACTTCACCATGGACTCGTCGACGCTCAGAGAAGTCGAGGAAAGATATTCAAAATAAAGGTCTGCGTAGTCACCGCCAGCCGATAGAGCTGCTGCCAGATAACGCTGAAGATCGGGCTGCGTCAGCCCATAGTGCTGAAAAAAGAACTGTTCGTGAGTCACGTGTATTGGATGCCTCAGGACCCGCCCCAGACTCGGGGGTGGATGGAATGGCTCTATTATCCCATACCCTGTTGCGAGTCCCGAGTGGAAGCCTGGAAAGCAAAATCCACCACGGAGGTACGGAGGAAATCGGAAAACGAATCATCCGGGGGGCGGCGCTGAGTGG
>Ga0126378_10005133_pt1 | contig 10135 bp, 16 predicted proteins | sample PanSoiMetPlot_23_FD_92587 | JGI IMG/M metagenome (GOLD analysis project Ga0126378, IMG submission 92587) | Tropical forest soil microbial communities from Panama - MetaG Plot_23 | ecosystem: Environmental > Terrestrial > Soil > Tropical forest > Bulk soil | place: Panama | collected 2016-02-17 | reverse complement strand
TGGCACACGCTCTCTTATCGACGGGCGATCCCATCGGGGGTCCTGGGATCCGACCAAAGTTTTCATTCTAGATTTGGCACCCCGCCGCCGTATCGACGCGTAGCACAGCGGGCACAGGTGCGCGGTGGGTGGCCTAGATCCGCGCACCCGCGTCTAAGCCACGAACATGCGATTCCAACTAGGTGGAGCGCTTGCCCGTGACGATTGGTCGCCCCGCCTCATCTGGTCGCGGGTCCCGCCCAAATACCCATTCAGTGATGAATCGGCCATCCTCATGTCTGACCAGCACTTCGGCCTGGCGTCCGGCGTTACCGTCCCGTTCCGCAAACGCTATCGCGCTACCGATGGCCTGTGTTTTGGTGGAGTAGTCGCCCGGAAAGCGCCGCCCTCCCTGGATGATCTGCCAGCCAAATTCCTGGTTCACCACGATGTATCGCGGATTGAACATGGGTTTCTCCGGTCGAGCATAGATCCGTTGTAAGGTTAGTTTAGATTCGGCGCCCCGCTCGCGAATAAGATGTCTTCGCTTCGGTCGCACGAACGTGCGGGAAACGAACCAGACTCGGAAAAGTTCGCTCCACAGGCGGTCGCTTATCCGGGAACACGTAAGCAATAGCTGCGTTTCGCCTGCAGCCTTGATGCGCTGCGGGCTTTCCGCGCCACTTAACAGCGGATGGTGTTATGGCAAATAAATCGGCCCGACGGTGGTCTGCCGGCGTCACAAAGCGCAGCGATGCCCTTGACCTGGAGGAGGGCGTATTCACGTTGAAGGATCCTAAGAAGATCGCAGCTTCCCTCAAGCATTCGGCGGAAACCAGCCGGCGAAAGAAGGCGGATTCGTACCGTTCAGCACTTTCGATGCTAACCTTCTATATCAATCGCGCTGGCGGCAATCTGTCGGCAACGCGGCGGCGGGTATTGATGCGCGCGAAGGACGAGTTGCGCAAACAGTTTGGGCGCGAGTGATCGAGGCACTGAGGCCCGGTCCAGTCGTTCAACCGTTTTGCGCTCAGCGCAAACAAGCCGAACACACGTCGCGCTTTCGCGACGTCATTTTTAACTGCAGGGCGGTTGAGAAGGGCCGCATTGATGTCGCGTCCGGCGGTGCGTCGCATCGGCCAGCGCAACTCGGCTTTGACCAACCAGCTGCTCCGGAACAAGTGCGCGGCCATGTCTTTAACCGACAGCGGCCGGTCGGAGCCGACCGCGAACCTTCACGATCAAAATGCAAATGATGGAACCGTATGGAGTCCACTATGCAATCAAGATTCTTGGCTTGGGCTGCAGCGTTGGCGCTTTCCGCTACGGCCATGCTCGCCACCAGCGCACCGGCGGCGGCGGAGTACGCCCATCCCGCCTATGTCAATGGTGACGGTTACGGCTACGATTGGGGGTCTACACCCGATCCGGCGTACGCCTACGATTGGGGGTCTACACCCGATGCGGGGTACGGTTATGACCCGGGTTACGCGGGTGATCCACGCGATGTCCCCCGTCCGGGCTACGCCTATGTGCCCGGATATGATCATCGAACCGCCCCAGTCGATGACGACGCCTACTGCGCACAGCGGTTTCGTTCCTACGATCCAGGAACCGGCACTTATCTAGGCTACGACGGTTTCCGTCACGCCTGTTCGTAAGTTGAAAACGATGAGCTTGCCCGTTGGTTGTGCGTGGGCTCATCCATTTCCGTACGCAAAGGGCGGGCTGGTCGCGTCTAATCTCCGCTTTTTCTGTCGTTCTCCGTGGGGTCCCTGATAGCCGCTCACCGGCGAACCCGCCGAGAGCCCTGTTCAAGGGCAAACACAGCATTAATGGCGCCGGCTGAACATGTTCGCAGCAAAAGTTTAGAAGTTTGCTCTCGGGCCAAATCTGCAAAAAAGTGAACCTTCTCGCGCAATCGGACTGACCTCCGTTTTTTTTCACCGCGCTTTTTGATCAGAGCTCGCCTGTACGGCGTCATTGCCTGCCCGGTTGGTCTTGAACTTTCCCCCCGATGATTTCGGTGATTGCAGAAGGACCACCAAAAGCAACAACTGCAAAACCGAACACAGGCGCAGTCTGTTTGCAATCCAGTAATTACGGGCCACGATACCCGCGCAGAACGTCCGGCGCGCGGCCGTGAGCCTTCGGTTTCCAGCACGACGGCGAACTCTGCAACATCGAACCGGCCAACGAAGACGAGCGCTCCGGCGCCAAGTTCGGCGGCATGGGCGCACGCATGGCCAAAGGCATCGCCAACCTCGCCCAGCTTCACCAGCCGAAACGGCGGTGGCATAGCGAGCTCTTGATCCCCGGGGGTCTGAATGCGCGTGCGCTGTTTCGGCGTTATGCTCGTCCCGCTTCCTTCATCTCGTACTTTCATGTCGGAGTTGGATCCAGACCTTAACTGCGACACCGATGACAAAACGACGCAGCAGCCTCTTTTGTTCCTACATCGCGTCCGCGTCCGCGGATCTACCGCCCAGTTTCAACCAGGCAGCCGTCGCGGACCACGCGGCGATTGGTTCCGAAAATCTGCGCGAAACGCACGGATCGGGCAAAGCCGCATGGTCGGCGGGAAAAGCTTGGAGCGGGTATGAGATCATGAGGCAGAAAAAATGTTGTTAATGGCGCCCTCGGTGGCGGCGGGCGACTGGCATGGCCCACGGGTGCCGAGGTCGCCATTCTCGGCGATGTCGTGGCGGACACCTCGTTGACGGGCGAGTCGAGAGACATAGGCTTTCGCTACCGCAGCAAATCCGATCTCTTGCAGCCGGTCATCGGCGGCCAGGAGGTGCCGCGCGAATCTTTCCACCAGGCACTCCGGCCTAGGGTCATCGAAACCTTGTGCTTCCAGGGTCGTCAATCGGATCAGCACCGGATAGTTGCGAGTTTCTATTGGCATTTCTCAGCGTCAGTTTCTCCGAAGACGACACGTTCGCGATCACCTATCTGTTTGCCACACGCCAGCTTGCGCATTAGGATCGCCCACCACACGAGTTGGTGCAGGCGCATTCGAGCCTCAATAGTCAAGCGTAAATTTACGGCAAAAATAAAACAATTGGTTGTGTAGTTGGTTCTCCAAGCGGCCGCGTCACGATCACACGTGACCGGCGTGGGTTTGACGCCAAGCTTCCCCGGGGTACTGCCATCGTCACCTCGCGCCGCGACAACCTTGGGTTCTTGGAACCACATTGCGATTAGATCGTTCCCTACAAAACAATCCGTCGCGCGCAAATTGCGAGGGGTCACGCCGAAAGGAAAAGCATTGAGAAGGTCGACCAAACTTCAATATTGATTCGCCGATAATTGGTGACCCCATGAGGCAGAACGTCGCGCGTACTTTAGCTCCATAGCTATCGCTTTGCGATCAACCAAATGGATGAGGTGACTGGACTGATGTGGATAGTCGCGTCCTAATTGTCATTCATGTGGTGTTCATCATTCATGTGGTGTTCATTTGACGTTCATATCGCATTCATTCGGCGTTGTTTATTGTGCGGCAGTTTGGATGCCAGCGCTATCTTGACGCGGGCATCCGATCGAAGGCGGCGTCTGAGAGACGCGAGGCGGAAAGGACCGTAGACCTTTCCGCCGATTGTAGAGCGCGGCTCTTTTTCGCGGTGGCAGGCGTCAAGTTCCGTTGGAACGCGACCGCGTCGCCACGAGTTGTTTCAAACATCGTGCCTTCGAAAGGAAGCACAGAAGAGGAGAGCAACATGCGCACAACAGCGAAGTCGTTGGCGGTGCTCGGCGTGATCGGCGCTGCGGCTCTGAGCGTCCCGAGTGTCGCCTCAGCTCAAGGGATCTACTTCGGCGTGCCGGGTTTCGGTGTCGGCATCGGCGCCCCGTATTACTACGGTGGTGGGCCATACTACGGTTACTACGATCAGCCGTACGGCTATGGGTACGGGTATGGGCACCACTGGTATCCGCACCGGTATCACCATTGGCACCACTACTGACGCTGAAGGAAACTGGAGAGCGCGACCAGGTTGTGGTCGCGCTCATCTTTTTTTCTGGGTTTGAAAAGTTGGCGAGTATTTCTGCCAACCGGTTGCGCGGCGGCCGATGGCTCCCGAATCCGCCGCTTATCGGACCGCTCGGCGATTTGCCGGTATCACCGCCTGTCTAAGGAACGAGTTGTTTAGGAGGGATTGGGCCGAACTATTTGTAAAATGCTTTTGCAACCGCCCTACGGTTATTGGGAATATCCAGGCACATGGCGCAAAAACCTAGTCGGGAGTGGGCAGGGGACAAAGAACATCACGCGTTCGCTGCGCCGAGTGTCGAAACCAACCAGCCAATAACGGAACCGGAGGTCGAGAAAGTTGAGGAACGGTCAAGGCCGCGTACACCGGTCATTTACGAAGTTGTTCGCCGGCTCGGAGAGGAGGAAATGGTCCGGCCGGCCGTTTCACTGTGGTGGTCCGGAGTGGCGGCCGGGCTGTCCATAAGTTTTTCCCTCCTGTCGCAGGCGATTCTAAATCTCCACCTACCAGATACGCAATGGCGACCTCTCATCAGCAGCTTTGGCTATTCGGTGGGTTTTGTTATAGTGGTTTTGGCGCGCCAGCAGCTCTTCACCGAAAATACCATCACCGTTGTGCTACCTGTTATGGCGTGCTTCACGCCGAGGAATCTCGGTAGATTGGCCCGCATGTGGGGCATCGTGTTGGCTGCCAATCTGGCCGGCACACTGATCGCTGCGTCGTTCTGTACATTAACTCCGGTGATTGGCGCGGACCTGCGTGAAACGATGGTCGGCATCAGTCGCGGAATCTTGGAGTACGGTTGGATCGAACTGTTCTTTCGAGGCATCTCGGCGGGCTTCTTAATTGCTGCGATGGTTTGGCTCATTCCCAGCGCGGCTAGCGCCCAGTTCTACGTGATCGTATTGATGACCTACCTGATCTCGGTTGGCAATTTTGCCCATGTTGTTGCCGGAAGCATGGAAGCATTCATGCTGGTGGTGAACGCACAGGCCGAACTGTGGAGAATCGTGGAGGATTTTCTCGCGCCGGTTCTGCTTGGAAACATTGTAGGGGGCACCGCGCTATTCGCCATGATCTCGCACGCGCAGGTTATGAAGGAGATGTAGCAAACGCAGCCTCAGACGGGGTCGCCACCCTGCCGATGCTTGCTCGGGCTTTTCGCGGTTGCGAACGCCTGGTGATGGGTTGTTGCGGCGCGACAATCGCCGTCTGGCGGTAAACTTCGCGCGCTTGTCGAGAAGGTGATGATACGGAACGTTTGGCCGGCCACCGCATTGATAGGTGACTACATCTTATTTCCGAGGACGGCACGATGCTCTCCACGATCCTGATCGTCATCCTGATCTTGATACTCATTGGTGCGTTGCCGAGTTGGCCCTACAGTACTGGCTGGGGTTACGGCCCGGGCGGTTTGGTGGGCACGATTCTAATAATAGTGGTGATTCTGGCGCTATTAGGCAGAATCTAGCGAGCGCGAATGCAGTAGGTGTAAGAAATGGTGCTCGCGCGATAAACAGGATGCGGCGCAGCGCCCAATCAGGGGCGCCCCGATGGTTCTGGGTTATGCTGCTTGCCAACTAAAGAGAGCAGCGGCCCCGGGGGGTAGGCGGCCTACTAGTTGTCTTGCTAGTTGTCTTGGCCCTCGCAAATGGATCGGGGGTGAGCTTTTCCGCAAGGAAGGCCTCAAGGATCGCTGAAGACGAAACCCAAAGGATGCGCACTGCAGCAGCAGGAAAAAATCTTGCATCAAGATTGATAATACCCGTCGTTTACACAGTGCGGCGGATCAGAGCGCATGCGCGGCGCTGCGGCTAAGGGACCCCGCACGGGCGGTTAACCGAGGCGGATTGAGAATTTCAAGCAATCCGTGTGCCTTACGAAAGACCACCGAGCATCCCGCGCTCAGCAGTTCCGAGGCCGAAAAATAGCCGGTCAGGACGCCCAACGGCGTCACGCCCCCTCGGCGTGCGGCGATGGCGTCAAAGGGCGTATCTCCAATCATTATGACCTTGGTCCGATCGCGAATACGCAGACGTTTCAGTGCCAAATCGATAAGGTTAGCATGCGTTTTTTGTTTAGATAAATCAGTTCCGCATGCAAGCGCATCAAAAAGTCCTTCTGCCTTCATTAGTTTGCAATAATGCATTAGTTCATCGCGCTGACAGCCTGATACAGCAGCAACCCGAATGCCCAGTCTTTTTATTTCCAGAATGAGCTCGAGGGTTCCCGGAATGGGCTGCACGGTATCAATAAATTGCTGGCGATAGCAGTGTCCATGGTCTGCCAATATGCGCGCTCTAAGGTCCCGTAAATCCCTTTGCGGGATGATTTGTTCCAGCATCTCTGCCCCGTCCATGCCCGAGAAGCGATGCAGATCTGCGGTATTAAATGTGAATCCAAATCGTTCAAGGGTTTCAGCCCAACAGCGCAGGTTGGGGAGCACCGTGTCAACGAGGGTTCCTTCTATATCAAAAATAACGACTTTCGGTGAAAATCGCGCGTCGGAAAGTCGATCAATCGTTTTGCCGACGGTGAGCACGGTTCCCTTCCTTCAGTCGGGCCCGCATTTCTATTCGGGTGGCATTTCGCTTAACGAAACGTACCGAACGCAGGGCGGTTCCATCCAAAAAATAAGAATTTCGAGGCCAACGCCGTGTCGGCAACCACAAAAACAACCCGGCTGCGCTTTCCGGCAGGCCTGCGATCTTGGTTCATTGGGGAACGCCCATGGTTCCCCAACGTTGGCAATTGACGATGATGTCGTCAAAATCAAAGGAGCGATCTCATGAGAGTAACCGCGCTGCTGGCAGGCGCTTGTTTGATGTTTGCCGCACACGCGCATGCCCAATCTCCTTCTAATCCGCTGTCCACCAACGACTTTGTCAATAAAGTGCGGACAGTGATATGTTCGAGATTCAATCGAGCGAAATCGCGCTACAAAAGCATCCGGATCGGGACACGCGGCCCTTCGCTTCGAAGATGATCAAGGACCACACCAAGACCAGTAAGCAGTTGAAGTCTTTGGTATCAAGCGGCAGGGTGAAGGCCGAGGTCCCGACGGCGATCGACGCGGGACACCAGGGAAAACTGGACGAGCTTCGAGACCTAAATGGCAAACCGTTTGATGAGGCTTATGACAAGGCGCAACTAAAGGGCCACGAGGAAGCGGTTGGTCTATTCCGGGCCTACGCGCAAAATGGCGACAACAAAGATCTCAAGCGATGGGCCGCAAAGACGCTGCCGCACCTGGAACATCATCTCGCTATGGCCGAAGAGTTGAAATAGCTCCCGGTGAGATCCCATTTCTATTTGAGAAGGCGTGCGGAGCGCGCCTTCTCAGCAACTGTTGACACCGCGGGAATCGAGCTACACGCGCCCGAGGTCCATCGACGTACATCTCGCCCCTTAATGTTCAAAGAGGTCTCTGTCATGAACGCATTGACGCGTGAGCAAGTGATCGCAGCGTTCGGACCCCTTGATGATGTAATTGTAAACGCGATCATCGGTATGGGGCCAACGTTAGGGGAGCTCTCCGAAGCGAAAGCTTGGATTGCCAATGACGAAGCTTTCATGAACGTTGGCAAGCGTCTCGCCTGTGGACGTGTGGGCCAGCTGGTTGAAATTCTATCCTCAGTCGACGAGGAGGAGGCGCCTGATGAGGAGGTTGTGGGCAGGATCTAAAGCTGCGGTGCGGGCCTAAGGCCGATTGAGGCTCGAGCCCGTTATGTCGTTGTCAGGGGCACCGCTCCAAAACGGCCCGTGGAGTGCACGTGCTGCCGGCTTGATCAAGATGGGCCGGTCCGCGACACTCCGCCTCACATCCGTTGCCTTCCAATCGGCCGTGGAGCAGAACCCAGATCGGGAGCAAAACGCAGACCAGGCCGATCCGTTCAACGCGGATCTGAGTGAGAATTTTCCATGCGGCTGGCAAATTCAATGATCACGACCGCGGGCCTGGTCATCGCGACGATCCTTGTGACCAATATCTCGGCGCGCTCGCAGTCTGCCGAAGATAACGTGCTTTCATTCCATAACGGTGTCGATCGTAGCGGCAAATTCACGGTTCCCGGATTGACCTGGGAACATGCCCGGTCGGTGCACGCCGACCGGCAATTTCGCGGCAAGGTATCGGGGCACGTTTATGCGCAGCCGCTGCATTGGCGCGCGTATGGTGCGAGTTCGAGCATGCTGCTGGTGGCCACCGAGGCGAATAGCGTCCATGCCCTGGATGCGATCAGCGGAGAGACGATTTGGACGCGGTCGCTCGGCACGCCCATCGACCATTCGTTGTTACGGTGTGGCAATATTGATCCGCTGGGAATCACGGGAACCCCCGTGATCGATGAGTCGACCGGGACGATCTATCTTGATGCCGATGTCGCGGAGTCTTCCACTCCCCACCACCGGGTTTTTGCGCTGTCGCTAAAGGACGGATCAACCCTGCCTGGATGGCCCGTCGACATTGCTCATGTCTTGCAGCTTGGACGGCAGGTCTTCAATGCTCGCGACCAGGGTGAGCGCGGAGCACTCACCCTGGTCGACGGGTCGCTGTATGTGCCTTTTGGCGGCCATTTGGGTGACTGCGGCGACTATCGCGGTTGGGTCGTCGGAATTTCGCTCAAAGATCCAGGCAAGCTCACAAGCTGGTCCACGCGGGCGCGAGGTGGCGGTATTTGGGCGCCGGGTGGGATCAGTGCCGTCGGGCACTCGCTATTTGTCGCCACTGGCAATACCTTTAGCGCATCGACTTGGAGCGACGGCGAGGCCGTCGTTCGCTTAGCCGGCGACTTGCATCGGTCAAACGACCGGCGCGACTACTTTGCGCCGACGAATTGGCACGCGCTCGACATGCAGGACGCCGACCTGGGCGCGACTAATCCGGTCGTCTTCGACGTCGACAGCCAGCACGGCCGCCAAGCGCTCATTCTTGCACTCGGCAAGGACGGTCGTGCCTACGTGCTCGATCGAAATAATCTCGGTGGCATTGGTGGCAGTCTCGCGGTTGCGGCTGTTTCCAAACGGCCGATTCTCGCCGCACCAGCGGTCTATGCAATGGCGGGCGAGGCATTCGTCGCTTTTCAGGGCCAGGGCGAGGGATGCCGGTCGCGGGCCGTGGATGGCGAATTGACGGTGCTGAAGATCAGCGGCGGCCCGCGCCCGACAATCTCGACGGCGTGGTGCAGCCGTGTCCGCGGGGCAAGTTCTCCAATCGTCACGACGACCGATGGGCAATCCGAACCAATTGTCTGGGTGGTTGGGGCCGAAGGTGACGGTCGACTACATGGGTTTAGGGGTGACAATGGTGAACCACTTTTCGACGGCAGCGCAGGGCCGGTGATGGCAGGACTGCATCATTTCCAGACACTCATTGCGACCAAGGATCGGCTTTATGTCGGTGCCGATCGGCGAGTTTATGCTTTCGCGTTCTGAGGAATTGACCGAGAGTCCAGAAGCCGTGACGCATGGCGCTCGCAGGCATAGCATCGTGTAGTCAGGCACCGGATTCGGATTTGGCTGCAGGGCTCATGGCTCCACTTGACAGCGAATATTTTCGAAGTGGTCAGTCACTCGACGCAGCAAGGTTTTGGATGCGGCCCCACGTGCTTTTTGTGCCCCAGATACCGGAACGCAACGTTTCCAGCTGCACGATCTGGCTATGGTCAACGAAGAGATTGACCTGGTTACCGTAGTTCTTGATATACCACTCGAACACTGGCGGGTCTGCCCCTTCAAACATCACTTTTTCAAGCCCGATCTGGTTAATGATGCGCGCAACCACATCGGTGCGCCAGGTCTTAACGTTTTCAGTAATTCCCTCGCTCTCTATCATGATTATATCGGCACCGGCATCAAGCGTACGCTCCGCCTGCGCGATGAGCCAACCAACGTCCTTAGTGCCCTCAGCTTCGAGCTCTTCTGCCGCGGTGCTACCGCCGGCGCCGAACTGAATGCCGAGCTCGGGTTTGGCTTTCAGGCCGGCCTTTTTTACTTTCTTTACAAGGCCTAGCAGAGCTGCAGTCGGTAAGCTGATGAATCCGGTCGAGATCTCGATTACGTCGAACCCCAACGCCTTGGCTTCGTCAATGTAGCGATCGACAGCACCGTCGCCGAAACGCAATACGTTCTCGATCCAACCGCCGGTCGAGACGTAGACATTG
>Ga0126378_10005131_pt1 | contig 10135 bp, 9 predicted proteins | sample PanSoiMetPlot_23_FD_92587 | JGI IMG/M metagenome (GOLD analysis project Ga0126378, IMG submission 92587) | Tropical forest soil microbial communities from Panama - MetaG Plot_23 | ecosystem: Environmental > Terrestrial > Soil > Tropical forest > Bulk soil | place: Panama | collected 2016-02-17 | reverse complement strand
CGGTGGCGCCAGGACGCGATCGCCGAGCTTCTGGATGCCGAGGATGCGGACTTTTTGTTCGTCGCCGGATGTGAGGAAAACCAGGTCGTCTTCCACCCCAGGTTCGACGTGATCATCCTGCTGAGCGCGCCGGCCGACATTCTGGTCAGGCGGCTAGCGCGCAGGACCGGCAACTCCTACGGCAAGTCGCCCGCCGAACTCACTCGCGTCTTCAGCGATTTGAAGGCCGTCGAGCCGCGTCTGCGCAGCGCGGCCGATCACGAGATCCGGACCACGATCCCGCTTGCCGATGTGGTCAGCACGGTGCTGCGTCTGGCTGAAGCGTGACCGACAGTCTTGGCGCCGACGAGTTACTGCCGCCGTCCTGCCTGCTTCGGGCGCCGCCGGTATCCGGCCGTGTGATGGAATGCCATGTTCAGAGCGAGTTCCAGCGGACGGGCACTGCGCGTTGCCTGGGCCATGAGCAGTCCGCCCTGCAGCGCGCTGATCATCGTCAGCGCCAGCTCGGCCGGGTCGGCTCGCGCCGCAAGTTCGCCGTTGTCGCGCATGGCCTTGAACCCGTCGGACAGATACGACTGCCAGTCGGCAAAGCACTCCGCGAGCATGCGCCGCGCGGGCTCGGACTGGTCGGCCAGCTCCCCCACGAGCGAGCCGAGCGGGCAGCCCCCGGCGCCCTGCGTCGCCCGTGTGGCGGTCACGAAGTGATCGCACCACCGCTGCAGGCCGTCCCACGACGAAACCTCGCGCAGGCCAGCTGCCTCTTGTGCGGCCATGATCCTGCCGAGCTGGGCCTTGATCACCTCGCGGATGAGCGCGTCCTTGTCGGCGAAGTAGTGGTACAGCTGCGATTTGCTCGTGCCTGTTGCCGCCATGACGTCGTCCAGGCTCGTGTTGGCGAACCCTCCCTCGTAGACGAGCGATGCCGCCGCCGCGAGTATCCGGGCTTTGGTCGCGGCACCGCGAGCCGTTAGCCGCCGTGGAGGAGAACCTGCATTCCTGGCCACATGCGCAGTGTAGGCCGATTGGACTTGCTGGTCCAGTTTCTTCCCGGCATGGTGGACCAAGTAGTCCACTAGTTCTGGAGGAAACCGATGTCCAGACTGCGCAATGGCCAGCCGTTCCCGTCGCTTGAGGTCCCCGCCGTCGGCGGAGGCACGATCTCGCTGCCAGATGACCTCGCCGGCTCGTACGGCGTCGTCCTGATATACCGCGGGTCCTGGTGCCCGTACTGCAACGCTCAACTCGCTGCGTTCTCCCGCGCGGTCGACACTCTGACCGAACTCGGCGTCAAGGTCGTCGCGCTCTCGGTCGACGACGAGGAAACCTCCGCGGCGCTCGCCGCCAAGCACAAGCTGCGCTTCCCCGTCGGGCACAGCGCGGATGCCGGCAAGGTCGCCGCGGCCACCGGCGCGTACGCCAATGACGACCCGCACTACCTGCAATCGACCGGCTTCGTCCTGGCGCCGGACGGGACTGCGCAGGTCGCCGTGTACTCCAGCGATGGCATCGGGCGGCTCGTCGCCGACGACGTTGCTGGCCACATTCGCTACCTGACCGAGCACGCCGCCTGACACGCGGGCATCGTGAGCACGGCCGCGGTGGCGTCCAGCTTCCCCACCGCGGCCGGGCGCCGGGCACGGTTAGGTCTGGCTGACCACGAAAGCCTGCCCGTGATCGGAGCCGTCCACGTAGGACCCGCGGGCCGCGCAGCCCCCACCGAGGGACAGGACAACGAGGTGACGGCGGCAGCCCCCGCCCTCGTTCAGCGCGCCCGACCCGGGCACCTCGATCGCCGTGCCCCAGGTGCCGGCCTCGGCGGCTGCACCGCGGGCCGGCGCGGCCATGACTGCCAGCGGCGAGGCACACCACATCGTGACCGCACCTGCCAGGACGATCATGACCCTGTGCCGTTGCATCGGAACTCCTCGGCACGTCCCAGTCGGCCGGTGCGCTGACCCGGCCTCACCCGTCGGCACGATTGTCCGGACTTATACGCTTGCCCGGCAGCAAAGCGGGAGCACAGGAATGACGCGATCAATGGTAGAACGCCCAGACTCGCGGCCGGTCTAAGCTCACGGCATGAGCGATCTGGCTGCACTGCTGGATCAGCTTGAGGTCGCAGCGGGGCCAGCAGAACCTGCGCCCTCTGCTGACGGCTGGGAATTGGTGCTGGCGGAGAACGTCGCCTACCTCGTCGATGACCAGCGTCGCTGGCAGGCTCTGGCCGAGCTGCGCCCCCGAGTCGGCCTGGCACCGGAGCTGATCCTCGCCGCGCCCGAGCCGCTGCTGGCCGATATCGTGATCGGCGCGCGGCCAGCGGAGCGGGTTCAGCGTCTGCGCCGATGCGCCGAACTGGCGATCGCCGGAGCGCCCTGGCGCGCCTATCCCGGCATCGGAGCGCCAGGAGCCGACCGCATTGACCTCTTCACCTCCGCCAAACCCGTGCTCGCCCTGGACGCCAACAGCTTGCGAGTGCTTACCAGGCTCGGATACGTCGCTCCAGCACGCTCTTACGCCACTAGCTACCGGCAGGCTCAGGCCGCCGCAAGCGCTCTCCTGCCCGCTACGGTGCCAGCGCTGCAGCGTGCCAGTCAGCTGCTCCGCCGACACGGGCAAACCATCTGCACGCGCAAGAACCCAGCCTGTCCCCGCTGCGCCATCGCTGGTCACTGTCCCAGTGCAGGCCACCCGCCACCGCTGTATTAGCCCAGCCGCCATACCGAGCACACAGGCCACCGCCGAGGGTGACGAGGGGAGATGCTCCTCGCCGATGACTGGTCGCTCAGTCGGCTCCGTGAGGTGCCGTAACCTCTGTCAGCCTCCGGAGTGTGAGACCGTTAGGCCCTAGTCGAGCGCGGGCTTGGCAGCCTCGCGGATCACTATCGTGCGGGCCGTTCGGCATACGCCGGCAGGGAGCCAAGCTAACCGACATTGGGGAGGGCAGGGTTGGCAGAGCACGCACATGGCCAGGTCGCCTCCGCTGGCGGCGGTCCTTGCGCGTCGCTCAGCAGGCGCGTGGGGATCGTGACCGGGGCGGCGGGTGGCCTGGGCAGGGCGATCGTGCAGGCGTTGCGCGACGCAGGCTCCCTGGTCGTGCCGGTGGACTTGCACGGCGATGACTGCCTGAGCGCAGACGTGGGAACGGCCGACGGCAACCGCCGGATGATCGACGTGGCACTGGACCGGCACGGCCGGCTTGACATGCTGATCTTGAACGCGGGAGCGCAGGCGATGAACCCGATCGCGAGCTATTCGGAGGCTGACTGGGACCGCTTGATGAACCTCATGGTCAAGGGCCCGTTCCTGGCGATGAAGTTCGCCTGGCCGCACCTGACCAGACAGCCGGGCGGTCGGATCATCGTGACCTCATCCACGGCCGGCCTGGTGGGCGCGCCGTACAAGGCGGCCTACGTTGCGGCCAAGCATGCCGTGCTCGGGCTGGTGAAGGTGGCCGCCCTCGAGGGCGCCGCCGCGGGCCTCACCGCCAATGCCGTCGCGCCGGGCTGGATGTTCACTTCGCTCGCCGAGAACCAGATCCGCGACCACATGCGGCTGCGCGGGATCAGCCGCGACGAAGTCATCGCCAGCATGGCGGCGGAGCAGCCGGCAGGGCGGTTCGTCGAGGTGACCGAGGTCGCCAGCCTCATCACGTTCCTGGCGGGCCAGGGCGGATCTGCGATCAACGGCACCTGCATCCCGATCGACACCGGCACGCTCGCCATCTGACCGGCGACGTCGGCTCCGGCGGGGCCGCGGGCTGAGGTCGCTAGGGCGGGAGCGGCACTCCGGCCGGGATCTGCTGGGTGATGCAACCGATTCCGCCGCCTCCAAGGGCCTGCATGTCGGTGGGCGCTCCGACGACCTGGCGGCCGGGGAACAGCTCCCTGAGTATGCCGTAGGCCTTGTCGTCTTCAGGGACTCCCAGCTCGGGGGCGATGATCGCGCCGTTCACCGGGTAGAAATTGGTGTAGGGAGCCGCGTATCGCTTTCCGTCGATCTCCCGCGTATAAGGCAGGTACGGCATCTCGATTATTTCGAGCCGGCGCCCGGCCGCATCGGTCGCTGCTTCGAGCCTCGCGCGGTTCTGACGGGCCAGCTCCCAGTTGGGGTTGTCCTTGCCTGGCGCGACCTGGAACAGTACAAGCCCCGGACGGATGAACTGAACGATGTTGTCCGAGTGCCCGTCCGTGCCGAGCTCTCCCATGTCTTCCGCCAGCCCGTATGGCAGCCAGATCACCTTCCGTGCGCCCAGATACTCGCGAAGCACCCGCTCAACGTCTTCGCGGCTGATTCCGGGATTCCGGTTCGGGTTCAGCAGCACCGACTCGGTTGTGATCAGCGTTCCCTCCCCGTCGACGGTGATCCCTCCTCCCTCCGCAATTAGCGGCGCGGCGTATCGGCGAACGCGGAAGCGCTCGGCGAGATGCCCGCCGACCGCGGCGTCCTTGTCGTAGGGGAGGAACTTCTCGCCCCAGGAGTTGAAGCCGAAGTCGACCATGGCCAGACCGCCACTGCCGTCCACGACAAAGATGGGGCCGTTGTCGCGTATCCAGCTATCGTCGATGGGGATCTCGAGGACGTCGATGTTGTCGGTTCCGCAGCGCTCGACGACTTCCTCGCCGGCGCTGGGGTTCGCGATCACGGTGACCGGCTCGAAGCGGGCAATAGCCCTCACGACCTGCGCGTACTCCAGCTTGGTCGCCTCCAGGTGCCGGCCCCAGAAGTTCTCGCGCGCGGGCCACGAGACCAGCGTGCGATCGTGGTCTGTCCACCGGGCTGGCATGAGCAGCCCGTCTTGTTCGGGGGTTCGCTTAGGCGTCACGGAAGCCTTCTATTAGAGTGAAAATCTAGATTCAAAATCTAACCGGGGAGGGGCGGAGCATGTCAAGCCCGGATCGACTTGGTGCTGCGGATCCGGATCTGCGCCGTGTTCCCCGGCGAACGATGCCCAGGGGCGAGGCCGCGCGCAGGCGAGCGATGGAAGCCGCGATCGACGCGGTCGCAGAACTCGGCGGAGACCGCGTTCGCATGGTCGACATCGCCGCCCGCGCCGGCATGAGCACCGGCCACATCCTGTACTTCTTCGGCCGCAAGGACGCGCTGCTCCTCGAGGCCCTCCGCTGGAGCGAGCAGGACCTAATCGAGCGGCTGCGGGCTTCGCTGTCGAGCCTCCGGTCGCCGGGCCGCAAGCTCGCACGCTTCGTCGAGTTCTACCTACCCACGGGGACCTCCGACCCCCGATGGATCCTGTGGACGCAGGTCTTCGCCCATCCCCCAGAGGACGAATCGAGCAGGCTGGCCCTCGACTCGTTCGACCAGGCATGGGAGGCCGAGTTGGGCGAGATCGTCCGGGATGGGATGACGCGGCGGACGTTCGCGCCCGTCGACGTGAAACAATTCGTGCTCCGCACGCGCCTGCTAATGGACGGGCTGTCGGTCGACGTCATGATGGGATCGCTGCGGCTGACCCGACGTCGGGCCATGAACGTCGCGCTCCAGGCGATCGACCGGGAACTGCGCCCCGAGCCTCAAGAATTGGAAGGCTGACGCGGTCGGCCTCCGCAAGTACTAACCCGCGCCGCTTGCATTTGCCGGCGGTGATTGCTGACAACCGGGGTCTATCTGCCGACAATGGTGGCATGCGCCCGCGTGTGACCTGAGAGGCTAACGCGCCACGGCTCAGGACCGGGCGGCCCGTGACTGCTGACGAAGGGGCCCGCGATGGCAGCAGTAGGTGCGACAGGTGATCTGCTGGACGTTACGACCACCGATGCGCTTCAAGAGAAGAAGAAGCTGCGTAAGCATTTCGCCCGTTTCGACATCCTGTTCTTCCTGATCTGCACGCTGGTCGGAGTCGACACGCTCGGAGCGGTCGCGAGCGACGGTCCGCAAGCATTCACTTGGCTGATATTCCTGGCCATATTGTTCTTCGTCCCGTACGCGCTGCTGACCGCGGAGCTCGGAACGGCGTTCCCCGAGGAGGGCGGACCCTACATCTGGACCAGGCTGGCCTTCGGTCGCGGAGTCGCGGCAGTGAACTCGGTGATCTACTGGATATCGAACCCGATCTGGGTCGGCGGGACGCTGGGCATCACCGCGCTGACGACCATCCAGGTGTTTTTCAACCACAACAGATCCTTGCCGGGTCCGAAGATCTTGGGCGGCGCGACGCTCCTGGACGTGCTGTTCGTTCTGGCATTCATATGGTTCACCGTCATCGCAGCGATCATCTCCTTCAGCGTCGGAAAGTGGGTTCCGACGATCGGAGCGTTCATGCGGTCGGTGCTGCTCGGCTTCTTCACGATCTCGGTCGTGGTCTACGCGATCAAGAACGGGATCCATAACACGTTCGGCGGGCACGCGTTCCTGCCGAGCTATGCGATCTTCATCGCGGCGGTCCCAGTATTGATCTTCAACTACGTCGGCTTCGAACTGCCCAACGCGGCGGGTGAGGAGATGAAGAACCCGCAGCGCGACGTCCCGATCGGGGTAGCCCGTTCGGCTCTGGGGACCGTGCTGCTGTACGGGCTGCCGATCCTGGCGATTCTGCTGCTGCTGCCGAAAGGGCAGGTGACCGGGCTGACCGGCTTCATTACAGCGATCAAGTCAGTGTTCACGGTGTATGGCGGCCACATTGCGGCGAACGGCACGCCGGTCCTCGCCGGGGCGGGATTGGCACTTGGCTACGTGATAGCGGTCACGTTCGTCCTGGCGCTGCTGACCAGCGGGACTACCTGGATCATGGGCGCGGACCGTGCTCAGGCCATGGCCGCGCTGGACGGCGCGGCACCGCGCTTCATGGGCCGGTTCTCAGCTCGGTTCGGCACGCCCATCGTTGTGAACCTGTGCTCTGGAATTGCTTCCACCGCGGTCATGGTGCTTGCCTTCGCCATCACCGGGGGAAACGCGCTGAAGTACTTCACCGTAGTGCTCAGCCTGGTCATCTCCACTACGACGATCTCCTACATCATCATCTTCCCGGCGGTGATCAAGCTCCGGAAGTCTCACCCGCACGTCGAACGCCCGTACCGGATACCGGGCGGAATGCCGGTGGTCTGGATCGTCGGCGGGCTCTGCACATTCTGGGCAGTCATCGCGTCGATCGTGCTCATCTACCCTGGATTCGGGACGAACTGGTTCGGCCAGCACGGCAATCCCAATAACTCGCTGCCCACCGGGTTTACCCGCGGGCAGTTCGAGATATCGCAAGCCATCCCGCTGGCGATCCTGGTAATGATAGGGATCCTGTTCTACCTGGCCGGGTCACGGACCAGGCGCCACGCCGTCACGGTGCCCATCGCGCAGGAGATGGGGATCGGCCAGGCAACCGAGGCCTCCCCCACCGAGGGCAGCGCCGACTCGGCTGCTCCTGGGTGACCCACGCCCCGCGCCGCGGGTTCATAACCAGCGCGGATCCGCTCGTAGGACGCAAGGCTTGTACATCGGCCGCGGGCCTTACCGATGGTTCACCATTGCGGGGTTGTCTTGCGTGCAGGCTGGATGCGGACGTGATAATTCACCAAGCCTGCAGTAGCCCATCAAGGAGGCTGGGTCCATGACCGTCTTGCGCAGCTACACGGCCGGCCAGTGGCGCACGCCGTCGATCGACGGCGCCCCGCTTCGTGACGCGGTCACCGGGGACGAGGTGGCGCGGATCTCCTCTGACGGGATCGACATGGCCGGCGCGCTCGAGTACGGCCGCACAGTCGGCGGTCCGGCCCTGCGTGGACTTACCTTCCATCAGCGGGCTGCGCTGCTGAAGTCACTGGGCTCCCACCTCCGCGAGCATCGAGAGGAGTTGTATGCGCTGTCCGCGCGGACCGGGGCGACTTTGCGCGACTCCAAGTTCGACGTCGACGGCGGCATCGGGGTGCTGGCCAGCTACGCGAGCAGGGCGCGGCGCGAACTGCCGAATGACGCCATTTACATCGACGGTGTTACCGAGCCGCTGAGCCGGGGCGGCAGCTTCGTCGGCCAGCACATCTGCACGCCGCTGCACGGAGTCGCGGTGCAGATCAATGCATTCAACTTCCCGGTATGGGGACCGCTCGAGAAGCTCGCGCCCGCGTTCATCGCCGGGGTGCCCAGCCTGATCAAGCCGGCCAGCCAGACCGCGTACCTGACCGAGCGGCTGGTCGGGCTGATGGTAGAGTCCGGGCTGCTTCCTGAGGGCTCGATTCAGCTGATCTGCGGCGGCGTCGGCGACCTGCTCGACCATCTGGCCGAGCAGGATCTGTTGGCTTTCACCGGCTCGGCGGCAACGGCGAATCGGCTGCGGACGCACCCGGTCATCGTCGGCCGCGCAGTGCGGTTCAACGCCGAGGCCGACTCGCTGAACCTGTCCATCCTGGGCCCAGACGCTGCTCCTGGGAGCGAGGAGTTCGGGCTGTTCGTGTCACAGCTTGTCACCGAGATGACGGTGAAAGCGGGGCAGAAATGCACGGCCATTCGGCGGGCTTTCGTTCCTGGCGGGTGGCTGGATCAGGTCGCCGATGCAGTACGGCAGCGGCTGGAGGAGGTCGTGGTCGGCAACCCGGTGAACCCCGCCGTGCAGATGGGCGCCCTGGCCAGCCTTGAGCAGCGGGCCGAGGTTCGCGGATCGCTCTCACCCCTGCTAGCTGCGGGGAAGCTGGTAAGCGGGGACCCGGGGCGGGTCGAACTGGTGGACGCCGACCCCGAGCGCGGCGCCTTCCTTGCGCCGATCCTGCTGCGGGTAGACGACCCCGGCCAGGCGGCTCCGCACGAGGTGGAGGCGTTCGGGCCGGTCGCCTCGCTGCTGCCGTACGCGACCGCAGGGCAGGTCGTGGCGCTCGCCGCGAAAGGCCGCGGGAGCCTGGTCGGGTCGGTGGTCACCGGCGACGCTGATTTCGCCCGCGAGGTCGTGCTCGGAGCCGCGCCATGGCACGGCCGGCTCTTGGTGCTCGACACCGACGACGCCAAGGAATCGACCGGCCACGGCTCTCCGCTGCCGGTGCTGGTGCACGGCGGGCCTGGCCGGGCCGGCGGCGGCGAGGAGATGGGCGGCATCCGCGGCGTCCTGCACTACATGCAGCGCACCGCCGTGCAGGCCAGCCCGAGGACGCTGACCGCGATCACCGGCCGCTGGGTGCAAGGCGCGCCACGCCGCGAGGGAGAGCACCCGTTCCGCAAGTCGCTGGCCGAACTGGCGGTCGGCGACTGTGTCGTCGCTGGCCCGAGAACGGTCACCCGGTCCGATATCGCGCAGTTCGCCGAGCTCACCGGCGACACCTTCTACGCGCACACCGACGAGGAGGCGGCCAGAGCCAACCCGCTCTTCGGCGGGATCGTGGCCCATGGCTACCTGGTCGTCGCGCTAGCCGCCGGGCTGTTCGTCGCCCCCGAACCCGGTCCGGTGCTCGCCAACTACGGCCTGGAGAACCTCCGCTTCCTCACCCCGGTCAAGCCCGGTGACGAGCTGACCGTGACGCTCACCGCCAAGCAGATCACCCCCCGCGCCGATGCCGTCTATGGCGAGGTGCGCTGGGACACCGACGTAACCAACCAGCACGGGGAATCGGTCGCCAAGTACGACGTTCTGACGCTGGTAGCCAAGGAGCGCAGCCAGTAGCCGCCGCTCGGGATTCTCTGTGGCGGGCGAAGGCACAGGGCCAGCACCTTGCGTATTGCGGCATGCCGGTGTCCCGTGAGGGCTACGCCGTCGCGCCGTACTCGTGGTCGTCCTTGCGTGTCGGGCCCAGTGAGCCAACACTGTCGGCCGCGCGCACGCGCCGCAAGACCCGCAGCGCACTCTCCGCGAGCCGCTACGAGGTTTCTTCGGGCATGTCCCCAGCGAGGGAATGGCTGAGCCCGGGTTGCCGAACTGCCGGGTCGCGGCGCATCAGGGTTCCGTCCTTCAGGACGAAGTCCGGATGTTCGAGCAGGCGTACGTCGTGCAGTGGGTTGCCAGGGACGGCGATCATGTCCGCTAGATAGCCAGCTTGAATGCGGCCGACCCGGTCGTCCCACCGCAGCAGTTCAGCCGCATGCAAGGTGGCGGACCGGATCGCCTCCAGCGTGCTCTGGCCGCAGCGGACGTGATAGGCGAACTGCCGCGCGTTCAGTCCGTGCGGGTAGATGCCGCTGTCAGTGCCGAACGCAATGCGCACGCCGGCCT
>Ga0126378_10005129_pt1 | contig 10136 bp, 6 predicted proteins | sample PanSoiMetPlot_23_FD_92587 | JGI IMG/M metagenome (GOLD analysis project Ga0126378, IMG submission 92587) | Tropical forest soil microbial communities from Panama - MetaG Plot_23 | ecosystem: Environmental > Terrestrial > Soil > Tropical forest > Bulk soil | place: Panama | collected 2016-02-17 | reverse complement strand
GCCCAGCAGCTTCTTCACCATGCCGCTCGCCTTGGCGAGGTCGAGCTGGCCCGCGTGCTTCTCCTTGAGCGCCGCCATGACCTTGCCCATGTCCTTGACGCTCCCTGCGCCCACCGCGGCGATCACCTGCTTGACGGTGGCCTCGGCGTCGGCATCGGACATCTGCTTCGGCAGAAAGCTCTCGATGACCGCGATCTCCTCCTGCTCCTGCTGCGCGAGCTCGGGCCGGTTGCCTTGCTTGTAAAGCGCGATCGACTCGCGGCGCTGCTTGATCAGCCCCTGCATCATGCGCTGGATGTCGCCGTCCTCGATCCCGTTGGGATTGCCCTTGCCGCGCGCGTCGATGTCGCGCTCCTTCAGCGCGGCCAGGATCATGCGCACGGTCGAAACGCGGCGCTGATCGCCCGCCTTCATCGATTCCTTGAGCGCGGTGGTGAACGTCTCGCGCAGCGCCATGGGCGGTCTCCGCTTCGAAAGGGTCTTGGGCTCGAGTCGAGGAAGAGCGGACGTTACTCAAACGAGGCTCGAATAGCAATTCCTCCGGTAGCGCATAGCGCCTTGATCTAGCTTGCCTTATTCGGCGACTTCGCGCTTGACGCCGCGCGGCCGAGCCTCTATCCAATAGCCTTCAGGTCAGATCGAGGCATGTTTCGCGCCACCGGCGCTCGCTCGCGCGCCGGAGTTTTCGCGCGCGGCAACCTCCGGCGGATAGAAAGGCAAGGCCCATGGCAGACGGCGCTCCCGTGACTCCGCCCTCGCCGTCGCCGCCAGGAACGACGGCCGCGCTGATTCTTGCGGATGGCAGCCTGTTCTGGGGCCGCGGCATCGGGGCATCGGGCATGCGCGTGGGCGAGGTCTGCTTCAACACCAGCATGACCGGCTACCAAGAGATCATGACGGATCCCTCCTACGCCGGTCAGATCATCACCTTCACCTTCCCGCACATCGGCAATGTCGGCACCAACCTCGAGGACATCGAGACTCTGACGCCGGCGGCCCGCGGTCTCGTGGTCCGAGTCGACATCACCGAGCCCGCGAACTATCGCGCGACCGAGCATTTCGACCGCTGGCTCAAGTCGCATGGCCTCGTCGGCGTCGCCGGCGTCGACACGCGGAAGCTCACGCGCCGCATCCGCGACGCCGGCGCACCCAACGGCGCCGTGGTGCATGCACCCGACGGCAAGATCGACTACCGCGCGGCACGCGAGGCCGCCAAGGCGTGGCCGGGCCTCGAGGGCATGGACCTCGCGAAGGAGGTCTCGACCCGCCAGACCTACAAATGGGACGAGACGCGCTGGGCCTGGGGCCAGGGCTACGGCCGGCTCGAGAGCCCGCGCTTCCATGTCGTGGCGGTCGACTACGGCGCGAAGCGGAACATCCTGCGCCTCCTTGCCTCCCACGGCTGCCGCGTCACGGTGGTGCCCGCGACCGCGACCGCGGAGGAGATCCTCGCGCACGAGCCCGACGGCATCTTCCTCGCGAACGGCCCTGGCGATCCTGCGGCGACCGGCACCTACGCGGTGCCGACCCTGCAGACCCTGATGGAGACGGGGAAGCCGATCTTCGGCATCTGCCTGGGCCATCAACTGCTCGGTCTCGCGCTCGGCGGGCGAACGAAGAAAATGCCGATCGGTCACCGCGGCGCCAATCATCCCGTCAAGGACATCGAGACCGGCAAGGTCGAGATCACCAGCCAGAACCACGGCTTCTGCGTCATCCCCGAGAGCCTGCCGAAGGACGTCGAGGCGACACATGTCTCGCTCTTCGACGGCAGCAACGAGGGCTTGCGGGTCAAGGGCAAGCCGATCTTCTCCGTGCAATACCACCCCGAGGCCAGCCCCGGCCCGCAAGACAGCCACTACCTCTTTCAGAGATTCGTGGACCTGATGGAAAAGGCGCGCTGAGCGAATGCCCAAGCGCACCGACATCAAGTCCATCCTGATCATCGGGGCCGGGCCGATCGTGATCGGCCAGGCCTGCGAGTTCGACTACTCCGGCGCGCAGGCGTGCAAGGCGCTGCGCGAGGAGGGCTACCGGATCGTCCTGGTGAACTCGAATCCCGCGACGATCATGACCGATCCCGAGCTCGCGGACGCGACGTACATCGAGCCGATCACGCCCGACATGGTCGAGCGGATCATCGCCAAGGAGAAGCCGGACGCGCTCCTCCCCACCATGGGTGGGCAGACCGCGCTCAACACCGCGATGGCGCTGGCGCGCGCGGGCGTGCTCCGGCGCTACAACGTCGAGCTGATCGGGGCCCGCGAGGACGCGATCGCGAAGGCCGAGGATCGTCAGCTCTTCCGCGAGGCGATGGAGCGGATCGGACTCGCCTGCCCCAAGAGCCGGCTGGTGCGCTCGCTCGACGAGGCGATGGCGGCGCTGCAGCTGGTGGGACTGCCGGCGATCATCCGGCCGTCCTTCACCCTGGGTGGCACCGGCGGCGGCATCGCCTACAACCGCGAGGAATTCGAGGAGATCACCCGCGGCGGCCTGCGCGTCTCGCCCACCCATGAGGTGCTGATCGAGGAGTCGGTGCTGGGCTGGAAGGAATTCGAGATGGAGGTGGTGCGCGACCGCGCCGACAACTGCATCATCGTCTGCTCGATCGAGAACGTGGACCCCATGGGAGTCCATACCGGAGATTCCGTGACGGTGGCACCGGCGCTGACGCTCACCGACAAGGAATACCAGATGATGCGCAACGCCTCGATCGCGGTGCTGCGCGAGATCGGCGTCGACACCGGCGGATCGAACGTACAATTCGCGGTCAATCCAGCGGACGGCCGCCTCGTCATCATCGAGATGAACCCGCGGGTGTCGCGGAGCTCGGCGCTCGCCTCCAAGGCGACTGGCTTCCCGATCGCCAAGGTCGCGGCGAAGCTCGCCGTCGGCTACACGCTCGACGAGCTCAAGAACGAGATCACGCGCATCACGCCGGCCTCCTTCGAGCCGACCATCGACTACGTCGTCACCAAGATGCCGCGCTTCACCTTCGAGAAATTCCCGGGCGCGGAGCCGATTCTCACGACCTCGATGAAGTCGGTCGGCGAGGCCATGGCGATCGGCCGCAGCTTCGCCGAGTCCGTGCAGAAGGCGCTGCGGTCCATGGAGACCGGCCTCACCGGCTTCAACGAGGTGGAGATCATCGGCGCCGGTGCCGGCGACAAGAACGCGGTGCGCGCGGCGCTCGCCAGGCCCACCCCGGACCGACTGCTAGTAATCGCCCAGGCCTTCCGCCTGGGGCTCACCGTCGCGGAGATCCACGCCGCCTGCAAATACGATCCGTGGTTCCTCGAGGAGATCCGCAAGATCGTGGCATCGGAGAGCGAGATCCGGGCAAGTGGACTGCCACAGGCGGCGCCGGGCCTGGTGCGCCTCAAGCGCCAAGGCTTTTCCGACGCCAGGCTCGCGGAGCTCGCGGGTGTCGAGGAACGCGCGGTGGCGGCGCTGCGCCGGCGGCTCGAGGTGCATCCGGTCTACAAGCGAATCGACACCTGCGCCGCCGAGTTTCCCTCGCTCACGCCTTATATGTACTCGACCTGCGAGGGCGACGGCATCACGGCTCCCGAGGACGAGGCGGAGCCGAGCGCGCGCAAGAAGGTCGTGATCCTCGGCGGCGGTCCGAACCGGATCGGCCAGGGCATCGAGTTCGACTACTGCTGCGTCCACGCGGCCTATAGCCTCAAGGACGCGGGCATCGAGACCATCATGGTGAACTGCAACCCCGAGACGGTCTCGACCGATTACGACACCTCGGACCGGCTCTACTTCGAGCCGCTCACCGCCGAGGACGTGATCGAGCTCGTGAGGGTCGAGCAGCGCCAGGGCACGTTGCTCGGCGTCATCGTGCAACTCGGCGGCCAGACGCCCCTCAAGCTCGCGGCCGCGCTCGAGGCCGCGCACATTCCGATTCTCGGTACATCGCCCGACGCGATCGACCTCGCCGAGGACCGGCGGCGCTTCCAGCAACTGCTGCAAAAACTCGACCTGAAGCAGCCGGAGAACGGGACCGCCACCTCGGCTGCCGAGGCCGAGGCCGTGGCGCAGCGGATCGGCTATCCCGTGGTGATCCGGCCCTCCTATGTGCTGGGCGGCCGCGCTATGGAGATCGTGCACGATCCCGCGGGCCTCGCCCGCTACATGACCCACGCGGTCAAGGTTTCCGGAACCAGCCCGGTGCTGATCGATCGCTATCTGCAGGACGCGATCGAGGTGGACGTGGACGCGCTCGCCGACGGCCGCGACGTCTATATCGCGGGCATCATGGAGCACATCGAGGAAGCCGGCATCCACTCCGGCGACAGCGCCTGCTCGCTGCCGCCCTATTCCCTGCCGCGCGACGTGATCGCCGACATCGAGCAGCAGACCACGGCGCTCGCCAAGGCGCTCCACGTGGTCGGGCTGATGAATGTGCAGTATGCCGTCAAGGACCGCACGGTCTATGTCCTGGAGGTGAACCCGCGGGCGTCGCGCACCGTGCCTTTCGTCGCCAAGGCCACGGGCGTTCCCGTCTGCAAGATCGCCGCGCGGGTGATGGCGGGCGCACGGCTCGGTGAGTTCGACCTCAGGCGCCCCGGGCGGAAGCACGTCGCGGTGAAGGAGGCCGTCTTCCCCTTCGCGCGCTTCCCCGGCGTCGATCTCATCCTGGGCCCGGAGATGAAATCGACCGGCGAGGTCATGGGGCTCGATGCCGATTTCGGCCGGGCCTTCGCCAAGTCCCAGCTCGGCAGCGGCACCGACTTGCCGCTCGCCGGCCGGGTCTTCGTCTCCGTCCGCGACCGCGACAAGGCCGGGCTGGTGAAGCCCTGCCGGAAGCTCGTGGAGATGGGCTTCGCCCTGGTAGCGACGCGCGGCACCGCTCAGTACCTCCGCGAGGCTGGGCTCACCGTGGAACTCGTTAACAAGGTCCTGGAGGGCCGGCCGCACATCGTCGACCAGATGCTGTCGGGCGAGGTCCAGCTCATCTTCAATACCACCGAGGGCGCGCAGGCCATCGCGGACAGCTTCAGTTTGCGGCGGACGGCGCTAACCATCGGAATTCCTTACTATACGACGGTCGCGGGTGCGCGCGCCGCCGTGCAGGCGATTCAGGCGCTCCGGGTGGGCAGCCTTGAAGTCGCCTCGCTCCAATCCTACTTTGTGGGGTCATCCTAGCGGGTCGCCGGCTCGCTCGGCATCAAGCGTTGCAGGAAACGAACCGGCGTACGAAGATAATGCACGGACGCACGACCCGACCCCCCGGTCGGAGGTTGGTCTTTTGACTGTCGTTGATGCCTCGCGCACCGGAAGAAGTTGCAGCCCATGAATGCCAGCAGGATCCCGATGACGGCTGACGGATTCAACCGTCTCCAGGAAGAGTTGAAGCGGATCAAGAGCGTCGATCGGCCGGCGATCATCCGGCAGATCGCCGAGGCGCGCGACCACGGCGACATCACCGAGAATGCCGAGTACCACGCCGCGCGCGAGCGCCAAGGCTTCATCGAGGGCCGCCTGATGGAACTCGAGGACAAGATCGCGCGCGCCGAGGTGATCGACGTCTCGAAGCTTTCGGGCAAGGCGGTCAAGTTCGGCGCCACCGTTACGCTCGCCGACGAAGAGACCGACGAGAAGACGGTCTACCAGATCGTGGGCGAGGACGAGGCCGACATCAGCGCCGGCCGGCTCTCCGTGACCTCGCCGCTGGCGCGCGCACTCATCGGCAAGGGCGTCGGCGAGAACGTCGAGGTTTCGACGCCGCGCGGGTCCAAGTCCTACGAGGTCGTGAAGGTCGCGTTCCGCTGACCCAAGCCGTCAGCGATCAGCTGTCTGCTCTCAGCCGTCAGCCGCCAGCTGGGGCATCGGTCGGCTACTCGCCCCCTGACAGATCGTCTCAGCATCCTGCGCGCTCCGTCGCTGATAACTGACAGTAAACTCACCCCGCCTCGATCGGCACGCCCGGCTCGAATTTCGAAGTGCGGATCGCAAGCGCGCTCTTGACGTGGCTCACGTTGGGCGCAGCGGTGAGTTCCGTTGTGAGGAAGCGCTGATAGTGGTCCCAGTCCTCGGCCACGACCTTGAGGAGAAAATCGGCCTCGCCAGCGAGCATGTGGACCTCGCGCACTTGCGGCCAAGTGCGCACCAACACCTCGAAAGCCTTGAGATCGGGCTCCGCCTGGCTCGAAAGGCCGACCTGGGCAAACACGGTGACGCCGAATCCCAGCGCCTGCGCATTGACATCCGCGTGGTAGCCGCGGATGTAACCGGCCTCCTCGAGCGCCCGCACCCGGCGCAGGCAAGGCGGCGCCGAGATGCCGGCGCGCCGGGCCAGCTCCACATTGGTCATGCGGCCGTTCGCCTGCAGGTCACGGAGGATCCTGCGGTCGATTTTGTCGAGCTTGATCCGTCGCATCGGATGGCCTCGTCGCTCGCGGGATTTTGTAATAATATTACAAGCCAAGCCGTGCGACGCAACAGCGCTTGCGCGCGCCCGAGCCCGCGGGAGAGAAACTCGGCATGAGCATTGTGGGGCGAACGCCCATTGTGTGGGCGGTGCACGACGGCAAGATCGGCATGGCGAACCAGGTCCTCGGCCTCGCCGAGGCCGTGGGGTATCCGGTGTTCGAGAAGGCGGTCGCGCTCCGCGCGCCCTGGCGCCATCTGGTACCCGCGCTTTGGCTCCATCCGATGGCGGCGCTCAAGCCCGAGGGCGCTCGGCTGGAGCCGCCCTGGCCCGATCTGCTGATCGCCTGCGGCCGGAGTGTCACCGCGCTCGCGCTGGCGGTGAAGCGGATGAGCCGAGGCCGCACGCTTTGGGTGCAAGTGCAGGACCCCCGCTTCGCGCGCCGGCATGTCGACCTGATGGTCGTGCCGCAACACGATCCCGCCCGCGGCGAGAATGTGCTGCTGACGGTGGGCGCAGTCCATCGCGTGCGTCCGGCGTCGTTGGACGCCGGACGGGCTCGGTTCGCACCGCTGTTCGCGGCGCTGGCGCGCCCGCTCGTCGGCGTGTTGATCGGCGGCAGCAATCGCGCCTATCGCCTGACGCCAGCCATCGCCGCGTCTCTCGGACAGCAACTGGCGGCGCTCGCCGCGCAGGGCTTCGGCATCGCGATCACGCCGTCGCGCCGTACCGGCGAGGCCGCGCTAAAGGCGCTGGTCGAGCCCCTGCGGAGCCTGCCGCATTACATCTGGGGCGGCAGCGGCGAGAATCCCTACCTGGGTCTGCTGGCGCATGCGGACGCGCTGGTGGTGACCGCCGATTCCGTCAATATGGTGAGCGAAGCCGCCTCCACCGGAAAGCCCGTGCACCTGGTGGGGCTCGAGGGCGGCTCGGCGAAGTTTCAGCGCTTCCACGACCTGTTCCGGCGCGCTGGCATTGCGCGCGCCTTCACCGGCAAGATCGAGCGCTGGACCTACCAGCCGCCGGACGACACCGAGCGCGCTGCCGCCGAGATCCGTCACCGGATGTCTCGCCGCTTCTCGAATGTCGCCTGAGACGCGGCTCTTTCTCCTCTATCTCGCGGCGGTGGGTGCGGCCGTCGCCGTGTTCCTGCTGGCACCAGGGATCGATCTCTGGGCAAGCGGTCTCTTCTTCCGGCCGGGCGAGGGTTTCTTCCTCGCCAATGCCGACGTAGTACGCGCGCTCTACCGCTCGGTGCCCTGGATCGTGGCGGCGCAGGTAGTCGGGATTCCGCTGCTTCTCTTGCTGGGATGGTGGCGCGGCCGGGCGGTGGCTGGCGTCGGGCTCAAGCAAGGCTTGTTCGTTCTGCTGGTCTTGGCGTTTGGGCCGGGCCTAGCGGTCAACACCGTGCTCAAGGATCACTGGGGGCGTGCGCGGCCGTCGCAGGTGGTCGAGTTCGGGGGACCGCAGACGTTCACGCGGGCGCCACTGCCCGCGACGGCCTGCGACACAAACTGTTCTTTCGTTTCCGGTCATGCGGCGGCCGGTTTCGGGCTCATCGCCTTCGCCTTTCTCGCCAGGGACCGGCGACGGCGACAGGCCATCGGCGCGGGCGCCGTCGCGGCCGGAGCGCTGATCGGTCTCGCGCGCATGGCCCAAGGCGCGCATTTCCTCTCGGACGTGGTATTCGCCGGCCTGGTCGTCTGCGGCATCGCCTGGCTGCTCGCGTGGATGATCCTCGAGCGCAATGTCGGCGGCATCGTCTGGAGCCGTCTCGTCGGGTGGCTGGGGCGTGCCGCTGCGGGCTGGGCTGTTTACGCGGTGCTGACGGTAATCGGCATCGCGGTCTCCATCGCCTACATCGATCGCCCGGTCGCACTCTACTTCCACGGCGTGAGCCCGCAGGTCGCGGAAGTTTTCCGTGTCATAACGCGCCTCGGCGTTTCCACCTACTATCTCATCGGCACGGCGGCGCTCGCATTGACCTGCTGGCTTATCGGCCGGTTCATCGAGTCGCGCTGGGCCGCGCGGCTTGGCGCAACGGCGATCGTGCCGTTGTTCCTGTTCCTGTCGATCGTCGTCTCGGGGCTCGTCACCGACCTGCTCAAGGTCGTGTTCGGGCGCGCGCGGCCGAAGCTGCTGTTCGCCAACGAGACGTTCGGTTTCGATTGGTGGGGCACGAAGGCGGATTTCTGGTCGTTCCCCTCGGGTCACGCCACGACCGTCGTTGCGATCGCCGCAGCGCTCTACTGCCTCTGGCCGCGCTTCCTGCCGCTTTACGTCGGCTTCGCGGTGCTGGTCAGCCTGAGCCGCGCGGTGATTGGCGCGCATTACGTGAGCGACGTGATCGCGGCCAGCTTCGTCGCGATCGCCGCCACCGCGTCGCTGCGGCGGGTCTTCGAGCGGGCGGGCCTATCGCCGCGAGGCGCGGCAAGCGGCGTCCCCGGGGCGCAAGGCACGGGTCCGGACGAGCCCGGAGCTTCCGCGAAACCAAAAGCCGCTAGTACCCTTTGAAGCCATTGAGACGCGCCACGAGGAAGTCGCGCGTGGTGCCCCCGCCGAGATTGATGGTGATGTGGCCGACGGAGCCCACGTCCGCGAAGTAATTCGCCAGGTTCCCGAGCTCGCGGCGCGGGCCGACGTAGAGGAAATTCTCGCCGAGGTGCGTCTTGGCGTCGGCCGCGATGTCGAATTGATCGTGGATCGCGCCCCCGGGGTTCCATTTGAGGACCTCGAATGGCCGCGGCGCCATGTAATAAGTGAGCGCCGCCAGCACCGCGCGGTTGTCCGACAGGACCGTGGCGTCGGGCCGCTCGCGCAGCACGGCCGAGACGGAGTTGCCAAGCAACGCCCAGCCGCGCAGCCGATGCACGGGGTCGAGGCGGCCCGGCATGTCCCAACCCACCGCGTGCGCGATGTCGCGTGCCGGCAGCAAGATCGCAAATGCGGCGACGTGGAGGATCACAGAGCCCGCCACCAGGACCGAGCGACCATGCTCGATCAGGAACGCCACCACCAAAATGGTGGCGGAGATGTAGGCCGGCGCCGACCAGTTCGGATGCGCGCGCGACAGCACGCTCACCGCGATCATCATGGCGAGGGTCGGGAGCGCGAAGACCGCGAGCAATTGGGCGCGTCGGTCCTTGAGCACGCGGCGGAGCAGCACCACGATAATCAGCAGCGTCGTGAAGAACACGGGCCCGAACACGCCGAACTGCGAGCCCAGGAACTCCGCGAATGCGCCGGGGTGAAGCGCAAAGCCAGTGATGTTGGCGTTCGCCTCCGTGTGCCGGTAGCTCACGAAACCGTTGCCGAGGTTCCAGAGGAAGTTCGGCGCGTAGATCACCAGCGCGATGGTGGTGGCCACGAGGAAGCGCGGCAGATGCCGGCGCTCGTCCTTCACCACGAGCAGGAACAGCAGCGCCGACAGCAGCCAGTAGGCCATCGCGTATTTCGCGAGGAGACCCAGCCCGGCGGCGACGCCGACCGTGATCCACCAGCGCGCGCTCTTCGGCTCGCGTGCGCGCACGAACCCGTGCAGCGCCACCGCCCAGCAGAACAGCAGCGGCACGTCGGTGGAGATCAGCAGCGACGAGGCGGAGACACCCGGCAGGGTCGCATAGGCAATCGCGGACCAGCTGGCGACGCGCGCGTCGTAGAGCCGGCGCGCCGTGAAGAACATCACCAGCGCGGTGCCGAAGTGGAACAGCGGCGAGGCCACGCGAATGCCGGCCTCGTCGTCGCCGAGCAGCAG
>Ga0126378_10005127_pt1 | contig 10138 bp, 7 predicted proteins | sample PanSoiMetPlot_23_FD_92587 | JGI IMG/M metagenome (GOLD analysis project Ga0126378, IMG submission 92587) | Tropical forest soil microbial communities from Panama - MetaG Plot_23 | ecosystem: Environmental > Terrestrial > Soil > Tropical forest > Bulk soil | place: Panama | collected 2016-02-17 | reverse complement strand
GAAAGACTTTCAGTCTTCGAGAGAGAGTAGTTCAGCCCCTGCATGTTGACGCGGACGACAGAGGACGAGTTGTAGCCATTCGTTTCGGGTGCGATGTTGAAGCTGGCCGTGCCAACGGGCGAGCCATTCTGGCTTATGGTGAAGCTCGCCGATTGGGCCACAAGGGAGGAAAAAGAAGACAGAACCAAGGCAAGAAGCGCAGCAGAAGGGATCATGATCAGAGGGGTCGAAACATCTTCCCGTTTCTCTGATCGATTAGACACGATTGAATAGAAAGAGTTGCCAAAGGCAGCTTCTAGCTTCTAGCCGCCAGCTACTGCCGGCTGCATCGGCCGTCAGAACGCATTCCCAGCTTCTCTTACGAGACCTGAGCTAGAGGCTAGAAGCTAGCGGCTAATGGCTGAATTTACTTCGCTGCCTTCGCGAACCGCTTGTTCACTTCGGCCCAGTTGACGACGTTCCACCAGGCGGCAAGATAGTCGGGGCGGCGGTTCTGGTATTTGAGATAGTAGGCGTGCTCCCAGACGTCATTCCCGAGGACCGGATACAACCCCTGGCTCAGCGGCGAGTCTTGATTGGCTGTCGTGATGATCTTTAACTTTCCGCCCTGAATCACCAGCCAACCCCAGCCGGAGCCGAACTGCTTGGCCGTGGTCTCATTGAAAGTTTTCTTGAACGCCTCAAAATCGCCAAAATCCTTTTTGATCTGATCCGCGACGGCGCCGGTCGGCGCGCCGCCGACCCCCGAGGTGTTCGCCGGGCCCATGATCGACCAAAACATGGAGTGGTTCGAGTGGCCTCCGCCGTTGTTGCGAACGACCGTGCGAATATCTTCGGGGACAGCATTCAAATCGCTAATGAGGTCATCCACAGATTTCGCAGCCAGATTCGCGTGGTTGGCCAGCGCGCCATTCACGTTCGTGATGTAGGCCTGGTGATGCTTGTCGTGGTGCAGGTGCATGGTCTCCGCGTCAATGAAAGGCTCCAGCGCGGCGTAGTCGTAGGGAAGCGGCGGAAGTTCATATGCCATCGGGAATTCTCCTCAGTTTGAGATTGTACTGTTTTGCTTTCATGCCATTGCACCTTGGGTGTGGCAGACCGGCAACGGATTGGAGGTAACAAAGCGTTGATAAAATGATGCATTCACATCTGCCACCCGTGCCCTGTGGTTCCATGGATGCAACAAACTGGCCGGAGGGTTCGAAACCAGAAGTAGTAACTTTGGGCCCTTGGAAAACATCTTTAGGGTTACCGGACCAGATGGAATGACCCACCCACATTTCAACCAGGTGAATCCATGAACGATCAATTAGCGTATCGCTGGCTTGACCAGCAGGGAGAAGCCTTTGGCGCGCCCGGTCTGTTGCCGCGCTGGACATCCAGTGTGAAGGATGCTGTGGGCACCGCCTACTCCGCCTCGAGCCGGGTTTGGTTTACCTGCTCCCACGGCATCCTGAACGAGATCTATCACCCGACGATCGACAGCGCCCAGGTTCGCGATATGGAGTTTCTCGTCACCGATGGCGAAACCTTCGTACACGAGGAGAAGCGCCATCTGCTGTCGACATTCGAATACATTCATCAGGAAGCCCTCGGCGTACGCTACATCAATCGCGACGTGGACGGCCGCTACACGCTCACCAAGGAGATCATCTGCGACCCGCACCACAGCGTGATCCTGCAGCGGGTTCGCCTCGAGGGGCACGAGGACCTGATTCCGCGGCTGAAGATATACGCATTGTTGGCTCCCCATCTGGACGGAGGAGGAGCGGGTAATACGGGGCGTGCCCTCGATGTGGCCGGACACAAGATGCTGCTGGCCTGGAAAAATCAGTCGTCGCTGGCCATGGCGGCCAGTTGCGGGTTCTCGCGTGTGAGCTGCGGGTTTGTCGGAACCAGCGACGGCTGGCGGGACCTGATGGATAAGTACGCAATGGACTGGGAATTTGGCTCAGCGAGCAACGGCAATATTGCGCTCTTTGGCGAGCTGAATCTGGGCGCAGCCGGCGTTGATGGCGCGCGTGAATTCACGCTGGCCATTGGGCTCGGCGAAGGCAATCACACCGCATTGCAGAAGACGGTGAGCGCGCTTGCAACCCCATTTGAACAGCATCGCGAACGCTTCATCGGCCAATGGCATCGCGTGGAGAACCCTGAGTGGCTCGCGCCCAAGTCGTGCGACGGAGGCAAACTGATGCGGGCCAGCCACAACGTTCTGCTGGCTCACGAAGACAAGACCTTTTCGGGCGCCTTTGTTGCATCGGCGTCCATCCCGTGGGGACAGGCTCACGGCGACGATGACCTGGGTGGCTATCACCTCGTATGGACTCGCGATATGGTGCAGACGGCATCGGCCCTTCTTGCCTGTGGGCGTGCGGAAACTGCGCGGCGCGCCCTGGTGTACCTGGCCTGCACCCAAAAGCCCGACGGCGGGTTTGCGCAGAATTTTTGGGTGGATGGCAGGCCGTATTGGTCGGGCGTTCAACTTGACGAGGTTGCCTTCCCGATCATCCTTGCCTGGCGACTATGGAAGGCAGATTCCCTCGGCGAGATGGACATTTTTCCGTTCATTGAGCGCGCCGCGGGATTTCTGGTGCAACATGCGCCCATTACGCATCAGGATCGCTGGGAGGAGAACGCCGGCTATTCACCCTCAACGCTTGCTGCGGTGATCAGCGGCCTGATCTGTGCGGCCGATATGGCTCGCGCCCACGATTCAAACGAGATGGCCGTTTTTCTTGAAGAATTTGCCGATTGGATCGAGCGGCATCTCGAAGACTGGACGGTAACGAACAACGGGGTGCTCGTGTCGGAGGTCAAGCGGCATTACATGCGGATTCGTCCGCCGGAAGCGGGCGAGGCATACTTCTGCGAGAGCTGCGGCACCGAGATGATCCACATCAACAACCGGCCGCCCGGCGAGCGGACAGAATTCGAAGCCCGCGAGATTATCGACGGCGGCTTCGTCGAGTTGGTCCGCTATGGCGTTCGGCGAGCGGACGATTCGCTGATCATCGATTCCCTGAAGGTGATCGATGCAGTTCTGAAAACGGATCTGCCGCAAGGCCCAGGCTGGCATCGCTACAACTTTGACGGCTACGGGCAGTGCCCTGATGGCGGTCCTTTTCGCGGCTGGGGCAAGGGTCGCGTTTGGCCGCTCTTCACCGGCGAGCGCGCCCACTATGAACTGGCTGCCGGACGCGATCCATCGCCATTAATCGGCGCATATGAGCGATTCGCCACCTCCGGCCAGATGATGCCGGAACAGGTGTGGGACGAGGCGAACAGGCCTGATCGAGGGCTTGTGAAGGGCAAGCCGGCTGGTTCTGCAGTTCCACTGGTGTGGGCTCATGCCGAGTATCTGAAGCTTTTGCGTTCGGCGGTGGACGGAAAGGTCTTTGACCGCATCGATATTGTATACAACCGCTACTGCGAGCCAGGCGGAAGAAAGCGACTGCGCAGCGATCTGGAGTTCTACAGCCGGCGCAGGCCCATCCAGAGAATCAATCGAGGAGACACACTGCGGATTTTGGACGATACTCAATTTGAGGTGGTGTGGTCGGCCGACAATTGGCAGACCACGCATGCGACGCCAAGCCGCAGTCTCGGAAACGCAGGCTACAGCGCGGATGTAGCCGCCGATCCAAAACAGACGACCGGTGGTCTATCATGGACTCTTCACTGGCCTGAGCAAAATCGCTGGCTCGGTTACAACGTGGAAATACAAATCGTGGACTGAATTAGAGCCTGTTCACACACCCCGACCCGAAACCCTTCGCAGCTTTCGAAAGGATTGAACCCGGTTCTATGGCGACTCTTGCGGATCTTACACTCGACCAAATCTCCATCGACACTCTGCGCATGCTGTCCATCGACGAGGTGGAGAAGGCGAAAAGCGGGCATCCTGGCGCACCGCTGGCATGCGCCCCTATTGCGTACCTTCTGTTTCACAAAATCATGAAGCACAATCCGGCGAACTCGAAATGGGCTGATCGAGACCGGTTCGTGCTGTCAAACGGCCATGCCTCCGCGCTCTTATACGGCACTCTGTTTTTATCCGGCTACAAGGTCACTCTCGACGATCTGCAGGCGTTTCGCCAGTGGCACTCGCGTACACCGGGTCATCCTGAATACGGCGACACGGATGGTGTGGAGGTGACAACTGGTCCGCTTGGCCAGGGTCTTGCGATGGCGGTCGGCATGGCGATCGCCGAGAAGCATCTCGCCGCGGTCTACAACAAGCCCGGCTTCGAGATCGTGAATCACCACACCTTTGTGCTGGCCGGTGACGGCGACATGATGGAAGGCGTCTCGCACGAGGCCTGCGCAATGGCAGGAACAATGCAGCTTGGCAAGCTGATCCTGCTCTATGACGACAATCTCATTTCGCTCGATGGTCCGACGGAATTGAGCTACTCGGACGATGTGGTAGCTCGTTTTGAGGGATACCACTGGCACGTACAGCGCGTGAAAGACGGCAACGACCTGAATGCGCTGGAAGACGCGATTGAAGCCGCCAAGGCGGAAACAAGTAAACCCTCGTTGATTGCGGTTCGGACCGTGATCGGCTACGGCAGCCCGAAGGCAGGCACGAACAAGGTACACGGAGAAGCCCTTGGCGCCGCGGACTGGGCCGCTACGAAAAAGTTCTACGGATTTCCTGAGGACAAGAGCTTCTTGGTACCGGACGATGCACTGAAGAACTGGCGCACGGCGGTCGATCGCGGAGCGACGGCTGAGGCCGAATGGAAGCAGCTTTTTTCGCACTATGCTGCTGATTATCCCGACCTCGCCGTTGAATTTGATCGCACCCAAAAAGGATTACGCAGGAAGGGCTGGGAGAAGGCAATTCCTTCCTTCCCCGTCGACAAGAAGCAGGCCACGCGGAATGCCGGCGGCGCCGTGATGAATGCGGTTGCGGAGGTTGTACCGGAACTCTTCGGCGGCGCAGCCGACCTGACGTCATCGACGAGGACCATCTTCAAGCCGGGCGCAAATTTCCATGTCGATCCGGCCGGCCGGAACGTGTTCTTCGGTGTTCGTGAATTCGGCATGTGCGCGGCGGTGAATGGGATGGCGGTTCACGGTGGATTGGCTCCATTCGGCTCCACATTCTTCACCTTCTCCGACTATGCGAAGCCCGCCATGCGTCTGGCCGCCCTGATGAAGTGCCACTCCATCTTCGTCTTTACGCACGATTCAGTCGGGCTTGGCGAAGATGGACCGACGCACCAGCCGATCGAGCACTTGATGATGCTGCGCGCAGTTCCGGGACTCACGGACTTCCGCCCTGCGGACGCGAATGAGACAGCCGCATGCTGGCGGCTCGCTTTGGATCGTACGACTCCTAGCTTTTTCGCTCTCACTCGCCAGGATTTGCCGGTTATCGACCCGGCGAAGGTGGATGTTTACGGCAGCGTCAGCAAGGGAGCCTACGTGCTTGAGGACGTCCGAAATCCTCAGGTGATCCTCATCGGCACGGGGTCCGAGGTCTGGACGGCTGTAGACGCGGCGAAGCTGCTCGCGGGAGAGGGAATCGCGGCGCGCGTGGTGAGCTTCCCGAGCTGGCGAATCTTCGAAGAGCAATCCGCGGAGTACAAGGCAAGCGTGCTGCCGCTGAACGTTCCCAAACTGTCAGTTGAAGCCGGCGCCACGCTAGGGTGGTGGAAGTACGTCGGGCAAGACGGCGGTGTTGTGGGCATCGACCGGTTCGGCGCGTCGGCTCCGGGACCGAAGGTGCTCGCAGAGTACGGCTTCACGGGCGAGAATGTAGCGGCCAAGGCAAAAGCGCTGTTGAAGAAGTAATGGAGCAAGGGATTAGGGAACAGGGATTAGGGATTACGCGGCGCTGCGACGCACTTCGGTTTGATTGTGACTCCTCTATCCCTAATCCCTAGTCCCTGCTTTTAAGGAGTTTTATGAAGCTCGTTATCGCATCGGATCACGCAGGCTTCGCTCTCAAGGAGGAGGTTCGCGCCTATCTCACCAAGTCTGGCCATGAGATCGTGGATCTGGGCGCGTACAAATGCGAACCGGAGGATGATTATCCTGACTTTGCTCAGCGAGTGGGTGAGGCGATCAGGGCGGGAGAGGCTCCGCGCGGCATTCTCATCTGCGGGTCAGGCGTTGGCGTATGTGTAGCGTCAAACAAGATTCCGGGCATTCGTGCGGGAATGTGTCACGACACGTATTCGGCTCACCAGGGTGTAGAGCACGACGATATGAACGTTCTTGTGCTTGGCGCTCGTATCATCGGCCCATCGCTTGCTTACGAACTCGTGGATACGTTTATCAAGGCCAAATTCATCTCCAACGAAGAACGGTTTACACGCCGGTTCAAGAAAGTGCTTGCAATCGAAGCCAAGTATCAATGCGCTGACAAGTAGTTGCCCTTAATATGTGGAGTTCGGTTCTGTTCTCTGACCACTTAACCACTGTTCACTGAAATTGCGAAAAGAGACGCCGATGTTCCCCTTCGACGTGATCCTCTTCGATATTGGCGGAGTCCTGCTGACGAACGGCTGGGACCACCGCGAGCGTGCAACCGTTGTGGAGCAGTTCCATCTGGATCTCGCCGACCTGGAGGCACGTCATCAAAAGGCGTTTGAGCCGTGGGAGCGGGGCGAAATCACCCTCGACGAGTACCTCGATGCCGTCGTCTTTTACGAGCCGCGCAGTTTCTCTCGAGACGCGCTCTTTACCGCCATTTGTGCGCAGTCGAAGCAGTTGCCCGACGGCGCGATGTGCATCCTTGAAGAACTCACGGCATCAGATAAGTGCATGATCGGCGCATTGAATAATGAAGCCCGCGAGACCCACGAGTTTCGGGTCGCGACGTTTGAGCTTCACCGCTACCTGCCGTTCACATTCACTTCATGCTATATGGGCCTTCGCAAGCCCGATCCGAAGATCTATAACAGGGCTCTGGGAATCCTCGGGAAGGCTCCCGAGCGTTCCTTGTTCATCGATGACCGCCTCGAGAACGTGGCCGGAGCACAGTCCGTTGGCATGAAGGCGATCCGTTTTACCGGCGCGGATCGATTGCGCCGCGATTTAGAAACCCTGAAAGTTCTGTAGCGAGTTTGGAAGGAGAGCGATTATGCAACTGGGCTTGATTGGTCTGGGCAAGATGGGCGGCAACATGGCCGAGCGGTTGCGCCTCGGCGGGCACCAGGTAGTTGGGTTCGATTTCAGCGCGGAGGCTGTACAGAAGCTCACGGCCTCAGGCAATGTCGGCGTTAATTCGCTGGAAGATCTGGCAAAGAATCTCAAAGGCCGCAAGGCCATCTGGATCATGGTGCCGCAAGGCAAGCCCGTGGATGACACCATCGCGAAGCTGGAGCCGCTGCTGAACAAGGGCGACATCCTCATCGACGGCGGCAACTCGAACTACAAAGATTCACAGCGTCACTACAAGGAAGTGACGGCCAAGGGATTTCAGTTTGTCGATGTTGGCACCTCGGGCGGCGTGTGGGGCCTGAAAGAGGGCTACAGCATGATGGTCGGCGGCGACAAGGAAGCGGTCGAGTATCTGAGGCCGATTTTGGAAACGCTGGCGCCGGGGAAGGACAAGGGCTGGGGCCATGTTGGTCCGGCGGGCGCGGGACACTTCGTCAAGATGGTGCATAACGGCATTGAATACGGAATGATGCAGGCCTATGCCGAGGGTTTCACCATCATGGAAAAGAAGGAAGAGCTCAACCTCGACCTCGCGCAGATCTCGCAGATCTGGCGCTTCGGCAGCGTCGTTCGCAGCTGGCTGCTTGATCTGACCGCGGACGCGCTTGGCAAGAATCCCACGCTCGACGGGCTCGAAGCTTACGTTGCGGATTCGGGCGAGGGACGCTGGACGGTGTTCGAGGCGATCGATCTGAACGTCTCCGCGCCCGTAATTACGGAGTCGCTGATTCGCCGCATCCGCTCGCGCGAGGAGAACAACTTCACCGATCGTATGCTGGCCATCATGCGCAACGCATTCGGCGGACATGCAGTGAAGAAAGACTAGTTTATAGTTCAAAGTTCGTTGTTCACAGTTCATAGACATCGAAGCGAGTCCGAAACGGTGAACTTCGAACTATGAACTGCGAACCACCCCAGGAGGTCGTCAGGTTATGGCATCAGCAACTGTACAGATGAAAGTTCGTCCCGAGGACCTGACGCAGGTTCCGAAGACCGGCGAGCGGATCCCGAACCCTGGAATCATGGTTATCTTCGGCGCCTCCGGCGACCTGACGAAGCGTAAACTGCTTCCCTCGCTGTTTCACCTCGAGCGGGACGGCCTGCTGCCGAAGAACTTCGCCATTGTCGGCGTGGCGCGCCGGCCGCTGGGCGATGAGTTTGCCGCCGATATGCGCGAAGGCATCATCGAATTCGGCAAAGTCGACAAGGCCGATCCGAAGCTCGACGGATTTGTCAGCAAGATCAGCTATTTTCCGCTGAGCTTCGACGACGCCTCGCACTATGCGGGCCTGAAGCAGGAACTCGATCGCATTGCGCAAGAGAAAAACATCGGGCCTGACAGGCTCTTCTACCTCGCCACGGCCCCGGAGTACTTTACACCGATCATCGAGAACCTTGGCGCACAGGGGATGGCGCAGCCTGAACAGGGCCGCGTCGGTGTGGTGATCGAGAAGCCGTTCGGCCACGATCTTGAATCTGCACGGGAGCTCAATCACCAGGTCAACGCCGTATTTCACGAGAACCAGGTCTTCCGCATCGACCACTACCTAGGCAAGGAGACCGTGCAGAACATCCTGGTGTTTCGCTTCGGCAACGGAATCTTCGAACCGATCTGGAATCGCAACTACATCGACCATGTGCAGATCACGGTAGCGGAGACGCTGGGCATCGAAGGCCGCGGTCCGTTTTATGAAAAGGCCGGCGCGCTGCGCGATGTGGTGCAGAACCACATGATGGAGCTATTGAGTTTTGTCGCGATGGAGCCGCCATCGAGCTTCGAAGCCGAGAGCGTTCGCCGCGAAAAGGTGAAGGTCTGGCGCGCGATTCCGAACATTCCCATTCTCAATGCCGTGCGCGGGCAGTACGGACCGGGCGTCGTCGAGGGCAAGAAGGTCATAGGATACCGCGACGAAGACCGCGTCAATCCGGAATCGGGAACAGAGACGTTCGCGGCGCTCAAGCTCGAACTCGAAAACTGGCGCTGGGCGGGCGTGCCGTTTTATCTTCGCGCGGGCAAGCGGCTGAAGAAGCGGGCCACCGAGATCAGCATCCAGTTCAAGCAGCCGCCTCTGCTCATCTTCAACCGCATGCAGTCAGGCGGACCGTGCACCGAGATTCAGCCGAACCTGCTCACCATCCGCATCCAGCCGAATGAGGGCATCGCGCTGCGATTCGGCGCGAAGGTGCCGAATACGCCAAACATGTCGGTTTGCCCGGTGAATATGGATTTCGACTACGCCGCGGCGTTCGGCACATCCAGCGCAACGGGCTACGAGCGGCTGATCCTTGACGCCATGCTGGGCGATCAGACGCTGTTCTCGCATCGCGATGGCGTGGAGACAACCTGGGCCCTGTACACTCCGATCCTCGAGACATGGGCCGGGAAGAATCCCGAGGTATTTCCCAACTACTTCGCCGGAACGTGGGGACCCGACTGCGCCGACCGCCTGCTCGAGCGTGACGGCCGGGTGTGGCGCAACAACATAGGTTGAGAGTCTCTTCTGGCTCGATCGGCCGACGGCGAGAATGGTTCTCACGTGTTGGCCTCCGTGTGTATCATGCTCGAAGCTTTCCAAAAGTGCGTAAGCTGCGGGACAGTGGCGCAGGAGGACGATATTCGCTATTCGGTGCTGACGTTGAGGTGTGTGTGGGCGAGGGTGGATGCCTAAGCTCGCGTTGGTCCTTTTTTGCACGCTTCTGGTCCCGGTATACGCGCAGACGAGAACAGTTCCGACCGAAACGCCGGTCCGCTATCACTTCGGCGACGACGAGCACTGGGCCGATCCTCATCTTGACGACAGTCAGTGGCCGATTGCCAAAGACGGCCGAGTGCCTGCGAGATCGCGTGATCGCAATGGGTTTGTCTGGGTCCGTCTGCGCGTGCCGGTCGAAAAGGACGCTCAAGCTCCTCTGGCCACTCAGCTGTCAGGCCTCGGCGGTCAACCCATGGCCTGGCAGG
>Ga0126378_10005126_pt1 | contig 10138 bp, 8 predicted proteins | sample PanSoiMetPlot_23_FD_92587 | JGI IMG/M metagenome (GOLD analysis project Ga0126378, IMG submission 92587) | Tropical forest soil microbial communities from Panama - MetaG Plot_23 | ecosystem: Environmental > Terrestrial > Soil > Tropical forest > Bulk soil | place: Panama | collected 2016-02-17 | reverse complement strand
CTCGACGGGCGCGGAATCATTGGTGATCGCTGGTACGCAGTCGAGGATGGCGACGGTCACTTCGCGTCCGGAAAGAACACTCGGCGTTTTCGGCGTCGCGACGCGGTCATGGGGCGGAGACATTGACTCGCGCCGGCTGCGCGTCAACATCGTCGTCGAAACAGGTAGGCCGTTTATCGAGGAGGAATGTTAAGCGACCTAGCTGCACACCGGGTCCGCCGTGCTTCGTGTCGTCGGGCGCGTGCCGCGCTGCCGCATGATCGACATCGCTCAGGACGGCGTCAGCCCGCAGACCAAGTGGCTCACAAAGGTCAGCAACGACCGAGGCATGTTTCTTGCCGTCTACGGCGGCGTTCGAACCGCCGGCGAGTTCGCAGTCGGCGAGCACGTCACTGTTGGCCCGAAGGTGGCCCGCAGCGACCGCTTGCCTAGTGGCTCCTGTCAACCGCCGCAGCCACGCCGAATCAGCGGAAACCGTTGTCGTGGGCGATGGCGGCCGCCTCGGTGCGGCTCGCGGCGCCGAGCTTGGCCAGGATGTTCGAGACGTGCACGCTCACGGTTTTGTCGGAGATGAACAACGTCGAAGCGATCTCCCTGTTGCTGCGGCCGCCGGCGAGGGCGCGGAGTACCTCGAGCTCGCGGTTGGTGAGGACGCTCAACGGGCTGCCGGCAACAGCGCGGCCGGTCCCAAGACGCGCTCGCCTGCCTAGGTCAGCGAGCGCCGCCCGCAGTCGCGTCGCCCCGAGCTTGTCGGCAGCTGCTACGGCGAGTCGCCATTGATTTTGTGCCTCATCCCGATCGCCGCCCTCGGCCAGCGCCTCGGCCAGCCGCCACCGCGACCTGGCGGTCTCGTACACGAACCCGGGGCCGAACGTATCGACGACCTCGCGCCAGTGGTCCGGCGCATTGTCGCCGGACGCGCGTCGCAACTCGGCCTCCGCCCGGGTCAGCCAGCCGCGACCGTCGACGCCGATCGCTGCGGCCGCCCGGTGCGGGCTATCCACGCCCTGGCGCGCGATCTCCGCCAGGTCGGCAGCCTCGGAAACCAGCGCATCAGCGGACTGCCCGGCGGCCCGGGCCAGGCGTGCCTGATCAGCGAGAGCCGCGATCCCAACGGCCGCCGGCCGTATCACCTGCGGACTGTACGCATCACCGCCCCAAGCGGTCGCGGCGCCGATCGTCGCCTTAACGGCGATGAGCGCTCCGGCCAGATCGCCGGACCAGTACGCGTCCTCGGCGAAGAGGCCTTCACCGATGTACTCGGCCATTGAGTCGACCGCCATGTAGGGCTCAAGCCACGCGCGCCGCTCGGCAACCCGCGCGCTGCCCCTGGCGACATCGATGAACAGCGCCATCGCCGATAGCCGCGCCTCAGCGATATTCGTTACCCGGACCGGGAAACCGTCAGAGATCTCCTGCGCGTGATCCCAGTTACCGTCGTTGTAGTGCGCCAGGTAATGCAGGTACTGCAGGTCGGTCCCGTACGGTGCCATGCCCAGACCGGTCTGGATGGCCCGCTGGACACCCAGGTGCGCAGTCTTGCCAGCCGCGGCGAGATCGCCCGACTCCAGATCGATGCGTGCGAGCAGCGTCCTGACCCGCAGCTCAACACCGGCCATGTCGGATGAACTGGCTAGTTCGAGCGCCCGCGCGCCCGTCGCTCGTGCTTCGGCAGTGTGACCGGCACGCTCACTCAGCGTGCTGAGCGTCGCCAGCGCATCGGCTTCGATCCAGGGCGCGCCGGCCGCCTGAGCGGCGGCCTCTGCCTCGATGGCGCGTGCCCGGGCTGGCCCAGCGTCAGAGAAGGTCAGCAGCGTCCTGGCGTGTGTTGCAAGCGCTTGCGCGCGCTCCCATCTGGGCGGCGCGGCCGGCAGCACGTCGACGGCGGCGCTCGCGCTGGCGACCGCTTCAGCGTCCTCGTCGATGTCCAGCAGGAAGTAAGCCAGCCGCTCCTGCACGCGGCACAGCAAGGGCAGGTCCAGCTCGTTGTCACGCACCAAGCCCGCGAGTCGGCGGAGCTGCTTGACCGCCGACGACACCTGCCCGCTGTCAGCCGCGCTGAGCGCCGACCTGAATGCGAGCTTGCCGCGGCTCATCCCAGCAAGCTTCTCCGGCTCAGGCACTCGCTCCCACAGTGACAGCGCCTGGTCGAAAAGCCGGTGCGCCTCAGCTGGCGCCGCCAGGCGCCACGCCTCCTGAGCCGCTGCGACCGATGCCGCGAACGCGACGGGGATGTCGTGGCTGGCCAGTGCGTGGACTGCAAGCTCAGCGGCCGAATCGGCACGGTCAGCCAGCAACTCGGCGAACCGCGCGTGCAGCCTGCTGCGCTCCCCCGGCAGCAGGTCGTTGTAGATCGCTTCGCGGAGCAACGCGTGCCGGAAGGCTAGGCCCTTGTCGCCGTCGGGAACGAGCAGCTGGTGGGCAACCGCTTCGCGGACAGCTACGTCGTAGTCCGCCGTCGGCAGACCAGTGGCGCTCATGACCAGTTCGTCATCGATCCTGCGGCCCGTGACGGCGGCCACGCGCAGCACCTGCTGCGCGGCCGCCGACAGGCCCACGGTGCGCGCGAGCAGCAAGTCGGCCAGTCCGGTCGGCAGATCGTTCCCGGCGGAGGACGAGGCGAGCAGTTCCTCGGCGAAGTACGGGTTGCCCTCTGCGCGCTCGATGACCCGGTCAATCGCGGCCGCGCCCTGCTGGCCGCCCGCCATGCTGGTCAGATGCAGCGACATCGCTTCTGGGTCGAGTGGCCCGACGTAGATGGCGGTCACGCTGGGCAATCTCAGCAGCTCGGCGATGACCGGACGCAGCGGGTGCGTCCTGTGCATGTCGTCCGTCCGGTAACTCAGGGCGAGAGCGATCCGCTCATGCCGCAACACCCGGCTCAGGAACGTAATGAGGTCGCGCGTCGAGCGGTCGGCCCAATGCAGGTCCTCGAGCATCAGCAGTACCGGCTGCTCTTCGGCCAGCTCGGTCAGCATTCCGACCACCGCGCCGAATAGCTGCTGCTGCGCCAGTCCAGGCAGGTCGCCCGGCTGCCGGGTGATCTCGTGGTCGGGCAGGAGCCGCGTCAACACCGGCCGGGTGGCGAGTGCGTCGGCAAGACGGCTGCCGGACGCAGACCGCAGCGCGTCGGCCAACGGCAGGTACGGGACGGTCTCGGCCAGCTCAGCGCAGCGACCGGACAGGATGGTGAACCCACGCTGGGCCGCCTCTGCGGTTAGCTCGGCCAGCAACCTGGTCTTCCCGACGCCCGCGTCGCCGCTAACGAGCAGCACGACAGGCTGACCGGCCTCGGCGTCGGTCAGCAGCTCCCGCATCCGCCCAAGCTCAGCGGCTCTGCCCACGAGCTCGGTGCCGGCAGGCTCAGGGTGGTCTAGGCGCGTGGAGTCAAGCACAGAGTCATTATCCCAGCTTGCTCAGACATCCCCAGCTAATAAAACGGCGCGCGAACGGGCGGGACTAGCGCGGGTGCACCACGTTCCCTGCCCTTGATGAGATGTGGGCAGGCGGTGGGAGGTCGTCCGGAACCGCAGCGTCGCGGACCGGTTCGCCCCACCGGGCGTCGAGCGGCAGTTCGCCAGCCCACAGTCCGAGCTGGACGTCAGGGCTGTCGGCGTCGTCTGGCGGTCCGGTACGAATCTTCACCGAGGCTTCACTTAGCGACAGTGCAAGCAGCCGGGTGGCGGCGAGCTCCTTGCGGCTTGGCCGGCGCGCGTAGTCCCACTGACCCGGAGCCAGATGCTCGGACACCAGCCGCAGGGCCGCAAGCTTTTCGGCCGGATCGTCGATGACGCGCGGCCGAGCGTAGATTGTCGCGCTGCGATAGTTCACCGCGTGCTCGAAAACGGAACGGGCAAGCACTAGCCCGTCGACGATCGTCACAGTCATCGTGATCTCGCTGTCTGCGGCGAGGCTCTGGCTTGCGACGGATCCGTGCACGTAAGCGTGCTCGTCGTCGACGCCGTAGCCGGTCGGGACGACCATGACGCCCTCGCTGGTCGGCACGCCGAGGTGAGCAATGAAGCCGGCCCGCAAGATTGCCATCAGCGCAGCCCGGTCGCTGCGGCCTTGCTCGCGAAGCCGCCGGTGCTGCGTTCGTGGCGTGGCCGACAGTTGGCTGCCGTGATCCGACACGATTCACGTCCTTCAGTGCGAAATCAGTTGCTCGTAGTCTATCTGGCGACTGAATCGGCAGCCAACCTCGCTAGCGCGTCACGGTATCGGCCGAGCGCGCGTTTATGACGCGGTCGGGGGTGATGCCAGCCTGTTCGGCCCGCAGGCAGCCACTATCGAGCCAGTCGAGCTGACCCGGCGCGTGGGCATCGGTGTCGATCGCGAACTGGCAGCCGATCTCGGCTGCCAGCTGGAGCAGTCGATCGGGCGGATCCTGCCGCTCGGGCCTGCAGTTGATCTCAACTGCGACACCGTGGTCACGGCAGGCGGTGAAGACAGCCTCGGCGTCGAACTCGGACTCGGGCCGGTCGCGGCGCCCGGTGACCATCCGGCCGGTGCAGTGCCCGAGCACGTCGACGTGCGGATTGGCCACCGCGGTCAACATCCGCGCGGTCATCGGCTCGGCTGGCATCCGTAGCTGGGAATGCACGCTCGCGACCACCACGTCGAGCTGCGCGAGCAAGTCTTCCCGCTGGTCAAGCGCACCGTCCTCGAGGATGTCCACTTCAATACCCGTCAAGATACGGAACGGGGCAGACTCGGAATTCAGGCGCGCAATCAGGTCTAGCTGTTGCTCGAGCCGGTCGGCCGACAGCCCGTTCGCAACGGTGAGCCGGGGTGAGTGGTCCGTGAGGGCAACCCACTCGTGGCTGAGTGCGCGGGCGGCTGCGGCCATCTCGTCGACTGGGCTGCCGCCATCCGACCAGTCCGAGTGCGTGTGGCAGTCGCCGCGCAGCGCCGCCCGCATTGCCGTTGACGGGGACGCCGCGCGCTCGCTGAGGAGCTTGGTCAGGTACTCGGGTTCGAGGCCCGCGGCGGCCTGCGTCATCGCCGACGCCGTTGTCTGGCCAATGCCCGGGAGTTCCTGGAGGGTGCCGACCGATAGCCGCCGAGCCAGCTCCGCAGGAGGCAAGCCGGCCGCGATCCGCGCTGCCCGCCGGAAGGCCTGGACCCGAAATGTAGGTGCGCCCGCGCGCTCCAGCTCGAACGCGATCTGGTGCAGCGTTTGGATGGGATCCACGATCCGCGAGCGTAGCCGCCGTCGCGACCGCCCGCCGCCGCGATTCCGCCGCTCGCTGTCTCACCCGCCAGCTACCGTTACCCGAGGTGGTCACCTTGGCCGCGACGTGGGACGCGATCACAACAGACCGGAGGCCGGAGCAGTGGGTGAACTTCACGGTTTCGCTCGATTCAAAATTCACGAGGGCAAGCTCGATGAGTTCAAGCGCTTGTCCGCGCAGTGCGTAGAGATCGTGCGGGCCAAGGACACCGGAACGCTCCAGTACGACATCTACCTCAACGACGATCAGTCCGAGTTCATCGTCCACGAGTCGTACCGGGACGCCGACGCGCTCATCGAACACTGGACGCACCTCGGTGACCTCATGGAGGCAATTCTTGCGACGGGATCGGTCTCCGGCGAACTCCTTGGTGAGCCCAGCGCGGAGCTGAGAGCGAGGCTAGCGGGCAGCCCGGTCCATCTCTTCACGCCGTTCCTGTCCATGTAGACAGCGCTCAGCCGCCGCCCCGAGCAATCACATGTGCGGCGGCGGTCTAGCTCTCGGGGTACGGCATGCGGAGGGCTGCCGCGTACAACGCTTCCAGCTCAGCCCGCTGCCGCCTGCGTCGGCGCAGCTGGTGGCTCTGCCCAAGGCCGGTGACTAACGTCAACACCCCGCCATACGTGAGCCCGGTAGCGATCCAATCCATGTGCAAGCGCCAGGACATCACGGACCAGATCGCGAACCCGGTACAGCCAGGTCCGAGAACCGCGAACAGCCAAACTTGCCGATAACTGCCTGGCTTCCAGCGCATCCACCGGCCGACCCGTTGCCACCATCCGGCGTCGCCCACGCTCGGGATTCTATTTCCGCGCGTTACCACTGCCTAGCTATCGCCCTGAGGCGGTGGCACCGCCCTGTCTAGCCACTCGGTCCCATGATCGAGAAGGATTCGGCCTGATTCTCATGATCACGAGGGATCCGGCGCCGCCGGCGGCGCTGGATCCTTCGCGCAGCCGAAAGCCGCGAAATTGCACGTCTAACAGTCCGCCCCCAGGGAAGAAGCAAGCTACGGATCCAAAAGAGGCAAGCCACGGATCCGGTTGATTGGTGGCTAAAATTCGACTGGATCCGTGGCCGCTAGATACAACGCCGAGCTAGACAGTCATCTCATACGGCTATGCGAATGCGGCCAGTCGCTTCCGCAGCATGGCCCGCGCCCGGTGCAGGCGCGACATCACAGTTCCGATCGGCACGCCGAGCATCTGGGCGATATCCCGGTAGGGATAGCCCTCAATGTCAGCCAGGTAGACCGTGGCGCGGAAGCACTCCGGCAGCTCGGTCAGGGCCTCCCGCACCTCAGAATGGGCGAACTGCCCTAGGACCGCCTCTTCAGCCGACTGCGCCGAACAGGATGGAGCCGCTTCCACGGCCGACAGCGTGTCGACCTCCGCGCCCAGAACCTGGACTGGCTCACGCTGACGCTTGCGATACCCGCTCACAAATGTGTTCGACAAGATCCGGAACAGCCAGGCCTTAGAGTTCGTACCAGGCGTGAAGTGCCGAATGCCTGCATATGCCCTGGCCATGCTTTCCTGGACCAGGTCTTCAGCGTCGCTCGGATTTTGCGTCATCCGGAGTGCAGCGGGATACAGGCAACGTCGATGACCTGCTATTTCCCGCTCGTAGACGAGATGATCTTCAGGTGCGTGTGCACTCACTGCCATGAGAGCTTCGCCTCCTCATCAGGAGGCGGCCAGCGCCGACCCAGCACACTACGAGCCGCGCAAGGGTCAATGGCGCGGGACGGGGGGTGCCCCACAGGTGTCTGACGAGCCAGGCGTCGCGGTTACGGGGGGGTCAGTGCGTCGCCACCACTTACTAATTGAACTCGAAGTATTTAAACCGCTACCCAGCGTCATGTCAACAGACGTCACTCCAGCAACACCCATTCACGCAACGGATTCCGCAGCTCACTGTGAGTAACCCCAGCTCAGCGGCCTAGTGACCGGCGCGCTGGACGAACCGCCGTCCGCTCAGCGAACTCTCAGCCTACGGTCAGCCGAGCCCGTTAACCAGTCGCGTTCAGCCAGCGTACAGGCGCCCCGTCGCCGGCCCGCCGGAACGGCTCAAGCTCGGCGTCCCACGGCTCCCCGAGCAGCAGTGCGAGCTCGTCCGCGAGCGAACCGCCGAGCGCCGGATGCCGTGGCCCATGCAGCTCGCGCAGCTCACGCAGGCCGCCGATCTTGCTATCCCCTGCTTTGGCGGCGGCGGCGAGCGCCATCGCAGCGCGCAACCGGTTCTCTGGGACCATGATGTCGCCGTTCGCGGCCACAACGGCCGAAAAGGTGCCAAGCGACGGCGTGCTGCTGTACCTGACCGCGTCACACCCGGGGCTGGCGTCTTCGGTGACTTCGAACCGAATCAGGTTCCAGTTCGCGAGTGCCGACGTTATCGCCCCAGCCGCACCCGGCTTGCCGTGCCAGAGCAACTCGGCACGCATGGATCCCGGCGCTGCCGGCTGATCCACCCACGTCATGCTGACGGGCACGCCAAGAACCCCAGCCACTGCCCACTCGATGTGTGGGCACAGCGCCGGGGGCGCGCAATGCACCTGCAGCACGCCACGTACGGACACCCAGACCTCCCTGCGACAGACGAGGATGCGTCTTCCCCAACGACCTCGCATGCCTGCAGCATCAGGTGCCGTCCAGGCGATCTTCCGCGACTCATTCTGCACTACTGGCGGGCTAAGTCACCAGCACCATCGGGGCGCGCCGCGCCAAGCTGGCGCTCTAAGTCGGCCGACAGCAGGCGAAATGCCGTGACTGTCCTCGCCGCTTGTTGCGTGTTCTGATGGAAGAGTGCGGGGAACGGCGGAACAGGCCCTTGCGAGCAGGGACGTCGCGGGCCTCACGTTCACGGCCGAGATGTACGGGCTCCAGCTCGATCAGCTCGCGGCGTTATTAGGCCTGACATGGCCGCAGGCTCGCGCGCTCGCGACGCGCTGGCGCAGCCGCGGTCTGGCCGAGTCGGCGCGGCTCGGTCCCGGACCAGCGTGGGTCTGGCTAACAAGGAGTGGGCTGGTCGCCTGCGGTGTCCGGTACACGTCATCTTCGCCGGCGCTTGCCCGGCTCGAGCACATCCGCGCGGTTACCGCCGTCCGGCTCGCGCTGGAGGCATTACGGGCTTACCGCGAGGCTGGCGCGCACTGGCGCAGTGAACGGCACTTACGGGCCCGCGTCGGCGCGCACGCGCGCGACCACATCCCCGACGGCGAAGTGCACTGGCCGGACAGCGCGCCCGTGGCGTGGGCTGGCGAATGCTGGGCGATCGAGGCCGAGCGCACCGCGAAGACGGTCGCTCGCACTGCGGCAATCATGCGCGAACTGCTCAGCCGCACCGGCGACTACGGCTGCCCGGCCGCCGAAACGCACGTACCCGGCGTCCCAGCCCGCCACGCCAGGGCGGTATATCTGTGCTCATCTGCCGCCCTCGGCACGGTAACGCGCGCACGCGACGCTCTTGGCAACCTCGGCGCGCGGATCGAGATACGCGACCTGCCCGCCAGCGCTGAAATCGCGCCGTGAGCCGGCGCGCTGCGGCCAGGTCGGTCCGCACAATCGGCGGAGTCCTCGTCGCCGCTGCTCTTGCGCCTATCACACTCGTCGCCGCGGTTGGCGTCGCTATCGCCTGGCGGAACGGCTGGCGGCCTGCCCGCCTCTATCGTGCTGCAGCCTGGTGCCTGCCGATGCTCGCGGTGTCGCTGACAGTGACCCTCATCGCCAGCCACGCCCTCGTTGCCCTCGCGCACGAACCGCTGCAAGCCATCCGGCGCGGCGACTACCTTGCCGCCGTGATCTTCTTAATCCCGGTCTCCGTTCCGGTCGGCCTGGCAGCAGGCGGCTGGGCCTGGTCGATCCGGCTCGCCTCGATGGCCGCACGCGCCGGTGGCCGGTCGCCTGCGGCCGCGGTCAACTTCGACCTCCGCCAGTGGCGTCACCAGGTGCGCAACGCGCGAGCTCGGATCGAACGCCAGATTCCGTTGCTCGCAGCGAACGGCGACGTCGTTGTCGGCGCCGTCATCCGGTCTGTCGGCCACCCGGACCGTGCGCTCGCCAGGCTGCCCGCAAGCCGCCTCCGCGCGCATCAGATAGTCCTCGGTGGAACCGGCATGGGCAAGACGACGCTGCTACTGCGGCTCTGGGCCGCGTTCATCGCGACTGCGGTGCGGCGACGCGCGGCCGGCGAGGCTGGCGCGCCGCTGCTGGTGATACTCGACTGCAAAGGCGGTGCTGACGCTCGGCGCACAGCTGACCGTTGCCGCCGCGTCCTGCAAGAATCTGGGGCCCGGAACGTGGCCGTCTGGCCCGACGACACAAGCCTGTCGCTGTGGTCTCTGCCGGTCCGGCAACTCGTTACGACACTGGTCGATCTGATCGAACACGGCACCGGCGGTGCCGCCTACTACGCCGACGTCATGGATGCAATCGTCGCCCTCGCGGTCGAAGCGCCGACGGGGCCGCCCGCCACGAGCCCCGACTTCCTGGCCCGGCTCGACCCGGCGTGGCTCGCGCAAGCGTGGCTCGGCGACGACGATCGCGTCGCGCTCATCCGAACCTCAGCCCGTCAGGTTCCGGACGTCGCGCTGCGCTTTCGGACGCTCTTTCGCCGGCTGGGTCCCGGCCTGGATGGGCCGGGCACGTTCGCCGACGCCGACGGCTGGTACTGCATCCTCGAGGGAACGGCCGAGATCGCCGTTGCCGAAGCGCAAGCTAGGGCCCTAGTCGACCTGCTCACGAGCTACGTAGCCAACGCTAACCGGCAGGTACTGCTGGCAGTCGACGAGTTCAGCGCGGTATCTCGTCGCCTGCCGATCTGGCAGCTCTACGAGCGTGCGCGGTCGCTTGGGCTAACTGTCCAAGTATCCGCGCAGTCGTGGCACGGACTGGCTGCCCGCGAGG
>Ga0126378_10005124_pt1 | contig 10140 bp, 12 predicted proteins | sample PanSoiMetPlot_23_FD_92587 | JGI IMG/M metagenome (GOLD analysis project Ga0126378, IMG submission 92587) | Tropical forest soil microbial communities from Panama - MetaG Plot_23 | ecosystem: Environmental > Terrestrial > Soil > Tropical forest > Bulk soil | place: Panama | collected 2016-02-17 | reverse complement strand
CAGGTCCTTCTTCCAGTCGATCTTGATCGCGCTCGGGATGTGCCCCTTGTCGTAAGCGCTGGTGTCCTCGTCTACCTCGACGAGAACCACGCCAGGGTCACTGCCGTGCGCTTCGACCCAGTCGGCGTCCACCAGGACGTCGGATCGGCTCATATGGGAACCTCCTTGTCAGCTTCGGCCGGCACCAGCGCGTGGCGGCCCGGCCAGATACGTCGGATAAGCAGATACATCTCGCAGCCCAGGCAGAGCCCGAAGACTCCGTTCAGGAACGCCGCCAGCAGGCCGGCCGAGGCGGCCGCCATGCCGAGAGGCGTGAGACCCGTTGTGTAGCCGATGATCCCTATCAGGCTGATCACCAGGCCGGTGGCCTGGGCGAATCGTGGCGGCGCCTCTGGTTCTAGCTCCCGGGGCGGCCCGAGGCGCGGCCGCACCAGCCAGCGGTAGATCAGCCCGTAGGGCGCGTTCCGCATGCCGAAGACGGTGGCCACCGCGAAGACCAGGGCCTGCGCGGCCAGCAGCCACACGCTTCCGGTGATCAGGACCAGGGCGAAGACCACCATGGTGATCAGCGCTCCGAACCGCGGCCCTCTCGGGTCAATGTCCATCGGCGGGTGTCCCTTCAGGGGATGCTGGCGGGGGTCGGTCTGTGACGCGGCGCCCGCCTGCGCTCTCCTCAGGGTCAGCTGGCGGCCCCGCAGGACCGTGATACGGCAGGCCGGCTGCTGCCGCGGGCAGCCTGACACAGCGCGGTGGCGACGCGGCAGAAATCCACGGCGCGCCGCCTGGTCAGCATCGGCCGGGGGATCCGTGCGATGCCGGTCGCGGATGCGGCTGATGTCCGGGCAGGCGCTGATGTCCGGGCAGGCACAGTGCCGATGCTATGCGCGGCCGGGCTCAGTGTCATTTCCCTCCCCCCTTTCCCCGATCTGACCAGTAGGAATACGGTCTGCCGACGTCACCGAGGGCGGCGATGACGTCGGCCTTGCGGGGCTGGCCGCTCGCGCGTTTCGCGATCCGGCCGTCCGGGCCGACGACCAGGACGGTGGGCGTCCTGCGGACATCCAGGCGCCGCACCAGGTCGAGGTGCGACTCGGCGTCGATCTCCACGTGCGCCACTCCGTGTGTTATCCCGGCGACCTCGGCCAGGATCTGCCGGGTGGCGCGGCACGGCGCGCAGAACGCCGTGGAGAACTGCACCAGGGTGGCCCGCTCGCCCAGCGGCAGCCCGAGGTCGGCGCCGGTGATCATCTGCCCGGTCTCCCCCGCCGGCGTCTCCGTTGCGTGTGCCGGCCTTGATGGTCCGCCCGCGGCCGGGTCCCCCGGTGCCGGCGCGTCGCGCATCCGGCCGTTGGTCCGCTGCCAGGCGAGCCCGGTCACCACCGCCACGGCCAGCGCGGCCACGAGCGCGATGACTCCGGGTGCCATGCCGTGCTAAGCACGCGGGCGCACCGCCGCATTCCCGCGCCGCTCCCGACTCGCGCCGGCCGGTGACCTCGTCACCCCGGGGCCGGGCCAGCCCCGCCTAATGCGAGTCGGCCCGGATAGTGACCAGCGTCTTCCCGCTCGGGCCGCTGATGTCGAAGCTGCGCACGTCCTTGATGGGTGTGTGGGACGTCACCGAGAACCAGTTGCCGCTCTGGGCGGCGTTGACGGTCCAGTCGGCGACCCAGATGCGCTGACCGCTGGTGGTGGTCAGCCAGAACGAGCACTCCGTGCCGTTCGGGATGCCGGTGACCCCCACTTGCATGTTGGTCTCGGATGTCTTGATCCCGGACAGGCCGGCCGGACGGTAGTAGACGGCGCCGGTGACGTGCGTCGCAGGATTGCTGCCACGAGCCAGGTACGCCTCCACCTGCGTCGTCGGCGACGAGCTGTGCGCATGCGACATCAGGGCCCCGCCGACGATGCCGCCTCCGACCGCGATGACCGCGGCGGCCGCCGCGGCGGCGACACCGCGCCACCGGCGCGCCCGCCGTCGCGCGGCCACCTGCCGCAGCAGCGAGTCCAGCAGTTCGGCGGGAGCCTCCTCGAGTTCCTCGCTGCCGAGGGCCAGCCGCTCAGCGTCCTCCTTCGGCACCCGGCCCAGCAGGGCAGGCAGCCCGGCGAGGCCGGCCAGTTCTTCGCGGCAGTCGGAGCAGTGGGACAGATGCGCGTCCACGGTCGCGCGCTCGGCCGGATCGATCGCGCCCACAACATAGACGCCGAGGGCACGACGAAGGTCACCGCAGTCCGTGAGCTCGGTCATGGCGCGAGCCCCCGTTCCTCTAGTGCCAACTTGAGTGCCCGGAGCGCGTAAAACGTCCGTGATTTCACAGTACCCGGCGGAACGCCAAGCGCCGCGGCTGCTTCGGCCACGGACTTGCCCCGGTAGTACGTTTCGAGGAGCACCCGGCGATGGTCGGGCCGCAGCGCCTTGACCGCATCGGCCACGGCCCACGACTCGAGCGCCCGTTCTGCCTCGTCAGGGGCGGGGACCAGCTCAAGGGCGGCCTCGCCCACTTCATGCGGCCTGGCCCGCCTAGCCCGGTAGGCGTCCACCGCGAGGTTGCGGGCGACCGCGAACAGCCACGGCCGGGCAGGCCGGTCCGCGATCGCATCCGGGTGCATCCATGCTCGCAGCAGGGTTTCCTGCACTATGTCCTCCGCACGCTGACGATCCCCGCTCGTCAGATGCAACGCGTAACGCAGCAGTGGCCCGGCGTGTTCGGCATAGAGCGTGCGCACCAGCATTTCGTCCGCAGCTGTCCCGCGTGTTCCGCGAGCGCTCGCGCCTTCTAGCCCTGCCACGCACCTATTAACGCTCCCGGCGGCCAGCTTGGTTCAAGTCGTTCCGCGAAAATTCCGTCGGTTCGTGCCACGTACCGCCCACCTGCGAAGACCGCGGCCGGCACGATGCCTTGGCCGGCCGGCAAAAGGCGCCGGTCAGTGACTGTGCGGACGACCAGTGACGGGCACTTCCCGCCAGCTGCCGCGCCTCACCCCCCGGCGAAGGGGGGCAGCACCTCGATCACGGCCGCGTCGCTGAGCACGACGGTCTCCGGCGCCCGGGTTCCCACCGGCGTCCCGTCGATCAGGAACGACGAGCGCGCCAGCACGGCCCGAAGCCGTGAATTCTGCTGGCCGCGCTCGCCATCTTCCGCTTTGCCCTGAGCCGCGGCCAGCGCCTCGGCGAGCGTTCCCGCGCTGATCGTCTCCTCGGCGGTCCCTGCTGCTTCCTTTGCCGCCGCCCAGTAGCGAAGGGTCACGATGGCCATGTCAGCTATCCTTGCTCATGACGGACCCGGACGGCGTCGGCCCCGGGTATGGCGGGAGTCAGGGCAGCCTCCCGCGGATAACTCCGCGGGATGGAGGTGGCGGCGGTTGAGCATCGTCCTGCTGCTCACTGACGCAACCGAGCCTGCCGCCGAAATACTGCCATCGCTGAGCCTGCTGTCGCATACGGTCCGCGCCGGCCCGGCCTCCGCGACCGCCGCCAACGGCGGATCCGGTGTCGACGCGGTCATGGTCGATGCCCGGCGCGACCTGGTGCAGGTCAGGCGGCTTCTCCGGTTGCTGCGCGGCGCGGAGATGACCGTGCCGGTCCTGGCCGTGGTCACCGAGGGCGGCTGGGCCGCGGTCACCGCCGACTGGGGTGCGGACGACGTGATCCTGCACACGGCCAGCCCGGGCGAGGTCGACGCCAGGTTGCGCCTGGCCATCGGCCGGATGGCACCGGCCGCGTCCGGTGAGATCCGGTCGGGTGACCTGCTGATCGACGAGTCCACCTACACCGTGCGGCTGCGCGGCCACGCGCTGGACCTGACCTTCAAGGAATTCGAGCTGCTGAAATTCCTGGCGCAGCACCCCGGCCGGGTCTTTACCCGGTCCCAGTTGCTGCAGGAGGTATGGGGCTACGACTACTTTGGCGGCACCCGGACCGTGGACGTGCATGTGCGCAGGCTGCGGGCCAAGCTCGGCGCCGAGCACGAGGCCCTGATCGGCACGGTGCGCAACGTCGGATACCGCTTTGTCCCGGTCAAGGGCGAGGAGGCCAACCGCGGCGGGGATGAGCCCGGAGCCCGGGCCGACACGGCCCCGGACGGGGCGAGGCGCGCCAAGGTGGCCTCAGACCGGGAAGCGCGTCCCGCGCATGCCAAGGTCTGAGGGCCAGGAACCGCCGGTCGCCGGCGCCACCCGAGCGGACGCCCGAGCCACGCCGCCGGGGGCCGATCCGCCACAGGTCACCGTTCACGGACGCATTACCGAGGCCGAGTCGCTGGCCGTCCGCGACCTGGTCAAGGCGGCCGCGGAGGAGGACGGCGTCGGCCCGCTCTCCGAGCACGTCATGCTCCACCTGCGCTACGGCGGCGATCCCCGCGCCCGCAACCTGCTGCTCGTCAGTCACGGCGAGCTGGCGGGGTACGCGCACCTGGACCCGACGGACCCGGTCGAGGGCCCGAGCGGCGAGCTCGTCATCCACCCCGCGCACCGCAGGCAGGGGCTGGGCCTGCTGCTGACGCGCGCGCTCGTGGCCGAAGCCGGAGAACGGCCGCTGCGGCTGTGGGCGCACGGCGACCTGCCGACCGCGGCCCGGCTGGCCGCCGCGGCCGGGTTCGAGCGGGTGCGCGCGCTGTGGCAGATGCGCCGCTCGCTGCAGTCCCGGCTGGACCGGCCCAGGCTCGCCGACGGCATCACCATCCGGACGTTCGTGATCGGCCGGGATGAGGATGAGTGGACCGATCTCAACTCCCGGGCCTTCGCTCGCCATCCGGAGCAGGGCGCCTGGACCCGCGAGGATCTCGACCTGCGCGAGCGGGAACCGTGGTTCGACCCGAACGGGTTCTTCCTGGCCGAACGGGGCGGAAAGCTCGTCGGGTTTCACTGGACGAAGATCCACGGTCGGCACGATGAGGAGGATGAGGGCGCCCACGAGGCCATCGGCGAGGTCTACGTGGTGGGCGTCGCGCCCGAAGAACGCGGCACCGGCCTCGGCCGGGCGCTCACCCTGGTAGGCCTGCGCTACCTGCGCGCCCAGGGCCTGTTCCAGGTGATGCTGTACGTCGACGAATCCAATGCCCCCGCGATCGGCCTGTATGAGTCGCTTGGCTTCACGCACTGGGACACCGACGTGATGTACCTCGGCGGGGCGGCGTCCCTGGTCACGGCGACGGGGGGATCGCCTTGATCCGCTTGGTCATCTCGGCCAGGTGCTCAGCGGCGGCCCGGATCTCGACGTTCCCCTGGTAGACCAGGGCCGCGCTGCGCAATTCGGCGCCGGCCCGAAGGTCGGTCGCCGCGCGCTGAGCGGCGGCCAGGACTTCCGCCCACAAGGACTGCGTCTGAGAGTCGGGCATCGGCGGCGTGGTCATGGCCATCGACACGTCGGCGCCAAGGCAGCAGCAGGCATCACGCAGGCTGGGCCAGGGCAGGTCGGCCGCCGGATCGGCGGCCTGCCGGAAGAGAGTGGCGACGTTGGCCAGGTCAGCGCAGATAGCCCGGAGGGCAGATCCGCCCGGCCCGCTGTTCCACCGGGCCATCTGGCCGGCCATCGGCTCGTGCGCAGGGTCAGGCGCGGTCACCGCCGCCGACCCGGGCCCCGCCTCGGTCACGGACGCAGGTGCGGGCCCCGCCTCGGTCACGGGCGCGGGCGCCGGCCCGGTCACGGGCGCGGGCGCCACCGGGGGCAACCCGGGCGACGGCGCGAGCCCCGGCACCGGCGCCGGCGAGAGGCCGGGCCAGGGCCCAGACCCCGGCGCGGCCGGGCGCGGGACGCGGCGGGGCAAAGGCGCGGATACCGGTACCGGCGCGGCCACGGGCGCGGGCGGCCAGGACTCCGGCCCCCCAGGCGTGGGGGACGACGGCGCTCTGTCCTGGGGCCCAGCGGTGTTCGGGGGCGGACTTGCCCGGCTCGCTGCGGCCGTGCCGGGAGGGGCGGCGGACCGGGCCGCCGCGCCGCGCCGGTGCTTCCCGCCGTCTAACGCGAGCCCGTCCTGCCCGGCGGCAGGGTTGCTGGCCCCCCGGCGACGGTGACGGCCTGTCGCTGCGTTCAGCGCTACTCCGAAGATCCTCCGGGATCAGGGCCCCTAAACAGTACCGCGCACGGCGGCGCCCCCGGAGCCGAACGGTGGCAAGTGGCCGCGCGGACGGCCAGCGGGCGGCCAAGGGCCCGGCCCGCCTCAGCGACACCGGTGTCTGCGCGTACCCAGCGCCCGGTCCGGTCCAGGATCAGTTCGAGCCCACCGACGCCCGCGCCGCGGGCCGGACCCCGAGAACCCGATCGAGTTCCTCCGCGGTCAGCGGCCGGTCAGCCGCGGCCACCGCGCTGAGGACCTCCGCGTACAGCTCAATCTCATCCAGCGCCACTCGATCGTGGACGCGCAGGTCCAGGTGCTCTCGCAACGCGCCCACCTCCATTGCCGAGCGGATTCGCGGGAACCTGGGCTCAGGCTACGGCGCAACCTCATTGCCCCGCATGACCCATCAGGGTCATTCCAGAACCATCTTCTAAGTAAGGCTACCCAGACCTGGACGACCAATTCAGGCAAGTTTCAGCAGGGATTCAGGCGTGCTGGCCGGATTCAGGCCTGCTGGCCGGGAGAAGCCCAGGTCACGCCGCGGTGCCTGGCCGCCCGGGCCACGTACTTGATGGCCGAGTCCGCGAACATCTCGCGGTCTTCATCGGTGAGTTCCCTGACCACCCGCCCGGGCACCCCGGCGAACAGGACGCCGGCCGGAACGACGGCGCCGGGCCGGACCACGGAGCCCGCGGCCACCAGGGCCCCGGCCCCGACCTGCGAGCCGCCCAGCACGACCGCCCCGATCCCGATCAGCGCGCCCGCCCCTACCCGGGCCCCGTGCACGGTCGCGTGGTGGCCCACGCTGACCCGCTCCCCCAGCCGGACCGGCTCGCCCGCGTCCACGTGCAGGCAGCACAGGTCCTGGATATTGCACTCCGGGCCGATCACGATCTCGTCGTCATCCGCTCGCAGGACCGCCCCGTACCACACGTTCACGGCCCGGCCCAGGGTGACCCGGCCCACGACCACGGCTCCAGGGGCGACCCACGCCTCCGGGTGCACCGAAGGAACGGCTCCGTCCAGCGATCCAAGGAAGCTCACGGTCATTGCTTTCTTTCCGCCTCTCCTGCGCAGCCTTCCCCGGCCTCTTCCCGGGCTCACCCTGGCCGCCTTCCCGGCCTCTGCTCACCCTTCTCCCCCCGCCTCTCTCCTTTCTCCCCCGCCTCACCCTCCCTAGCCTCCCCTGGCCCGGCCCGGGCGGGGCTACAGAGCATGTTGCCTCGACCAATCCAGACATAACCGGATACTCAGCCGTTTCGGTTGCGCGCGGGGCCGTTGGGGACAAGAGTCATCCCCGTTATTTCCTGCGCCGCGCCCGGCCCCGCTACCCGCAGATCTCCGCTGCGAGCGGGCCGCCTACAGTAGAACAACATCCGCAGACCCGGCCGGCCCGGCTTCCTCCCGAGCGGTCAGCCAGTGTGCGCCAGCCGCAAGGCCGAGTCTGCATGACCCATTCGACGGGTGGACATTATGACCGAGCACGCGGACCGCTTTGCTGACCTGGGCCAAGAGGAATTTGAGCTGGAGAGGCGCGGCTACAGTCGTCGGCAGGTGGACGAGTTCGCGGCCAAGGCCCGCGGCCAGGCCCGTCACGCTCGCGAGATCGAGAGCAGGCTGTCGCACGCCCTGGACGAGAACGAGCGGCTCAGGCTGGAGCTGTCCGCGGCGCGGCAGGCGGCCGGCGGCAAGCCGGCCCACGAGGAGATCAGCGAACGCGTCGGCCAGATCCTGAAGCTGGCCGACGACGAGGCCAAGTCGCAGCGGGACCGCGCCAACGACGAGATCACGAAACTCCGCAGCGACGCCAAGCAGGACACCGACCGGCAGCGCGCCGAGGCCAAGCAGGAGACGGACAAGTTCCGCGCCGAGGCGCAGAGCCAGGCCGAGCGCATGCTGCGCGCCGCGCAAGAGCAGGCGGAGAACTCGGTGGCCAGCGCCAGGGCCGAGGCGGAGAAGACGCGCAACGCCGCCCGGGCCGAGGCCGAGCGCTCGATCTCCGAGGCGCACAAGCAGTCCGAGACCGCCGTGGCCAACGCCAAGGCGCAGGCCAAGCAGGTCCTCGACGAGGCCACCGCGCGCGCGACCGCGATTCACGACGGCGCGGAACGCCGCCTCAACCTGCTGATGTCCCGGCACACCGAGGCGATCCGGCGGCTGACCGAGATCCGCGACGTGGTCACCACCCTGGTCGCGGGAGAGGTCGCCCGCGGCTCGCTGGAGGACGAGGTCGACAAGGCCGTGGCCAGTGCCATCGGCGACAAGCCCGGCGCCGGCCGCGCCCCGGGCCAGGCGGAGGGCAGGCACGCTCCCGTGGCCGGCGGACCGGGCGGCCCGGCCCCGTCGGCCCAGCAGGCCCCAGGGACTTCCGCGGGCATCGCCGCGGCCGCCGCCCAGGCCGCGGCGCGCGGCCGCGCCGCCGAGCAGGGGCCCAGGACCCAGCCCCCGCCGGCCAAGCCGGCTGACGCGGCCGGAGCGGGCAACGGCCAGCCGGCGACCGAGGCTCCGGCCCGGGCGGGCGCCGGTGCCTCCCGGGCCGCGAACGGTCAGCCTGGCGACGAGGGCCACGCGGGCGCCAGCCGCCCGGCCGGGGCCAGCGAGGGCGCCCGCCACGCCGCGGGCAGCCCGCGGCCCGACACGGCGGATGACACCGCGGACAACGTCCGGATCGTTCCCGACTGACGCGGCCGAGCCGGGCGTCTCCTGACGTCAGACGATGGCCGGGCCCGGCATGGTGTCCAGCCGCCGCAGGATGACGCCCTCCCGCAGCGCCCAGGGACAGATCTCGACTTGGGGCAGGCCGAACAGGTCCATGGCCGCGTCCGCCACGATCGCGCCCGCGACCAGCTGCGGTGCCCGCCCCAGGGACACCCCGGGCAGCTGCGACCGGTCCGCGGCGCTGGTCTGCGACAGCTGTTCCGCGAGCGCCGTGACATCGGCGTGACGCAGGAAGCGCCGGACGTACGGGCCGTCGCTGGACGGCGCCGCGCCCCCGATCCTGGCGAGCTGCCGGAACGTCTTCGAGGTCGCGACGGTATGGTCGGGCCGGCCGTCCCGCATGACCACCCCCACCGTGCCGGCGATCTCCGCCCGGACGTGCTTGCGGAGCTGGCGCACCTCGTCGGCCGACGGCGGGTCGCTGACCAGCCAGTCCCTGGTCAGCCGCCCCGCGCCGAGCGGCAGTGAGACCGCGACGCCGGGCTCCTCGTCGACGCCGGACGCGATCTCCAGCGAGCCGCCGCCGATGTCCAGCATCAGCAGCCGCCCGGACGACCAGCCGAACCACCGCCGCGCGGCCAGGAACGTCAGCCGGGACTCGTCGGGCCCGGGCAGGACCCGGATGTCCACCCGCGTCTCCGCCTTGATCCAGGCGAGCACCTCGTCACCGTTGTCGGCGTCCCGCACGGCCGACGTCGCGAACGCCAGCAGTTCCTGCACGCCCTTGTCCTCCGCGATCCGCAGCGCCTCGTTGACGAAGTCACGTAGCTGGGTCGCGCTTTCCTGGGTCAGCCGGTTGGCGGCGTCCAGGTAATCGCCGAGGCGGAACTCGGCCTTGTGCGAGAACGCCGGAAGCGGGCGCGCCCCCTGGTAGGCGTCCACCACCAGCAGGTGGACCGTGTTGGAACCAACGTCCAGGACCCCCAAGCGCATACTTCGACGCTACCTCTCGTTATGGTCGGAACGGGCCATAGATGACCGGGAGGCAGCATGTCCGAGAACTCGCGCGGCAGCGTCAGGGTCGAGCAGGGGCCCAAGCGGGTCCGTGTCTACCTGAGCGGCGAGCTGGTCGCCGACACCAGGACGCCGTACCTTGTCTGGGAGATCCCGTACTACCCCACGTACTACCTGCCCGCGTCCGACGTGCGCGCGTCGCTGATACCGGCCGGCGAGACCAAGCACTCGCCCAGCCGCGGCAACGGCGAGGTGCTGCACGTCAAGGTGGCCACGGCGACCGCGGAGCGCGCGGCGGTGCGCTACCCGGACTCCCCGCTCGAGCAGCTGCGTGACCTGGTCCGCTTCGACTGGAACGCGATGACCGAATGGCTGGAGGAGGACGAGCCGGTCTACACCCACCCGCGCGACCCGT
>Ga0126378_10005123_pt1 | contig 10140 bp, 6 predicted proteins | sample PanSoiMetPlot_23_FD_92587 | JGI IMG/M metagenome (GOLD analysis project Ga0126378, IMG submission 92587) | Tropical forest soil microbial communities from Panama - MetaG Plot_23 | ecosystem: Environmental > Terrestrial > Soil > Tropical forest > Bulk soil | place: Panama | collected 2016-02-17 | reverse complement strand
TTAGCCTTGGCGATGGTCTTGCTGGTGTTGTTCGAGGACCCGCTCATCGACACGGCACCATTGGGCTTGATCCCGTTGCCGGGCGCAAGGGGGCTGTCCGCGGGGCTAGCCGGATAAACCGCTGCAATGGTCTTCTCGTTGAGCAGGTTCATGGCAAAGGACCCGGCGATACCGAAGCTGCCCGAGGTGTCCGTGGCGCCGGAGGTCGCCGTGGCGCAGATCGTGTTGACACCGCCGTTCATGCCCGCCGAGAGGCTCAGGCCGGTCGCAGCGGTGTCTCCGGCGGTCACGCTGATCGACGCCCGGTTGGTGATGTTCACCAGGTTGACCGCTGCTGCCGCACCCACGGTTCCTGAGCTGCCCTTGCTGGCGGATCCGTCGGCGGCGGCATTGGCGTGGGTGACGTTAGTGGTCGTGTAGGTAATCGATCCGTTCTGGGAGGTGGCCTGCGTGCCTGGCGCTTGCTCGGCGGTCGCGCTCGAGTCGACCATATTGAACGCGATCGCGGCTGCGACGGTGATCGAGGTTCCTCCGCTGTCGCCGCTCTTGGCAGCTGGGGTACTGGTGCTGCTAGAGCTGCCGCCGTTGGCTGTCGACGCAGCGCTGCCGAAGGCGGCCTGCTGGTCGCCCTTCTTGTTCACGGTGCCACCTGGATCACCGGTCTGATTCTGCGCACCCGCGGAGCTTGCGGTCGCCTCAGTGTCGGTGGTCGAGGTTCCGTCGGCCTCGAATGAGAGGTTGTTGGTGGCCGTGGCATTGCGATAGAGGGAGGAGTCGACGAGATGGTTCGCGGCGGTCAGGGCCAGCGAGGCTCCGATCGCCAGGTTGCCGCCGTCGGTGGCTCCAGTAGCGGTCGTCTTGGAATTGGCGGTCTGCTTGGCGAGGGCGTCGAGCTTGCCGGACGGGTTCAAGAGGACCGATCCGCTGTTGACGTCGGCGGCGGTGGAGATGTTGTCGACGTTCAGCGCCAGGACCGCGGTGAGGACCAGGCTGCTGCCTCCTGCGGCGCCGCTCGTGGCGCTGGTCTGGCTGTCGCTGTTGCCGGTGGCCCGCATGACCAGGTCGTTGACTCCGTTCGCCCCAGCGTCCTTGGCGATATCGGCATCAGTCGTGATGTCGGCGACATTGATCGCCACCGACGCGCCGACGCCGACCGAGTTGCCGCTGCCGTCCTTGTGCGACTTCGCCGTCGCGGCGTCCTGGACGTTCGACGTGGCGGTCAGGTTGGCACTGCCGTTGATCGTGGCTGGGGTCGGGCGGATCTCGGCGAGGGTGCCGATCACCGCGATGTTCACGCCGATCGAGCCCGCCACGCCGACGCTACCCCCGCTGCCTGATGCGCCCGACTCGGCCGAGGCGCTGTACTTCGACTGGCCGGCTCCGGGCAACGCTTCGATGGTCACGCCCAACGGTGCGTTCAGGGTGGCGCCGTTCGCCACGTAAGCCTCGATGGTGAAGACCGCAATGTCGACAGCGACAGCGACACCGATGCTTCCCGACTTGGATCCGTCCGCCATACCTGCGCTGGCGGTGCTGGTCAGGTTGTTCAGAGCGGCGGAGTGGATCTTTTCCGTGCCGGTCGCAGTGACCGTTAGGGAACCGCCGTTAGGGGCGATGTAGGCGTGGGTCCCGCCGGTCAGGGTCACCACCGCGAGCGCCGCGGTCACATCGACGCTGCCGTCAGCCGTCTTGGAGTTTCCGTTGGCTCGGGATGGGTCGTTGGCCGGCTTGTCGTTGCCGGCAGAGCTGTCCGCGCCGCCCTTGCTGGCCGTCGCCGTGCTAGTCGGTGTTGCGTCGGAGTCGGCGGTGACCGCCACATCCTTGGCCGTGATCGGGGTGCTGCTGATCGAGTCGATGTAGGCCTCGGTGTCCTGATTGACCACTGCCACGGCGATGCCGGCGCCGCTATTGGCCGGGCTGGCGTCACCGGTCGAGGTCACGTTCACGTGGTTGACGGCGTCGAGGCCAAGGTCACCCGTGACGGTCAGGTATGCCTGGCCGGTCACCTTGGTGATCGAGGTGCTCAGCACGGTGACCGTCGCAACTGCGGCGTCCTGGGTTCCTCCGTCACCTTCGTTCTTCCCCGAGGACTGGGGAGCGCTGGTGCCGTGGACGTCTGACGTCGAGGTGAGCGTCACGTCGCCGCCGCCGACAATCGAAGCGGTGGTGTCCAGCGTCACCGTCGCCTTCGAAAAGATGAAGATGTTGTCGGTGTAGTTGCTGTCGGCGGTGAAGGTCGGGACGGTGGAAATCGCGGAGATGATGACGGGGCCCGTGGCGCTCAGCATGCTGGTCCCCGTGATCGAGACCCCTGCGTTGCCGTAGAGCGCCAGCACATTGAGCGAACTGGGGCTGATGCTGGAAGTGGCGGTGATGTTGATCGCCGAGGAATGGACGCTGGCGCTAGTGATGGTGACCGAGGTGTTGCTGCAGTGAGTCGCCGGCGGCACAGAAGCGATGCAGCCGACGCTCGGCCCGCCGGTGACCGTCTGGGCGGCCGTCAGGGTCAAGGCGCCGGTGGTGAGGTTGAGCCCGCTGGCCAGCTGAGACTGCTCCGAGGTGATGGTCAGACTCGCCGAGCCCAGGTCGACGGTGCCCTCGACCTGGACGGGATCTGTAGTGCTCGCCCCGTTGATGGTCAGAGATCCAGTGGGGGCGGTGAACGAGGCACACTCGAAGGCGCTGGTCGAACTGGTCAGGGTCAGGCCGCCGCCTCCGCCACATGGCGCCGTGATGCTGTCCGCGAGAACGGCGCCGTCGGCTCCCGACGGCAGGTTGAAGACCATGTCGGTGCTGGTGCCGGAGTTCGCGATCGGGGCGATGTTCGAGTATTCGATCGTGGTGGCGTCGGCAAGGAGGGCGCCAGAGTGAGGTCCGGTCGGGTTGGACACCAGGTTCTTGACCGTGCCCTTGAGGACAAGCGTGTTGTACCCGCTGCCCCCGTCGAAGTTGATGGTGACGGCCGGGTTGATGGTGCCCGTGTCGACCGTGAGGGTGTCGTTGCCGGTGCCCTGGATGTCGATCTCGGCCACACCCGAGATGGGTAGCGTCTGGTTACCGAAGGTGGCCGTGCCGTCCGGATTGAACACGAGCGAGCCGGTGCCGCTGAGCGTGAGGCTCAGCGGTGACGGCCCGCTCGGAGTCGCCGACGAAGGTGCCGTCCCGGTGGGTCCGGTCGACCCAGTCCCCGACGTAGCCGAGGGGTCCGTGGTGGTCGCGCCCGAACCCGAGGTCCCTGAGGTCCCCGACGTGGCCGAGGGGTCCGTGGTGGTCGCGCCCGAACCCGAGGTCCCCGAGGCGCCCGACGTGCCCGAACTCGTCGTCCCCGACGGTGAGTCATCCACGGGGCTGGAGCCCGCCGAGGACAACAAAGAGCCGTCGACCTGGTAGGTCTGACCCGGCGAGAGGGTCGGGTTCATGACCGTTCCGTTGATCTCGCCGAGTCCCAGCACGTGCCCGAGCTCATGGCGGACGACGGTCATCAGATCCATGTGGGCGGACGCCGGGTCGCTAGGGAACGTAACGTTCCAGCCCCAGCCGTCTGCAGTCGGATCGATGGTGATCGCGGTTCCGACGGTGCCACCCAACCATCCAGCGGCAGGGTTGGCGATCGTGACCGTCACCCCGCTGAAGTTGGCCGACGAGTCGACCGCCTGCCACTCGGACTCGCCCTGCTGCACCGCCGCGTTCAGCTGGCTCGCTGTCAGGGCATTGGACGGGTCGACAGGGGTCGCCGCCACGCTGGCTTCCATCATTGGCAGCATGCCGTTCGAGGTCAGCTGCTGGGTCGCAATGGCCCCCACACCGCCCATCACCCCGAAGGTGGCGAAGGTGGCGATCGCTGTCACTGACTGAAGGGCCAGCCGCCAAGCTCTGCGTCGCCGGGTCCGTGAACCGGATTGGCTCGGGGGGTCTGCGGGCGGGAACGGCGAGGATGCTGCTGTGCGCAGCTCCTGGTTTCCCTCCGCCCGACCCAACACTAGCCCGATCCCCGATCTACCTCAGAGCAAGCATCCGCGGGCGATGTTGGGCAGACCAATTCCGGTGCCCCGCCCCCCCTTGTGATCCCATGCGATTTATAGAGTTACGGGCCCAGTGCTGTCAAGAGCTTCTTCCATTGCTCTCGACACGCTCTGTCCTTTTGCAGCCCCCCGCGCGCCGTGAACCGATGACGTTCCGCAAGCCAATGGAAATGGCTAGTTACCATCCGTCACAGAGAGTAACTTCAATTCGATCGGTTAGTGATGATTCGCTGAGAGTTCGGGAATATCAACCACTTAGAAGCTGTTTAGAGCCAGTTTGCGACAGACCTTTCGGCCGGTTTTTGCTGCTTCTGCCGCATCGACAGTCACTGTTTCCTCCACGACGGTTGCGCGGCAAACGGAGGCGCCCAATGACGACCGTATAGCCGAGGACTTTTCCGGGGGAGGACCATGTCAGAACGCGTCCTCGACCTGCCCGCGATGCTGGCCGAGGCTTACGGTTAGGTCGCCCGCTGCCCGCGGCCGACCAGGCCGGCCTCCAGGATCTGAGCCGCTCCGCGGATCACGCAGCGCAGCGGATCATCGACGACAACGGCAGCGATATCAGCAGCCGTTTCGATCCGGAACGCGAGGCCAGGCAGTAGCGCACCTCCGCCGGAAAGCCGAATCTTGCTGCGGACTATTTCCTCGGCAAGATTCGGCGGGATGTCGGCCATGATCTCCTGGACGATGCCCGTAATAGCCCGGACGGTCGGCTCGACGGCCGTCGATACCAGCCCGGCCGAGACTCTCGCAACGCGGGGGATGCGCCTCGCCGCGTCAACGCCGACCGTTTCGGCCTCGGTGAGCGGACCGCCGGCGAGGCCAAGCGTCATCTTGAGGTTGCGCGCCGCGTTGCGCCCGATGAGCAGGTCGTGCTCGTTGCGCACCGCCCTCGTGATGGCATCGTCCATCGCGTTTCCGCCAGCTCGGAGCGAGCGCGCCCGCACGACGTGACCGCCGACGAGTACCGCCACCTCGGTCGTGCCGCCCCCGATATCGACGATGAACGAGCCGGAGCCGGCGGTGACGCCGATCCCCGCGCCCGCAGCGGCGGCTACCGGCTCGTCGATCAGCCGGACTGCGCATCGTGGCCTGAGGGCTTCGGCCGCAGCGACGACCGCACGCCGTTCCACGTACGTTGTCTCCACTGGCAGGCAGACAACAGCCGGCACTCTGCCAATCCGCCACCGCAGCTTCGCCCGGCGTAGGAAGGCCTGAAGCAGCACGACGGTCGCGTCGAGGTCAGCGATCACGCCGTCGCGCAGCGGGTGCACGACGTCGACGCCCTGAGGTTCCTTGCCAGCCAGCTCATCGGCTTCGGAGCCGACGGAAACGACCAGGCCGGTGTCCCGGCTGACGGCAAGCGCCGTTGGCTCGTCGATGACCACGCCGCGGCCTGGAACGTAGACGAGCGTATTGACGGTGCCGAGATCGATGGCCACGCCCGAACCAGCCCGCATTGTCCGCCCTCCCCAGAAATGCCCGCGACGCCTAACGATACCGGCGGCGGCCGGGTTGGCCCGCGCCTTCGCGACCTAGGGCTGCCAGATGTCGGTGACGGGTGCCGCGCTCGCTGCGCCCCCGTCGCGGGCAAGCCCGTCGGCCGCCTCGATGGTGGCCAGGACGTTGTAGTGCGTGATGCGCTCCGGATAGCGACCAGGTCGCACCTGCTGCCCTACGAAGATCGTGGGAATGAGGTTGGGCCCGCTCTCGTCGTCCTCGTCAAACGTCACGATCAGCAGGCTGTTGTGAGTCATGGCCCAGCTCGCATAGCTGCCCAGATGCGCGCTCAGCCATGAGTCGCCGGTGGCGACGCCGCAGTTATGCATGTCATTGCACAGGTTCGGGGTCACGAACGAGACGGTCGGCAGGCTGGCGTAATCGGCCGGGAAGCTGGCGAACGGCTGGCTCAGCGACGCGGGCACATTGGCGAAGCTCGCCCACGGCACGTGCTTGCGCGCGTAGTCCCCGGCGCTGCACACTGGCGATCCGGTGGCGGGCAGTCCCTCGGCATAGCCGGCAAAAGTCTTGCCGGCGGAGAGCAGGCCCGAGGCCAGGTTGGGCGCCGTGAATGTCACGGGACAGGCGTCACTCGTCACGCCCTGCGTGCTGCCAGAGAAGAGCGCGAGGTAGTTCGGCTCGCTCGGGTGCGTGATCGCATAGGACTGTGTGAACATCGCGCCGGAGCGCGCCAGCTCGTTCAGGAACGGCGCATACGGACTGCCGATGACCTGCTGGTACGCGTGATTCTCCAGCACGACGACGACGATGTGGGCCGGGTGCGGCACGCCGGCCACCGGTGCTGCGATGGCTGCGGGCGATGAAGGGCTCGCGCTGGCGGATGGCACGCTGGAGCTGACCGACGCGCCGTGGGATGGCCCTGACGACGCACAGCCGGCGATGGCCAGAGCGAGCAGCGCGCCGGATGCAGCTACAAAGGGCAACCTTCTCATTCCGGACAGTATGCCCGGCGACCGCCTGTGCCCGCGCCAGACGGCCAGCGCCATCAGCTGCGACCGGGCCAACGCGACCGGCCCGGTCGAAGCCCGTTCCCTCTTTGATGGGCTAGCCAGCGAACGTATCCGGGTCCGGGCCGGTCCGCTGGCTACGGTTCAGGGCGCTGATCGCCTCGACGTCCTCGCCGGTCAGCTCGAAGTCGAAGATGTCGACGTTCTCCCTGATCCGCGCCGGGGTCACCGACTTGGGGAAAACAACGTCGCCGCGCTCGATGTGCCAGCGGAGCACCACCTGGGCGGACGTCTTGCCGTACCTGCGGGCAATGTCCGCGACGGTCGGGTCCGCTAGCACGCTCCCGCGCCCGAGCGGCGACCACCCCTCGACGGCGATCTCGTGGTCGGCGCAGAACCCGCGCACCTCGTCCTGCGTCAGGTACGGATTGATCTCGATCTGGTTGACCGCGGGCGTCAGCTCGCCCTCGGTGTGGATGCGGCGCAGGTGGTGCGGCTGGAAATTGGAGACGCCGATCGAGCGAGCCCGGCCATCCCGGTAGAACTCCTCCAGGGTGCCCCAGGTCGATACGAAGTCACCGTCGTACCGGGTGGGCAGCGGCCAGTGAATGAGGAACAGGTCGACGTAATCGAAGCCGAGCGCCTTCAGCGAGCCGTCGAACGCCCGTCGCGCGTCGTCCGGCCGGTGCGCGTCATTGCTCAGCTTGGTGGTCACAAAGACCTCGCCGCGGCTCAGGCCCGACTTGCTGATGGCTTGCCCGACCTCGGCCTCATTGCCGTACATCTCAGCGGTGTCGATATGCCGGTAGCCCGCCTGAAGGGCTTGCGCCACCGCGGCCTCGGTCAGCGGCGGCGGGATCAGGAAGACCCCGAAGCCCAGTTGAGCAATCTGCTGCCCGTTGTTGAGCATAATATCCGGAATATCGGGCATAGCTACGCTCTCCTCGTTCGCGACTCTGCAGGTCTAGCTGCTCTGGCGCGAGGTACCTACCCGCGGGTGGTCACTCACTCGCAAGGATCTCCGACCACCCTGCTGTCTAATCCACGCCCGGGGGGCGCGAGGCGGCAAGGCTGACTCAGCCGGCCGAAACAACCCCCTCGGGCCCCACTGAGCCTGGTCACCTGCCGGCTTCCGGCTTCCGGTGAACTTCGGCGGCGAATCGCACGCCAAGCCAAGCGGCTGTCGGTACCATTCGGCGGTGATCGAGTTCTTAAGTTGTCGCCCCAATCTGGAGGTCGACGATCTCGCGCCCGCCGCTGCATTCTTCCGCGAGGTACTCGGCTTCGAGGTCGAGGTTGACGAACCCGCGATGGGCCTGATGCTGCTGCATCGCGACGGGGTGGGGCTGGCGCTCGTGCGATCGGCCAATCCCGGCGTCAATGCGACCACAGCTGCCTACATCGGTGTCACCGGCGTTGATGACCTGCACGATCAGTGCGTCGCCCGCGGCGCGCCGATCGTCACCGGCCTGGCCGACCATCCATGGGGTCTGCGCGACTTTGTGGTCGAGACGCCGGGTGGTCACCGGCTCGCACTCGGCGAGCGGATCTCCGGCCATCCCGGCTGATCCAACGCGTGCAGAAGCCCTGCCGATCGAGGTCGGGCTCAGCTGAGCTCGGCGTCCAGCGCGGCCGCGAAGACCTCGCTGATCTGGTGCAGCTCGGCGGCGGTGATGACGAACGGCGGGGAGATCTGCAGCGCCACGCCGCGGAGAAGGCGGGTGATGACGCCCCGGCGGCGGGCAGCGGCCACAACACGGGCGCCGAGCCCCGGGTCGGCCTCCCGCGCCGCCGCCGACAGCTCCACGGCGGCGAGCAGGCCCGCGCCTGTGCGGACCTGGCTGACCAGCTCGTGGCCGGCCAGCGGCGCTAGCGCGTGAGCGAGGGCCGGCTCGAGCTCTCTGACCCGCGAGACGAGTTGCTCCCGCACGATGATGTCCAGGTTGACGAGGCCGGCCGCGCACGCTGCCGGGTGAGCCGTGTAGGTGTAGCCGTGCCGGAAGACTTCTGTCGAGCCCTCCCGCCAGAACGGCTCAGTGACGCGTGGCCCGGCGATCACGGCACCGAGCGGCATGTAGCCGGAGGTGATTCCCTTGGCAACCGTCATCATGTCGGGCTCGAGTCCGTACCGGATGCTGCCGAACCACTCGCCGGTCCGGCCGAAGCCGGTGATGACTTCGTCGGCAACCAGCAGCACATCGTTGTCGCGGCAGATCTGCTTGACCTCCGCGAGGTAACCCTCCGGCGGGAAGTAGACACCGCCGGCCCCGACGACCGGCTCGCAGAAGAATGCACCGACGCGTTCCGCGCCGAGCTGCTCGATGATCTTGGCGAGTGCCGACGCGTCGTCCCACGGTACGTGCTCGACGAGGGTAACGAGCGGCCCAAACGGCTCGGTGAACGCCGGAATGCCGCCGATGGACGTGCCGTAGGCGTTCATGCCGTGGTAGGCGTGCGAGCGACCGATGATGACCTGCTTGCCGGGCCGGCCGACTGCGCGCCAGTACGCGCGCGCCAGCTTCGCTGCTGTGTCAACCGCGTCCGAGCCACCGCCCGGGGTGAAGAACACCTTGGCGTTCGGGATCGGCACAAGCCCGGCGACCCTCTCGGCCAGCGCCTCGGCAGGCTCGTTGGAAAACCCTTCGTAAGCGTGGTAACTGGCAAGCTCGCGCATCTGGGCTGCAGCCGCATCCGCGACCTCGGCACGGCCGTGGCCGATATTGACGTACCAGAGGCTGGCGATCGCATCCAGGTAGGACCGGCCGGAGGCGTCGTGCACCGTCGAGCCCTCGCCCCGGACCATCGTCACGATGTTGCCCGCCGCGGTGGCCATGTTCGCGAACGGGTTCCACAGGGCGGGCCCGCTGGCCCCTGCGGCAGCTGACATTCGGCACGTCCCTCCGGGAGGTTGCGGCAGGTTCTCGCCGCGCTCAATCTATCGGGACGCACACAGGTGTGACCTGGCCGGCCTGCCCGGCGGCCGGATTGGCGGACTGGCTGCTCAGGCGCTGCTCAGAACTGGGACTTGAGCTGCTCGATCTCGGCGGCCTTGGCGCGCAGTTGCGTGTAAGCGGGCCGTTCGCGGATGCGCGCGAGCGCCCACCGCACGGCATCCGCCCTGTTGCTGGCGATGCCGGCGGTGATGAGCGTGTCCAGTGTCTCCAGGTCGGCTGGCCCGAGCCTGGCCATGACCGGAGTCAGTTCGGCGCCGGCCGGCGAACGCGCTTCGAGTGACCGGCCCGGCGATGCCATGATGAATCGCGGGCCGGCCTGGTCGTGGCCCATCCGGATCTCGACCCTGCTCACCTCCGGCAGCTTGTCCCGCAGGTCATGCCGGATCTGATCCATTTGCTGACGGAACGACCCCTCAAGCTCCCGCGCAGCGCGCTCGCGTTGATCCTTGTCCTCAGGTGCTGCTGCAACCACCCGGACGACGAACTGACCCGGTTCGACCACGGGATCGTCGCCGTACTGCAAGAGCGCGACCTGCTCGATCGTGCCCTCCGGAAAGCGGCCCTTGATCTCCTCATCGAGAATCCGCTGAATGCGATCGGCGGCTGCCTGGTCCACGACCCACTCCTCTTATTACGCCTGTAATCAGAGTAACGCCGGTAACTGCGTGCGGTCAAACACCTTTTGTGCTCAGC
>Ga0126378_10005121_pt1 | contig 10142 bp, 6 predicted proteins | sample PanSoiMetPlot_23_FD_92587 | JGI IMG/M metagenome (GOLD analysis project Ga0126378, IMG submission 92587) | Tropical forest soil microbial communities from Panama - MetaG Plot_23 | ecosystem: Environmental > Terrestrial > Soil > Tropical forest > Bulk soil | place: Panama | collected 2016-02-17 | reverse complement strand
TGTAGAAGCCCGACACGACGAAGAAGCTTTGCACCGCGATGTCGCTGGTCGGGAACTGCAGCGGCACGGCGAGATGTCCGTATGCCACCGAAAGCGCGAGGAGAAAGCGGAGGGTGCCCATGCCACATTGTGGCGGGCCCAGCATTGAGGATTCGTTAAGACTTTCGCTTGCGGATTGGTTGACGCAGGCCTCACTTGCCGGCGAGATAGACCTCACCCAGCAGCGACGAGTTCGACCACGGCACCTGCATGTTCCTGGTGCTCGAGACCACCTCGGCGCGGACGCGGGTCAGCATCTGCTGCACCTCGAGGCCCGGCGTGCCGATATGGCGCGACAGCGCCGCCGAGAACGGGCTGTTGGCGCCTTCGCCGTCGAGCGCGACCTTGCCCGGCGCGGTCGCGAACGCGATCAGGGTGCCTGCGCCAAGCGTCTGGCCGGCACCAAGTGTCGCAGGCGCCGCGAGCCCCGATCCCGCAGAAATCCCGCGGTTGGGTTCGCTCGATGCCGTCTCTCGCTCCAGCGGATTGTTGCGGCAGGCATCAAATATCAGGATGTTGGTGCGAACCTGGTCGTCGAGGCCGGCCAGAATCGTGTCCATGTCGACCATGCCTTCGGTGATGCTGTGGCCCGCCTGCATCCGCACGTCGACCGGGATCAGGTAGTTGCGGCCGTCGATCTGCACGCCGTGGCCGGCATAGTACACCAGCGCGATTTGCGCGCCTGCGGCCTCGCGCAGGAAGTCGCGGGTGATCTTCTGCATCGAGACGCGGTCGAGGTCGATGCCTTCGGAGACGGCAAAGCCGATGTCCCGCAGGCTCTTCGCGACGGCGCGGGCGTCGTTGGGCGGATTGGGCAGCGCCTTGACGCCTGTATAGGCGCCGTTGCCGATCACTAGCGCCATGCGCTTGCCTGACGTGGCGGGCTGGGCGGCGGGAGCTGCGGCCGGCTGCGGTGACGGCGTCGCGTTCGGGTTGCGCGGCGAGACGCCGGGATCGGACAACAGCGACAGGCGGACCCTGGCGGTCGCCTGGTTGGCCTTGCTTACTGCGTCCGGCGCCGCTCCCTGCAGCGTCGCGGTATAGTCGGCGCGGGCGCGTTCGTAGTCGCCCTTGGCCTCCCAGGACAGCGCGCGATTGATGAACGCGGCGATCGCGACGCTACCGGGCGGCGTCATAGTGTTGGACGGCGGGTTCTTCGCCAGCCGGATCGCTTCCGTGCCGTCGGCGATGGCGCGATCGAAATCGCCCCTGGCGCGCCAGAGCACCGTGCGGCTGATCAACGGCTGCGGCAGTCCGGGGTCAAGCCGGATCGCCTCGTTGATGTCGGCGAGCGCGCCGTCGAGGTCGCCGAGCGCCTGCTTGCAGACGCCGCGGTTCTGCCAGGAGAACGCCGACTTCGGGTCCGACTTGATGGCCGCGTCGTAGTCGGCGAGCGCCTTGGCGTATTCCCCCTTGTTGCGGAACGCGTTGCCTCGGTTGTGAAAGATGATACCGCTGGGCGGGCCCATCCTCAATGCCTCGTTGAAATCGGCAATCGCGATGTCGTACTCGCCCTTGTCGTAATAGGCGGAGCCGCGCAGGTTGAATGAGGGCACGTTGGGCGATAGCCGGATCGCTTCGGTCGTGTCCGCGATCACCTGCGTATAGTTGCCCTTCTTGTTCCAGCCGACCGCGCGCCAGAAATAAACGGTGGCGAGCTGCTCGCCCGAAAACACCTTGAGCGCGATGATCCGGTTGCAGGCGCTGATCTGCGCGTCCGCGGGCGTGGCGTCGGTGGTGCAGAGCGGCCCGAGCTGGCTGCGCGACTGGGCGAGCGACGGCTGCGACCAGAACCCGGCAAGCGCCAGCGCCATCATCACGATCAAGCGGTGCATCGAAGCGGCCTCGTGGAAGGTCCCGTCAGGCTTTGTCGCAAGGGCTTTGCTAACGGTTCAAGATAAAACAGGTTTGGGGGAGGGCGGGCGCGACTCCACGAAAGAGCGTTTCGGAACTGAGGGGCAGTGGGTCCCGGATTGTCTTCAAAATGAATCGGGATACTAGGTCCGCGGATAACGGGGCTGCATGTCTGATCAATCCATCGTTCCCGCGCGATCTTCCAGCGTGTCGTTCAGTCGCGCGGCCTGGCTGCTGGCGAGCCTGGTTCCGGCGATTTTTCTGCTCTGCTTTCTGGCGCTCGCCTCCTACGCGGCGCCGGAGCACGATGACTTCTGCTTCCTGTCGCAAAACCTGCACGATGGCTTCGTGCATACAGTCCTCTCGTACTACAACGAGTGGTCTGGCCGGGTCGTGCCGTTTCTGCTAATTCAATTTCCTTCCGAAATCGCCAAGGCGACCGGCATCAACATCGTACCCGCCTATGCGGCGACGCTCGCGAGTTTCACGGTTGTCTTCATCGCGGCAACCGCGTTCGCCGTCGTCAGGGCCTGGCCCGGGCTTCCCGTGCAAGCAGCTCTCTTCCTCTCTCTTGCGTTTCCCGCCGCGATCATCGCCGCTGCGCCGAGCCTCCATGTTCTCCTGTATTGGCTGCCGGGTCTTACCTGCTATGTGCCGCCACGCATCATTTCCGCTCTTGTTCTTGGTGAGGTCATCCGCGCGTTGGGGGATCGAGGCGGGTTCTCCTGGCCCGTCGCAGTGACGATGGCGATCGGCGGACTCGTCGCGGCGACATGCAACGAATTTACCGCAGTCTGGCTTTTCGGCATTGTCGCAAGCTCGTTGCTGGCGCGCCGCTATCTCGGCAGGGAATTGCAGGTCGGCCATCACGTTCTGGTCGCCGCCGCGGTTCTGATCGGGTGGGTGATCATACTGTCGGCACCGGGCAACAGCGCTCGCTTGGCAGCTACGGGCGGCATTCACGACGTCCTCTATGTGGCCCCGCGCGCACTGAACTATGCCGTGCTTGACCTCGGACGTTTTATCTCTTGTCCATCCGTGGTCGCCTGGTGCGTCGTTGCAGGCGCGGTGACGCTCGCGGAGCCGGAATCCCGCAGGCCGGCGCTATCCCACGGTGGAATGCTGGCTTCGAGGATCGTGGTACTCTGCCTTGCCTGTTGTTATTTCGAATATTTCATGCACCACCTGACGACGGGAGTGCGACTCGTCGAGAGAGCGCAGAACCAAGCGTTAATTCTGCTTTTTTTCGGCCTCACACTGAGCACGTCGTTGCTGGTGAGAACCTATCGCCGGGACATCAGCCGATATCTCGCGTTCGCCAGCTCCTGGTCGCTTGACTCGGTTGCTCTACCGGCCGCGCTGGCAGGACTTTTTGCACTGTCACTTTATGGCAGTCAGGCGGCGGTTCGCCTGCGCGCCGAAAGGGAGGCGTTCTATCCATTCTGGCAGGAGAGCGTCGCGCGCTACAGGCTGCTGGCGACGAGGCCGGAGCCCGTCGTCGCTGTTCCCGAACACAAATGGAGGCCCTCCGTGATCATGGCCGCGGATCTGGCGGACTCCGAGTGCCTTGCCTCATATTTCGGCAAGTCCAGGATCATTCCGGCGGAGCGTGCCGCTCCGTAACCATCCGAGCGCCGTTCCTGTGGCTGATTTTATATTTCCATGACCATCAAAGTGTCATCGACATCATCCAATCAACACTACCGAGCAAGTCGGTCGCCTCGGGAGCGTGGAACCGCAGAACTCACTGCACCTTGCCGTTCTTAGTGGATCGGTCCTTCAAATTCCCGCACCGGCTTCGTCGGTCCATGTGGTGGGTGCGTCCATTCTTGTTGTCGGATGCCACCTCCACTTTGCGCTCCGGAGAGTCGTTCCCCGAGCTTATTCATCGGCTTCTCGAAGAACTTGAAGCTCATAAGAGAGACGGCGACTACCGCTGCAATTGAGAATAGCCGGAGCGGTTCCTCGATCCAGAGAGGCATCCATGAATAGAGCTTGATTGTAAACGTTTTCAGGAACGCAAATAGCAGGGGATGGATCAAATAGATCGAATAGGATGCATCGCCTAGTGAAGTCAGCGCACCCATCAGGACAGAATGCTTGCCAGGCGTCGCAATCAGCGCTGCGCCGAGGATCAGAAAAAAAAGCGGAATGGGGAAATATGGGCGGCCTCCCCATACGATGAGAAAGAAGTAGAAGGTCGAAAGTCCGACTGCGATCGGGGCTACCCAGCCGACCCGCTTGAAATACGGCAGTGCCAGAAATGCCAACACGCCGGCGAGAAATTCGGAATGATAGAAAGCGAAATGTGAAATGTACCAGGGAAGGAAAACCAGGTGGTTCGCAACAGACGTAATGCAGAGTGTTACGACCAGCCCACCGATGCCGGCAATTGGAACAATCACTGCGGCCAGAACATAGAACATCATTTCATGCTGCAGACTCCAACCGATGTCATAAAACGGGAAATTCTCGGTTGGTAGCAATGTGGCGGAGTAAAAAAAGCTTCCGATCGTTTGGGTTGGAAGCAGTCCCGGCCAACGCCAGGCCATGAGCGGGTACAGACTCAGCATCAACAGCCATAACGGATAGAGGCGAAAGACCCGCCGAATTAAAAACGGGCGAACGCTGAAGTTCGAACGGGAAACGACCAGGCCGATCACAAATCCGCTGATTGCGAAAAACAGATCGACCCCGATCCAGCCATGCTGGGCTAGCGGCGCAAACGGGTGAGCTGTACCTTCCGGAAACCGGCCCAGGACTGCCCACGAATGAAAATAACAGACACTCAGGGCCGCAATCGCGCGGGCGATTTGTACGCCCTCAAACTTGTGCTCTTTCAACCGCGTGTCCCCAAGGACCAACATTCATGCTTGCTGGCCCGAGAATAGGTTCAATTTCCCCGAAAGGATAGATCAGTGAATACTCCCCTTGGTTTTGTATTCAGGGTCATCGATCCGGTCGACCGTGTGCGGCGTCTAGCCACGCGATCTTGAAAACTTTCACCATCATTTTCTTATCTACCGGAAGCAACGATGCATCCATGCTTCGCAAAGGAGATCGCGGCTTTATGATGGACACACTCCCAATCGAATTGTTGAGTAGGTAAAGAGCAATTTCAAGGAATACGAACCTAGGATCTAAAATTGATCCGGTCCCGCTCGGCGCGAGCGAACGCCTTGGCCTGCTTCTCGGCCGTGGTGCCGTCGACCAAGGCAGGTCTTAGGCAGCGCTGGGGATGTCGTCCCAATAGAAACACTTCGACGGTCGTCCGTCCAGAAATCGAACTTCTTAGCTGCCCGTCTGCGGACGGCCTCATGTCGGATCAGGCGGATGCGTTTGGTCACTTGGGCAAGTCCAGGATCATTCCGGCGGAGCGTGCCGCTCCGTAACCACGGTGGCGACTCCCCGTTCAAGCGGCATTTCCCAGTTGGGCAGATGGTGTTAGGACAGGCGCAGAATAAACCCTGCCCACTTTTGTCCCAACCCTGCCTGCCACCCATGAAAAACGACGAGATTCTGAACCAGATTTCGGAATTCTGCCGGCAGTCCGACATGGCGGAATCGACCTTTGGCCGTCGCGCTGTCAATGACGGCAAGCTGGTGCACCGCCTGCGCGAGGGCAAGCGCATCGCCATCGATACGCTTGACCGCATCCAGGCCTATATCGCGGCCTCCACGCCGGGCGGCGTAGTGCCGCTGCGGGGCCTGCAGGTGCCGCCGGAAAAGCGCGACCCCAGAGGCAATTTCCGCTTCTTTGAGAACCGGCAGAAATACCTGTTGTTCGTGCATACTTGCAGCGAGAAGCGGGTGATCGCCGAGCGCATCGGGCTTGAGCTCTCCAGCATCCACCCGAGGCCGCCGGCGCTGCGGGTTTTCGACGCAGGGGTCGGTGACGGCACGGTGCTCGCGCGCGTGATGCGACTGATGCATGGCCGCCTTCCACACATGCCGTTTTACATTGCCGGCAAGGAGCTGAGCCTCGAGGACGTCCGGCTCATCCTCGAGAAGGTGCCAGACCGGCTTTTCGAGCATCCCGCAACCGTGTTCGTCCTGACCAACATGTACTACGCCGAGGCGCCCTGGCTGACGCCTCGATCGCCTGCGACGGCGGCCGGCACGATCTGGCACGAGGTGCCGCTGCAGGGCGCCTCCTCAGGCGATTTCGAGGCCCAGATCGCCGGTTTGAGGCCGTTCCTGGAGCAGAACTGGCGCGCCGCCGTCTCGCCCCGCACTGGGATGCCCCTTTACGAGCGCCCGGTGGCATTGGTGCTGTACCGGGAGGACCACCGCTTCCTGCTTGATTCGATCATCCCGCGGGCCGGCCGCGTCGAGGCCAATTTCGATCTCGTCATCGCCTCCCAGCCCTACCGGGCCAGATCCAGCGTGAATTTCCGAGCCAAACGCATCATCGCCCCGCTGGCGCGGAGCTTGCGCGCAGGTGGGAGATTGATTGGGATTCACTCCCATGGACAGGACCCGGGGCTGGAGATGATCCAGGCGGTCTGGCCCGGAGAAAATCCTTTCTCTGTCAGCCGTCATGAGCTATTGCGCGCGGTGAAATACGAGCTCGGATCGGCCGGGCGGGACCTTAACTTTAATGCTTATGCCGATAACCGCTCGATCTTTCGGTATGATATGGAAGCGCTGCCCAACGAGGTCACCGGGACAATCGGAACCTCGACGGCCTTTGCAGCGTGGAACGCGGCGGTGTATGTCGCCCAGATCGAAGACGACCGGTTGACGGATATGGCTCAAAGCGGCCGCACTCTCGATGCCGCCAGGGACGTGCTGCGGAAGCATAACGGGCTGTGGTTTTACGACGAATCCTACGTCATCTCGCGGCGGCGGGACTGACACTCCAGGACATACGGGAACGAAGCCGCCCGAGTTGGCGGAAAAAGGGGTCTGCTTGATGCGCGAGTCTTATCTGTTCACCAGCGAGTCGGTCTCCGAGGGCCATCCGGACAAGGTCTGCGATCGCATCTCCGACGAGATTGTCGACCTGTTCTACCGTGAGGGTCCCAAGGCCGGCATCGACCCCTGGGTGATCCGCGCGGCTTGCGAGACGCTGGCCACCACCAACAAGGTGGTGATCGCCGGCGAAACCCGCGGTCCGACCTCCGTCACCAACGACCAGATCGAAGGCGTCGTCCGCGGCGCAATCAAGGACATCGGCTACGAGCAGGACGGCTTTCACTGGGACAAGTGCGACATCGAAATCCTGCTGCATCCGCAGTCGGCCGACATCGCGCAGGGCGTCGACGGCGCGGCCAAGGAAGAGGGCGCGGGCGACCAGGGCATCATGTTCGGCTATGCCTGCAACGAGACGCCGGACCTGATGCCGGCGCCGATCTTCTATGCTCACAAGATTCTCAGATTGATCTCCGAGTCCCGTCATGCGGGCCGCGAGAAGGTGCTGGGGCCGGATTCCAAGAGCCAGGTCACGGTGCAGTACCAGAACGGAAAGCCGGTGGGCGTCCGGGAGATCGTGGTCTCTCACCAGCATCTCGACCCGGACATGAGTTCCGCCCAGGTGCGCGAGCGGGTCGAGCCTTACGTGCGCGAGGCGTTGCCGAAGGACTGGATCAACGGCAAGACGATCTGGCACATCAATCCGACCGGCAAATTCTACATCGGCGGTCCCGACGGCGACACCGGCCTGACCGGGCGCAAGATCATCGTCGACACCTATGGCGGCGCGGCTCCTCACGGCGGCGGCGCTTTCTCCGGAAAAGACCCGACCAAGGTCGATCGCTCGGCAGCCTATGCTGCGCGATATCTCGCCAAGAACGTCGTGGCCGCCGGCCTCGCCGACCGCTGCACCTTGCAGCTTGCTTACGCGATCGGGGTCGCGCGGCCGCTGTCGATCTATATCGACACCCACGGCACCGGACAGGTGTCCGAGGACAAGCTTGAGAAAGCGGTCGCCCAGGTCATGGATCTGACCCCGCGTGGCATCCGCACCCGTCTCGACCTCAACCGGCCGATCTATGCCCGCACCTCGGCCTATGGTCATTTCGGCCGCACGCCGGACAATGAGGGGGGCTTCTCCTGGGAGAAGACCGATCTCGCCGAGCCGCTCAAGCGGGCGGTTTGATTTTCTTCACCTGTCCCCGCTTGCGGGGAGAGGTTGGATCGCATTGACAGATGCGATCCGGGTGGGGGGAGCTTCCGCATACGGAGTGTTCGGAATTCGCGGAGAGCGGCCCCTCACCCAACCCTCTCCCCGCAAGAGCGGGGAGAGGGAGTAGACCGCGCCACAAAGCGTCCAGTTTCGTTCCGTATCGACAAGCCCGAATTCATCCGTTCAGGAACACATCTCATGACCGCCGCTGCCAAGAAGCCCGCCTTCACCGACTACATCGTCAAGGACATCTCGCTTGCCGAATTCGGCCGCAAGGAAATCTCGCTGGCCGAAACCGAGATGCCCGGCCTGATGGCGACGCGCGAGGAATATGGTCCGAAGCAACCGCTGAAGGGGGCGCGAATCGCCGGCTCGCTGCACATGACCATCCAGACCGCGGTGCTGATCGAGACGCTGGCAGCGCTCGGCGCCGACATCCGCTGGGTCTCCTGCAACATCTATTCGACCCAGGATCACGCGGCCGCCGCGATCGCGGCCGCCAGCATTCCCGTGTTCGCGGTGAAGGGTGAGACGCTGACCGAATACTGGGACTACACGGCAAAGCTGTTCGACTGGCACGGTGGCGGCACGCCCAACATGATCCTCGATGATGGGGGCGACGCCACCATGCTGGTGCATGCCGGCTACCGTGCCGCGCAGGGCGACACGGCTTTCCTCGACAAGCCTGCTTCCGAGGAAGAGGAAATCTTCTACGCGCTGATCAAGCGCCTGCTCAAGGAGAAGCCGAAAGGCTGGTTCGCCGAGATCGCCAGGAACATCAAGGGCGTCTCGGAGGAGACCACGACCGGCGTGCACCGTCTCTACGACATGGAGAAGACGGGCAAGCTGCTGTTCCCCGCCATCAATGTCAACGACAGTGTCACCAAGTCGAAATTCGACAATCTCTATGGCTGTCGCGAGTCGCTGGTCGACGGCATCCGCCGCGGCACCGACGTGATGATGTCGGGCAAGACCGCGATGGTCGCGGGTTTTGGCGACGTCGGCAAAGGCAGCGCGGCCTCGCTGCGCCAGGCCGGCTGCCGCGTCATGGTGGCCGAGATCGATCCGATCTGCGCGTTGCAAGCCGCGATGGAAGGCTACGAGGTCGTTACCATGGAGGACGCCGCGCCGCGTGCCGACATCTTCGTCACTGCCACCGGCAACAAGGACATCATCACCATCGAGCACATGCGCGCAATGAAGGACCGCGCCATCGTCTGCAATATCGGCCATTTCGACAACGAGATCCAGGTGGCATCCCTGCGCAACATGAAGTGGACCAACATCAAGCCGCAGGTCGACGAGATCACCTTCCCCGACGGCAAGCGCATGATCCTGCTCTCGGAGGGGCGGCTGGTGAATCTCGGCAACGCCATGGGCCATCCGTCGTTCGTGATGTCGGCCTCCTTCACCAACCAGACGCTGGCGCAGATCGAGCTCTACGCCAACCAGGGCAAGTACCAGAAGAAGGTCTACGTGCTGCCGAAGACGCTGGACGAGAAGGTGGCGCGTTTGCATCTCGCCAAGATCGGCGTGAAGCTGACGACGCTGCGCAAGGACCAGGCCGACTATATCGGCGTCAAGCCGGAAGGGCCGTTCAAGTCGGACCATTACCGCTATTGAATCGACGCCACCGCGATCCGGTTCGCCCGGTGACTTCGAGGATGGCCGGTTGACACCTGACAACGATACGTCCGAGGCGCCGTTCGGCGCGTTCGCACCCAATGCCGCGCAGGCCGCGGTGATCGGGCTGGCGCATCGCTCGGGTCTCAAGCGCGGCGCGTTCCGGCCCTGGATGTCGCGGCTGGTCAACCTGCTGCGGGCGGGACCGGTCGACGTCTCCTACCAGGGCGCCTCATTCCGCTTTTATCATCAGGCAAGCGCTACCGAACGCGGAGCATTGTTCAATCCGGACTACAATCGCGAGGAGCTCACCTTCCTGCGAGCGCACACGCCCGATGGCGGCGTGTTCGTCGACGTCGGCGCCAATGTCGGCACCTACGCGCTCGTGCTGGCAGGGAAAGTCGGCCGTAACGGAACGGTCATTGCAGTCGAGCCGCATCCGGTTGCGCAAGCCCGCCTCGCGTTCAATCGCATGATCTCCGACCTTCCTCAGGTAAGG
>Ga0126378_10005119_pt1 | contig 10143 bp, 9 predicted proteins | sample PanSoiMetPlot_23_FD_92587 | JGI IMG/M metagenome (GOLD analysis project Ga0126378, IMG submission 92587) | Tropical forest soil microbial communities from Panama - MetaG Plot_23 | ecosystem: Environmental > Terrestrial > Soil > Tropical forest > Bulk soil | place: Panama | collected 2016-02-17 | reverse complement strand
TTGTCGGCAATGGCGTGGTCGGACAATGGGGTAAGGCCCGCCTCCAAGCTGTTGATGCGTTCCACGATCGGCATCAAGGCTTTGATTTCACGATCGTTCTTGCTGCCGAAGACGAAGTTCAGGAGTTGTGTCAGCATGCGTAATCTATATATAGATGGTGGGGGGGTGTACTGTCTACAATATGAAACCTTCCTCGCAGTATACAGCAAAGCTTCCACGAATCCTATCCGGAAGAGAAAGGCCTCTGGGCCCACGGCTGTCTTGACTCGCCGTACTAGGTCCTTTAGCATGACATCCCGAAGGCCTATTAAGGCCTATTAATGTAATGTTCTGTAGCGTCATGATGCGAGTTTCTGCAAGAAAATCGATTGCGTGTTTGTTAGTCCTTTGTGTGCTAGTAGTCGGTGGCTTGGCCTCAGCCCAGGCGCTCACCCACGAGTCACACCACGCTCACCATCAGAAATCCACCCACAGCACCATTCTCTGTTCTTGGATGTGCGCGGCTGGGCAGGTGCTTGATGGCACCGCCGTTCCGTGTCTCGTGGGACAGTCACCAGTCGCTTGTGTCGAGCAGTCGGCATTCCAGTCTGTGCCCCATGTGACGCTCGAGAGCGTCACGTCCCGCGGCCCTCCTTCCTCCTCCATCGTCTGCTTGAACCTGCTTACCAGCAGTTGAGTTGGGAACCGAGTCGTGACGTCGGTTCTTGGTCTCATCAATAGGGATCAGGTTCTTCACCTTTACAAAAAGGTCAAACACATGCGGTTCGTTCATGAGGTGTCGCAAAGAGAAAGAGCAAATTATGCTAGCGGCGGGCATTCGTGTCAGTTTCACCTCGGCCATTGCCTTGATCATGACGTTTGGTGTGATTCTATTCGTTCCCAGGGCCAACGCATCCTGTGGAGCGGTGTCGTGCTTCGTGACGATCGGCTCTCAGCAACAGGTTTCGCAGGAAGGGATACTGACGGTGAATGGTATTTACAACTATACGCCAATGCGGGTCATACCAGGACCGACTGGAATCATCCCTGGCGCCGACACAACTCAGAAGCAGCTAATTTTGGCCCATCATGAAGAGGTACGGACCATCACTCAGACGGCAACTATTGACCTCAATTATGGAATCACGGAACGGTGGGGACTAGAAATTACGATTCCCTATTTGTTGCGAACACATCATCACATCGATGGATTAGGAGAAGACGGTCCGGATGGTGGAGGACAATCCACCACGTTCGATTCTGATGGACTTGGGGATATTCGGGTGGGCCTGAAATACAACGTGCTGGCCACCCTGAGGAGCATGCTCGTGGTGGACTTGGTGTGTATCTATCAACCGGGGTCACCAATGCGAACGACAGCACTGGCGTGTTGATGGAACCAACCACGTAGCTTGGACGGAAGCAGTTCAGCTTGAATCCCACGCTCTATCAAACACACGAATTGATCCCGCATCGCTTACACCAGTTTGCCTTTGGAAGCTATCGGCATACCTTCGAAAACAGTGAAAAGTATTAGTTCGGGGCTATATGGGAATTCAATGGTGGGTTCAATCTCGTGACGGTTCCATGGTTGGTGCTCTTCGCGCAGTTCAATTATAGATTTATTGAGCACGATGCGTTCAATCGTTCACTATTACGCTCCGCGACTCTTGCGAATGCGCCAAACTTTCCTGGTGAACCGATCGTGATTGACCCAAACGCTCGAAACCGCAGGGTACCCACAACTGGGTCGACCTTCCTCGCATTCACACCGGGATTTCAGCTCAGCTTGGCTGAGCTGATTGACTCGTCCTGGACGAAAGCGACCTCAGTGTATTTCTATTCGTCTATTCCAATCGCGCGGAATTCCAACAACAGTTTGGCGCAAGAAACTAGTTTTGTTGCTGGGTTTTACGCTCGTTCCGAATCTTGAACCCATAAGGGAGCGGAGCGGCTGAAGCAGAGGAGGCTGACATGAATTTGAGAAGAATCAATACAGTGCCAGTGATGATTGTGTTGCTTATTGCTATCGCGGGATGGTCCGTCTCCAACGTCTGGGGCATGGGCTCGCGTGTTCCCGCTGTTGGGATGGAGGCAGAGGACTTTCAGCTGACAGACTTGGACGGCAAGCCGAACAGCCTTAGTCAATACCGGGGCAAGATCGTGCTTCTGAATTTCTGGGCGACATGGTGCAAACCCTGCACGACCGAAATGCCGGCGATGCAAGCCAGTTTCGATAGGTTGCGCGATCAGGGATTCGTCGTGCTCGCCATCAACGAATTGGAAGATGATGCGAAAGTGCGCGAGCACATCAAGACCTACGGTCATACCTTCACAGTACTGATGGATCCCGACAACCAAGTGGCCAATCAATTCGGTGTGTACGGCCTTCCCGTAAGCGTGTTCATCGATCAACAGGGGAAAGTACAGGAATACATCAAGGGGGGTCTGCTGACCGAGCAGTTGATCAACGACCTCGTAACCAAAATTCAGAAGCAAGAGACAGTGAAAGCGCCTTCTCGTCAATAGTGGATGATGACTGGTGTGATTGAACGATTCTGAGCAGGAATGTTGGCAGGATGGCTCTGTGTTCAGGAACCTTGTCCATTCAAAGCTGACCGCCCTCGCCAGCCATCATGTGCACCACAGTGCCTCGATCCATCCGGCGGCACTCTGTTCTTTGCTGTCCACAACCGGTCGGAGGTGGGACACAGTCCGGTTTGTTCCCTAGACGCGTTTCAGTCTTTTAGCCTTTGGCTTCGCTCTTCATGTCGCCGCTGCGGCGAGTGAGCCTCTAGAGTCTCCGACTTTAGGCGGTCCTCCCGTGCACTTTCCTCCTTAATCGATCTCACGATAGACGAGCGCAGTCCATCGCAGGATACCCGCGGGTGTGTGAATTGCGATGAATCCAGCCGGATCAGACTTTCAATGCAGCTGACACTCATTGATTGATTTCGCGGTCTCCAGCCGTTTATAGTCCGACTGGTTGTTCCGACTGTGAGGGTGTGCATGAAGGGATCGACAATACGCCGATCTGGCAGATATGTCGTCCTGCTCGTATCAGTCCCCCTCCTCGCGTTCTTCTCCATCACTATTTGCCTCGCTACGTCTCCCCTCCAACAGGACTTGGCACAACGGCAGGTCGAGCGAGGCCTCTCCTTGTTTCGCCAGGGAGAACTGAAAGGAGCGACTGAAGCGGCCAGGAAAGCTCTCGAGTTGAACGCTTCATCTGCCGAAGCGCATCACCTTCTTGGACTCATTTACTTCAAAGAACGGAAGCCGGCTGAAGCGGCTGAGGCCTTCTTCCGTGCCGTGAAGCTTAAGCCATCTTATCCCGAGGCATTGAACGATCTTGCCGAAGTGTATCTCGCACAAGGAAAAGCGGCCGAGGCGGAGCGAACACTGATCCGCGCGATTGAGGTTGATCCTCAGCATGTGGACTCCTATCTCGACCTGGCCAAGTTGTATGAACAACGGCACGACCTGGTCGCTGCAACGCAAACCTATCAATCTCTTCTTTCAGTGCAGCCCGATCAAACCAAGGCGCTGTTCAGTCTCTCGAGTCTCTATGAAATGCAAGGCGACAGTAAATCCGCGAAAGAAATGTTAAGTCGGTTGGTGAAGCTGGATCCAACACATGCGGATGCGTGGTACTTGAGCGGCCGAATTGCGGAGAAGCGAAATGATCTGGTCGAGGCCGCCTATTCCTACAAGCAGGCGATTGCGGCGAAGCCCGATTTTGTGGATGCCCATTACAACCTAGCTTTTATCTATCAAAGTCAGGGCCAGCCGCGGGATGCGGAACGGGAATTCTTGGAAGTGATCCGGTATCGCCCGGAATATGCTGAAGCCCATATGAACCTCGGAGTGATTTATACGAGTCTCAACAGATTGGATGAGGCAGAACAGGCCTACGAACGGGCAGTGGCCCTCAAGCCGAATTATGCAGAAGGGCACTACAATCTCGGGGTGTTCTACGAGTTACATCGCAAAGATCTCCCCCGCGCGTTAGCGCAATACCATAAATATCGGGATTTAGGCGGTCGAGACGATCGAGTGGAGCGGATTATCGGTTCAGGAGGACGATGATCGCGCGTAAACACCCTGTCTTCCGTGACGAGGAGCACGGGGCCTCGTCTTTCCTTCAGCCGTAATGGCGAGAGTGCCCGTCACCAGTAAGGCCAGAGGCGCCAGTAGGGGTTCCAATAAGGACCGGGGCCCCAATAATATGGACCAGGGCTATAGTAAGGACGCAAACGGGGTGCGACTTCCTCAATCCCCGCCCATACCTGTAGATTTTTGATATCAATCACCGGATAGGTATAGTTGGTTTCATCCAACGGCATGGTCATCGATCCGATCACGTCGCCTGTGACGGTGACTCTGGTGCCGTAAGGCAGTGTCGCGGGATCCAGAAAATCCCGGCGGATGGCCACAAAACGTCCTTGTGATTGGGTTAGGTCCAATCCCGGGCGAGACGAGTTATCGAGCGGTAGTTGGAGGATTTCGATCCTGGTTCCCTCTTTCAGCCTTTTGGCTGTGAGGACTTCACCTCCGATGACGACTGATTGGCCTTTGAAGGAATCCGGCGCAGCCTTGAGTTGCGCAAATGTGATTGAAGGCGTGCCTCCTATGGTTTGCTCGGCCGCATCATGGGCGGTGGCGCATGCGGCCAGTGAGAGGAAACAAGCGATGAAAATCATAGGACATGACCTGGACATGGCTCGCATTATACCAACAGTACTCCCCGGATTGGTTTCGATATAATGAGACGGATTCAATCATAGAGGAAAGGAGTGCCGCATGGGGAGGAGCTACCGTGTCCGACTTCTGGTTGCCGCAATTGCGGTGTTCGTGGGTGGCATGGCCTGGATGGGGATTGCACAGGCTGTCGTGCCTGCAGATCTCAAAGGTAAGTTCGAGCTGTTGAAAGATGAGCCCTCAATGCATGAGCGAGGGAAAGTCAAATTGTTCGAGTTCGCCGACTTCTATTGTCCACACTGTCATCACTTTGAACAAACTGGTCTCCCCATTCTCCAGAAGGAATTTGGAAATAGACTTGAAGCAACCATGGTCGGGTTTCCTGTGTTTCAGAACAAGCTTCCGACGCCGTTCGATATGTATGAACAAGCAAAAATGATGGGGAAGGGGAAGGAAATGAAACAGGTCCTCTTCCGCACGATCCACAAGGACAAGATGACCGGCGTGTTGGACCGTTCGATACGGGAATTGCTGATCAGAGAAGTGGGGCTCGACCCCAAGGCCTTTGAAGATGGACTTGCCAGTGGAAAACCGGCAAAGGCATTTGAAGAAGGACGGCGTTGGGGCGACCGAATCAAGGTGCAATCTACGCCAACGCTGCTGTTAGACGGTAATGTCAAGATTGAAGGGAACAATATGTCGACGGAGAATATCATCACCGTGATCCGGAGCATTCTCGATGCGGACGCGAAGAAGTGAATAGTGAGTAGTGAGAAGAGATGAGTAAGAACGGCGGTCTTGGAGGAAGGTCAAAATGGCTACCATTCTCCACCCACCCGCCCTCGACGCGATCAACGCATCTTTGCCCAAGCAAGGCCGCATCGAGCGAAAGGCCGAGGAGTACTTGATCTGTTACGTTGAGGCCTTGAGCGATGCGAGAACGAAGCTGGCAGACATTTTCACTTTCCTACCATGGCGATTGATCCTATCTGCGGTATGACGGTTGACCCGGCCACGGCTGCTGGGAGTCACGAATATAACGGTCAGCGGTTCTATTTCTGTGGCTTGTCCTGTCTCGAACAATTCAGGGCCAACCCAGAACGGGCATTAGTTCATTCTCCTCTGAGCCTCGTTACGATTTCCTCGCCGAAAAAGACGCTCCCCGCGACGATGCCGGCTAGTACGCCTGAGACTGCCGGCGAGGTCGATCCGGTGTGTGGCATGACGGTGCAGCCTGCCACGGCAGCCTGGTCGTACGACCATCAGGGCAAGACCTACTATTTTTGCGCGAAGAGCTGCTTCGAGAAATTTCGAGCAAACCCTCAGTACTACGTGACTCCCCCTGACCAGCGAGCCTCTCGTGTTGCTCCGGCTCAGTCTGGAGAAGTCGTCGAGTATGTGTGCCCAATGGATCCTGAGGTTGTGGAGTCGCAGCCTGGAGCATGCCGGATATGCGGGATGGGACTGGAGCCAAAGATGGTCTCGCCCGAGGACATGCGTAATCCTGAACTCGATGATATGACGACACGGTTCTGGTTCTGCCTCGGTCCTACGATCATGGTGATGATTATCACCATATCCGACATGATTCCAAACCTGCCAATTCCGCGATCGGTCTCTCACCCCACATGGAATTGGGTACAGTGGCTATTGGCGACACCGGTTGTGCTGTGGGGCGGATGGCCTTTCTTTCAGCGTGGGTGGGCATCCATTGTGAACAAAGCCCCCAATATGTTCACGCTCATCGCCATGGGGACAGGTACAGCCTATGTATACAGCAGCATAGGGACGATCGCTCCTTCTCTGTTCCCCGCGTCCTTCCAACAAGCCGATGGCTCTGTGGCAGTGTATTTTGAAGCAGCAGCAGTGATTACTATCTTGGTTCTGTTAGGGCAAGTACTCGAACTCAGGGCGCGCAGTCACACGACCTCGGCGCTTCGATCTCTCTTGCGGCTAGCTCCCAATACGGCGAGACGCCTCTCGTTGGATGGCCAAGAGACCGAGGTGCCGCTCGATCGCATCCAAGTTGGAGATTGCCTTCGAGTGCGTCCGGGAGAGCGCATCCCTGTCGACGGGATTGTAATCGAAGGGATGACGGCTGTTGATGAGTCGATGATGACGGGTGAATCGATTCCAGTCGAGAAATCAAACGGGGCTCGAGTAATCGGTGGGACCATCAACGGGACGGGAACGGTGCTGATGCAGGCGGAACGTGTCGGACGAGAGACCTTATTGGCGAGGATTGTACAGATGGTGAGCGAGGCCCAGCGAAGCCGCGCCCCGATTCAACGGGTGGCCGATGTAGTGGCAGGATATTTTGTGCCGGGGGTGGTGGGAGTCGCGTTCGTCACGGCAATCGTGTGGGCCTTGTGGGGGCCGGAGCCACGACTCGCCTATGCAATGGTGAACGCCGTCGCAGTGCTCATCATCGCGTGCCCCTGTGCCTTGGGTCTCGCGACACCGATGTCGATCATGGTTGGAACAGGACGCGGCGCAACTGCCGGCGTGCTGGTAAAACACGCAGCGGCGTTGGAAGTCTTCGACAGAGTCGATACGTTAGTTGTGGACAAGACCGGCACACTGACAGAAGGAAAACCTACTCTCGTCGCAGTGCGCTTCGTGCCGCCTTGGACCGATGTTGGTCTGTTGCGGCTGGCCGCTAGCTTGGAACGCAGCAGTGAACACCCCCTCGCGGCTGCAGTGGTGGAGGGGGCCAACAAGCGCGGGGTCGGGCTGACAACCCCCCGGCAATTTCAATCGGTGACCGGCAAGGGTGTCAGAGGTATCGTCGAGGGCAAACGGGTTGCGATCGGAACTATGACATTCTTGCAGGAGGATGGCGGAGTATCCGGCCAGAGCGTCGCCGCTCTGTATAAAGAGGCTGAACCGCTGCGGCGTGAAGGACAGACCATCTTGTTTGTGGCAGTGGAGGGGCAGGCAGCGGGACTGCTTGGCGTCACAGACCGGATTAAACCTTCAACGGCGGAGGCCATGAGATTCTTCAAGAATGAAGGCGTTCGGCTTGTGATGGTAACGGGTGACCATCCCGATACCGCGGAAGCAGTGGCGAGACGGCTTGGCATCGGCGACGTCATGGCGGGGGTATTGCCCGACCACAAAGGACAGATTATTCAAAAGCTGAAGTCACAAGGCCGTGTCGTGGCAATGGCGGGAGATGGCATCAATGATGCCCCAGCGCTTGCGTTGGCCGACGTCGGGATTGCGATGGGCTCTGGAGCGGACACCGCGATCGAAAGTGCAGGGATAACTTTGGTGAAAGGGGATTTGCGGGGTCTGGTACGGACGCGACGGCTGAGTCAGGCCACGATGCGGAACATTCGCCAAAATCTGTTCTTTGCTTTCCTGTACAACGCCCTCGGGGTCCCGATCGCTGCCGGCGTGCTCTATCCCTTCTTAGGAGTGCTGTTAAGCCCCATGATAGCCAGTGCGGCCATGACGCTAAGTTCCGTCTCCGTCATCTCCAATGCGCTCCGCCTGCGTCATGTGGAATTATAAGTGCACCTCTTCCACCCGCATGCTAGGCTACGGCAGCGGTTAAGTGATCATCATCACCTTTGAGGACGATCGCGATAACTATGTGCCTCCGTCGAGTCATTGCGCCACAGTGGATCATGGCCGTGTGGTGTGTCTGGAGTATGTGGATTCCTGGCGCCGCACCGGCCGGGACTCGTTTGCTTCCCGTATCCGGGATGAACGACCTTCAAGGACAGGTGAAATCGACTGCCGCGAAAGTCATCCCGGCAGTAGTGAGTATTGCCTCGACTGTGATGGTCCGCGACCAGGCGTTCAGCGATGAGGCCTTGCCATTCGGGATGTTCAAAGAGCCGCCCGCCCGTCGCCAGTACGGCCAGGGATCGGGCGTGATCGTGTCGCCGGACGGGTACATCATTACCAACAACCATGTGGTCGCCGAAGCCGTTGACGTGGAAGTGATCCTTGCCGATCGGCGTCAGTATAAAGGGCGTGTCGTCGCGACGGATCCGAAAACCGATGTCGCAGTCGTAAAAATCAGTGCGACCAATCTGCCCGCGGTCGTCTGGGGAGATTCGAGCAACCTGGCGGTGGGAGATTTCGTTCTGGCCATCGGCAATCCACTCGGTCTCAGCCGAACCGTGACGTTTGGGATCGTGAGTGCGGTCGGTCGTGCGGACGTCGGCGTCGCAGACTTCGAAGATTTCATCCAAACTGATGCACCGATCAACCCCGGTAATTCCGGCGGGGCGCTGGTCAACGTCAAAGGAGAACTGGTCGGAATTAATACTGCTATTGCGAGCCCAACCGGTGGCAGCGTGGGCGTCGGTTTCGCGATCCCCAGCAACATGGCACGGGCGGCCATGCAGAGCCTGATCAAAACGGGGCGGGTCGTCCGTGGATTCCTTGGCGCCTCGACACAGGACGTGACCCCTCTCCTAGGGAAGATCTTTCGACTTCCGGATGTGAAGGGCGCCATCGTGACCGATCTGCAGGCCAAGGGCTCGGCGGAGAAGGCTGGTCTGAGAAGAGGAGATGTCGTGGTTCGGTTCGATGCGCGCGATGTGATGGACAGTGGGCACTTACGCAATCTGGTGGCGGTGGCAGCGATCGGAAGTCGGCATCGGCTCGATATTGTCCGTGACGGTAAGCCGATCCAAGTCGATTTGGTAGTGCAAGAAGCGCCTCGCGAACGAACTAAGAAAAGTCAAGCCGATGCGGCCTCGACGTCGGCATCCCATCCTCTGGCTGGGGTTGTCTTCGATGATGTAACCCCACCGCTGGCACGCCAGATGGATCTGTCAGTCAACAGTGGTATCGTCGTGACGGATGTCGAGGAAGGCAGCCTTGCCGAGTCCTCCGGTCTGCAGCCCGGCGACGTGGTCCTTGAGCTCAATCGCCAACCAGTGAAAGATTTTGTATCTTTTCAGCGACTAGCCGATCCGCTCAAACCCAATGAGTTGGCCCTCCTCTTGATCCTGCGGCAGGGCAACGCTCTGTACATTCCCATCCAAGGCGAGTAACTCTGGTCACCAGTCCATTTTCTAGTGAACGAAGCATTAAAACTGACGCACATTCAGCATCACTTCCAAGGGCATATCATGGCCGGGATGCACATACATCTCGATCATGACCATTGTCTCGAGGTGCTTGTGGCGAAAGGGAAGGGGTCCGAAATTAGAAAAGTGGCGGATGCGCTCGTGAGCGTGTAAGGTGTCAAACACGGCAAACTCACCATGACGACGACAGGTAAGGGGCTGGTCTAGGCGATGCGTGTTTGCGTCATCGACGGGCGAGGCGTAGGTCTGGGCTCCCGCCTTTTGGCAGGCCTTCATACGGAGCTTGGCCATGACCACAACATTCTCGTGTTGGGCACCAATGCCGCTGCGGCAGCGGCGATGAAACGGGCCGGAGCGGAGCAAGTGGGCGTCGGCCCCTATGCGATTGCCGAAACGATTTCCACAGTCGATG
>Ga0126378_10005118_pt1 | contig 10145 bp, 9 predicted proteins | sample PanSoiMetPlot_23_FD_92587 | JGI IMG/M metagenome (GOLD analysis project Ga0126378, IMG submission 92587) | Tropical forest soil microbial communities from Panama - MetaG Plot_23 | ecosystem: Environmental > Terrestrial > Soil > Tropical forest > Bulk soil | place: Panama | collected 2016-02-17 | reverse complement strand
TGGAGACGCGCGTGCCGGGCGCTCGGCCGGGACGCGCTCGCCGAGGATCCCCGGTTTGCCGATAACGCGCTTCGCGTGGCGAACCGAGACTCCCTCACCCAGGAGATCGAGGCGGTCCTTACGAGCCGCCCGACCGCATACTGGCTGGCCCGTCTCGCGGAAGCTGCCGTGCCGGCCGGCGAAATCTCCAGCCTGCCGGAGGCCCTGGCGCGCCCGCAGGCTGCGGCGCTCGGTTCGGTCCAGGAACTGGACCACGAAAGGGCCGGCCCTTACCGGCTGCTCAGCCCTCCCCTGCGAATCGACCTGGCGCCGCTCGCGTACCCGTCACCCGCGCCAGCACTGGGCGCGGACACCTGCGCCGTCCTCGGCGAGGCCGGCGTGCCGCGGGACCAGATCGACCGCCTCATCAGCCAGGGGATCGCGGTCGCGCCGTGAAGCCGACCCGGCCGAAGGCGCACGATTTGGTCCCGCCGCCGCTGCCCTCGAGGAGGCTGACGGCACCTGCGAGTTGTGCTCGGCCAGCACGGACGCAAAAGCCGTGGCGGATACCATCTGGCGATTCAAGGAGGGTCAGTCATGAAGCGCCTCAGATCGGGCGTCGTCCTGCAGGCAGTGGACCCGCCGCACGCATTTGTTGGCATGGTCGACGAGATCGACAGCCTCGGCTTCGATCACCTGTGGCTTACCGACTCCTCGCTGCACGCCCGCGACTGCTACGCGTACCTGACCTTGGCCGCCACCCGCAGTTCCAGGCTGTTGCTCGGAACCGCGGTGACGAACCCTGTCACTCGCCATCCAGCCATCACCGCCGCCGCGGCGGCCACGGTGGCCGAGGTATCGGCCGGCCGGCTGATACTCGGAATTGGGGCGGGGGACCGGCCGCTCCTTGCCCTGGGATCGCGGCCCAGCCGGCTGGTGACTCTCGAGGCGGCCGTCGACGGCATCCGGCGGCTATGGCGCGGAGAGCATGTGGACATGGCGGCGGCCGGGTTCACCATGAACGGCGCGCACCTGCGGTTGGCGGCTCCGGCAGACATCAACATCTTTGTTGCGGCTAGCGGCCCCAAGACTCTGGAGCTAGCTGGCCGGATCGCTGATGGCGCGATCATCTTGGTCGGACTGTTCCCTGAGGCCCTGCGGTGGGCGATCTCCCACGTGGAGCGGGGCGCCGAATCTGCCGGACGCCCGCGTCCGCACGTTGCGGTCTTCGCTTATGGCGCCATTCTCGACGACGAACAGGCCGCGCTGGAGGACGGGCGGTCGATCGCGGCCTGGTTTCCGCAGACCGCGCCGCACATCTGCGACCAGGCCGGCCTGCCCCGCGACATCGTCACGCGTGTCCGGGCGGCATACCAGGGCGGGGAGTTCCAGGAAGCGACCGCTGCAGCGTGGTCGCTCCCGGACGAGTTTGTGCGCAAGGTGGCATTGGCCGGCGACCGGCAGCGTGCCGCCGGCCAGATCCGCGCGGTGATTGATGCAGGCGCAGACTCCGTGCATGTCTTCCCGCTCGGAAGTAGCCGCATGGACACTGTCAGGAACTTTGCGCGCATGTGGAGGGAGGTAATGGAGGGAGGTAGCGGCCACGAACAGCCGAACAGAGCTTCAGATCTCAGATCTGTAACATAATATTTGCTAACCGTCGAGGGACCGCTCACGCAAACCAGAGGACTGGAGAGCCGGTGAGGGCCTGGCAAGTTACCCGGCTGCACCATGTTGCCTTCGCGCATCGATCAGGCGACACGCCAAGGCTGCTTGCCGATCTGCTCGGGGTGCAGTGCGCGAGCGAGGAGCCTGCGGAAGGATTCATCGAGCGCATGCTGCCGGCCGGCGAATCACACCTCCAGCTCCTCGAAGCCACGGGGCCGGGAGTCGTGGGGCGCTTCCTGGAGCGCCGCGGGCCGGCCTTGCACCACATCGCCCTCGAGGTGTCAGACATCGATGAGGCAGTAGCCGATTTGCTCCGCCGCGAAGTGCGCATGGTCGATAAGGCGCCGCGGCCTGGGGGAATGGGAACGACAATCGCCTTCATCCATCCCGCGGCCATGGGCGGCCTCCTGGTTGAATTGGTTGGCCCGCCCGAGGCCGGAGTGGCCGGCCGCGATGATCGGACACCAGGGAGGACGTAGGTGGCCACGAGCGCGGGATACGTTGGCAGGAGCCAGCCCGAACCAATCTTCAGGCAGCAGCATGACCGCCGGAAGGTGACGGACTGGGTATACGAGGAACTCAAGGTCGCGATCGTCGATCTCCGGCTGGCTCCAGGGGAGCCGCTGCGGGAGGCCACGCTGGCTGAGCAGCTCGGCGTCAGCAAGACTCCCATCCGCCAGGCCCTCACCATGCTCGAGCAGGAAGGCCTGGTCGAGACAACCTCGTTCAAGGGGGCCGTCGTTGCCGGATACTCCCGGCAGGACCTGCTGGAGATCTACGAGCTGCGCGAGCTTCTCGAGAACGCGGCAGCCCGAGCCGCAGCCGAGTCAATGAGTGAGGAGGACCGCGCCCGCCTCGACCGCATCTCGCGGGAGAGCCGCAAGCTAAGGAGAAGCAACGACACGGCCAGGCTGGCTGCGCTTGTCTCGGAGTTCGACGACGTCTTGTTCGATCAGGTTCACAACGCCCGGATCCGGGCGCTGATCGAGAACCTGCGGGCACACCTGACTCGCATCGGGCACCTCACCGAGGGAATCCCAGGGCGGATTGAGGCCTCGGTGGACGAGCACGAAAAGATCGTCAAGGCTATCGCCGCCCGGGATCAGGACCTCGCGGAACAGCGCATGCGGGACCACATCCGCAGCGTTCGCGACGATCAGCTGCGCGCCCTCGGCTAGGCTGACAGCCCCTTGACGCTCGTGCATGATATCTGATGTGCTGCACATTATGTCGGAGACGGCGTGTTCGCGCGTCTCTCTTGACCTGCGTGAACGCGGAAGGCCCGTCTGGGCTGCGGCCGTCAGCCATCCGATGGTGCGGCAGATTGGCGAGGGAACGCTGCCCTACCACATTTTCCGCCGGTACTTCGAGCAGAACATCATGTACCTGGGGGACTACGCCCGCGCCATTGGCCTGATCATCGGGAAGGCGCCGGACTGGGAAACAGCCGATGTGCTCAGCCGCTTTCTCCGCCAGATCGTGGGAACAGAAATACCGGCGAACATAGCGTTCCTCACCCGGCTGGGTGGGTCGCCTCACGCGGGCGAATGCCCGGATTCCATGTCCCCGACAACCTATGCCTACACGCGGCACCTGCTCTACACGTGCGCTCAGGATAGCTGTGCCGAGGGGCTGGCAGCCGTCTTGCCGTGCCAGTGGAGTTACGGGGAACTGGCCCGCCCCCTGATGGAATCACCGCCCGTCGACCCGGTGTATGCCGACTGGGTCGCGATGTTCGGGAATGACGAGTACGAGGTGCTGGTCGGGGAGACGACTCGGCTCCTCGACCGCCTCGCCGACCCCGCTGATGCCCTCACCGTCCAGCGCCTGTCCCGGGTGTTCGACGTGTCCACCAGCTACGAAGTCCAATTCTGGGACATGGCCTACGGCGCGCCCGCAGCTGGCGGCACGCCAGCGGGGAAGGAGCCTGGCCAGTTATGCGCGCCGCCCGGATCTTCGAGGACCTGACACTGCGCGTGGAGGACGTCCCGGATCCTGTGCCCGGCCCGGGTCAGGTCAGAGTGCGCATCCATGCCGCCGGAGTTTGCGGCACCGACCTGCACATCCTAGACGGCATGATCAAGCCTGATCCCTACCCGATGACCCTGGGCCATGAGGCGGCGGGCGTCGTTGAGTCGTCGGCGCAGGGCACCGGGTTCTCTTCTGGTGACCGGGTGGCCATCTTTAACAAGCTCTTCTGCGGCACCTGCGAGCACTGCCTGGCTGGCCGCAACAACATCTGCGACACCGAGCCAGGACAGCTGGGCTTCAATATGGACGGCGGGGATGCCGAGTACGTGGTCGTCCCGGCGCGGAACCTCGTTCAGGTCCCGGCCGAGGTGGACTTCGCCACCGCCGCCGTCCTGACCTGCGCTGGGATGACGGCCGTGCATGCCACCCGGCTGTCCGGGCTGCGATTGGGCCAAACCGCCGTCGTCAACGGCATCGGCGGAGTGGGCGTGCTGGTGATGCAGGCGGCCGTGCGGGCTGGCGCCCGGGTGATCGCGGTGGCCGACTCGGATGCCAAGCGCCAGCTCGCACTTTCACACGGTGCCTCGGATGCCGTCCTGGCCGGCGAGCCGGAAGACTTCGCGGGCCTGCCCGCCGCGGTGCGAGAACTCACTGGCGGCCGCGGCGCGGATGTGTTCTTCGAGCTGGTCGGCACGACCGATTCCATGACCGCCGGGGTGCGGTGCCTGGCCAAGGGCGGCCGTTTTGTGTCTACCGGCTATACCGACCAGCCATTGTCAGTGCACCCCATCGAGTTCATCCTGTCCGAGACCTCGCTCGTGTCCACCGTGGCGGCCACCCGGCAGGATCTGGCCGACGCACTGCGGCTCGCCGCGAGCGGAGCGATAACGGTGCCGATCGCCGGACGGGTCGCGCTCAACGGCGTGGCGGACGCGCTCAATGCGCTTCGTGAACGGGCCGTCCTCGGCCGCCAGATCATCGAGCTCGCCTGATTCGGAGGGACCCCCCATGCCCGCTAGCGACCGCATCATCATCAGGAACGGCACGGTCGTCACCATGAACGACGCAGGAGACGTGCTGTTCGACGGGGCAGTGGTGCTGACCGGCGACCGCATCACCGATATCGGCAGGACCGCCGACGTGCTGTCACGGCACAGCGATGGCGGCGCCCGGATGATCGACGCCACCGGCAAGGCCGTCCTGCCAGGCCTGATCGACCTGCATTATCACACCGCGCTCGGCAAGGGATGGAGCGACCACCTGCCGCTCTGGGAATACCTGGACACATGCTGGTACCCGATCATCCGGGCGCTCGATTACGACGCCGCCTACTGGGCCGCGCTGGCGAGCTACAGCGAGTCCATCAAGTGCGGCGTCACGACCGTCAACGACATGTACCGCCAGCTGGCCGCGCTCGCTGACGCGGCCGCGGAGATCGGCATCAGGGCAGTGCTCTCCAACGACGTTGCCGACCCCGAGCACAACCTGGACTCCCTGGAGGACAACAAGGAAGCGTTCCAGGCCAAGCATGGCGCTGCCGACGGCCGCATCGAGGTCTACATCGGCATCGAATGGCTCCCGCTGGCCTCCGAGGAACTTCTCCGGGACGCGCGCCTGCTCGCAGACGACCTCGGCACGGGTGTCCACATCCACATGAACGAGTCGCTGACCGAGGTGGAGAACTCCAAGCAGCGCTTCGGCCGCCGTCCCACCGAGGTTGCCTACGACACCGGCATTCTCGGACGGAACTGCATCGCGGCGCACTGCGTGTGGCTTTCCGACAGCGAGATCGCTTTGATGCGGGAAACAGGCACCCAGATCTCCCATAACCCGACTTCCAACGCCAAGCTCGGTAACGGTATCGCCCGGCTGCCGGAGATACTTGCCGCCGGCATCAACGTGGGGATCGGCCATGACGCGGCCGAATGCAACAACAGCCGGGACCTGTTCGAGGTGATGAAATTTGCCTCCCTGGTGCACCGGGCCAGCCGGGTTGACCCCAGCCTGCAGCAGCCCTCGACCGTGCTGGGAATGGCCACCCGCAATGGCGCGCTAGCGCTCGGGCACGAGACGGGACAGCTGGCGCCTGGCCGGAAGGCCGACGTGATCCTGGTCGACCTGAAGAGCCAGATGTTCACGCCGCTGATGCCGGAAAACGCCGATCACCTGTTCTCGCACCTCGTTTTCGCGGCCAACGGCAGCTGTGTCGACACCACGATCATCGACGGGAAGATCGTGATGGAGAACCGCCGTCTCACCACGGTGAACGAGGAGCAGGTGCTGCGGGAGGCCAATGAGGCATTCCGCCGGGTCCTCAGCCGCATGGTGGTGCCGCAGCTGGCCTAGGCCACGGGCCATGCCCCTGCACCAGAGGGAGGTAGGTGCACCGAATGGCTCGTTACCTGGTAGTCGGCGATCCGGTCGTCTCCCTCAGCGCCCAGACGTTGATCCCCGACGGGGGCATCGTCATCGAGGACGGCGTGATCGCCGCAGTCGGATCACGGGCCGTCATGCAAGCCCGCGGGCCGTTCGACCGCGTTTTCGGGTCGGGTGATTATTTCGTCCTGCCAGGGTTCGTCAACTGCCACTACCATTCCGAGCTCGCGATCGGCCCTGGCCTTTACCAGCACATTTTCGAGAAAGCCAACGTGCACATCCAGGGGGGCGTCGGCCCGATCGCGGAAGAGGACCTGTACTACGGCATCTTGTGGGGGCTTGTCACCGCCATCAAGGGCGGCCAGACGGCCACCGTTGACATGTATTACGGGCGGCCGAGCCTGCCGGACTTCGGCTGCGAACCCGCGTTGCAGGCATATCACGACGCTGGGCTTCGCACCGCGTTCGGGCTGGTCAGCCGCGACCAGAACATCTACGCGCACGAGTCGGACAACCAGTTCCTCGCAAGGCTCCCCGAGGACCTGGCCAGCGAAGTCCGGCGCTCGCCGATGGGATACGCGTGGCCGGTGGACCAGGTGGTGGACAGCTTCCGCCGGCTGCACGGCGCGTGGCACGGTCGTGACGAGCGGATCCAGGTCGTGACGGCGCCTGACTGGACACCGGCCTGCTCCGACGAGCTGTACCTGAGATGCCGTCGGCTCGCCGACGAGCACGGCACCGGCATGATCACCCACATGCTGGAGACACGCGCGGAGATGTTGTTCAACCTGCGAACATACGGCAACACGGCGGTCCGCCGGCTGGCGGACCTCGGCGTCCTCACCCCTGCCACGGTGCTCGAGCATTTCGTCTGGGTAACCGACGAGGACCTGCGCGTCTTCGCCGATTCCGGTGCGGTGGCCTCCAACAACCCGGGCTCCAACTTGCGCCTGTCCACGGGGATCTGCCGGGTGCGCGACATCATGGCCGCAGGCGGACGGATCGCGTTCGGGACAGACGGCATCTCATTCTCTGACCGCGACGACTTCTTCACCGAACTCCGGCTCGCCTGCTACCTGCAGCGGCTGCCGCGCGACTTCGGGGCGGGCCGCCTCGACAGCGAGCAGGTCCTGCGCGCGGCCGCGGGGAACGGCGCGCAGGCGCTCCGCATGGACGGCAGGCTCGGCAGCCTGGAACCCGGCCGGTACGCGGACCTGCTCATCGTCAGCAAAGACCGGATCTTCTTCCCGCCCGGCCGGTTCAGCGGCGAGCCATTCCTCAACGTGGTGCTCGACCGGGCAGAGTCGCAGGACATCGACACGGTCATGGTCCAGGGCCGGGTACTGATGGAAGGCGGCCAAGTCACGGTGGTGGATGAAGCCCGTGTCAGGGATCGGTTTGCTGAGGCGGTGGCGGAACGCGTGTACCGGCCGTCCACCGAAGTGCGGCGGTGGGCAGAACTTGGCACGCTTGTTGAGCCCTACCTGGCCGGGTTTTACCGGCCCTGGTACCAGACTCCCATCGAGCCCGCATACGTGTACAACCCGCGGCGACCGCCGGACTCGGAGATTCCCGCGCCGGGGTGACGCGCCGCCCCGCCGATCTCGTCCAGCGGCGTTCAGGCGCCGTCGAGTCCGAGGACGGCCGCGACGTTGTCCCCCATGATTCCCGCCAGCTTCTGCTCCGGCACCGGGGCCAGGCTGACGGCGGCAGCCTCGTCGTTCACCCCCATGAGCTTGTCCCGCAGCTTGACCGGGTCGTAGAGGAACCCGGGGTAGTCGGTTCCGAAGAAGATCTTTTCCAACGGCACGAACGCGGGCTCGCAGCGGTGCAAGAGCAGGAACAAGTCACGTCGTGTCAGCGTGGCGATGAGATACGACAGCTCCGCGTAGAAGTTCGGGTGCTTGGTGAGCAGGAACAGGGCCTCGTCCACCCACGGCAGCCCGCAATGGGCGATGATCACTCGCAGGTCGCGGAACACCCGGCCGATATCATCCAGCAACGCAGGCCGGCCAAGTTCCAGCCGGGCGTCGATGCGGGTGGACCCGGCCTGGTGGATCATCACGGGAATACCGAGCTCAGCGGCCTTCCGGTAGACGGGGAACGCCAGATCGCGGTCGTTAGCCGCCCAATGCTGGTACATCGGGTAGAGCTTCACGCCCGTTAGCCCGAGTTCGGTGACGGCGCGCTCGAGTTCGGCCACCGCGGCCCCTGGCCCGCGGAACGCCGGATTTACCGAGGCGAAACCGATGAAGCGAGCTGGATCCGCGCGGACCACGGCAGCGATGTAGTCATTGCACTTCTCAGGGTCCGGCGGCCCCGCTACGCTCAGCTGCCCGCTTGTGTCAACCGTGCCGATCAACTGACCATCCAGGTACTGGGGCGAGACCGCGAGCACCACGATCCGGTCGAATCCGGGGTGGTCACGGCGGGATTCCTCCGGGCCGATCAGCGGCCATCCGGTCCGCGCGAAGCCGCTTGCCTCCCATTCCTCCTCCGTCGGCAGCCGGTGCGAGGGAAGCCGTCCCATGCTCCGGTAAATGCACAATGACCCCTCACGGCCGTACTCCACCGTGAACTCAGGGTCAGCGGCCAGGCTAAGGATGTGACTGTGCGCATCGATGATCATCGCTCAACCTCCGTCTGACATTTGTCACGCCAAGCTGGTGAGGCACAGCACTATGCGGCCCGGCCCGTGCCAGGCCACCCTCGTCGCTATGGCTAATGGCAACGCTCGCGCTGGGGGGATTGTTCTCTCCCAGCTCTCAAAGTCTTATGGCGAGGTCCGCGGGGTCCGCTCGATCGACCTGAAGATCGCTTCCGGTGAGACGGTCGCCATGCTTGGCCCGAACGGTGCAGGCAAGACGACGACAATCGACATGATGCTCGGCCTGACTAGACCGGACACCGGGACCGTGTCGGTCTTCGGCAGGACGCCGGCGGCGGCCGTGCGCGCGGGCTGGGTGGGCGGCATGTTGCAGACCGGGTCGCCGCTGGAGCACCTGACGGTCCGCGAGCTGGTCGCGCTGATGGCCTCGTACTACCCGCACCCGCTGCCCGTCGGCGACGTCTTGCGCCTGACCGGGGCAGCGCGGTTCGCCGACCAGCGCACCACGAGGTTGTCAGGCGGCCAGGCCCAGCGGGTGCGATTTGCCGCGGCCATCGTCGGAGACCCGGACCTGCTGGTGCTCGACGAGCCCACCGCGGGGATCGATGTCGAGGGCAGGCGCGAATTCTGGCAGGCCATGCGGGCCGTCGCCGGGCGGGGCAAGACGGTGCTGTTTGCCACCCATTACCTGGAGGAGGCCGATGCCTACGCCGACCGGATCGTCCTGATCACCAGGGGGCGCATCATTGCCGACGGCCCGGCCACCGAGATCAAGGCACAGGCGGGCTCGCGCACGATCCGGGCGACGCTGCCAGGCGCTGGAGTGGCCGCGCTGGCCGCTCTGCCTGGGGTGGTGAGCGCGGAACGGCACGGCGATGCGGTGCTGTTGTCCTGCTCGGACGCCGACGCCGCCGTACGCGCCCTGCTCGGGTCGTTTCCCGGCGCGCGGGACATCGAGGTGCGGGGCGGGAGCCTGGAGGAGGCGTTCTTGGAACTAACTACGGGCGAGGAGACTGCCCGCGCGAGCAGCGGAGGAAGAGTCCGATGAACAACATCATCCACCTGCGGTACGAGGTCCTGCGCACGCTCCGCAACCGCAGCTTCTTTGCCGTTACCGTGGCGTTGCCGCTCGTGCTGTTCTACGCGGTGGCCTCGGGCCAGCGGCACGCAATCTTCGATGGCACCAGCTTCCCGCTGTACTTCATGACCGCGATGGCGGCGTACGGCGCGATGTTCGCCGCGGTCTCGCCGGGGGCGCGCATAGCGCGCGACAGGTCCAGGGGCTGGACCCGGCAGCTGCGAATCACGCCGCTGCGGGCCAGCACCGACGTCAGTGCCAAGGTGCTCACCGCCTACCTCGTCGCGCTTCCAAGCTTGGCGCTGTTGTACCTAGCCGGCGCGTCACTCGGGGTGCGGCTTGAGGCAACGCAGTGGCTGGGAATGACAGGCCTGCTCCTGGCCGGGCTGGCCCCGTTCGTCGCGCTGGGGATCGCGGTGGGGTACCTGGTGCCAGCCGACGCGCTGGCACCGGCCATCGGCGGGG
>Ga0126378_10005117_pt1 | contig 10148 bp, 8 predicted proteins | sample PanSoiMetPlot_23_FD_92587 | JGI IMG/M metagenome (GOLD analysis project Ga0126378, IMG submission 92587) | Tropical forest soil microbial communities from Panama - MetaG Plot_23 | ecosystem: Environmental > Terrestrial > Soil > Tropical forest > Bulk soil | place: Panama | collected 2016-02-17 | reverse complement strand
GCGTGTCGCTGGTGAAGAAAATTGTCATCTCCCACAGGGCACTCGCCCCAGCCGGCCGTTAAGCGATTGCAATGTCGGTCTGCGGGAAATCGTCGCCCTTGGCTAAAATCGGCAAATCGAGGTTGCGAGCGCAGGCATAGGCGAAGCAGTCGCCCATGTTGAATGCGGCGGGGTGGCGCCCTCTGCCATACCGTTCGAGTGCTGCGATCGCGGAACGTCCTATTTCGGCATTGATCGACATGATTTTTGCCCCCGCCTCTTCGAGAAAGCGACCGACCACAATTTCGGTATCCTGGATCGACGTATTGCCGATCCGCGCGAGACCGAGTACCGCCTCATAAATGGCGATCGGCGAAGTGTGCAGCTCATTCGCTCCACGGAGCCGCCCCGTAAGCGTCGCGGCATCGCTTTCACGTGCAATGATCGCGACGATCGCAGAGGCGTCGAGAAACATCAGAAATCGCCCGAAAGCTCGTCGAAAAATGCTTTGTCAGCTGGCAATCCGCCTGGCTTGCGGAGAGCAGCGAACTGATCTTGGATCGGCCTCAGCCTTTCGATCAGCGGGATCTCAGAACGGACGCGTTCGTACTCGTGCTCAACCGCTTCACGTATCGTCTCGGTCAACGTCTTGCGCTTAAGCTTAGCTAGCCGCCGCAGTGCCAGATCGGTTGCCGGATCTTTAATATGAAAAGCCATTCTATAGATCCATCTGTCTAGACGTGTACATCATAATTTCTAGATATAGCGCAGGCGATGATCTGTCAAATGCCGGAGCGCTTGACAGCGAGGACGAGCGGCCTAATGTGAATGTGACAAACATTTACATCAGGCCAACCAATCATGCATCATCATGCTCTGCTTTGGCCGCTCGGCCTTGTGCTTCTCGGATTTTTGATAGGGAGTGGACGAATGGCATGCTGGGCTCATGGGAGCGCGGATCGTTGGCAGCGTCGGATCGAGCGCATGCAGCGCCGCATCGAGCGGATGCAGGCAGCCGCGGAGCGCTGGGGCCGAGCCGGCTATCGCGCCTCGAGCGGCAACGGCGCGTTTGACGAATACCGCGCCGAAACTCTGCGCCGCCTCGAAGAAGAGCAGCGCGAATTCAAGGAATTTCTCGACCGGTTGCGGCACGCCAAGGATAAAGCGGAATTCGACCAATTCATGACCGAGCGCGGCCGCCGCTCCGGCAATATGGGGCCGCAGCCGCAAACCTCCTAAAGCCGAAATCCGGCCCGCCGCGCGGGATCTGTGAGGCGACTCACAACCGGACCTCGCTGCAGGCGACCCAGTGGCCCGGGCGCAACTCACGCAGCTCGGGCCGAACCTCCTTGCACCGCGCGACCGCGATCGGGCAGCGCGGATGGAAGACACAGCCGGAGGGCGGGTTGATCGGGCTCGGCACCTCGCCTCTGACCGGCTGGAATGCGCGGGTCGCCTCGACGCTCGGGTCTGGTACCGGCACCGCCGAAAGCAGCGCCTGCGTATAGGGGTGAAGGGGGTTGTCGAAGAGCTCGTCGCAAGCCGCCAGCTCGACAATGCGGCCGAGATACATGACGGCGACGCGTTGGCAAAGATGCCGCACGACCGAGAGATCGTGCGCGATGAACAAATAGGTGAGGCCGAACTTGCCGCGCAGGTCCTCGAGCAGGTTGACGATCTGCGCCTGGATCGACACGTCGAGCGCCGAGACCGCCTCGTCGCAGACGATGAACTCCGGCTCCAGCGCGAGGGCGCGCGCGATCCCGACGCGCTGGCGTTGGCCGCCGGACATTTCGTGCGGGTAACGGTCGGCGAATTTCGGATCGAGGCCGCAAACCGAGAGCAGCTCGCGAACGCGGGCCACACGCCGGTCGGGATTTCGTTCGAGCCCGTGCACCATGATCGGCTCGGCGATGATCTCCCCGACCTTCATGCGCGGGTTGAGCGAGCTGTACGGGTCTTGAAAGATCACCTGGATGCGGCGGCGCAGCGACAGCAGCTCTTTGGGACCGAGCCGAGCAATGTCTACGCCGTCATAAAGGATTTCCCCGGCGGTCGGCCGCTCGAGCCGCAGGATGCATCGGCCGGTCGTCGTCTTGCCGCAGCCGCTCTCACCGACCAGTCCCAAGGTTTCGCCGCGGCGCACGGCGAAGTCGATCCCGTCGACGGCCTTTACCTCGCCGACCTTGCGGCTGATGACGAGTCCTTCGGTCACCGGGAAATGCATCTGCAATCCCCGGACTTCGAGGAGCGGCTTGGTATCGGTTGCGGCCACGCTCATGACGCTATTTGTCGAGCCAGATCGTCGCCAGATCTTGGTTGAGGTAGTGGCTCGGGCTGATCTTCCAGCCCTTCACATAGGACCGGTAGGGGATGATCCGATACCACCACAGCATCGGAAATTCATGCGCCTCGGCATCGACCACGTGCTTCTCGAACTCGCGCATCAGAGCCCGTTGCTTCGTGCTGTCGGTCTCGTGCAGCATCGTCTGATACAGGTCGATTTCCGTTTGGTCGTCATAGTTTCCGTAATTCTCGGTAAAGACCGAGCGGGGCAGGACCTTCTGGACATCGAGCAGCGGGTTGACGACGCTTTGGCAGCTGGCTTCGAGCACGACGTCGAAGGTGCCGCCGCGCATCGCCTCAAACCATGGACCCGTCGGCACAACGCGCTGCGTCGCATGGAGCCCGATCTTGCTCCATTCATCCACCAGCCAGGTCCCGACATACTTGTACGGCTGGTCGACGTTTCTGTTCAACAGCTCGAAGCTTAGCCCCTCGGCCCCCGCTTCCTTCAACAGCCGCTTGGCTTCGGCGCGCGACTTCTCAATATCGGGCCAGAACCCTGCGATCGTCTGCAGCTCCTCCTTCCTCGCCGCCAGTGGCGAGCCCGGAAACACGATGCCGCCGACCGTGTGCACATTGGCAATCTTGGCGAGCGCGGGTGCGCCGTGCCATTGATCGATCGCTAGCAGCAGCGCACGGCGCACGCGGACGTCGTCGAATGGTTTCTTTTTGTGATTGGGCGTTACCAGATTGCCGCAGTTCCAGTCGCTCTCCTGCACTGCAATTTTGCCGTCGAGATCCTTCACCAACTGATCGCGGGCAGCAGGCGGCAGACCGCGGAACTCCATTGCAGCGCGATCGCCGCGAATCGCATCGACCCGGACCGCCTGCTTGTCTGCATATATGCCGGTGAAGCCATCGAGATAGGGCAATCCCTTGTGGTAATAATCGGGATTGCGCACGCCCTTGATGGACTGGCCGGTCTCGTAGCCAGCGAATTTGAACGGGCCGGATCCCAATATGTTCTTCTCGTACCAGTGCGGGTCCTTGTCGAGGATCTCCTTCTTGTAGATCCACGCAAAGGGATCGGCGAGGGCGGGCAGAAAGGCGCCGGTGGCAAACTTCAGATGGAACGTGACGGTTGACGGGTCGGGAGCCTCGACCTTGTCGACCATGACATAAAAGCTCTCGCGCGCGCTCGTGACGCCCTCGGGCGGATGGATGATCGCGTTCCAGCTCGCCGCCACGTCTTGGGCGGTCAGCGACGAGCCGTCGTGGAATTTGACGCCCTGCCGGATCTTGAAGGTATAGGTCCTCCCGTCATCGGTCGGCTGCGGGATCCCGGTGCACAGATCGCATACGAAATCGGTGGTCGAGGACGGATTGTCCGGGTTGACGCGGATCAGCACGCTGTAGAACGGAGCTCCCGTATGCACGGTTGCAAAAGTCGCCTCGCGGTGACCATCGAAACTCGGCGGCGCATCGGCCGGGATCATGTAATTGAGCATGCCGCCGCGCTTCGGCTCCTCGTCCGCGATCGCCGGGAGCGCGAATGCGAACGCGCCCAGCAGAACCGCCACTGCCGGTGATCGCTTTGAACCACACCACCATTTCGTCACACCGGCCCACGGGCCCACCCTCTGGGCGGCCCGAGGACAGGCTCCGGCCGGTGCCCATTTGACCCATGGATCCCGGCCTCCGCAGGGAATACGAGAAGATCGAATAGACACCATGCTCATCCTCTACTTATCCAGCCATACCGTCCCCAGATCCTGATTGAGGTAATGGCTGGGGCTGATTTTCCATCCTTTGACATAAGACCGGTGTGGGACAATCCGGTACCACCAGAGCAGAAAAATGGAGTGCGCCTGGTCGTCGAGCACGTAGCTTTCAAAACCACGCATCAGCGCGTGTTGCTTTACCGGATCGGTCTCGTGCAACATTTTTTGATAGAGATCGATTTCCCGCTGGTCGTCATAGTTTCCATAATTCTCGGTGAATACCGAATGCGGCAGATATTTTTGGACGTCGAGGGGCGGGTTCGGCACATCGTTGCAATTGCCTTCGAGGGTGACATCGAAATCGCCTTTGCGCATCGCGTCAAACCACGGTCCGGTCGGCACGACGCGCTGCGTGACGTGGAGCCCGATCTTGCTCCACTCGTCGACAACCCAAATGCCGTTATACTTATAGGGCTGGTCGACATTGCGGTTGAGCAATTCGAAGCTGAGCCCCTCGGCCCCGGCCTCCTTCAACAGGCGCTTCGCCTCCGCCCGCGATTTCTCGATATCGGGCCAATAGCCAGCCAGTTGCTGCAGCTCCTCCCTGGTCGCGGCCAGCGACGTGCTTGGGAAAACGATGCCGCCGACGGTGTGCACGATGGCAATCTTGGAGAGCTCCGGGGCGCCGTGCCAGCGATCGATCGCCAGCGTCAAGGCGCGCCGCACGCGAGGATCGTCGAACGGTTTCCTTTTGTGATTGGGCGTCAACAACGCGCCGCAATTCCAGTCACTGGTCTGCACCGTGATTTTATCGCCGAGCGCCTTGACGAGCTCGTCGCGGGCGGCCGGCGGAAGGCCGCGAAACTCGATCGCCGCGCGGTCACTGCGGATCGCCTCGACCCGAACCGCCTGCTTATCGGCATAGATGCCGGTGAAGCCGTCGAGATAGGGCAACCCCTTATGGTAATAGTCGGGGTTCTTCACCCCCTTTATCGACTGGCCGATCTCGTACGAGACGAATTTGAAGGGGCCGGAGCCCATGATGTTTTTTTCGTACCAGTGGGGCTCCTTATCGAGGATCGCCTTTTTGTAGATCCAGTTGTAAGGATCGGCGAGCGCCGGCAGGAAGGCGCTCGTCGCGAATTTCAGACGGAAGGTCACCGTCGAGGGGTCGGGGGCCTCGACTTTATCGACCATCTCAAACCAGCTCTGCCGCGCGCTCGTGACCCCTTCGGGCGGGTCGATAATCTTGTTCCAGCTCGCCGCCACGTCTTCGGCCGAGAGTGGCGAGCCATCATGCCACTTGACGCCGTCGCGGATTTTGAAGGCATAGGTCTTGCCGTCAGCGGTCGGCTTTGGCATGTCGGTGCACAGATCGCAGACGAAATCCGTCGTCGAGGACGGGTTGAGGGGATTGATCCGGATCAGCGTGCTGTAAAATGGCGCGGCCGAATGAATAGTTGCATAGGTCGCCTCCCGGTGAGCATCGAAGCTCGGCGGCGCGTCGGCTGGTATCATGTAAGTGAGCGAGCCGCCGTGTTTCGGTGCTTCCTCGGCCGCCGCCGGCCCAGCGAATACTGCGGCGGTCCAGATTAATGAAAACCCCACTGTTCTGATGTTCACTCTCTTCTCCTCATCAATTTACTTGTCGAGCCAGATCATCGCCAAATCCTGGTTGATAAAGTGCGTCGGGCTGATCTTGAAGCCCTTGACGTAAGACCGGTACGGTACGATGCGGTGCCACCACAACACCCACATCATGTGCGTCTCGTCGTCGAGCACGTGTTTTTCGAACTGGCGCATCAGCTCGCGCTGCCGTGCGGGGTCCGTCTCATGCAGCAGCTTTTGGTAAAGATCGACCTCGGCAGCATCTTCGAAGTGGCCGTAATTCTCGGCATCCACCGAGGCGGGCAGAACTTTCTGGATATCGAGCAGCGGATTGACAAAACCGTGGCCGGGAGCCTCGAGAACGACGTCGAAGTCGCCGTTGCGCATCGCCTCGAACCACGGGCCACTGGGGAGAACCCGCTGCGTCACATGCAGCCCGATCTTGCTCCATTCGTCGATCAGCCAGGTCGCGACGTATTTGTAGGGCTGGTCGACATTACGGTTGAGGAGCTCGAAAGAAAGCCCTTCGGCTCCCGCTTCCTTCAATAGGCGTTTGGCCTCGACGCGCGACTTCTCGATATCGGGCCAGTAACCGGCGATCTGTTCAAGCTCCTGTTGTGTCGCCGCCAGTGGCGAGCCGGGAAATACGATCCCGCCAACGGTCTGCACGATCGCGATCTTCGATATTGCCGGCGCGCCGTGCCAGCGATCTATCGCCAAAGTCAGCGCCCGGCGGACGCGCGGGTCATCGAACGGTTTTTTCCTGTGATTGGGTGTCACTGCACTGGCGACGTTCCAATCGCTTTCTTGCACCGCGATCTTGTCGCCGAGGGCCTTGACGAGCTCCTCGCGCGCCGCGGGCGGCATGCTGCGAAACTCGATAGCGGCGCGGTCGCTGCGGATGGCCTCGACCCGCACCGCCTGCTTGTCGGCATAAATGCCGGTGAAGCCGTCGAGATAGGGCAGCCCCTTATGATAATAATCGGGGTTCTTCAGGCCCTTGATCGATTGGCCGACCTGATAGTCGACGAATTTGAAAGGCCCCGAGCCGAGAATGTTCTTCTCGTACCAGCGCGGGTCTTTGTCGAGGATCGCCTTCTGGTAGATCCAATTGAACGGGTCGGCGAGCGCCGGCAGAAACGCGCTGGTGGCGAATTTGAGGTGAAAGACGACCGTGCTGGGATCCGGCGCTTCGACCTTGTCGACCATCAGATAATTGCTGGCGCGCGCGCTCAACACGCCATTGGGCGGAAAGATGATCTCGTTGAAGCTCGCCGCCACGTCTGCCGCGGTCAATGGCGAGCCGTCGTGGAATTTGACGCCCTGACGGATCTTGAATGTGTAAGTCCTGCCATCGTCCGTCGGCAGCGGGATCTCGGTGCACAGGTCGCAAACGAAATCAGTCGTCTTCGACGGGTTTTGCGGGTTGACCCGGATCAAGACGCTGTAGAACGGGGCGACTGAATGCACGGTCGCATAGGTGCTTTCGCGATGACCATCGAAGCTCGGCGGCGCATCGGCCGGGATCAGGTAATTCAAGGTCCCACTGTATTTCGGCGTCTCCCCCGCCATCGCGGGCATTGCAAGGAGCACCGCGATGAGCGTCATCCCGGCGAAGGACGGGACCCACGGCTGAAATGGGCGCCGGCCGGAGCTTGTCCTCAGGCCGCCCAGAGGACGGACCCGTGGGCCGGTGGGGCGAGATAGCAGCGTTCGCGGCCCTACCTGTCGAGCCATACAGTGGCCAGATCCTGATTGAGGTAATGGCTGGGGCTGATTTTCCAGCCCTTTACATAGGAGCGGTAGGGCACCGTCCGGTACCACCACAGTAGAAAGATCTCGTGCGCCTGGTCATCGAGTACGCGTTTTTCGAAATCGCGCATCAATGCGCGCTGCTTGGCGAAATCGATCTCGTGCAGCATCTTGTCGTAGAGGGCGATCTCCTGCTGATCGTCGAACTGTCCGTAGTTCGCGGCATAATTCGGCAAATACCGTTGCACGTCGAGCAGCGGGTTGACCACGCTCTGACAATTACCCGCCAGAACGACGTCGAAATTGCCTTGCCGCATAGCGTCGAACCACGGGCCAGTCGGTACCACGCGCTGTGTGACATGGAGGCCGATCTTGCTCCATTCGTCGATCACCCAGGTGCCGTTGTATTTGTAGGGCTGGTCGACATTGCGGTTCAAAAGCTCGAAAGAGAGCCCCTCGGCCCCAGCCTCCTTCAACAGTCGCTTCGCCTCGGCGCGCGACTTGTCGATATCGGGCCAGAACCCGGCGAGGTCCTGCAATTCCTCCTTGTCGGCGGCCAGCGGCGAGCCGGGGAATACGATCCCGCCGACCGTGTGCACATTGGCGATCTTGGCGAGCTGCGGTGCGCTGTGCCAGCGATCGATCGCCAATGTCAATGCGCGGCGCACCCGGGCATCGTCGAACGGCTTTTTCTTGTGGTTGGGCTCGATGAAGCTGCCGCAGTTCCAGTCGCTCGTCTGAACGGTGATCTTGTCGCCGAGCGCATTTACGAGCTCGTCCCGCACCGCGGGGGGAAAGCCGCGGAACTCGATCGCCGCACGGTCGGCGCGGATGGCATCGACCCGGACCGCCTGCTTGTCGGCGTAGATCCCGGTAAAGCCGTCGAGGTAGGGCAAACCCTTGTGATAATAATCTGGGTTGCGCACACCCTTGATCGACTGGCCGACTTGATAGTCGACGAATTTGAAAGGTCCAGAGCCGAGAATGTTCTTCTCGTACCAGCGAGGGTCCTTGTCGAGAGTTTCTTTCTTATAGATCCAACTATAGGGGTCAGCGAGCGCTGGCAAAAACGCGCTCGTCGCGAATTTCAAATGGAAGACTACGGTCGTCGGATCGGGCGCCTCGACCGTGTCGACCATCACGTAATGGCTCTCGCGCGGGCTCAGCACGCCCTCTGGCGGATGAATGATGTGCTCCCAGCTCGCTGCGACATCCGCCGCGGTCAGCGGCGAGCCGTCGTGGAACTTGACACCGTCGCGGATCTTGAAGGTGTAGGTCTTGCCGCCATCGGTGGGTTGCGGCATTGCAGTACACAGATCGCACACGAAATCGGTCGTCGAGGACGGGTTGTTCGGATCGACGCGGATCAGCACGCTGTAAAACGGCGCCGCCGAGTGAATGGTCGCGAAGGTCGTCTCGCGGTGTGCATCAAAGCTGGGCGGCGCATCCGCCGGGATCACGTAATTGAGCACGCCCCCATGTTTCGGGGTTTCCTGCGCCGGCGCGGCAAAGGATGCCCCGATCAGGAGGGCACCAAGGCCCGCCGCCAGTGTCGCTATTCTCGCCTCCATCGGATTCCTCCCAGTAACGCATCCTGTTCAAACCTGTTGTTATTTATCGAGCCAGATCGTCGCCAGATCCTGGTTGATGTAGTGACTCGGGCTGATCTTCCAGCCTTTCACATAAGATCGGTAGGGGACGATCCGATACCACCACAATACCCAGATCTGGTGCGCCTGCTCGTCGACCACGTATTTCTCGAATTCCCGCATCAAGGCCCGCTGTTTGGCGAAATCCGTCTCACGCAGCATCTTGTCGTAGAGGTCGAGTTCGGCCTGATCCTCGTAATAGCCGTAGGCCGCGGCGTAGTTCGGCAGGAATGTCTGCACGTCCAACAGCGGGTTGGGCACCCCGTGGCAATTGGCGACCAGCGCGACATCGAAATTGCCGCTCCGCAATGCCTCCAATTCGGGGCCGGTGGGCATGACCCGCTGCGTGACCTTGAGCCCGATCTTGCTCCATTCGTCGACGAGCCAGGTGCCAACATATTTGTAAGGCTGGTCGACGCTACGGTTCAAAAGCTCGAAGGAGAGCCCTTCCGCTCCTGCTTCTTTCAACAGGCGCTTGGCCTCCGCTCGCGATTTCTCGATGTCGGGCCGGAAACCGGCGAGCTGCTGCAGCTCGTCCTTTGTTGCCGCCAGCGGCGAGGCCGGGAACACGATACCGCCAACCGTGCGCACATTGGCGATCTTCGACAGCGCCGGACCGCCATGCCAGCGGTCGATCGCGAGAGTCAGCGCTCGCCTCACCCGGGGATCGTCAAACGGTTTTTTCTTGTGGTTCGGCGTTACCAGATTGCCGCAATTCCAGTCGCTCTCCTGCACGGTGATCTCGCCGTCGAGGGCCCGCTTGAGTTCGTCGCGCGCCGCCGGCGGGAAGCCGCGGAATTCGATCGCCGCGCGGTCGGCGCGGATCGCGTCGAGCCGGACCGCCTGCTTGTCGGCATAGATCGCCGAAAAGCCGTCGAGATAAGGCAGTCCTTTGCGGTAATAATCGGGATTGCGGATCCCTTTGATCGACTGGCCGGTTTGGAATTCGACGAATTTGAACGGCCCGGAGCCGAGGATGTTCTTATCGTACCAGCGCGGATCCTTGTCGAGAATTTCCTTCTTGTAAATAAAAGTGAAGGGATCGGCGAGCGCCGGCAGAAAGGCATTGGTCGCGAATTTGAGGCGAAAGACGACGGTCGAGGGATCCGGCGCCTCTACAGTGTCGACCATTTCATACCAGCTCTCACGCGGG
>Ga0126378_10005116_pt1 | contig 10149 bp, 6 predicted proteins | sample PanSoiMetPlot_23_FD_92587 | JGI IMG/M metagenome (GOLD analysis project Ga0126378, IMG submission 92587) | Tropical forest soil microbial communities from Panama - MetaG Plot_23 | ecosystem: Environmental > Terrestrial > Soil > Tropical forest > Bulk soil | place: Panama | collected 2016-02-17 | reverse complement strand
ATTCGCAGGGTGCCGGGCATCCGCTGTTCCATGAACGTCACCTTCCAATTGTCGTATCGCATGGCCATCAGGTCACCATCGTCGGAGAAGTAAAAGTATTCCACCCGCGGCGCCTTCGCCGTGCCGCGTAAGTGAGGCAGAAAATTGTATCCGTCGAGGTGAACCCTGAAGGTCTTCTTCCCGGCCTGATGGCCCTTGAGCAGTTTTTCTTTGATTTGGCCCTCGCCCGCGGCGGCCACGAAAGTAGGCAGCCAATCCAGGTGGCTGATGATTTCATTAGAAACAGTGCCAGGTTTGACGACACCGGGCCACCGGACCATGCACGGAACGCGGAAGGCGCCCTCCCAGTTCGAGTCTTTCTCGTTGCGAAAGGGTGTCATACCAGCGTCAGGCCACGAGTTCATGTGCGGGCCGTTATCGGTGCTATACATGACGATGGTATCTTCGGCGATGCCCAGGTCGTCGAGCTTTTGCAGCAACTTGCCGACTACCTGGTCGTGTTCAATCATCACGTCGTGATATTCCGACTGCCAGCGTCCGGCCTGGCCCCTGATCTGGGGCTTGCCGTGGGTGCGGAAATGCATGTGTGAGGTGTTGAACCATACGAAAAACGGGGTACTGGTCCTGACCTGACGCTCCAGGAAGTCATTCGCTCTCGCCAAGACCTCATCATCGATGGTCTCCATACGCATCTTGTTCAAGGGACCGGTGTCACGAATTGATTGAGTTCCATCCGGATTTGCCTTGCAGTCGAGGACACCCCGTGGGCCGTAATTTTTCTTGAAGTTGGGGTATTCGGAGGACGGGGGATAGTCCGGCAACTCAGGCTCTTCCATCGCGTTCAAGTGGTAGAGGAAGCCAAAAAACTCGTCGAATCCATGGTTGGTTGGCAAGAATTCATCCTTGTCGCCGAAATGGTTCTTGCCGAACTGTCCGGTGGCGTAGCCCAGCGGCTTCAGCAGCTCTGCGATCGTTGGATCTTCACCGCGCAGGCCCAGATCGGCTCCGGGCAGTCCCACCTTGCTCAAACCCGTACGAAACACGCTCTGGCCCGTAATGAATGCCGATCGTCCCGCCGTGCAACTCTGCTCTCCGTAGCTGTCGGTGAACAGAATTCCTTGCTCGGCAATTCGATCGATATTAGGCGTCCGGTAACCCATCATCCCCTTGGTAAAGATGCTGAGGTTGGAGGTGCCGATGTCGTCACCCCAGATCACTAATATGTTCGGTTTCCCCTTCGCCATTTAAACTCTCCTCAATGAATCGACAGAACTCTGGCCTCGGCGGCTGAAGCCCCGCTTCCCTCCGGCGCCCGCAATTCCATCGGCTGCTGGAGCATGATCCGATTGTGGCCGTTAGCGTGGCCATGTAAATGGCACTTTGGTCACATATGCCACCTCGATAAATTATCCAGTCCGCCTGAGACGTTGGTGCTCGTCTTCCCCGTCCCTGCGGTATGACCCTTCCCCGCCCTGCTCTAGCTCAGTGTGGTTCTGGGAAAACGGGATTGAGGTCCGCCGCCGCACTGGCTCGGCCGACTACTGCTTATAGACCACCGGAGGCCCAGCGACCCGCGTCGCCTTTAGGGAGACGGCCACCTCTACGCGGTCGGCGATCTTGATGAAGGGAATGCCACTATTCATTCCGTAATTCTTGCGGTCGAAGGCCATGATCCCGTTAATTTGCCCGGTGCCAGTCCCTCTTCCGGACACCGTGAGTCCCAGCTTCTCGGCCTTGCTAACACCCCGAATCGTAAAGTTGCCATCCAGCTCAAAGGTGTCCGGACCGGTCTGGACGACCTTGGTCGACTTAAACGTAATCAACGGATTGTTGGCGACGTCGAAGAAGTCCGAGCTTTTGAGCTTGTTGTTCTTCAGGCTGCTTCCGGTATCCACGCTGGCAGCCTGAATTTCGACGTCAAAGACTGCGGTCGTCACGTCTGGGGAAGTGAAGGTTAGGGTGGCGCTCCACTGGTCGAAACTGCCTTCAATCGGCACGGACGCTTTCACGTTGAACTTAATCTTGCTTTCGAGAGGTATAATTTGAAAAACGGGGACCGCCTGCGCAGAGCTTGACGACGGGAGTACGGCTGAGGCCAAGAGCAAGAGACCACCAGCTACCCATCGTCTGCAATGTGACAATTCTTTATTCATTATCATTAACCGCTGCCTCGTCCGTGACCTTGTGGACTGATTCTTTCCTTGCTGACCGCTTGTCGTTGCAGTTTTTTACCTACTTCCTGTGGAATCGCGCAATTGGACATTGGTCCAATCGCAGGCTCCGACACCCTAGGACGTCCGTCCCCCGTCGCCAAAAGACGCAACCCGCGCGAAGGCTTGATTCCGGTCGTCGCGGTCGCATCCCGGTTCGGCACAAACTCGTGGATGATGCGGCAGGTTGCGGTGCGATTCAGCTGGTAGGGCGGGTATTCGGTTCGACTGGGAGAACAAACTCCAGCGTCGTACCACGTCCTGGATTGCGTGTGGCCCAGGTCCGCCCACCATGATTCTCGATGATTGAACGAACGATGGTGAGGCCCATGCCCATGCCGCGCGGTTTGGTCGTGTAAAAGGCCTCGAACAGATTCGGTATCACCTTGGCGTCGATACTCTTGCCGGAATCGCGGACTGATAGGTGTACCCGATTGGGCCCTTCCTGATCCGCGCGCAGAACAACCTCGCGCGGCCCCTCGTCCTCGCAAACCGAGTCAAATGCGTTTACGACCAGGTTCAGGATGGCTTGCGTCAAATGGGTCTTATCGCCTCGCACTCGAGGCAGCGAATCGGGCAACTCCAAGGACCACGAGATTTCCTTCATCCTCGCATCGCTGTTTACTATCCGGGCTACCTCAATTACGAGTTGCCTGACATCGATCGGCGTCATCTTAGCCTCGCCGCGTTGAAACATGGCGCGAACATTCTTTTCGATATCTACCGCCCGTGCATCATCGCGAATAATATCATCCAGCGCGGCTTCAATTTCGATTAGATCGGGAGTCTCGGCGGTAAGCAGGCGTCTTGCAGCTTTCGCATTGTTCAAGATTGCTCCGAGCGGCTGGTTGAGCTCGTGCGCCAGAGAAGCGGTCAGCTCTCCCATCGTCATTACCTGTGAAACCTGTCGCAATTCCTCCGCGAGCCGGCGGATCTCCGCTTCGGCACGCTTTCGTTCAAAGGCGTTTCCGAAGATCTCAGCCACCAGTTTGAGGCGCTGCACTTCCTGCTCCGACCAGTGTTTCTCAAAACGGACCGCACCAAACAGGAGGGCACCGACCACGACTCCGCCGACCCGCAATGGGATCGTGACGTTAGATTTGGTTCCGGCCTCACGGAATACCTCCCGATCCGTTGAGGCTTCCGGCGGAAGGTCATCCAGGCGCGAGAACACTACCACCTGGCCCGATGCTATCTGGCCATCGAGCCAGGGGGTCTCGGGTGTCCGCTCAATCGGTATGCCCCGCTGCGGGGTGTTAACACCAGCTCGCGCCCACTGATGGGTTACGTAGAGAACTCCGCCCTGGGGAACTACTTGCACGACCGTACTGCGATCGACTCTCATCGCGAGCACGATCCGCTCGAGCCATTGCTCTATCTCACAGTCGATCTCCTCGATCGATACACGGACGAAAGCGGCGGATAGATCGCTGAGCAGCTCTTCGAAATCTCCTGTAGCCCCATCACCCTTCTGTGGACCATGGGCGCCCGCGCCAGAGGTATTTCGTGTTTTTTTCAAACGAGCAGCCATCAACAAGCTCGCTGCCCGTTTGAAAAGCACGGGACATGAGCTTGGCGAACGGGCAGGTCCCGTCTCGTTCTTATATGTCCGATCAAGCGACGTATGAAAGCGCAAAATGCGCCGCCACCGTCATGGTGCCTGCGCCTCTAGCCGGGCGGCGCTACGACACCCTCCAGAGAAGTTCCAAAGCCAGCGCCAATTTCTGCAACGGACCCCCCTCGGCATTCTGATCGTCTTCGCGACTACAATCGCCGCACAATCCGCGCGGTGCTCAAGCGAGCAGCGCATAGTCTCAGGACTGGTCAGGGAAGGCGGCTTTCACTTTGTCCGTGTCCCGGATTGGCCCCGACTAGAGTAGCCGATCCGGTTTGCGAGAATCGGCGCCGCGTTTTGGTTCCTCTCGGAAAGAACTCCCCCATCCTTGTGCCAATTCGCCAAGCGAACGTTCGCCGGAAAGCTGCCCTAGGGGGCATCTTCGCGTGGGCGCCAATTCCGGGACCCCATTTATTGCAGGCGACAGCTGGCCTTTTCGCGCCTGAATACGCGCTACCGCAAGCGCGTCCAACTAGCGAGGTACTACTAGAACGATCTTTGTGACTCCGCGAGCCGCTAGTCGAAACTGGTGGATCCGTTTCCTCCCTCGCTAAAGATCAATTTCACAGGCGTGACAGAGATGACCTTGTTTTGGCTTGGCTTTGTTTCGGCTTTCGGAGTTTCATCGCTGATGGCGCTGCTCCTGTGTCTGACCATCAGCAAATCAAAGTAGGTAGCTGCTTCCAAGTGAGAGAAAAAAAGATGGTCCGAATTTTTGTAGAGCCTGCGGCCGCTGGTCATGACCTCCCAGGCAGCTTCATAAAGGCGCTGAATATTCTTAATCAGAACGGCATCAAACCCCGCTCCGGCACGAAGCTGGTCTCCAAATATGCAGTTATCGTCACTGAAGACCCATTGAAAGTTCTCGAGCATCTGCGGAGCGCGAATATCGACGCTTTCGTCGAGCGATAGACCAACAAGCCGTGCTCACCATGATGAGCGCGCGTCCGCCTCATCGAGCCGCATCGGACCAAAGTCCAATTTCACCAAGGCCCACCCTTCTGATACGAACGGACCACTAGTGGTCCGCTCGAGCAGTAACTCTCCAGCCCAAAGGTGAACCCAACTTGGGAGTGAAAGCTCCAAAAGTTGCACATGACGAATTGCTGACCGCCGATGAGTTGGCGGACTTTCTGCGGGTCCATCGATCGACGGTCTACAGGTTGCTCAGAAACGGCCAACTCCCTGCCTTGCGGGTCGGCAGTGATTGGCGGTTCAGTCGTGACCTTCTCTGTCGACATTCGCTGCACATCGTTCACCCAAGCTTGTCGGGTAATCGAAGACTCGGGACGCCGCAGCTTCTAGCGTAATCGTCATGGTTGATCGGGGCTGATCACAATTAAACGATTCCACTCTGGTAAGATCGAGCGAAAAGGCCAACGCTCAGCCACTTCGGTTTGGCTCGTTAGATGCCAGGAATTACTTTGCGGCTGATCCGGGGACTATCGTATTTTGCGTCTTCTGTTGCTAAGAAGGTTTCGGGTTGCTCCTTGCGTCCCGGATGGTCACAAATTGTCCAGGCTGCTTGCGCTCGGCCAGAAACTGCCGTACGCGGCCAGGACAACTACGCCTCCGGTTGGTGGCGAAGCCCTCCCCCCGTAGAAGACCCCAGCCGGAATAGAAACACCGCAATGTTCACAGGGTGGCATCTTCCGAGGTAATTTTGTACACGATGGGTTAGGCGAGGATTCTTACCCTCTCGAGAAGACCGATGGCCAGAATCATCGTTGAACCCCAGGGCCAGTGGTAACGACGTGTCGGACAGTCTCGTGAAGGCGCTAAGTTGTTCAGCGAGAGTGGCATGCAAGCTGCCGTCAGGTACCAAGCTTTTCTCAAAAATATGCGGTCATAATCGTGGAAGACCCCATGAAAGTCCTTGAGCATGTGAGTGCCGGGAATATTCCCACCTCTGTCGAGCGACAATCGCCTTCCGTACCACGCGAATTTCGTTCACGTTCCGACCGAAACTAGTAAGGAGGAGCCCGATGTCACTCTATCTCGACGAAATCTTCTTAAACGTCACCAGCAAGGAAAGTCTCAAAAGCGCCTATCAACTTATTGAGAATGCAATGAAGAATGGCTTTCCGCCGGGTGTCACGCTGAAGGCTGGTCCGTGGGCCTCCAACGAAGAGGCTAAGATCGTGCTGGTACTTGATATCCAGGACCATGAGCTCACGTTCCGTCCTTTCAGCGACGCGATTGCGCGCGGAATGGTAACCAAGCGAAAGCTGAGTCCCATCGTCGATTGGACGACACTCAGCAAGACAGTCGCGGAGATGTAAGGCTGCGGCCAACCCAGCGGGGCGCCAGGTATCTGTGCGGTGCGCTCCGTTTCACCCCAGAGATCCGGAAACACGCCAAGCGTCGGTCACTACGTACCTCTCTAGAGTGCTCTCATCCCGGAATGCGTTCGGGTTCCATCCGGGAGCGAGATTGTCCACAGCGCAAATTACGCCCATTAACCCGAAGCAGAGCCGACCAAAGCTGCAATCGTGTTACCGTTAAGTCGAATCTTCATACGCTCAGGTCCCACCCAAACCGTTGACATGATCCGACACAAGGGTGGTTTCTGCTCTTCGCCGGGAAATGTCCAGAGCGTTTAGATCTCTGAATGGCGGCAAACCTCGCCGATCGAAAGATCGGGTTTCGATAGAGAAAGCCGCCATGAGGAAGATTTGGCAAGAAGCCCGGGAAAGAGCAAAGCGCAGCCGGGCAGCGTCACTATCCGTCAGGTGCCGAGTTCCATGGTCTTGGGCGGCCCGCGGGGTCGACATCCAGCGTCCGTGGGCGTGTGCCATGGCAGTCGCGAACGGCCCGCGGCCGCGCCTCATGCTTATCGTCCTCGTTCGCGCCCGTGAATTGATAATCGAAGCACGGCCGCCCAATGACTATCCAGTGAAGCGACTCGTAGTCGGAAACGCCCGGCCACCAGCAACGTTGATTGCAAACGCGATCGCGCGCGAAGAATGTTCCGCGCTTCCGAGAGGATTTTGCTTCGTAATGGTCCGAATGGATCTCTTCTCTGGGCGGAGTGATCAACCGAGATGACCTGAGAAGGAAGGAGACGGAGATGAACCGTCGTCATTGCAGCGCGCTAATCGCGATCCCGTTCATTCTTGCCGGAGCGCTGCCCCTCCCCGGGCTTTCGTCGACCTGTCTTGCAGTCCAGGCCGCACCGTCGTCGAACTCCTTCCACGAAGGCGGCGGGGAAACGATCACGCCACTTGCTGATGTCACGGCGACGACTGCGGGCGAACCGCTTGTGTATCCCAGCACGCCGACCCTGTGACCTCGTGAGACATTCTGACCGTCCCCCTTGCGGTGTTACCCACTGGATGATCCACCCGGTGCCCGCCCAGGTACAGGGAGATCTTACCGTCGAGTTCGCCGATGGCAGGAAGGAGCAAACATTCCAGTAGAGTCAAGTCCTTCTGCAACCCAAGGGCGCGCGTGGCATCGTCGACACAATGAGGGACAAAGCACACTTCGCTTTTTAGCAGTGTTTATGGGTGCGAAGGGCGTTTCAACGATCCTTCATCCCGCAGCCAGTAATTAGACGCGACAGGCAGGGCGCTACGACCCTACAGTGGGAGAAATTATCAAATCTTTCGATGCGCGCGATTGTGTGCTGCTCCGAAATCAAGCAAAGGTCCTTTGGGAACGATGCCGCTCGGGTTAATGGTCGGATGACTCATGTAATAGTGGCGCTTGATATGTACGAGATTGACGGTCTCCGCCACGCCGGCCTTCTGATAGAGTTCGCGCGTGTAGTTCCAGAGATTTGGATAGTCCATTAGCCGACGCAGATTGCATTTGAAATGCCCATAGTAAACCGAATCGAACCGGGCCAGGGTGGTGAACAGGCGCCAGTCGGCTTCCGTCAGTTCGTTACCTGCGAGATAGCGCTGGCTCGCGAGCTGTGTCTCGATTCGATCAAGAGCGGCGAACAGCGCGTCGAAGGCGGTCTCATAGGCTGCCTGGGCGGTAGCGAAGCCGCACTTGTAAACTCCATTGTTCACGTTGTCATAGACATAGGCGTTAATCTCGTCGACCCGGGTACGCAGGTGAGTGGGAAGAAAATTGACCTCCCGACTTCCCCACTCATCGAAGGCGGAGTTCAACATCCTGATAATCTCGGCGGATTCGTTGTTGACGATCGTGTTGCGGCGTTTATCCCACAATACCGGAACCGTCACGCGGCCCGTGTATTCGGGGCGGGCCAATCGATAGACCTCGTAAAGATACCGCACCCCGTTCACACTATCGGATGTTGACCCCGGATAGAGGGAGCCGTCGGGAGCCGTGAAAGCCCACCCATTACTACCCATGATGGGATCAACCACCGACGTTGATATCACCTGCTCGAGTCGCTTGAGCTTGCGGAAAATCAACGTTCGATGCGCCCACGGGCAGGCTAGAGAAATATATAAATGATAGCGCCCCGGTTCGGCTTTGAACCCGCCTGAGCCATTCGGGCCAGGTTCGCCCGTCGGGGTTACCCAGTTCCGAAACGCGGCATCGGCGCGCACGAAACGACCTTCGGTCTTACTCGTGTCGTACCAGCTATCGTGCCACTCACCATTTATTAGCAGTCCCATGACTCACCCTTCCCGGTTCGCCCCTTCAAGAATGATCAGAGTCACTTAAGGCCTGCCCTTGCAACAAACCCTGGTCGCGGATCGCCGAAAAATCCCTTCCACATCAGTAGAAGTCTGGCGCGTCTGGGAGTGAGAATCCATTGGATTTCCGTGCGAGAGAACGGGGCAGAGCCGTAGCCGTCCCATTTCCGACTCCCGTCGCGGTGCTGATCCAAATCCGAACGTTTCAAAATTGAAGCACCAAGGTTTACGATACCGCAATCTTTGAAAGCGCAGCGTCAAGATGTTCAAGAAGTACCGGAAGTCGACGATAAGACTCCAGCTGTGCAGCCAGGTCACCATTTTCAGACCATGCGTGGGTCGTTAAATCGTCGCTCATGTGCGTGAAATCATGAATTGTTTGCCTTAACGGTGTGGGGAATCTGTCCGGCGAATCGACGGACTCAAGCACGTCAATTTTCGATTCGAGGGCATTGCAATATTCCCTTTCCTGCGCAAAGCGGTGCTCGAGCACCTCGTGCGGTAGAGTTGCCTCCGCTCCCGACCACCGCGCCCGCGCTATGACCTGAAAACGATACGCGATTCGGATTACGGTAGCCGCGGCCTTTACTCCATTGGTTGAATTCACCACCCCGCGTCGGCCTTCAAGTTTCGCCTGATCCGCGAGATTGAGGACTTCAAGCAGGTCTGTACTTAGACGCCGCTCTACGGCGGCGCTCTGTGTCTCGGTGACGGTTCCCTCGGTGACTCCCTTCGCGAAATCGACCGTGGTGCGGATCAATTTGGTGAGACTCGCAACCAGTTTGTCGCTGGCATATTCCGGCCATAAAAACAAAAACACGAATCCGGTTGTGAGAACGCCCAGCACGATACCCCAAAAGCGCCACAGGGGCTTATAAATGTCCGAGCTTGGCCCTAGTCCGACATAGCAGATCAGAAACGTCATACCGGTTTGAATGCCCGCATAGTTCAACCAGTCGCTGCTCTGTGCGACGTAAGTGGAGAAAAAGGTCACCGTGAATATCGCGACCAGATATGCGGGTAGCGAATCAAAGTTCTCCGACACGAGCAGCATTGCCCCGAGCGTCGCAAGCCCGCCCATAACGCATCCGATCAAGCGCAGGATGGTCTTGCGCAAGACCGCGCCATATTGGTTGGGTTGACCGGCAACCACGATGCTCCAAAGGATGGTCTGCAGGTCGGCGCGTTGCGTGGTCAGCCCGACCTGGAGCCCCAATGCCATTGTGGTTCCTAGCTTTACACTGAAGCGAAATCTGTCCGAATCGTAGAATTGATGCCCGGCCGTGTTTTCCACTCCGGGTGCCTCGATAGCGACCCTTCCGAAAAGCGACCCGACCAGTAGATTTTCGATCACGTCCAGAGCGTCCACAAATCCAGTAAAATTTGACACCCCAACCGCCATCGAGCTCTCCCGGGCCGGCAAAATTTGCCTACGCGCCTCTTTCAGGTCCTGGATCAACCCGCGCAAATGAGGCGGGATTCCCTGTGTGGGATTAGAACCCGGGATGCCCGCGAGCACGTCCTGGGCCCGTCTCTCGAGAGCCGCATCCAGGTCGCGCAAAACCTCCTCGAGCTGGTGTCGATATGTTTGTCCGATTTCATCAGATACCGGTTCACCCGCGAGTACCGCGAGACGTTCCACTTCCAGAAAGACCCTTTCGGCGGTAACCACCGCGTCCAGTAAGGCAGCAAGACGCTCCGGCGT
>Ga0126378_10005115_pt1 | contig 10150 bp, 7 predicted proteins | sample PanSoiMetPlot_23_FD_92587 | JGI IMG/M metagenome (GOLD analysis project Ga0126378, IMG submission 92587) | Tropical forest soil microbial communities from Panama - MetaG Plot_23 | ecosystem: Environmental > Terrestrial > Soil > Tropical forest > Bulk soil | place: Panama | collected 2016-02-17 | reverse complement strand
TTTCGACTGCCCCTATGGGCGGTGCCGTCTATGCGGTGGTGGTCCGACTCTTTTCGCGTAGACCGTGCATGCTTGAGGATTGCGCGATCACGGTTTCTTGGGATGCTGACATCGTCATCCAGACGGTGGAGGAGCGAAATTCGCAATGTGTCTTCGGAAGGCTGGTCTTCCAAGCCAAAGAGATGCTCTGTCATCGCATCGAGAAGACACTGCGGTTTCCTCGTGCCGGCTGCGTGGCGGAAGGTGTAATCCTTGGGAAGGGCGTTTCGCGGATTCCGGAGCAGTACGCCAGTGGCGCGCCGGCACCATTTGCGCTCGCCCTGTACGATCAGTATGGCGACGAAATCGCGGAACAGGGATATCTTTCAGTGTGGGATCGTGCAAAAGGACGCACGAAGACTGTTGAGACAAAAAAGATCTGTTTGAAATCCCCGAGATGGTTTCACGGAAATCGGTAGCGAATTACCCACCCGAACACCTGTCGATTTTCAACCCACGGTTGTCCACCCAGCTGGCGACAGGGAGGGGACTTAGCTGGACTGCAGACACACACTGACGTGGGTGCCGTCGTCTCCGGAGTCTCCTATAACTTGTGTCGGGGGACGGTGAGCGGCGGGCCCTATTGCACAGCGTTTATTCTGACGAGGCGCAGGCGCTGATTCCAATGCCGTGAGCGCACGGTGTCATTTGTGCCGACGGCCTCAGTTTGTTGAGTGCGCAGCTTGATTTCGAGTTTCTGTTCACCACGGACTAGGAATGATGCTTCTTTCGCTGTTACTTTACGAAGCACGTCTGCCCTCGCTGGCATTGGTCCTTCCGTGTCCCTTTCGCAGTAGCGGCTTACATCGATTACAGCAGCTAGTGATTCAAGGTTTCAACGTGGGAAATTTGTTTACGTGCTTTACCAAGAATTTACCGCAATGACAGCGGACTGCGCCTAAAATCACTCCAGCCCTACTCCCAGACTTGCGCTCGGGGGGGAGTGTCAATGGACTGTCGCTCCGGTGCGAGCCGGGAAGTCATCCGCGTTTTCGTCGCCGATTCCAATCAAGCCCAATCGCAGCTGTTGAGCGCGCCTTTGGATCGCCAGTCAGGCATTGGCGTAACCAGCTGCCGGAGACAACTCAACGGTAATGCATGATTCTAATTCCAGAAATCTCTTGGAGGACTAGGCTTGCCCGTTGCGGAAGCAACGAACGACCGCTTCATCCGGGTGTTGGTGGGAGACAGGAACCGTACAGATCGACTCCTCCTGTTAGAAACACTCAAACGAGACCCGGGCTTGCGTGTTGCGGGATGTGCGAACGTGCAAGAGTTCAAGGAACTTGTCGCTCGCGAAAAACCCGACTTGGCGATTCTGAGTGTGAACCTCGACGAGGGGTCGCCTGTTGCGATGGCTACTCTGCGTCACTTCCATGATGCCCATCCCAAAATTCCAACGGTAGTTTTGTTGGACTCCCCCAAGCGCGACCTTGTGCTGGATGCATTTCGTGCTGGCGCTCGCGGAATCTTCAGTCGTCACGAATCCCTCGACGCTCTCTGCAAATGTGTGCACGTCGTCTTTGAAGGACAAGTCTGGGCCACGAGCCGCGAAATCAGAATTGCGCTCGACGCGCTCTCGTCGGCGCCGACCATTCGCGCACTGAACGCCAGCGGCTTGAATCTGCTTTCAAAACGTGAGTTACAGGTGGTCCGTCATCTGGCCGAAGGTCTCACCAATCGTGAGATTGGAGCGCGCATGGGACTGAGTCGACATACGATCAAGAACTACTTGCTGAAAATCTTCGATAGATTAGGTGTCTCGAATCGTGTCGAGTTGCTGTTTCTCACCCTCTCCCTATCGCAGAAAGAGCCGTGGGCTCAAAGGCCTTCGACGGACAACTTGAAAAAGCCGTAATCCAAATCACTCAACTTCCTTTTGACCGTGCATGGAATCACACAGGAACCGGTCTCGTTTCCATAGCTCTTTGGAGCACGCTACGGCGATTCGAGCGAACCGGTGCGCTCGCCGAGCAAAGGCATTCCGTTCTCTCTGCGTTCAAGTGGACAACCAACTCGCAATTGGCACACTGGTGTCTCAACTGATGACGTTGCTCCGCGCAGAAATTCTTGGCGCAGGACCGTAGAGTTGTGAACGCGGTTACCGCGCGCGACCGGCCATTCCCATCTTGGTGCCACATTCGGTTCCGTACAAGAAATTCTTAATTCTCCCGCCAAACTTTAGCTAGCCAAAGATCGTCAAGGGAACACCACAAAAAACTCAAATGGGGTAACGAGCTGTCTGGCTCTGAAGGGGACATCTATGATCATTTCCAACAAGCGAGAGCCGAAAGAATGGCGCGGACAACGGGACCGAAGAATACTGAAAGAACACGTTTGAACGCATTGGATCGTGGATTCTTTGCCAAGACGTTAGTAATTAAGGAACTGGGGGAGCGCAAGGAGGACTTTGACGCCCTGAAGCTCTCACTCAACACGTACTTCGCCCCATCCGATCCGGCACAGAAAATGTTAGTCAACGATCTTGTTGAGTCACGGTGGCTCAAAGACCGCATTAGAAGAGCCGAAAATGCTGAGATCCGGCGCACGTTGCTCGAAACCAACTTCGGAGAGGATGTTTCACACGAAGCTTATTTGTCTTCTCTCAAAACCAATTTCGAGCTTTTGTTTGTGAGACTGCGATCCAGTCCGACGCGTGGCAAATCTCATGAGCAAGATCGTAAGGCAATCGAATCTGATCTAACAACGGTTCGTTCACGTTTGGAAAAATACGAGTGGCGGATTGGGGTTCCTCAAGGACAAAGTCCTCTCCGTTTCCGCCGATATTATGAGAAAAGGGGAACTGTCCGATCTCTCTCTGAAGCTGCTCCAATACTCTCTTGGGCCTGCAGATGAAGGATTTCGAAACCTGTTAACAGTCAATAACGCGATTCGGGCCAAGAAGACCGAAAAAGCGACCGATCGCTACGCACCCGCCGATGCTATGTCCTCGGGCGAAGGTGGACCGGGGCCAAAAAGCGCAACCGCCAACAAAGAAGTACAACCACCGAAGGAAGGACAACCACCGAACGAACAACCACCGATAGTAGAATCACCGGGAAAACAACAACCGAGAAAACAACGACCAAGAAAACAACAACCGAGAACACAAAAACCGAGAGAGGATGAAGGCCGTACTATTTTGGACATCCTTCTTAAAGACTCCGCGAGGGAGATCGAAATACGACGACAACGTGTGCTTGCCAGGGAAATGGAGGACAGACGCCTGCGAGCTAAGGCAGCGGGGTTGCTGGCAGCTGATACTCAACAACGCGTGTTGAGGGCGGAGGCCGCCGTCGACCGGAGATTCTATCGAGCGTTGGGTTTGCTCATAATGCTCAAGAGTGCTCGCCATCGGGGGAGTCTGCTACAAAATCCATCCGGACTTGTGATAGATGAAAAATTACAAAACGAACCCAGTAAGTAGTTTTGTTTCAATAATTTGATTTTTGTGTTTTGACACCGGGGCAGGAGATTAAAGATTGCGGTGGCTTTACGCGGTATCGCGGGTGGCGTTCGAAGGAATGGTCACTAAACCAGCCCAGTGATGCCGGCTCATTTCCTGGGCGGAAACGGGACTCCTCTTCCTGTTGCCCGATGAAAATTGGGTGTTTCTCTTGGCGTCGAACTTTTGCTTCTGACCCTATCGTAGCGTCCCTGCCCGATGCAGTTGCTCCAAGAGTCGGGCTTCAATCAGCCAGCCACTCGTCAGTTCTCGTCTTCATCACCTTCGTGTACGTGAGAGTGTCCATGCAGATGTGGATGGGAATGAACCTTACCATTGTGGGAGTGTCGATGTGCGTGCGCAAGGTTCGCTCGTAGCAGAAGTTCGGTGTTCGAGAGGATTTCCGCGCTCGTTCCTGCTGCGATGATCCTCCCCGCCTCCAGCACGAGCACACGGTCGGCAATGTCTTCCACAATCTCCAGTTGATGCGTTGCCGTAACCACCGTCTTCGATGAGCCCTTCCACTGTTGGATCAGATCCACGACCTGACTTTGACTTCTTGGGTCCAGCGTGACGGTCGGCTCATCGAGCAACAACACCTCCGGATCCAGCACAAGTACAGAAGCTAACGCAACTCTCTTCTTCTCACCACCCGACAAGCGATACGGAGCGCGGTCTCGCAGATGCGACAAAGCCATGAACGCTAACGTTTCGTCCACCCTCCGGATTACTTCTTCTTTTGTCCATTGCATCTGCAATGGACCATAAGCCACTTCGTCAAATACGCTTGGATTGAACAATTGGACATCGGGATTTTGAAAAACAAGAGCGACTCTTCTCCGAAAATCGAAGGCAAATTGTTCGCCGTTCAAGGTCTCGCGATTTATTTCCGATTCGTGAAAGAAGACCGATCCAGCGGTAGGGAAGTACAATCCATCCAGAATGCGCAGCAACGTCGACTTACCCGAGCCATTCGGACCGAGCAAAGCCACGCGTTCGCCCTGCGCAATCTGCAGTGACAAACTGCAGATCGCGGGAATGCCTTCGTAGTCGAAGCTGATGTTCTCCAACTTGAATGCATCGGCCACCTTATGCCTTACCTCCCGATCCACAAGGCCGCAAAACCCATGACGAAAAACAGGCCCAACGCTGCATAGTCCCGAGCGACTAATCGGAAGTCCGTCAGAAGTCGTACTTCACCGCGAAAACCGCGCGACAGCATCGCGAGATAAACCTCATGACTCAGTTCGATACTCTTGCTCATCAGCACACCGGCCGTTCGACTGACCACTTTGCGACGTTCGGACTCGGGCATCACCCCCACGGTTCTACTCTGCCGCGACTCGAACATGTGCTGCGCAGTTTCGAGGAGCAGAAAAATATAGCGATGCGTCATCATGAGGATGGTGATGACCTCCGTCGGCATTCTCAAAAACCTGAGAGCTTTCAATATCTGTGTCCACGGAGTGCAGAAAATCAAAGTCGCGGTCAGTGTGGCTGCGGTTTCAACCCGAAAGATGAGCATTGCCGCCGCCCGCACTCCAGTAGCGGAAATCGTGAAATGCGAAGGTCCTGCCAGCAGTGCCCTACCCGGCGTGATGAAGAGAGCGGGTACCGCAATGATCCCGGTGAAAAGCAGAATGGCCAGCCACACTCGTTTGATCAGCACGCCCAGGCTCACGTGAGATAGCAGCGCAATTAGCGTCGCTACCACAAAAAGGCCGGCTACGATTGCGAGCTTTCGGCACGCAACCGTTGCCACCACCAGAAATAGACTGCCAGCCAAACGCACACGTGGATCGAGGCTTTGCAGCAGACCCGCTTTTTGTGCCATGTGCTCGGTGAACAATGACTCCGACAGCGCCGCGGATAGACCTCGAATTGTTTTCTCAAGATAGGAGTTGTGCGTCACGAAAGGACCTTGTCCGTTTTGACTCTGCGGCGGCCCAAAGACACCGCAATCAACGACGCGAGAACGAAAACTCCCACCGCAAACATCGCAGATAGGAAGTACCCGACCAACGGGCTTCGTATGAATGAAGGAGCGTATCCAGGAAACGGAGCCGTCCAAATGGATGAGAGTCGCTCCAGGCCAGCCGGAGCGGCTTGCATGCGAGCGCTCAGATCTTTCGTGGACCACTCGCCCCATGCCGTACCAGTTGCGAGAATCCCAAGCGGTGTGCAAAGCATGAGCAATCCAACTACCCACCAGAGCCTTGCGGAGAGCCGGGGCGACTCCAGCACGGGCAGCTCGGTCACCGGCCTTGAGCCCACTCCGCGCAGCAGACCGATATCAGCATGCTGAAGATACGAGACCATTCCGGCCGACACCGCTGCTTCGGCAAGTCCCGCGAAGGTCAGATGCCCGATCATCATAGCCGGAATGGCAACACGCAATGGGTAGGGCGCGTACAAGGGAGCCCCAGCCGCATCATGAAAAAGGGCAGGCTGAATCCCGAACTCAATTGCCGCGAACAGGGCACACACATTAATGGAAACGTAACCCGCAATCGCTGCCGCAATGACCCGCCTCCGAGACGAAATATCGGCTCCTGTCGCGATCAGTTCGTAGACTCCGTATGCGACCAACGATCCAACGATCGCCATGTTGAAACAATTTGCACCCAGCGTTGTTATCCCGCCGTCACCGAACAACAATGCTTGGATTGCCAGGGCAATCGACACTGCCAAGATTGCACCCGGCGGCCCCAGGACAATAGCCGCGACGGTGACCCCTATCGGGTGCCCGGTCGTGCCCCCGGGCAGTGGCACATTGAACATCATCACAATGAATGAGAACGCCGCGAAGACAGAAACCGTCGGGATGGTTCGCATCGCAAAAACGCGCTTAAGACGTCGAAGCGCCGCATACCAGGCCGTAGCCGTAAAGGCGTACAAAACTGTGCACGTAGAGGGACTCAGATAGCCGTCGGGTATGTGCATGTGGAACTACGTCCATGATGGCGTTGCAGTTAGAGTCAAGGCTTCGGGTCCCCCACTCCCACCAATCGCCAGCCAACAATATATATAAAGAGGACACAGCACCCAATTTCAACGGATCGGCATTATTGAAGTGCAACTCATTTACATCATCTCTTCCCGCAAGGCGACTTTCAATTTTGGAGACAAGCTACAGAAATGTCCCCATCTCCCCAAATTATGTCCTGTATGTGAGGTGCACATTCAGAAGTGCAACTCACCCGGTTTCCCTCGGCTGTCATTACTTACAGAAGTTCCAAGCGGTGCTTTGGTTTCATAGTTTCGACAGCCAGTTAGGCGCCGAAATGTCTTCGGACACCCTCGGCGGAAACACGCTCTGCGAGCCGCTTTCCCGGGTGATTTTTCTTTGTAAAACATTTGTCCTCGGCGCGAGAAAACGCTTGGATAACCGCAGTAGATGGTTTATTTTGGCCGGCATCAGAATTTGGGGGGTCGAGGGGCGCGATGCATCTTGGGTTAGGCAGAGTGGCTGCGGTACGGAGTCGGAATTTTGGTGTTCGCCGCGCTCGGGCGACTCATCAAAGTCTTTCTCAACTCTGTTCTTAACGAAATCGTCAAAAAGGTGCTTGCTCCGCTTGGCTCCAAGAGGGTTCCAGCCGTGAAATCTCCTCTCCGCCTGCCATCGCTCAGTGTCCTGTGCACCTGTGTTGTCTTGCTTGTAACGCTCTGCGGCTCAGAGCTTTCCGCTTCCGATGCCCCCGGGTCGCAATCGAACTCATCCGCGACAGCGATCATTCCCGGGCCGCTGCGTTCTTTCTTGCGAATGGCGGGAATCAGCCAGAAGGTCTCGTCGCAAGATGTCATGCCTCTTCTCGCGCGCAATGTCTACGCCCAAGGATACGAAGGCGGTAGCCGGTCCACCGAATTCCTGATCTTGCTCACACGATATGTACAGCAGGCAAGGGAACTGTCGGCACTCGCCGGCCCCGAAGGAACCATCCGAGTTTCAAACTGCGAGGACGCGCATGCCTTGTTGCATGTGCTCGGCTACAGGCCGCGTCAGGAGTGCGGCCAGCCCTCCAGCTCGCTCGAAACATCCGATCCCGAAAAAGCTTTTCTGACGGTCGATTCAGGATTCCCGCTTCCCGCCCTCGAACAGACCCTGCAGGGAGGGAAGCCGTTTGTTTACGAATTTCCTGCCACGCGCGTTCCGATCATGTTCACAGAGTCGGAGTGGATGCAGGCAGGCACGCGCAGCGACCAACAGAATAGTAAAGACCTGGTCGACACGCTGTTGCACGACCCATCCATGGCCCGCCTGTACTGGGCGATGTCGCGCCTTGATCCCGAGACTCGGGAAGCCCTGCGAACCTCAGTTGGGATCAAGAAACTGGTTCCGGATGGAGCTGTTCTCGACTTTTATGGCTCGTATGTGCGGATTCGTGGCGGACGTGTGATCGTCCCTGGTGGCGAGCCCGCCGAAGCTGCATGGAAAAATCTGGCTGGCGCGAGCCCGGATTCGCCCGGTGCTTTTGTTCCTGAATTGCTCGGACGCGACAAGGGATGGCTCGCAGCGTACTTCGATGTCCTCTCCCGCGTGAACCGGTCGCAACAGGCGTACTTCACCGAGCCCAACCGGCTGCGGCATTTCTATGAAGCATTGCGAGCGCCTGACCGCAATGCGAGTGCAACTCGCGGAGCTTTCCGGCCCGCGCCCGGACTCTTGCTGCTAGTTACCCGCCTGCAAGTCGAAGCCAACGGCGATCCCCACATTCCCGGAAACCTCGAAGTCTGGAAAGAAATCCTCAAGCAAAAAAGTGACTCGAGCATCGTCAAGGAATGGGGCAAGCGCGCGAACCACTTGAGCAGTCCAGAGCAATTGCTCCAGACAATGTTTGCGCTTACGCGCGCGAATACCGAAGTAGGTCCGCTGCAAACCTACCTCGCGCTCAACGAAATTGAGAGTCGTCGCGGGCCGAATCAGCGGCTTTCGCCCGAAAGCGTGCGGCTGCTGGCTCGCAAGTTCGAGGAATTCAGCGACCAGTACCGTGTGTTCTCAGAGTTTCCCGAGTTGAGTGATTCATCGCTCGCCTTGTTCCTTGAGACCGCCACCACCTTCGATCACTCATTTAACTCTGCGCTTCGTGGAAACGCTCTCGGTACATACCAGGCGAATCTGGGTATCTGGCAAATTCTTGCGCGCCAAAATCAGATTCCGAAGGATCGTGTGAACGAGAGTTGGCAGCAGGCGATCAAGCCCTTCGCGAAAATTCACTCTTCCTCTCAGCTCTATGACGCGGGCCGGAACTCACTCGGCGAGATTTTGTTCGCCGCTACAGGGAAGCGGCATGTCTCGCAGGACGAGATCATCGAGTTACTTGCCGGGCCACGGCCCACCAGTCCCGATGCCAAGGTGATGCACGAGGAACTCGCCAATCGCATTCGCTCCGTCCTCGACAGCCAGCGCTTGGTATCCCTCGACACCGTCTATGCCCTCGGTGATGGGCTCAATGCCAGAGCTCAAGGCAAACCAGCCGATGATACGCTCTTGATGTACGCCGGCCAGCTCAGAGAGTTCGAAATGCCTAGACCGATCTTTACCAACAGTGAAAGATCGGAATGGGCCGCTGGAATCTACAACAACAGCCACACTGACGCCGAAATGAAGACCGATCTCACCAAGGTGATCAAGTCTTCTTCTGCTTCTCGCGCTCAGCTTGAAGACGCCAAGGGTGAACTCGCCTCGTTCCAGAGAGACGTTCTCGTGGGCTTGAACTACGCCTACTACGAGCCGCCGGGTGCGCAGGCGTTGCACAACAATCCCTTGCTCGTCCGATCGCATGACTTCTCGGCCGAGACGGTTGGCGGAATCAAGGCTGTTTGGCAGGCTCCTCAACTCTTCGGTGAGGGTTCTCCTGCGGGTGGCGGCGCCCATCTTGTGGGTTCACTTGCAGACTTGCCTTACGTCCTCGCGGAAATCGAGCAGGACTTCATCGCTCCTGAAAATGTTCAAGCTCTGATCTGGCGCGAACTCGTCCCCGGTCTGATGTCGAGTGCGGTGTTGCCGCGGTGGTGGGGCGTCAGCCACGACGAATTGCATGCTATCACTCTCTATCAGCGGACTGGTGAAGAGCTGCTCACTGCCTCTGCCACGGACGCCGACCTTCGCGCGAAGACGCTCGGCCTCCTTTCCGACAGAATCACTCCGCAGGCCCGGGAGCAGCTTGAGCAGGCGCTCACGAAGGGTCAGGGTTTCGACTCGTGTCTCTGTGTGACTCCGGCCGACACCTTCTCTCTCGCCGCGGAATTCCGTCGAACCGTACCGAGCTACACGTCGTGGGGAACCGCAGGACAGGAACTGCAAAAGCTCTCCGAGTCGCATCCGCAAGACGTAAGCTGGGAGCGCTTGTCGCGCGACTTCGGCATTCCCCATCCCACGCTTGCTCAGACTTACGCACGTGAGCTCTTGAACGTTCCGCCCATTCCCGCGTTCTCGGGATATTCGAGTCGATTGCTGGCCGAGTCCTGGGAAGCAGGCAATCTCTACTGGGCGCGGTTGGCTGACGAAACTGGATACGCTCCGGAAGCGCTGAATCACCTCGTACCGGAATTGACCCGTCGTATGGTTGAGAAGGTATTCGCAACTGACTTCGAGGATTGGCCGGCTCTTGTTCGCGCGATGCGCGAAACCGGCGACGATTTTCGTCACGGCAAAGTTGCCGCTGT
>Ga0126378_10005113_pt1 | contig 10151 bp, 8 predicted proteins | sample PanSoiMetPlot_23_FD_92587 | JGI IMG/M metagenome (GOLD analysis project Ga0126378, IMG submission 92587) | Tropical forest soil microbial communities from Panama - MetaG Plot_23 | ecosystem: Environmental > Terrestrial > Soil > Tropical forest > Bulk soil | place: Panama | collected 2016-02-17 | reverse complement strand
CTCGGCCTGCGGAATATCTGTCCGGCTTCAAATGGACTGCTCTCTCGCACATCGTATCCGGCGCCCTTCATCGCGCGGAGAATCTCGTCCGCTAGTTCGCCGCGCCCGGTTTGGCGGAAGGCTTTGGCAAGATACCCGGCTCTCGCGGAATGGCCGCGGTTCAGGAGAAGCCGAAGCAGGTCCGAGGCGTCAGCGAGGCTCGCCATCACCACCTGCGCCTCGAGGGGATACAGCTGAAAAAATGATTCCGACACACGTACCAACGCCGCCGCGGGTGTAAACAGACGCAATCCGTCCCTCACGGTGAGAGTCGCGTTCGCGGGCATCTCCGGAACTTTCAGATCGTAAATTGTCGTGCCGAACAAAAGCTTGATATCGTTATTCGTCGCTTTCGGACTGTGCACAACCAGTTGATCGGGGATCACCGTTCTCTCGCCGTGCAAAAAAAGGGACTGCTCCGGCGACAGGTGCCATTGTTCGCCAAAGCGCTCGTCCGAGTAGCGCGCACAAAATTCCCAGAACGACGCATGCCACGGGGTGCTCTCACCGGCCTGAGCGTCGGGGCTTGAAGAAATCAGCCAACCCTTCATGACTTCTTGTACGAAACCATTCTCCAAAAGGCTTTCGCGGTGAACTCGGCTCAGTTCGTCGGAACGGAACACACGACGGTTGCCTTGTTGGAGTGCCTTGAGCACGTCCAAGGATTCCGCTAGTTTCTCATTTGGCGAGGGCATGAAACCTCCCATGCTTTGACTCACGGGTCATTACAAGTCTATTGGGGAGCGCCAATGCAAGTGTTTCTGAACTCCTTGCTTCTGAACTTTGAAAGTCGCCGTCCCAATAATTCTGTTGCCGATCGCGTACCGTTATCGATACATCGGTACCCTGATTGGAGCCGAAGCCTACTGAGACCTGATCGGCTTCCGGGATGTCTGGAGTTCGCACCGCGCGATGGCAGAGACCGAATTCCAGCCGCTCGCCCGCTACTAGATGACTAACCTTAAGGCCCTCGGTCTGGCTTGTCCCAATGCTGATAGTGGTACCTCAAATTCGTCTGCGCGGCGAGAATGGACGCACTTACCGTCGCAAGCACTCCTCGAGCAACCGCTACTGTGAGCGGCGACAAAGGCGTGCGCATTGCGTTCTCCTTATCTCAACGCGGCATTCTTGCTGTTGATGTAGGCCTAGTATAGGGCAAGTCCTTTGGCATTCGCTAGGACCCGGATAGGTCGCTAGTTCGACCAACCCCACCGAAGCAGTGAACATCACCAGGATACCGTGATCAAAGTCGTGCTACATGCTAATCATCTGATGGGAAGCACAACCGGAAGCAATCGCGACAAGCCGATGGTGCGCCGGTACGCGCAAGGGTACCTTGCTCAAATTGTGTTAATCAACTATATCTGTACGTCAGGGTATGAAACTGTTCCACAACAGTTCCAACCCCAAGGCCGTTTCAGCCGCTTGGGACTTCAGGTGTTCAGGCTTGCAGAAGACCCGTTGGCCTGGCCCTCTTGAAGGCACTGCGGCAAGCAAGGGCGTTGCATCAAAACCAGTGCAATGGCGCTAGCGCAGCCGTCGCAAGGCGCGAGTGCCGAATGCCCGCGTGTGCGCACTCAACTGCCAAATCATGTCCTAAGTGACCAGCAAACCGGAAGCCCTTCCGGTATATACTGGGGGTCTTCCGTCCGTTAGTGCCAGGCGAGAAATACCAAACGGGACTGCCTAGAGGTGCAACCTTGTCAAACCATCTGATTGAGCAAGGGGAAGCGGAGCCTCTGAGGAACTACACGACGCCGGCCCGAATGTCGACAAGGGCTCGCATCCTGATCGGTTTGTTCGTTGTAGTGCTTGTGTGCGTCGCCTACGTATGGTTTTTCGGTTTCCAGACGCTCATTGCTCTAGAGGCTCGCTACCTAACGCGAAAAGCACCGGTTATAAGGGGGACTCCTGCGCAACTCACGGATTTTTCGATTTCCCCATCACCAGGCAGGAAGCTCTCATACTTTGGGTATGAATTCGAGGTTCCCTGGAACGATGTGGATGGGGCAAAGAGCGGGCTCATCCCGGACAGCAACAAGGCCATGATCGTTTTTCAATCCGGGAACTCTCTCTCTGTTTGGCACGGCTCGCCGCGTGCTTTCCTGAACACAGTTCTATCAAACGACAAGATCGATCAAAACACCCTGCGGCGGATAGTCGGCGACGACGCTCTGCTATCGGATTACGCCCTTTATCGCACCATCTTAAAGATGACGCCCGACAAAATGACTCCCTTTGAGAGACAGAGCGACGCCGCCAACCAGGCTTTGCTGCTCCTGGTAAAAGGAATTTGTATGCCACCGGGTTCCGAGTCCGGTGTCTTTGCCGTTAGCGCGGGAGAATTTTCGGGATTTCAATTCGGGCGGCCGGCAAATCCATCCGGTGAGTTGAGCGTGAGGCTCTTTTCAGACAGCAGTTCTCTGAATTTCATTTTTGTTCAGAAACCGGACGGCTCCACCGTCATCTCCCAGGCGGACATCAACCGCATCCTCCACACCTTGCGCAGAGCCAAATAAGAGCGAAGGCCCACAGAGCAACTATTGGCGCGGGACAGCTCCGCCCGGACTCAAATTCCCGAACCTTTGCTCTGGCCGGTTTTCAGCTGGCCCTATATGGCCGGATTTGCGTGACCCCTGAGGTTAAGAGGAGCTGGATTGCAGGAGCAGTGAAAAAAGGGAGGGCAAATGTTGCCTAATGCCTAAGCCGGAGCGCTATCTATGTTCGCGATGTAAGGGTCACGCTCGTGGATTTCAGGGAAGGCGAGGTTGCGGTTACGAGAATGTGGCCAGCACGAGCAGTGGATTGAACAATCGCCAAACACAAGCCGTTGAAAGCCCTTCTGCGGTTGGACTTGAAGTCCTCGTGGCTTCGCGGGTTACCGTTGTCCACGCCGATTAGAATACCCTGGCCTTCCACTGAAAACGTAACCTCGTTGTCAGCCCCTGGCACGAGGTTGGAGTTTTCGTCGAGGATCTGAACAGTCAGGTGTGCAACATCACGTCGATCCGCTGCAATCAACTGTCGGTCTGAGAGCAATCTAAGAGCAGCCGGCTCTCCTGTCGTCGAAACCTCGAAGGTGATAGCGAGTTTTCCATCCTTCATTCCCACGGCTTTCAAGGTTCCCGGCTCGTAGGGGACATCCCAGTTTAGGTGGAGATTGGAGGTGGTCCGCAGCGCCTTGGCCCGAGTCGGGTAGATGCCATAGTCGCGCTCCATGCCTGGACGCGGAAAGGCATAGCCTTTCACGCCAAAGGAGCGGCCGTTGAGAAACAACTCAACGGTATCGCAATTGGTGTAGCACGTTACCGGAAGGACCTGCCCTTCCTTTCCTTTCCAGTTCCAATGCGGAAAAAGATGCAGCACGGGCTCGCGAGTCCACTGGCTTTTGTAAAAGTAAAAGCTGTCTTTCTTGAAGCCGCATGTGTCGATGACCCCGGTCGAGGAGCCTTTCATGGGCCAGCGTGCCTCGCCGAGATGATCGACGCCCGTCCACATGAAATCTCCCGCAACGTAATCGTACGTGCTAACGAACTTCCACAACTGTTCGATGTCGATGTTCTTTGCCTGCGCTATATCGAACAAAGAGGCAGATACATCCGAAGGGGACAATTCCGGATATTCTCCGCGAATGCCGCCAATACTTTCGCTTTCCGTTCCGACAAAGCGCCTGTTCGGGTACGCCTCGCGGTCGATGCTGTAATACTTTTCCCTCCTGTCCCGCCAGCGATCCACATAGTTGTAGCCAACAACGTCGAGAAGAGAGAGAAACTCCGGACGGGCCGCCTTGGACACGGGCTCCGAGGAGATGTGGTCGCAACCGACAGTCACGAACCGTGTCGGATCTTCAGCGCGAAACACGCCCAGCAACTTCTTTAAAGTTTCTGCGCCGTGGGGATGCTCCTGATCGCCGACCTCGTTGCCGGCGCTCCACGGCACGACGGAAGGATGGTTCCGGTCACGCCGAATAAAGTTCTGCACGTCGCGTTCGAACCATTCGTCAAAATAGTTGCTGTAGCCGTTGGGCCCGATCTGCCCTTTCGGGACCTTCCATTCGTCAAAAGCTTCATTCATCACCAGGAAGCCCATGCGATCGCACAAATCCAGAAATTCCGCGGCCACAGGATTATGACTGGTGCGGATGGCATTGCAGCCCATTTCCCGGAGAATCTCGAGCCGCCGCTCCCAGATTCGCTCCGGCACCGCGGCACCGACGCAGCCGCCGTCATGGTGCAGGCAGACGCCATTGAGGCCGGAGCAACCCGGTCTGCATGCCGGCCCAGATGTTTTGTTCGCTGTCCTCGAATAAGGCAAGCACGGTGCTGCTCGGAGGATCCTCGGGCGTACTGACCCGCGAGAAGCGGCCGCCCTGGAAGCGAATCAGGCCTTCGCCGATACTGCCAATCCACAGGGTGCCGTTCGTGTCTTCTCGCAGGACGCGGACGGTACTGGACACTTCGGGCACTCTTCTAAAGCTCGCGCCTTCGGTGGAAATTCTTCGCCGCTGGAGTCCCGAGACCGTGCCGATCCACAATGTGCCGTCCCGCGTTTCGAGGATGGATTTGACGCGTGTAGCGCTCGGATAGCCTTCTAGGCGAAACTCCTGACAGTCGTCGCCCTGAATCATGACCAGCTTCGAACCGCCAACCCATAGCCGGCCTGCATGGTCCTCGCGAATATCGTGGACGGCCAACGGCGGAATCTTTCCCGCATGGTCCACGCGGACGAAGCGATCTCCGGAAAACCGGAACAGCCCGTCGTCCGTTCCTGCCCACAGGACGCCTCCGTGATCCTCGTAGACCACGCGTATGAACCCGTTCGTAAGCCCCTCAGCTGCGGAATACCAACGCAAAATGCCGTTGCGATAACGAACCAGGCCTCCGCCATCCGAACCGGCCCAAAGGCTTCCGTCACGCGAGACCGTTAAACAGAAGATGCTGTTTTCATGGATTTGCGGGGTGTTTTCGCGATCGAATACGAGAAATCGCGCACCGTCAAAACGCACTAGCCCGCCACTCGTCCCGATCCACAGATAGTGATCGGAGGTCTGGGCAAACGCTTGCACCGTGCTCTCCGGAAGTCCATCCTGCGTCTGCCACACTCGTCTGGTGTAGCCGTCCGGCAAAGTGCGTTGTGCGACCGCATCGAGCCGAGCGACAGCCAGCAGGCAAAACAAACACATCCGGCCGAGGCGAGCCATAACAGGTGACACATCCTACCATTTCGACCGACCGAAGCAATGCGTGGTCGGAAGCCACGGCGCACGCAACCTAGCGCGTCTGTTTCTCGTGAGCTTCTACTCGAGATATTTCTGGCCTGGCCTCACCGATTTGGTGATGTGAAACAAGGATTTGACGCGCCTGAGAGTGTCTTGGATCCCGCGCCCTCGAGGTGAAGTACTGGAGGTTAGGGATAGGCTTTGGGCTGGACTCGAGCACAAACAAATGGCTGACGAAACACAGGACAAAGTACGACCACTCCGCGTCCGACCGAAAGTGACGCGTAACGACGATTATAGAGACGTGGTCAGCGGTAGCCGCGGGCCAGCAGATACTTCGCGCCAGCTTCGAAGACATGAGGACCCGGCACGAAAAAGCCGAAAGCATCGGCCAGTCGATCGATGGTGTTGAAGGTGAAGCAAACGGCGAGTGCGTCCTCGATTTGCTCGCGCGAGACACCGGCACTCAGCACTGCCCGCATGTCGTCCGCATCTACGGTCTGCTCACGCGTCAGCTTGCGTAACAGGCGCAGCATCGCCCGCAACGGCTCACCGATCCTTGCCGTCTCCGGATCGGAAAGCGCCGCCGAGACCTTCGGTTCATCCTGATAGGCTTTCGCTGCGACCGCAGCGTGCGCGTTCGTTCAAAACTCGCACTGGTTCATCTTCGATACCAGTGCGGCCATCAGCTCGCGGTCACCAACCGACCACCTGGAGGGCCCGCGCATGGCCTCCTCGGTGACCTCGCCCATCGGCCGGCCGTAAAAGTCGGCGCGGTATTTGGCCAGTTTGACGACGTCCAGCACGGGCTGACGCGACACCGCGCGAATAAGCGCAAACAGGGCCTCTGCTCCGAAACCGTGGCCGCTATCGAGAATCCGAAGACGCATTTCACTCCTCCTTGGACGCAGCCTCGAGGGCCCCGAGCGCCGTCTCGTATTGCCGGCTGGCCTGGCCGATGGCGGCGCAAACCACCATCTCGAAGATCTGGTCCTCGCTGAGACCGGAGTCGATCGCAGCGGAGATGTCCTCATCGGCGACCCGGTAGGCGTGCCTGGCGACCTTGTCGATCAGCGTGCTCAGTGGGATGGAAAGCCCTGCGTTGTCGAACGCCGTACGGCGCTCGGTGCGCGACGCTTTGCCGTCCCCTTCCAGGATCCGGGTGACCAACGCTTTCCGCGCTTCGGTGATATTCGACATGCTATTGCGCCTCTGACTCGGCAACGCCGGCGAAGGAGGCCAGTAGCCGTCCCCAGTCGCCTTCGGTGTCAAAGATGCGGCGCATCTCATCGCGGCGTGCACCATACCGGTCGAGACGCCGATGCTCGAGCTCGACGCGAGTACCGTTCTTTCCGTCGGCAATGAAGCGAACCTCGATTTCCGTTTTGAGATTCGCGTCAGGCTGCCAGTCGGCGCTGATGTCCCAGGAGAGCACCAAGCGTGAGGGCGGTTCCCACGAGAGCACGACGCCCCAGTCACACGTGCTTCCATCATCACCGCGCTCGTACCAGCGGCCTCCGACCCGCGGCTCGATCACCGCGTCCACGGCATTGGCTTTGCCGATCTTGTAATTGGCCAACGGCCACCATGTGCCCATCTTCTCGGTGAACACCCGCCACGCCACCGCGGGCGGCGCCTGAACGCTTACGACCTTCCGCACGCTATTGGCGTCGGTACCGGCGGACATCGTGTGCTCTGTCCCCATGGTTTCTCCTCTCATGTTTGTCTATTCCGTTGTTAGTGAAGTTCCTGTGAGGCTGAAGCCTGCCGCAAAACGAAAAACTTCCTGCCCAAAAACTCTTTTGTAAAAAAAATCTCGCGAAAGTTGATTACGACCCATCATTGGCCTCGAGTCATGCCGAGCGGTACGGCTCTAAATGGTCGTCGCCCGCTCCGTACGTCTACCGCCTCCGAAACTCAATACTCATGCAATCGTCCTTTTTCTTTGTCTTCATAGATTTCACCTCTTTGGCTGCCTCTAGTTCGGCCGCTTCCTTAAACGCCAACAGCACTTCGCCCCAGAATCCATCGAGCCAGGTGCGCAGCGCGGTGATCCCCCTCGGGTCCACCGCGTAGAGCCGCCGGGTACCCTTTGCGTGGTCGGTCACCAGGCGCGCGGCTTTGAGTACCCTTAGGTGCTGGGAAACCGCGGGTCGACTCACCTCCATCCGTTCGGCGATCTCTCCCACCGAGCGTGCGCCGTGGCGTAAGCGCATGAGCACGAGCCGGCGAGTTCGATCCCCCAACGCGTCCAAGACCTGCTGTGCGTAAGCCATGACTTACCGTAAGCTATCACTAACGGATGTACGTGTCAATCCTAACTTTTTACTGGTTCGTGAACCTGTACACGGAAGGCTGCGGTTCGAAGCCTCCGGCTGCAGTTGAGGGAGTACGTCACCTCATCACTCGACCGGTACTTCGCGCCGGTGGAATAGCGGTGACTCCGGCGGGGACTCTCGTAGGGCAGCTCAGACAGGCAACAGATCCTCACTCATATCGCAGAGCTTTGACGGGATCAAGGCGACTGCCGCGCCAAGCGGGTACATATCCAGCGGCACACGCGACGAGGGCCAACGCGGTGGTAGCGAGGGCCAGAGTTGCGGGGTCGTGCGGCGTGAGGCCGAAGAGCTGGCTCTGGACGAGTTTGGTGAGCGCCAGAGACGCGGGAAGAGCAAGGCCCACGCCGATGGCGATGAGCAAGAGAACCTCGCGCATCACCAGCCAAATCACATTGCCTTGCGTGGCGCCGAGGGCCATGCGTATGCCGACTTCGCGCGTACGCTGCGCGACGGTATAGGCCATGACGCCGTAGAGGCCGATGACGGCGAGAAGCGTTGCTAGAAAGCCAAAGACCGCGGAGAGACTCGCTACCATGCGCTCCGCCGAGAGCGAATTGGAGATTTGCGACTCTTCTGTACGGATGTAGAAGACCGGCAGGTTGGAATCGAGATCGCGCACTTTGGAACGAATGGCGGACATTAGTTGGTCCGGATCCCCGACGGTGCGGACGTAGATCACCATGCCGCCGACGTAGCGGCTTCCTAGGTAAGGAAGATAGGCTTGCGGAGGAATTTCGTCGCGCAGGTTGGTGTATTTGACGTCCTTAACGACGCCGATGACCTCCATATCAGCGGGTGTGCCGGGGTCGGAGCCGAAGCCAATGTGAAGGCCGACCGGATTTCGGCCGGCAAAGTATTTTTTCGCGAACGTTTCATTGATCATGACGGTCGCGGGCTCCCAGCCCTGATCCGCGGGAGCGTCGGGACGGTGCCTGATTTCGTGGTTGTCCGTGGGGCGAAAATCGCGGCCAGCGACGATTGGAACGCCAAGAGCGGCGAAGTAGTTGGGACTGATTTCATTCATAAAGGGTTGGGGATGAGCGTCGGGAGTGGGCGGAGTGAAGCCCTCCACCGTCATGCCGCTGTCCCATTCGTCGTCTTCCAAAATGCGCTGCGAGGCGAGTCCCGTAGACCGAACCCCGGGGATGGAAGCAAGAGCGTCCAGCAACTGAGGGTAGAAAATCTTTAGCCGATCGACACTGTAGCCGCTATACGACGGGTCAATCTCGAAGCCCACCAGATTCTCGACAGGGAACCCCGGACCAAGATTGCGCAAATTACCGAGGCTGCGAGTGAAGAGGCCAGCGCCGATAAGCAGGAGCAAAGAGAGCGTGACTTGGACGACGACGAGAGACTTGCGGAGACCGCCGTGGCCCCCGCCGATAACTGACGCGGCTTGATCCTTAAGGGTGTTGGCAACGTCTGGCTTGGTAGTTTGCAGAGCGGGCATAAGGCCGAAGAAAATGCCGGTCAAGATTGTGACCACGAGGGTGAAGAGCAGGATGCGCACATCGGGAGTAGTGGAGATGAGCAGGCCGTTCGAATCGGAGGGCATATAAGCAGCCATGAGAGCTTTGTCGGCCGAATAGGCGAGGATGAGGCCAGCGGCGGCGCCAAGCGCGGAGAGAGAAAGGCTATCCACGAGCAGCTGAAAAATGATACGGCCGCGAGTAGCGCCCATGGCCAGGCGAATGGCGACTTCTCTTTTCCTGCCGCTTCCGCGGACGAGAAGAAGATTGGCAAGATTCGCGCAGGCGATGAGAAGAACCAAGCCGGTCGTTGCCATCAAGACCCACAAAGGCGTGGACAGCGTCTGGCGTGCGTAGGATCTGCCTTGCGAACCTGGCAGGACGTCGATGGAGCATTTCAGGAATTGCTCGCGATCGTAAGGCGAGGCGTGGGCGAAGGCTTTTTCCTTGACTTCCATCTCCAGCATGGAGTGCATGAAGGGCTGGAGAGCGGCTTTAGCCTTTTCGCGGCTGATGCCGGGCCTCAGACGACCGAAGGCGTTGACCCAGCGATTGCGGCGCTCGGTGAGCATATCGTCCGTCACCCCTACAAGCATCGCTTTGGCCATCATGATCGGGACGAAAAGTTTTGGAGAGCGGCCAAGCTCCACGCCGTCGAAGCCTGGCTGGAGAACACCCACAACGGTCATTGGATAGTTATTCAGAATGAGGGTCTTGCCGAGGATGGCGGGATCGCGGGAGAAGCGAGAAACCCAATACGCGTAATTCAGGACAGTATAGGGGTGGCCGTTCGGAACGCGGTCATCTTCTGATGTGAAGACGCGGCCGAGATAGGGATTGACGCCAAGAGTGGAGAAATAGGTGCCGGAAACGAGCTCGAAGTCCACACGCTCGGCCCGCCCATTGAACGAGAGGCTCCCGGAGTATGGGAAGCGGCAAAACATGTCGCTGAAGACGTCGTTGTGAGCGGCAAAGTCTCGGAACATCGGATGGGAGATGGCGTTGCCGCCCCAGTTGCTGCCGTAATGGCGGCCGCGCATGGTGAGCAGGACGAGTTCGCTCGGATTTTTGACCGGGAGAAGGCGT
>Ga0126378_10005110_pt1 | contig 10153 bp, 8 predicted proteins | sample PanSoiMetPlot_23_FD_92587 | JGI IMG/M metagenome (GOLD analysis project Ga0126378, IMG submission 92587) | Tropical forest soil microbial communities from Panama - MetaG Plot_23 | ecosystem: Environmental > Terrestrial > Soil > Tropical forest > Bulk soil | place: Panama | collected 2016-02-17 | reverse complement strand
TGCAAAACCTCCATTCGTGGGTTCGAATCCCACCCGCGCCTCCAAGCTTCTCGTTTCAAATCAATGGATTACAACCTTCGTCTCTTTCCCGCAATCCCAAACTTGTGAACATTTGGGAGCAACTGGAAAATGAGCCTGCTCCAGACTCATTCGCTTTGTCTAGGGGTTGCGTTCAGATGGTTTACGCAGAGCCAGGGACATCTACGTACTCAATACGGCTCGTGCGGCAAAGCGGCCGTTGTTTAACCGGCGGGGACTGAATAAACTACTGTTAGATTCGCGAGGTCGCCCTTGCTACCCTCCGGCAAGTCTTCTCGATTCGCCATCACAGTGGCTTGCCTGCTCACCGGGTTGCTGATTATGGTTGTAGGTGGAGCAGGTCGGAAGGCGAACAGCCAGCTCTATGCGGATCTTCTAGAATCCGCGGTGGCTGTCTGGGCGGGGATCTCGGCACTTCGAGCCGCGCGGCTTTCCTCTGGCCATGTGCGCCGGCTCTGGTTGTTGCTTACCGTTTCACTGTTTCTGGCGTCCGCTGCACAAATTCTCAAAACTTACTACAAGAATATAGCCCACCTTCCGTTCGGGAGTCCGTGGCCTTCGGACGTCTTATTCATCCTATGGGTCATTCCAGCTCTGATGATGCTATTACCGCGGCCGGAATGTGAATCTGAGGGTATCGATTGGCAAAAAATTCTGGACTTTGTACAAGTGGGGATCGTTGCCCTGACTGCATATCTGTACTTTTTTTATCTTACATCGCGGTGGCAGGCCGAGGGACCGCAAATGGCCCTGAGGGTCCTCCGAGTCCAGATGTATCGCGACCTTGTGATTGCAGCGGCGTTTTTGATTGCGTCACGGACGCATCCATCGCATCCCACAAAAACACTATTCAACCGAGTCACACTTTTCTTTCTTCTTGACTCAGGCTGGGTCATCGTTTACCTCGCTGGTTGGCGGGCGGTACCAAGCAAAGCCGACTGGTTTGACGTGGCTTGGTGCGTTCCCTATCTCTTCCTGACGACGGTCGCAGCAAGATGGCAAGCGAAAGAGGCTGCTCTTGCCCAAGAACAGGCTTCTGTCGTGAAGACCACGATTTTTTCGCGAGTGCTGCCGGTCTGCATTCCTTTATTGGTCTTGTTGATGGCGTGGCGGATTGCAAAGGAACAGGCCACGTTGGCCTGGGCAGCGATCGCCGCTTCATTCGTTGTTTCCATGGTTCGATTGATTTTGACCAACGAGAAGCAGCAGCGCATTACGGACAGTCTGCGGCAGGCAGAAGCGGCCTTGCAGCAATCTGCGGAGATATTTACAACGGCATTCCGATCGAGTCTAGACGCAATCAGCATCAGCTTATTTCCAGACGGGCGATACCTCGCAGTGAACGAAAGCTTTTTGCACATGACCGGCTACACGCAGGAAGAAGTGCTGGGCAAATCCGCAGCCGATCTGCAACTGTGGACAGATCCAGAGCAGCGCTCGAGAATTCTCGCCAAGCTGCAAACGGGAGCGGAAGTAAGAGAAGAAGAGTTCTTGATGAGAACGAAAGCCGGAGAGATACGGACCGCGCAACTCTCGGCCGCCAAAGTCCAACTGGGAGGCAGGTCGGGGATTCTCGGGATGGTGCGAGACGTGACGGACCGCAGGAAAGCGGAGGAGGCGCTGCGAGTCAGCGAGGAACGCTTCCGGACGTTAGTGCAAGACTTGCACGTTGGCATCGTGCTGTTAGGTCCGAAAGCGGAAACGCTTTTTGCCAACCGCGCCGTACTGGAAACCTTTGGTGTACGAAATGACCAGGTCGTAGGCAAGAGCTCTGCTCAATTTGAAGCTACAACCATCCGAGAAGACGGGAGGGAAATCCCGTTTGCAGAACGCCCCGCACCGCGAGCGATTGCTACGAAGCTGCCCGTTCATGGGGAAATAGTGGGCTGGCGTCGCAACGGAACAGGGGAGGTTCTATGGACTCTGGTGGATGCCGTGCCGCACCTGACACAACAAGGGGAAGTGGCCAACGTGATCCTGTCCATCAGCGACATCACTGGACGGAAAGAGGCAGAAGAGGCGCTCCACCAACTCTCAACGCGTTTGCTTCGATTACAGGACGACGAGCGCAGAAGACTGGGACGTGAGCTTCACGATAGCTTGGCGCAGAGTGTCATGGCCGTGAACCTAGACCTGGTGCAAGTTGCTCGGTCCAGCGTACCGCTGGACAAGAAAGCGCGACATGCGCTATCCGAGGCGCGCGGAGTGCTGCGTGAAATGTCGCGGGAGATTCGCACGCTGGCTTATCTCCTGCACCCACCGGTGCTCGACGAGTTGGGCTTGGTCTCTGCGGTGAAGGAGTACGCCCAAGGATTCAGCGAGCGCAGCGGAATTTCTTTGGAGATTAATATTCGGCCCGATTTTCCGAGGATGGCACAGGAAGCAGAGACCGCGCTTTTCCGGATCGTGCAAGAGAGCCTTGCTAATATCCAGAGACATTCCGGAAGCGCGACGGGAGAAATTCGCTTGTGGAGTGACGAAGGGCATGTGCAGCTTGAAGTGGGCGATAAGGGCCGTGGTATCGCCGAGAGGTCTCAGGGCGACTCTGCCGGCGCGCGAAAAGGTTCGCGTCTGGGTGTAGGAATCCTAGGAATGCGTGAGCGAATGGCGCAGCTCGGAGGAACTCTTGAAGTGCAATCCAGCCCATCCGGCACAACAGTTCGAGCTACAATCCCCTTAGTACTCGAGGCGGCCTATGCCAGTGCTTCGGATTCTCGTCGCCGATGATCATCAGGTCGTCAGGATGGGACTGAGAACCCTCTTAGAGTCCAAAACAGGGTGGCGCGTCTGCGCTGAGGCGGCGAACGGACGCGAAGCGGTGGAAAGAGCGAGTGAGTTCCAGCCTGACATCGCCGTGTTGGATATCGGGATGCCGCTATTGAACGGTGTGGAAGCTACACGTCAGATTCGCAAGGTGTCGCCGGGCACAGAAATCCTCATCCTCACGATGCACGACTCAGAGCAAATGATCCAAGAGGTCTTAGGTGTGGGAGCGCACGGGTATATCTTAAAAGACGATGCCGACAAGAATTTGCTTGCTGCGGTGGAAGCTTTGCGCAGGCACAAACCTTATCTGTCCTCGCGCGTCACTGCGGCCGTTTCGAATCGGGTTTTTCCGCATGGTGGGGGAATCGAGAGGTCAAGCCGCCAACTGACGCCGCGTGAGCGCGAAATTGTGCAGCTTCTTGCGGAGGGAAAAAGCAATAAGGAAATCGCTACTTACCTCAACATCAGCGTAAAAACCGCCGAGACCCACCGTGCGAATATCATGCTCAAGCTAAATTTTCATTCGGTTACCGAGCTGGTTCGCTACGCGGTAAAGAATAAAATCATACAAGCGTAAAGCTCTCCACACTTTGTCCCACCCTGCCCGGAAGTTCTACAGGTAATCCCTTAGGGAATCAGCTGAATTCTCCGGACAGCAAGTCTCGTGCATCCTTTTGTTACAGAACTGTTACAGCTTCGAGCGTCATGTCCCCAGAGAGTGAGCGATGAAACCCAGCGATCGCCGCATTCGCGTCCTAGTGGCTGATGATTCCGCAACAGCGCTGACTTGCATTTGCAAGTATCTGGAGTTCGAACGAGCGTTCGAAATTGTCGGCACGGCTTCGGACGGCCTGCAACTTGTGCAAAAGGCAAGGCGCTTGATGCCGGACTTGGTGATGACCGATTTGAGCATGCCGCGCCTGAACGGACTTGAGGCTGCCCAGGAACTGAGAAGGCTCTTCCCCCAACTTCGCATTTTGATCATCACGCAACTGAGCGGGCCGTCTCTAAAGGACGAGTGCATGAGGTGCGGGGCCGACGGTCTTGTCGAAAAAGATCTCATGCCAGAAAAACTCATGGAGGAGGTTACCAGGCTTTTCCCAGGAACGCCGCTGTCCATTGAGCGGTGAGGTAGCTGGATGTCTTTAGAGGCTACTGGACGCATCCGGAGAGGACATGGGAAGCAAAGACGGGGCTTATGTCGTCTTATTCGTATCAAATTCTGTTCATTGAGGTTGGTCCTTCGCACATGGAGGGCGTCTTGCAGATGTTGCGAGACGCCGAAGACTCTATCTTTGAAGTCAAGAGGGTAGAGAGCTGGCCAAGCGCGTTGCCGCAAATTGCTTCTGGTACGCCCGATGCAATTGTTTGGAGCCTTCCTGGTGTCGACGATAGCGACGTAGCTTTGTTGAAAGAGGCCTGTTCTCAAAACAGCAGCGTCCCCTTCGTGGTCTTTGTGCCCGAAAATCAAAAGCAATTTGGAAAACAAGCAATTGAGGCGGGAGCTGATGAGTGTCTGCTCGTGGAAACCCTCAACAAAGATGTGCTCGAGAAAACGCTCCGATACGTGATTGAGCGCAAACACGCAGAAAATGCGGTGCGGCAATGGGAGCGTCGCTTCGAGGACCTCTTCGAAAACACCAAAGACATTTTGTTCACCTTGGATCTGGAAGGAAGGATCACCTCGGTGAATAGGGCTGCAGAGGAGGTTATGGGTTGGTCGCGTCGCAAGGCCCTGCAAAAAAATATCAAAAGTTTCGTCTCGCCAGAGCACGCTGCTGTGTGCAGCGAGATGATGCGCCGCATAGTCAATGAGGAGCCTTCCCAACGTTTCGAGATTGCTATGGTGCGAGAGGACGGCCGCAAAGTGCTCCTGGAAGCCAGCGCGCGCCTCCTCCGTGTAAATGGAAAGAAGGAGGGTGTGCAGGGGATTGCGCGCGATGTTACCGAGCGGCGACAACTGGAAAACATGGTGCGGCAATCGCAGAAGCTTGAGGCGATCGGGAGACTTTCGGGAGGACTGGCCCACGACTTCAACAATCTGCTGTGTGTAATCAGTGGACACACCGAGATATTGACCGAAAGACTGGCGCCGACTGATCCGACGATCCGGAGCGTGGAGCAAATTCGAAAGGCGGCTGACAGTGCTGCCTCACTGACTCGTCAGCTGCTGGCGTTCAGCCGCCAACAAGTGTTTCATCCGCTGGTTGTGGACTTGAACGGAATCGTAGTGGAAACAGGGAAGCTGCTGGCAAGGTTGATCGACGAGCACATCGAGTTTCATACGACTTTAGATCCTGTTCTTGGTCGAGTGTGCGTAGACCCTGTGCAAATCGAGCAAGTGATCATAAACCTTGCGCTCAATGCCAGAGACGCAATGCTACGAGGCGGAAAGCTTACGATAAAGACCTCCAACCTCGATCTGCAGGAAGACTATCGGTCGGAAAATTCTCTAATTCCGGCTGGGAAGTACGTGCTTCTCGCGATGACCGACACGGGCTGCGGCATGAATGAGGAGACACGAAGCCGCCTCTTCGAGCCATTTTATACAACCAAAGAACTCGGCAAAGGAACTGGGCTGGGATTAGCAACGGTTTATGGGATTGTGAAGCAGAGCTCCGGGTATATCTGGGTGTATAGCGAGGAAGGGCGAGGCACGACATTTAAGGTGTACCTACCGCTCGTCATCAGCCCACTGACAACGGCGAATACAACCAAGCGACAAGCACAGATCAGCCGCGGCACGGAGACCATTCTCGTCGTTGAGGACGCCGAGCCGCTTCGCGCGTTGACGAAGGAGTTCTTGATGGCCAGCGGCTACACGGTTCTCGAAGCGGCAAATGGAGATGAAGCCATCCAAGTGGCGCGCGCCTTCAAAGGCGCAATCGATCTGCTCTTAACCGACGTGGTGATGCCAAGAATGGGTGGCGAGCGGCTTGTGGAGGAAATTATACGGATTCGGCCAGGAATAGGCGTGCTGTACATGTCGGGATATCCGGATGACGGAATCGTTCAAGCAGGGATTCTCAAGAGCGGGGTGACGCTTCTGGAAAAGCCCTTCACACGTGAAATCCTGTCGAAGCGCGTGCGACAGGTACTCGATGAAGCATTCCAAGCAACTTGATCTTGGATTAGCCCGTTGAGTCTAAATGCAGTGAGAAGGAGTCACCGGTTCGAGGCATCTCCGGAGTGGGACCGAAGATGTAACCCCAGCCAGATGGCTCTGGGTAAGAAAGCAAGGGAGAAAAAGAAAATGGGCTCGAAGAAGATTCTTCTCGTGGATGACTCGAGTACGGCGCGGTTGGTCACCCGCATGATATTCCGCCAGAAGTCCAACTACGTTCTGCTTAGCGCCGTAGACGGTAGGGACGCAGTGGAACGTGCCCGTGCGGAAAAACCGGATTTGATCCTCATGGACGTAATGATGCCCCGGATGACCGGGCTCGAGGCGTGCCGCGTGCTAAAGCAAGACAAGGAAACCAGCAGTATTCCGGTGATTCTTCTTACCACGCGAGGGGAAGAAGCGTTCGTGCAGGAAGGTTACGCAAGCGGCTGCAGCGATTATCTCACTAAACCGGTCAATAACACCGAGCTCTTGGATCTGTTGAAAGCTTATCTCGGCGAATGAAGCCTGGATTCATATGAAGAATGCATTTAGCAAAAGCGAGGAGAGAAGATGACCGGCACGGAAGATAAAGAGCCGCGTCCGGAAACGGCGAGCAAGAAAGGTTCCGCAACGGGACGCCGTGGGGTATCTCTCGACGCGCTGCGCGCTCGGGCGCAACAGCTCTCGCTGCGTGAACAACTGGAGCGTGAGCATTTTCTATTGGAGCGTCTCAATGCGACGAGCACGCGGCTCATTCAAGCCGTCGAGCAAGGTCAGGTCTTCGAAGCCATTGGAGAAATCATCGGGAATCTGATCGGGTCCGAAGAAGTGGCCATTTTTGAATATCACATGGTGGATCAAAGCTTTTCGCTGGCGTGGTCCACCGGAGTGAAAGAGGAAGTGTTGCAACAGTTCGGCCTCGGAGCGGGCTTCATTGGGCGTGCCGCTCATGAAGGCACCAGCCAATTCCGGGATCGACTGCCTGGAGCCACCTTGCTGTTCTGTGAGACCAATTTGACCGCCTGCGTAGCTCTCAAGCTGAATCGCGAAGTTATCGCTGTCATCGTAATTCTTGGGCTGCTGCCGCAAAAGAATGGCCTGGATTGGGCGGACTTCGCGCTGCTGAAGTTCTTAGAAACCTATGGGGCGGTGGCTGTCCGGCTCCAAAACCTTCGAGAAGACTCGGTGAACCCGTGAGACCCCATTCATCCTCTGAGGATCCGTTGACCGTCCCTAGCAGTTCGGAATCCGCCAGCAGCATTGCGGCAGAATCCGCTGCTTCTCATTTCCTACATGCTGGACAAGTGCATGTTTCTCAGAATGGGCAATCCGTCGTAATGATACTCGGGTCGTGCGTTGCGGTCTGCATTTGGGATCCCGTTAAGTCTGTCGGCGGGGCAACACACTATCTGCTGCCGGCGTGGGACGGCCGGGGTGCCGCTTCGCCGCGGTACGGCAACGTTGCCATCAGCGCGCTGCTGCAGAAATTGAGCGAAGCTGGTGCGCATCGGGAACAGCTCCGCGCCAAAGTGTTTGGTGGCGGGTGCCTGTTCGATTCGATGCGAAGGCAAGACTCCCGTAAAAACCATTTGGGCAACCGCAATGTTCAAACTGCCCTGGAAATTCTGGCCAAAGAGCACATTCCCGTCATTTCCGTCGAGGCAGGCCTGGACAAGGGACAGAGGGTCGTTTTTCTCACGGATACGGGCGAGTCGTTGGTCACGACTCTGTAAGAGGCGCAATGAAGATTAATCGAGAAATGGTGCTGCAGTCTTTTCGAGAAGAAGCCGATGAGCTTCTCACGCAGATGGAGCAAAATCTTCTGACACTGGAAAACCAGCCAGACGACCGCGAGCTAATTTCGTCTGTATTCCGGGTGGCGCACACCCTCAAGGGCAATGCATCGCTGTTGGAGTTCAAAGCGGTTGCGCACTCACTTCACAGTCTCGAAGACCTTCTCGATTCCGTCCGCCGTGGTGCAATCGCGATTTCTCCAGAAGTAATTAATTTGCTTTTGCAGTCGGTGGACATCCTGAGGCAAATAACAAAGCGAATGCTTGCTGGCGAAGAATCTCTATTGCCAAAGCATGACGAATTTTTTTCGAGCCTCGCACAAATGGCGGCTGAGTCAAAGTCAACGGAGCCTACTGCTTCTGCTGGGCCCACCACGCTTTCAGCCTCAGCGAGTGCAACCGGAGCAAAACCAGCGCCTAACCTCCGCGTGGACCTTGGAAAATTGGACCGCATGCTAAACCTGACCGTGGAATTCGCTATTGCTCAAGGGCGATTGCGGCGAATGCTCCAGGATAAATATTCAATATCTGGCACTGGTCGGGAAGTACTGGAAACTCATCAGAGTTTGGAAGCTCTTTTTCTCGAGTTGCAGGAGCTTGTGATGAGGATCCGCATGGTGCCCGTAGGTCCCACGTTCCACCGGTTCGCACGCACCGTCCGGGACATGGCGCGAAAGAGTGGAAAACTCGCGCGCATGCTTATCGTCGGCGAGGACGTCGAAGTGGACAACACCATTCTGGAACACATTCACGACCCCCTTATGCACATGATTCGAAACTCTGTGGATCACGGACTGGAGATGCCGGAGACCCGCCGAGCGGCGAGTAAGGATCCGAGCGGCAAGATCGTTCTGGAAGCCTTCCACGACTCCGGCAACATCGTTGTGAGGATTTCCGACGACGGAGCGGGACTAGATCATGCCCGTATTCTGCAGCAGGCGAGGAATCGCGGAATCATCTCCGAAGGAAGCCGTCCTTCTGAATCTGACATCCATAATTTGGTTTTTCAGCCTGGTTTCTCGACCGCGCGGGAGGTTTCTGAGCTTTCCGGACGAGGAGTCGGCCTGGATGTGGTGCGCCGCAATGTGAACGCCCTAAGCGGGACCGTTCACGTGGAGAGCCGTAAGGGTTTTGGCACAACCTTCACCATACGCCTCCCGCTAACGCTCGCCATCATCGACGGATTCGCAGTAAGCGTGGACTCGGAAACTTACGTTGTTCCGCTTAACGCGGTGAAAGAGTGCTTGGAGCTTCCAGCAGAGAAGCATTGTTCGGAAGGGGGCGGGGTCTTGAATTTACGAGGTGAGGCCTTGCCCTTCATGCGCCTTCGCGATCTGTTCGGGATCGGCGGACGCTCGCCGAAGCGCGAGCGAATTCTTGTTGTCGAACACCAGGGAGGGCGCGCCGGTCTGGCTGCTGACGAGCTTCTTGGAGAGCAGCAGGCGGTGATCAAACCACTCGGTCGGCTCTTTCAAGGAATTCCGGGCGTATCCGGTTCAACAATTCTTGGCTCCGGCCGGGTCGCCTTGATTCTCGATGTGCCGGCGATTTGCCGGGAGGCAATTCTCCGCAGTAACGAAACGGCTTTGCAGTGAGGGGTATTCGTTCAAATTCACACGCGGGCTCGCACCGCGTCAGGTTTAGCTTCAAAGGAGAGGATTATGCTGAAGAACATGTCGATCGGTAAGCGGTTAGCAATCGGGTTCGGATTGATGGTTCTGCTTCTGGTGACCATCGGTCTAAGTGGTTACTGGGGTCTGGAATCAATTACACACGAGACGCTAAAGGTCATCGGGGGAGACGCAAAGATTGTTACCTTGGCAGCTCGGGCTAAAGCGACGACGCTCGAGTTGCGTCGTTTCGAGAAAGACACTTTCCTCAATGTCGATGACATTCAAGTCAGAAATCAGTACGCGGCCAAGTGGGACGGGCAGCGACAGAAGCTCCATGAGGTGTTTGGCGAGCTCGAGAAGTTCCAGTTGTCTGCCGAAGACAAATCGGCGTTGCGCTCCATGCGAGATGACCTGAACACCTACGAGAGTGGTTACAGCAAAACTCTCAGCCTGATTCAAGAAGGCAAGCTCCGTACCCCTCAGGAGTGCAACGCGAAGATCACCGAATACAAAGACTCCATTCATCGCCTGGAGGATCTGGCCACCGACCTGACGAATCATCACGCGGAAGTGATGGAGCCGATGGTGACTGAAATTGCAAAGACGACGACCACAACGATGGCGGTTTTCTCCATCCTCGCGATTCTCTTCAGCATCGTCGTTACACTAATAATCTCGCGCGGCATTACCAGGCCCATTCAGGAAGTGGTCGGAGTGGTCGAAACAATCAGCGCCGGCGACTTGACCAAGTCGGTGACCGTGGATCGCAGCGATGAAATTGGTCGTTTGCTTGGCGCGATGGCAAGGATGACCGGCAAGCTCAACGAAATGATTGG
>Ga0126378_10005109_pt1 | contig 10153 bp, 11 predicted proteins | sample PanSoiMetPlot_23_FD_92587 | JGI IMG/M metagenome (GOLD analysis project Ga0126378, IMG submission 92587) | Tropical forest soil microbial communities from Panama - MetaG Plot_23 | ecosystem: Environmental > Terrestrial > Soil > Tropical forest > Bulk soil | place: Panama | collected 2016-02-17 | reverse complement strand
GTCTACTGGATCGCCGATGTCATGGTGGTTCTCATCGATATCCACCTAAACAGGTCGATCGCGCAGCAAACCCAGGTTCAGGTTGTCTATGAACGCACCGCCCTACGCCCCGAAGCCAACCAGCAGGTCCTCCGCATGGCCCAAGCCGACGCCCACAGCGGGCCGAGATGGGAAGCGATGATTAGCGCATACCTGACGAAGGGGAAGTAAGCCGAATTCTTCCCACGTCGGAAAGTTGAGCAGTGCTGTAACAATACGCGTACTCGCATCTTGTCTCAATTCCAACAACTGCTCCAATTGCGCCCCGGGAGGAAGCATCGTCGCCGCGAGTTGCCACCACTCGTCAATCTTTGAGCCGTCGTAGACCTCCCCTTGCATCGGTTACCAGGCCTCAAGCAGTTTCGCCGCGTCGCCAGCGTGAGGCGCTTCGGCATCCAGCAAAAGGCCGGCGAGATAGAACTGTTTACCCTCATCGATGTCAATTCTTAACTTCACTACCCCAAACGTATCGTCGGCTTCGGTATTAGGAACAGGCACGAAGTTTAGGTAACCGTTGGACGCGGACAGCTTGCGCAGGTTTTCCAAACCCTGACGAATCTTCTCGACATTGAAGACTGCTGTATCGTGAATGTGAAACTGCTGCCGCAGTTCGCTGGTCGGAAGGGCTTTGTTGCCGGTAAACTCGACCGGCTGCAATCTGAACAGTTGACTGTCACTGATATTGACCGAAATCGTGTCGCAGGTGGCGCCATGGGCGAGTGCAACGGAGTCACTTCCAGACGGTTGATGTGCGCTTCAAAATGGCGCACATTCAATCGCTCAAGGTCTCGAGGCTACAGTTCCCTTCTACCTTCCAGGGCCTTCTGCATGGTGACTTCGTCGGCGTACTCGATATCGCTGCCGGCGGGAACACCGGTAGCAATTCGCGTCATCCGAATTCCCGACGGCCTGAACAGTTGCGAAATGTAGGTCGCCGTGGCTTCGCCTTCGACTGTGGGATTAGTGGCCAAAATTAACTCATCGACACTGCCCGACTCGATGCGGCGCGCGAGACTGCTGATGCGCAATTGCTCGGGGCCGACGCCGTGCAGCGGCGACAGCGCTCCGTGCAGCACGTGGTAGACGCCATTGTAGTTGCGAGTCTTTTCAATAGCGGCGATGTTTGTCGGCTCTTCCACCACGCAAACCAGTCGCTGGTTGCGCGTAGGGTTGGCGCAATAGGTGCATGGATCGACATCGGTGATGTTGTTGCAGACGGAGCAGAGATGCAGGCTGGCCTTGAGGTGACGGATCGCATCTGCCAACTGCTCTGCGTCTTCGTTGCTCGATCGCAGTATGTGGAACGCATAGCGCTGCGCAGTCTTGCTTCCCACGCTGGGAAGCTTCTTCAGTTCTTCGATGAGGCGAGCCATGGGCTCGGCAAATCGCGACAAGCTTGACCTCAGTTATGCATTTTTTTCGGAGCCAAAGCCCCGCATTCGGTTGAGACTCTACGCTTCACAGAATCCGGAGATTGTGATTTCAGGAATACCGTGACACTACATCCCGGGCAGGCCTAAACCGCCCAACACGCCGCCCAGGTTCGACTTCACAGCGTCGTCGACCTTTTGCGACGCAGCATTGACGGCCGCGACCACCAGGTCCTGCAGCATCTCGATATCGCCGGACTTCACAACCTCGGGCTCGATCACAACGCTGAGCACCTGCTTCTGTCCGTTCATTTTTACTGTGACGCTGCCGCCGCCGGACGAGGCTTCAACAACGGTCTGCTGCATCTTCTCCTGCAGCTTCTCGGCTTGCTGACGCGCCTGGGCCAGCATTTCCTGAATATTGAATCCGCTCATGTCTATCCACTTGGCGCGGCACTCAAATTTCCGCGCAATCTTCCGTCCTCTACCCGCGGTCCTTGTGGTCAATGACCGATCGAACCTCCGCTCCGAATTTCTCCTGCATGCGCTGGACAATGGGATCGTTCATAGCCCGGCTGCGCGCACTTGCTCCGTTCGTCGGCCGCGCCGCTGAGGCTGCCGCTTTCGAGACGAATTGCGCGCCGCCACTCACCATCTTGAACTTCAACGGCCTTCCAGCAGCTTTCGCCAACGCGTCGTGAATAATTGTCTTAGGTCCATCGCCAAGTGCTACGTCACACATGACTTGCGACATCGCAACCCTGACGCTGATCTCTCCGCCCTTCACCGTCCAGTCACCGGACTCTAGGTTGTGCGCCAGCATCTGCTGTCCGGCGTCTTCGAGTGCAGCCAACACAGAATTGCGCAGCATCTCGAGCGTGACCTCAGATTCCATATTGGCCGCGGGCGGCTCTTCTGCCACAGCAGCTGCAGTTACTGTGATTCGCTCAGCTTCGCCCCGAGTTGCCGCGGCTTCCGTAACAAAACGTCGCGCGGGCAACGCCGCGCCGCCAGAGCTCTCTGCTTCGGCTTTCGGCTCGCTCTTGCGGCTGCGATCAGCTTCAAATGGCGACGGCTTGCTGAACGGAGACACTGCTGAAGTCCGCGAGGCTGGAGGTTCGGGTACTTGAGAACGACCTTGCGACGCAGGCGCTTTATGGGATGGTGACGCCGAGCCGCTCGCCGCACCTGATGCGCGCGGTGCACGTGTGTCAGATTTGCCCGCTTCTCCGCTCAACAGCCGCTCCAACGGCAGCAGGCGCTGTGCGTGCACGAGTTTCAACAGACTTAGCTCAAGATGAAAGCGCTGCTCCTGCTTGTATCCAAGCTCCGAGTGCGTACGCAGCATGATCTGCAGAAACCTAGTGAGGTCTTCTTCGCTGAATTGTTCGGCTACTCGCGCCACTCGAGCGCGTTCGTCCGAGGAAATCTGCAGCAGCGACGAATCGCTTCCTGCAACCTTCGCCACCAGCGTGTTGCGAAGGAAGCGAACCATCTGCCGGGCAAAGTGCTGTGCGCTCTGCCCTTCCACCAGCAGGCGATCCACGATGCGAAGCACGTCCTGGCTAGAGTTGCGCGCAACCGCATCCATGACATCTTCGAGAATGTCCGACCTGACGGTACCAACCAGACCGCGTACCACATCGCTGCTGAGTGTATCGCCGCAACTGGCGATCGCCTGGTCCATGATGCTCAGGGCATCCCGCATCGAGCCGTCACCGCCTTCGGCAAGCATAGCAAGCGCGTTCTCGTCAGCCTTGATGCCTTCCTGCTTCGCAATGTCCCGCAACTGGCCGACAATGTCATCGAAGCTGACGGCATGAAAGCTGAAGTGCTGGCAGCGCGAGCGTATAGTCTGCGGGATGTCTTCTGGCTGCGTCGTCGCCATCATAAAGACCACGTGCGACGGCGGTTCTTCTAAGGTCTTCAAGAGCGCATTGAATGCGGCATCTGTGATCTGGTGGGCTTCGTCCAGAATCCAGATCTTGTAGCGGTCACGCGCTGGACGATATCGCGCCGCATCGCGCAGCTCGCGGATTTCGTCAATGCCGCGGTTGGTAGCAGCGTCGATCTCCATCACGTCTACGGAGTTACCTGCACGGATCTCCACGCAAGAGTCGCAAATGCCACAGGGCTCGGACACCGGATGATCGGTTGACCGACAGTTCAGCGCCATCGCCAGGATGCGCGCAATCGTAGTTTTGCCGATACCCCGATGTCCGCTAAAGATGTACCCATGCGCAATGCGCTGCTGCTCGATGGCATTCTTGAGTGTGCGGGTAACGTGTTCCTGCCCGATAACATCGGCGAACTTTTGTGGACGATATTTGCGGGCAAGAACCTGGTAGCTCATCGGCAGAAGCTTCGATTATACGGTCTGAAGCTGTGGAACGGGAGCCGCCCGAAGTAATGCATAATGTAGCGAAAGATCGAGGTGAGGAGATGCAAGCGCTACAAACCCTGCAGCAGTATGTAGATATCCTGCCCAGGCGGTTTCGGGCCATTTCGCCTGACGCTGCCGCAGCCAAGCCCGACGGCGCATGGTCGGTCAAACAGGAACTTGGCCACTTGGTTGATTCGGCGGCGAACAACCACCAGCGAATTGTGCGGGTGCAGTTAGAAGACGCTCCATCGTTACCCGGCTATGACGGCGAGCAGTGGGTTGACCTTCAGGACTACCAGAACCGGAGCTGGCAAGAGATCATCGCACTTTGGGAGGGATTGAACCGACATTTGCTGGCGGCCGCAAGCGTCGTGCCTGAGAATGGCTGGACGCGTACTTGCACCGTCGGAGGATCAGAGCCGGTAACTCTCAAGTTCATCGTTGAAGACTACATCACGCACATGAACGGGCACCTGCAACACATGAAAGTGCAATTCGAAGACTTGGGATAAGAGTTGGGACACCTTAAAATCGCAGCGACAAGCAACTCAGGCCGCCGTCCATCTTCTGGAACTCAGACATATCGAGCATCAGCGGTACATAGCCTCGACGACACAGTTCAGCTTGCACTAGCGGGAAGCCCGACGGCAGCAACACACGGTCATTCACCAGAACGCAATTACAGGCGTAGCTTTCATGCTCCGCTACCCGGATGAGTTCGTATTCGGCGAAGTGCTCGCGATCGGAAAGCTCCTCCATCGCGACCATGGTATTGTGACCCAGGTAGGCAATACCGCTCTTCAAATGCAAGATCGACGACGTGCGAATATCGACGCTTGATGATGTGAAACCATCTGCCGCCAGAAACTCCGCCAACTGGCGCGCGCCCTCTTTATTGGTTCGGTCAGAGATACCGATGAAGAAGTGCGATTCAGTTTCGCAGACATCGCCACCGTCCAGGGTTCCCGGTGCCTGAATTTCGTGCACGACGGAGTAGAAGCGACGAACAGTTTCCCGTACACCATCTACTTCGCCGATGCGGCTCGCAGCCCCAGGGCGAGTAAAAACCGCTGAGTGGCTGGTCAGTACAGCGATGTCCTCTACGAACGTTGAGTCGGGGTGCCGAAAGTCCAGCGGCAAGCGGATTAGCTCGAGTCCGCAAGCCTCAAGTGCCGCACAAGATGCCTCGTGCTGTGCGCGCGCCAGGTCAAGACTAGGCCGTCCCAGCCCAGCTGTGGTGAGGCCATCCGCAAAGTTCTCACCGGGCGGACGCACGATGGCATATCGAAACAATTACTTCTCCTTACAGGCACGCTCTAATCTCTCCTGAACTTCGGGAGACAGATTACCGCCACAAAACAGCACGACGACCGTTTTGTCTTCGTATCGATCGGCCTGTTGAAAGAATGCGGCCAATGCAACTGCAGCTGAACCTTCGATGGTCCAGCCGTGCTGCCGCGCCCAGAGCATCGAGTCGAGAATGTCATCTTCCGCAACCAGAACCGTCCGGTCAATGCATTTACGGGCCAGCTCGAACGTGATCGAGCCCGGCTCTACTCCGCCGGCAGTGCTCTCCGAGAGCGTGTAGCTCTCGGGATACTCCACTATGCGTCCTGCCCGAAGACACTCGTACAGAACGCGCGATTTCTCAGGCCAGCAGCCGACGATCTCCGTTTGTGGCGAATGAACTTTGAGATAGCTGCCAATTCCGCTGATCAGGCCTCCACCGCCAGTAGCAATAAGAACGGCATCAATAGATTCGAGCTGACGGAGCAATTCCACTGCGATCGTTCCCTGTCCAGCCACAACTTGCCAGTCATTGTAAGGAGAAATGTAGATGCGCCTTGAGCCTTCGGCTGCTGCGCGTGCGGCAAGTTCGGCCTCGAGTGGACTCTCCCCGGCCTTGCAGATGCGAGCTCCGTACGATTCGATTTTCTTCCACTTCTGTTCAGGCACCTGGCTAGACAGAAAAATCTCCGCGTCGACTCCGCGGTGGTTCGCCGCGGCTGCCACTCCCAAACCGTGGTTCCCAGTTGAAGAAGCGACGACGCCCCTGGCAACCTCTTCCGGCGAAAGGTTGAAGATCTTGTTCGAAGCACCACGCAGCTTGAACGATCCAGTGACCTGCTGCTGTTCCATTTTGCAGAAGACACGAGCCGAAAAGGGTACGCGGGGATCGCGTGACAGGCGCACTATTGGTGTCTGTCGGGCCAGTCCATAAATTCGATTACAGGCTTCTTCAATCAAGCCGACAATGTCAGGCGGTGATGCCCCAGTGGGGGAGGTCACCACCAACGTACCACTCGAAACGCGATTTGCGGGTTGCTCAAGGAGGCTCTACTTGCCCTTCTGCTTCTTGTCCTTCTTGGCCTTCGGGAGGTGTTTCGCCGCAACCGCAACGTTTTCGTGCGTATACGTCGCTCTCGATTCCGGGCTTTCCCAAAGACGAAATCCGCCAACAAAGGCATTCAGGTTATCGCCTTCCCGACATTTTGGAGGCAACGTCTTCAGCAGCCTTACATTCCCGCCACCAAGCACAACATCGTCGGGCTCCAGAGCTGCAGCAAGCGTCTCCACCACATGGAATACACACTTGCGCCACTTCTTTCGGCCATACTTCTCCAGACCGCGCAGACCGACATAGTCTTCGTACGTCGCCTTACGATACGGCAAGTGCGCCAATTCCATTGGCTGCAAGGACCCGTATATGATCATCGCTGACCCCAAACCGGTGCCAAGCCCGAGGAACAGCATCCGTCCACCCTTATAGCTGCCAAGCGCCTGCATTGCGGCGTCGTTTATGACCCGCACAGGACGTTTGAATGCCTTTTCGAAGTTGAAGTCCACCCAACCTTTACCCAGATTGTGCGGCTCCGCCAGGATACGTCCATCCAGCACCGGCCCCGGATAGCCTATCGAGACCGCGTTGTATTCCCAGTCTTTGGTCGTCTCCAGGACTTGGTCCACCATGTCCTGCGCCGTCATGGTAGGGCCAGAAGGAAACTTACGCCGCGTGTCCTGGCCCGATGCTAGTAGCTTGACATTCGTCCCACCCACGTCGATAGCGAGCACTTTCATGCGCAACTCTCCCACTGAGACTCGGCTGTCTTTGAGTGTGATCTGCTGTCGGATGAGTCTATACTATCGCACTACCGCCAACCTGCCTGATCGCACCGCAGCCGCCAATTCGCTCAGCAAAACTGCGGTTTCGTCCCAACCCATGCAGGCATCGGTGATACTTTGTCCGGGCACCAGTGGTTGTCCGGGAACGAGCTTCTGCGCTCCGGCGACCAGGTTGCTCTCCAGCATGACACCGATAATGCGTCGTTCTCCTCGCTCAATCTGGGCTGCGACATCCCGGCACGCATTGGCCTGGCGGGTGTAATCCTTGTTGCTGTTGGCGTGGCTGCAGTCGATCATCACCTGCGGTCTGAGTCCGGCAGCCTGAAGCTGGTCACAGGTTTCGATCACTGCCCGGGGGGTATAGTTCACCCGGCCGCGTCCTCCACGCAGAATCACATGACAGTCGGGGTTGCCGGTCGTAGCGAAAATTGCCGATTGCCCGTGTTTGGTATGCCCCAGAAAAGTGTGCTGATGTGCAGCCGACAACACCGCTTCGACGGCGATTTGCACGTCGCCCGAAGTCGCGTTCTTGAATCCCACCGGGCACGACAGACCTGATACCAGTTGCCGGTGTACCTGGCTTTCTGTGGTGCGCGCTCCAATCGCCCCCCAGCTCACAAGGCCCGCAACATACTGAGGGGTAATCATGTCGAGAAACTCGGTTCCAGCAGGCACACCCATCTCGGCGAGGTCGAGCAGCAAGTGCCGCGCCTGGCGCAAGCCATCGTTGATCTTGTATGACTGATCGAGGTAGGGATCGTTGATCAATCCTTTCCAACCGATGGTTGTACGAGGCTTTTCGAAGTACACCCGCATCACGATGCAGAGCTCGCTCCCATGCTCCGCAATCTTTTCCTTCAATAGAGCGGCGTATTCCCGAGCAGCCACGGTGTCGTGAATCGAGCAGGGGCCGACCACGACAATCAAACGATAATCTTCGCCGCGTAAGATCCGGGCAATCCGCTCTCGTGCCCGATAAACCGTCGCCGACGCCTTCTCTGTTGTCGGCAACTCCTCCTCAAGGAAGACAGGAGGGAGCACGACTTTAATCCATTTAATCCGTAAGTCGTCGGTAGAGTACAACATAGCCTAATTAGATTAAGTGACGCTCGCGCACTTCTTTCTACTGTAGCAGTTCGCTCTACGCCTTGCCCCAACAAAGGAACTGAGCAACATCAGTCGCGTTTGCCCTCGTCCTACGGAGCAACCTGGGGACTAAGCGTATCGGAACTTTGGGATGGCCTTACCGGCATTGGGTTGGCAAGCGACATGCTGAGTCCCAACTAACTGGCAGTACGACTGGAGCGACCGGATTGCCTAATATTGTGGCAAAATCACTCATTCCGTTTGTGTGTACTCGCTGAGGTAAGGAGATTCGCGATGTCTTCGTGGCCACGGTATCCCACACTATATGAGATCAACACCTGGGTATGGGTGTCGGAGCTGAGCGCCGGTGTCGGGCGGGCGGTAGACCTCGCCTCCGTGCCAGGTGCGGTATGGGACGAGATTGCCAGTCAAGGATTCGATGCCGTTTGGCTCATGGGCGTGTGGCAGCGAAGTCCCGAGGGTATTGCTATCGCCAATCGCAACCAAAATCTGCTGGCGGATTTCCGGCGAGCTCTTCCTGACTTTCGGTCCGAGGACAACGTGGGGTCGCCATACTGCGTACGCGAATACGTCGTAGACAGTCACCTTGGCGGCCGAAAAGGACTCGCGGAAGCCCGCTCGCAATTGGCAAGGCGTGGATTGAAGATGGTACTCGATTTTGTACCCAACCACGTTGCACCGGATCATCCTTGGGTCGACGAACATCCTGAGTTCTTCATTCACGGCACCGCAGAGGATGTGGCGCACGACCGGGCTTCCTACATCACGAAGAACGGAGTAGTCTTCGCCTGCGGCAAAGACCCTTACTTCCCCGCCTGGCCGGACGTGCTGCAGTTGAACGCCTTTCAACCTGGGTTGCGAGCTGCCGTGATCGATACGCTCAACGACATTGCGACTCAATGCGACGGTGTGCGTTGCGATATGGCGATGCTGCTGTTGAACTCCGTTTTCCAGCGCACTTGGGGGGAACGAGCCGGATCTAAACCTGCAACCGAATACTGGACCGATGTAATTCCTGCTGTAAAGCAGAACTATCGAGATTTCCTGTTTATCGCTGAAGCCTACTGGGGTCTCGAATGGGAGTTGCAGCAGAAGGGCTTCGACTTCTGTTACGACAAGCGACTTTATGATCGGCTCGAGCACGACAACCCAGAGAGCGTCAGGCTGCATCTGTGCGCCGATATGGCTTACCAAGAGAAGCTGTTGCGTTTCCTCGAGAACCACGATGAACCTCGCGCAGCAGCCGTCTTCGACCCGGCAAGGGAACTTGCGGCAGCAGTTGTTATCTCGACGGTGCCGGGAGCAAGACTGTTTCACGAAGGGCAGTTTGAAGGACGCAAAGTCAGACTGCCAGTTTTTCTTGGACGGCGACCTGAGGAGCCGGTCGACTACGACTTGCGGGCGTTCTACGAAAAGTTGCTCGCCGCAATCCGCGATTCTCTGTTTCATATCGGAAGCTGGCAACTCTGTGAGCGCGCTGGCTGGCCGGATAACCACAGCTTCGAGAACCTGGTCGCCTGGACTTGGCACGCTGGCCAGGAATTCTGTCTCGTCGTGGTGAACTTGAGTGATACAGCAGCACAAGCCCAGGTCAAAGTGCCTTACGACTCTCTTCGAGGACGGCAGATCGTTCTCACTGACTCGCTGTCCGGGACGACGTACTTACGGAACGGAGACGAAATGCTTTCGCCGGGACTCTATGTGGATTTGCAGCCCTCGAACTTCCACTTGTTGCGTGGAGAACTGCCTGCAAGCTAGATACCCAGAGCATCACAAATCGCATGAACAACCTTCTCAATCGGTGCATCAGTGTCGATCGAGATTGCGTCTTTCGGCGGCTCAAGGGTATCGAATTGGCTCTTTAGAAGGTCCGGATTCATGTAGTGTCCGTGGCGAACCTTCATCCATTCCGCGATTACCTTGTAGTCAGCATGGAGGAACACCAGCTTCACTTCAGGGCTGATAACAAGCTGCTTCCGGTAGCTCTCCTTCAGTGCCGAACAGGCGAGAACGACCGACTCATGCGCCGCTAACCAACCAGCAATGGCGTCGTGCAGTGCTGCCAACCAAGGGGCACGGTCGGCATCGTCAAGCGGGATGCCTGCACGCATCTTGGCAATGTTGGCGGCTG
>Ga0126378_10005108_pt1 | contig 10156 bp, 4 predicted proteins | sample PanSoiMetPlot_23_FD_92587 | JGI IMG/M metagenome (GOLD analysis project Ga0126378, IMG submission 92587) | Tropical forest soil microbial communities from Panama - MetaG Plot_23 | ecosystem: Environmental > Terrestrial > Soil > Tropical forest > Bulk soil | place: Panama | collected 2016-02-17 | reverse complement strand
TTCATTACGTGGATATCGGTCTCGACCGCGTGCATCATGGCTTCTGGGATTCTTTCGACCCCAAGCACATTCACTACAGGCCCGGAAACCCTTACGAAAACGTCATCCCCGATTATTATCTCTGGCTTGACGAACAGATCGGGGCGGTTCTGGACATGCTGGATGGCCAAGCGGTCGTCCTTGTCGTTTCCGACCATGGTGCACAGCGTCTCGACGGCGGCTTTGCCGTCAATGAGTGGCTCGCCCGCGAAGGCCTTCTGGTTCTGGACGAGATGCCCAAAGAGATCATGCCCTTCGCCAAGGTAAAGGTGAACTGGGCCCGGACCAAGGTGTGGAGCGAGGGCGGCTACTACGCGCGGGTGTTCCTCAACGTCCACGGGCGCGAGCCTCGCGGCGTCATTCCCGCTACCCAATACGAATCCTTTCGCGACGACATGAAACGCCGCCTCGAAGGTCTTAGCGATCCGCAGGGTCGCCCCCTGCACTCCCTGGTCTTCAAGCCCGAACAGATCTATCGCTATGTGCGCAACGTGGCCCCGGACTTAATCGTACACTTCGGCGGCCTTTATTGGCGTTCGATCGGCAGCTTGGGCCATGCCCACCTGCACGTCGAGGAGAACGACACTGGACCCGACACCTGCAACCACGCGCAGTTCGGCACGTTCATCCTCTACGCACCTGGCCTCGACCTGCGTGGCGAATACCACGGCGCCCATCTCCTGGACGTCTCCCCAACGCTCCTCGACCTCGCTGGCTACGACATTCCTCCTGCCATGCAGGGCCGCTCTCTCCGAACCCGCTCCTGATCTGCACTATTGCCGCTGTCGGATACGACAAGCCGTGCCCGTCATTTGTCTCTGCCGCGCACGGTTTTTGCCTCTACTGACTGCCCTCTGAGCACGGCTCTCGCTCCTTTGAAACAAAGAAGGAGATTGACATGGTTATGGGATCGTTTTCCCAGAAGATGCCCCCCGGTACAAAAATCCCGGGTCCAACACCCCGCGCAGCCCCGACTCTCATCGAAACACACATCCTTCAAGAAGAAGAAACCAGGGGTCTAGAGGGGGAGGCACTGCGCTCAGGGCGAGAGCGGCTACAGGAAAGCAAGGCGTAGGCCGAGGACCAACATGGCGGCCGTGATGATGCCTTCAGAGACCAACCGTGGAAGGCGTCCATGCAGATGGCTGGCCAGCCAAATCGCCGGCGACGATCCAAGCAACAGCGCGGCCAACGCGCGAAGGTCCACATATCCGTGGCTGGCGTATGGCAAGCCGGCTGCCGCGCTGAGTATTGTTCCGAAAAAAAGGCTCGTGCCCACCAGCCTGCCGGAATCCGGCCGGTAGAGCAGGTACAGCGAGGGAATCAAAACCGCTCCAGCCCCGATGGAAGTGAGCGTGACGGTCAAGCTGACGGCGAAGCCGACCGCGAAAGTCAGAGTGCGCTCGTGTTTCTGCGCGAGGGCCATCACGCGTCCGGCGGCGGCATGCCCAGCCGGACTGCGAAAAAGCCGCGCGACCATAAGGGCAAAGACTCCTAGAACCGCAATGCCGATGGCCCGCCGCAGGAAGAGACTCTGCAGCTGGGGAGACTTGACACGCAAACCTTCCAGCAGGAAAAATCCCAGCAGCAGACCTGCCAGCGCACCCGGAGAGAGCTTTTTCAAGATAGAGAAGCCCACTAGCCCTCGCCGGAAGAAACTGACACTCGCAACGATCTCGGTAACAAACGCAAACGCCAGGCTAGTCCCAACCGCCTTCGCCGGCACCACCCCGCATGCGAGAATCAACAGGGGCGTCAATACGGACCCGCTTCCGACGCCTGTCAATCCGAGCAGGAGTCCCACACCCAGCCCGATCGCGGTGATCAGCAGGAAACTCACCGCGGCGCTCGTCGGCTCGCGGAAGAAACCACCGTGCGGGCCGCTTGGGGCTGAGCAGCCTCGAAAATGCTGTGACCCTGCATCGTGGATGGCGGCGGAATTCCAAATTCGGCGAGAATCGTGGGCGCAATATCTGTCAAAGCCGGGTTCTCTGCCTGGATCTTGCGATTGCTCAGGACCACGCCGGGCACTTTGGTGTAATCCATGCAGTGGTCGCCACTCCACGGTTGCATGTTGTCTTCCAGCACTCTTGCCGGGATGCCGCCGAGCACGCTGTCCCAGCCCACCCGATAACCGCGGTTGTAGCCCACAATCAGGTCCGGCGCTTGCGCAACGAACGACCCCGAATAGGCCTGTGACGCGCGGTCCACACGGGTGATCACTTGCTCGTGATTAATCACATCAAGAACGGCCACCAGACGCGCGGCAATCTCCCGCTGCAACGCGTCGGCCTCCTGACCGGGATTCACAATGCCATCTTTTTCGCGCGCGCGCAGGTTTAGATATAAACCGTTCAGACCCAGCCCGTAAGCGCGCGTCCGTGACCAGTCCGCATCACGAAAAATGTCTCGGCCCTCGAGCGGCGCTCCTCGCCGCAACACCAGGTAGCCGTTCTCCACCAGCCAGGTGTTCAAATTGAACGACCTGCGGAAGGGCGCGAAGCCGTGATCGGAAACCACCAGCACCGTAGTGTTCTCATCCTCGCGGCCGAGGGCTTGCCCCAGCAAGACATCCATCTCACAGTAGTAGTCTTCCAGTAATTTCCCGTGCTTGGCGGCAAGTTCCGCATCGTAGGACGGAGACTTTGGATCGATGGCCCTCCAGAACATGTGCCCGTTTTGATCCAGGCTCGAGAAATAAAAGAAAAACAGGCCGTTGCGGAACGCCGCCAGCTCATGATCGAATAGGCGCCGCTGCTCTGCGAAAACGAGATGAGCTTGCTCGAGGTACTCATCGTCGTCCAGGATTCCACTGGTGAGTGCTTTGGTGTCCTCGGCAATTCCCTGGGTGTAAAAGTAGCCGACATCACGGGAGAGATCGCGCGCGTAATTCGCGGGCGTGGAGATCGGCAGCGCGGGGCTCGACGGGTCAATGTTGACCGGGCTCACATAAAGCTCAAACTGCGGCCGCACCTGCCTCAGGTAAAGCCGGCAGAGCCCGGAGATGCTCTCCAACCCGGGGATGAACCTAAACTTGAGGCGTATCCACGGACTCCATTCGTGTTCGCGCAGGATGAATTGTTGGTCTAGGATGGAGAATCGCGCGACGGGTTCGGCGGGATCGCGATCGACGGCGAAGGGAATGACTAGCTCCGGGTTTTCCTTGCGCAGAGTATTCAAAGGTCCGTGGAGCTGCCCTTCGATGTGGTCCCCAGCCGTCTCGACCGGATAGGTCACACCGCCATTCACCGGCCCTGGAGTAAAAATGGGATCGTCCGTATAAAACGAAAATGTGCCGTAGCCTCCGAGGAGATCCGGCGTACCCATGCCTGCCAAAGTCTTTCCCTTGCTGGGTACCGGGGGAAAATTGGAAGGTATGCGGATGACCGTCAAGGGAATTGCCCGGTCATCGAGGTACTGCCAGAAGGCCTTGCCGTGCCGCAGCAGCGATACCTCTCCCTCGGAAAGAGGGATCACCCAATTGCCAAGCCGCAGGTTGTGTCTTGGTGGCTTGACCTGTGATGTCGAAAAGTATGGCGTCACAGTAGCCGGGTCGCGATGAATGAAATCGAAGATGCCGTGTCCCCCGGGATTCATGCCGGTGATCAGATTAGCCCAGGCGACCGGGCTCTGCGGTGGCATGCTGGTCTCGAGCGTTAGAAAACTGCCGCGCGCGGCGAGGGCCGCAAAGTTCGGCATTTTCCCCTCAGCCATATACTGCCGCAATAATTGCGGGTCCATGCCGTCGATTCCGAGGACGATCACCTTTTTTTGTGTCTTAGAGGATTCCGCGCCACGCGTTTGCAGGAGCCAGACGGCGAGGAGCACGCCGAGCAATGCGACCGCGCCGAGCGCCAACATCCATCTGGGGATTCGTTTCATCTACTCTTTCTTTGCTCAGATGTTGACCGCTGCACGGACGCCGGGACAAGACTGGCCCCGTGCAGCAGCAGGCAAAAGCAGATTTTCACGCTTCTTCTGGTGCAAGCGGCCTGGAACACAGCCAGCATAGCATAGGCTCCTCGGCTGACATCCCCGCTCCAATCATGAGAATTCGCAATCGCAAATTCTCGCTAATCCCGGTTTGCAATGGAGCCCCAGGCCGCAGCCTGCAGATACAGGTGTTGTATCATTTCCACTGAGAACATCCGATGAGATTCCGAGGCTTCTGCTGGATCCGCTGTTTATCGACAAACGTTTTCGCCTCCCTCTTTTTGTGCACTATTTTGTTCTCTAGTTCCGGGGCGCTCGCGCAGGTTGCTTCCACTTCGACGGAGCGCGTCTTCGAGGAAGCCCAGCGGGCTTTTGACCAGGGAGATTTCGCGGCAGCGGTTCGTGGCTTCGAGCAAGTGCGGCGCGATGCACCCCACACAAAGGATGCCTGGCACGGACTGGTCTTGTGTTACTTTCGCTTGGGCGACAAGGCGCGCGGTCTGGAATTGGCCCAGGAGGCCGTTCGGCTCTGGCCGAATGACGGAGAGACGCATCATCTGATGGGATTTGCTTATTTTCAGAGCGGCCAGCCGGAGCCGGCCATCCGGGAATTCCTCGAAGCCACGCAGTTGCTTCCGAATCAATACGAACCGCGCCTGGATCTGGCCCTCGCTTATCTGAGTACGAAACAATACCAAGCGGCCAGTGAAGCCCTGGAGACTGCCATTCGCCTCAAGCCGACGGTGGCCCTTCCGCACATCTTGCTCGGCCGCGCTTATCTGAATACCAATCGCACCATTCCCGCCATCCGCGAGTTCAACAAGGCGCTTTCTCTGGATCCGAAAATTCCCCTCGGCCACTACCATCTTGGTTACGCTTACGACAGTCTCGGACGATCTTCAGAAGCGATCGCGGAATTTCGCAAGGAAATCTCGCTATATCCGGACAATGCAGAAGTTTATTACCGGCTCGGGCGCACCCTGCTGGACTCCGGCGAAACGCAGGCGGCTGTCGAGCAACTTCGCCATTCTCTCGGTCTCGACCCCAAGAATGGCGATGCGCAATTTACCCTGGGAAAAGCGTTGCTCGAAGTCGGGCAACCTCAGGAATCGATTGAGGCCCTGCGCAAAGCGTGCGTTCTGAAGCCGCAAGACCCGAGTCCGTACTTTCTGTTGGCGCGCGCTTATGGCAAAGTGCAAAACCAGGAGGAAGCTGCAAAGGCGCTCGAACAGTACGCGGAACTCAAGAAGCTGCAGGGGCAGACGGGTGGAATGGCTTACCGGCCTAACTAACATGGTGCGACAGTTTACCCGCCGCCGCGCCGTCTGGCCGCGCTTACTCGTCTGTTTTTTGATGATCATTCCCGCTACGGGAATCCCGCGAGAATCGCCCGAAGCGCCGGTTTTCACGGACGTGACCCGCGCCGCAGGAATTGATTTTCACCTAACCTGCGGCAGCCCGCAAAAACTCTACATCATGGAAACCATGTGCGGAGGGGTCGCTTTTATCGACTACGACAATGATGGCTGGCCGGATATTTTCCTGGTGAATGGCTCGACGCTCGAGGATTCTAAAACAGGCAAGGGCCCCGCCAGCAAGCTGTATCACAACAACCACGATGGGACGTTTACGGATGTGACGGAAAAGGCCGGGCTGGCGCATCGCGGCTGGTGTTTTGGGGCAGCCGTGGGGGATTACGACAACGACGGCTGGGACGATCTATTCATCACCTGTCTCACGGGTTCCTACCTCTATAAGAACAATGGCAACGGAATATTTCGCGACGTTACGGCGCAGGCGGGCGTCGGCAATCCCGGACGTTGGGGCACCAGCGCCGCTTTCGGGGACTACGACCGTGATGGGTCCCTCGATCTCTACGTGAGCAACTACGTGGAGTTGGACCTCAACCATCTGCCAAAATTCGGAAGTGGACCCTTTTGTCAGTACCGGGGTTTCGCAGTTTCCTGCGGCCCGCGCGGACTCGCCGGATCACGCGACCGTCTCTATCACAATAACGGCGACGGCACGTTCACAGACATGACCGAAGCGATGAATATTGATGCCGGCTCGTACTATGGCCTGGGCGTCATTTGGTGCGATTACGATGGGGATGGCTGGCCGGACATCTTCGTGGCCAATGATTCCACACCGAACCTGCTGTATCACAACGAACAGGGCAAGTCGTTTTCGGAGGTTGCCCTGCCCGCCGGCGTGGCCTTCAGCAATGAGGGGCGCGAGCAGGCCGGAATGGGCGTGGATTTCGGCGATTACGACAACGACGGATGGCCGGACTTGGTGAAGACCAATTTCTCCGACGATGCCAATAACCTCTATCACAACAACGGCGACGGCACGTTCACGGACCGCGCCTCCGGCGGATTTGCCGAAATCAGCATCCCGTTTCTCGGATTTGGCGTCCGTTTTCTGGACTACGACGACGACGGCTGGAAAGACATCCTGGTTGTCAACGGCCACGTGAATCCGCAGGTGGATGAACACGCCTTTGGGGTTACTTACGCACAACGAGCGCTGCTTTTCCATAGTCTGCGCAATGGGCGATTCGAAGAGTTGGGGCAGCGGGCGGGTCCCGCGCTGCGGCAGCGGCGGGTCAGCCGGGGCATGGCGGTCGCCGATTATAATAATGATGGCGCTCTAGGGGTTTTGATTTCCAATATGGATGGCTCCACGACCCTGCTGAGAAACGTTTTGAAACCGCGCGGGCATTGGCTGCGACTCAAGCTGACGGGGACACGTTCGAACCGCGACGCGTACGGCGCGCGAGTTGAAGTAGTTGCGGGAGGCAAGAAGCAGGTCGATGAGGTGCGCGCGAACAGCAGCTATCTATCCTCGAGCGACGCGCGCTTGCACTTCGGCCTCGGAACGGCCATACAAGTGGAGAGCGTTGTCGTCCACTGGCCATCGGGACGGGTCGAGAAGTTTCCGGCCCTTCCCGCTGATCGCGAAGCCGCGATCCGGGAAGGAACAGGCGAGGCCATCACCGCGCCGCCTCGAAAATAGCGTCCGCCTGCGCAAAATGACCTTCCTTGGCTATGCGGGGGCTATGCGGGTAAGGCCAGAAAGCTCTTTGGGAAGAACACAAAAAAGAGAGACTCCTCGACCGCGTACCCGAAAAAAGCTTCGGAACCCGCCCGAACGGGCGACATATGAAAAAGTGGAGTTTTGCCCATTTCGCGAGGCCCTGACAGCAGAATTGGGTCTGTACTGGGCCCTGCCTCGGCGGGCACTTACAGAGGGCTCTTCCTCTTTGGCTGTGAAGATCTTTATTTCAACGATAAAAACTTGTTGACAAAGTATGACCTACAGGTAGATATAGGGCCCACAGGGTGTATGGGTCGGACAAGTGGTGGGTGTGAGCTTTCTCACGAAGACAATTCGGCGATGTCTTTCCCTGTGTGGGGGTGAAAGATGAAGTACTCGACTGTTTCTTTTGCGTTTTTGGGGAAAAAGGTCGATGTTCTGCTGTTATCCCGCATGGCTATCGCACTGCTGTTTTTTGCCGTTGCAGCAGTGTTGGTGCACGCCCAAGGCGTGACCGGCACCTTTACCGGCACGGTAATGGATGCGCAAGGCGCGGCCGTGCCTGGGGCCGATATAACAATCGTCAACCTTGGCACCAATGATAGGACCGTTGCGAAGACAAACACGGAGGGGGTGTACAAGGTCCTGGAGCTTCCCGTCGGAAACTACGAGATTGAGGTGTCGTCCAAGGGTTTCAAGAAGATTGTGCGGTCAGGTCTGAAACTCGACGTGGGCAGCATCCAACGTGTGGACTTCAAGTTGGAAATCGGACAGACGACAGAAACGGTGATCGTAGAGGCCGGGGCCGTACAGGTCCAGACGGAGGACACCCACCTGACGTCGTTTGTCGGTGCGGCGCAAATCTCCAACCTTCCGTTGAACGGCCGCAACGTTTTCGACTTGATTACGCTCGCGCCAGGTGCCGCGGATGCGACTGGAGTATCGTTTGAGAACGGCCACAGCACGGTCGTGAACGGACTGCGGCCGAATTTCACTGGATTCCTGATCAACGGCTCCGCGAATAAAGGGCTGAGTGGCGGTGTGGTAACCACGCCGAACGCGGACATCGTGCAGGAGTTCCAGATGCTCACGTTGAACATGTCCGCGCAATATGGCAACAGCTCCTCGGCGATCGTCAATGTGGTGACCAAGTCCGGCACAAACGAACTGCATGGCACGGCGTTTGGATTCTGGCGCGATGACAGTATGGACGCCAACGATACGTTCATAAATCAGGCCGGGGAAAACAAGCCGGAGCTCCGTTACGGCCAGTTCGGAGGAACAGTCACCGGGCCCATCATCAAGAATAAGCTCTTTTTCACGGCTTCCTATCAAGGTGACCGCTACCTTGCCTCTCAGCCTCCCATAAACATCCTAACGGAATCGCCAGAATGGCGAGCGGCGGTTGCCAGCGCCTTTCCGGGCTCTGTCGCGAACAGGATTTACAGCGATTTTCCGGCTTCCGCGGGAAATCCCAATAGTCCCCTCAGCTTGAATCTGTCGAGCTATGTTTCAGGGAATAATGGAGGGTCGGGGTCGGGGTTCGGGTCATTTGCTGATTACATGTGCGCCGGCAACTACCCCGCCGGTTTCACGCAACTGGCGACGAAGTTCCAACACTTGTTCGGGGTGCTGCCAACGGACAATTTCTCAACATGCAGCACGGGTGCGCCAGCCCTGCAAGCCGGTATCATTACCGATCGAAACATGCCGTTCCTCAACGAGAACACGCTGGTATTTGGTTCGCAAACATCGTCCAACGGCAATCTGTTCAACGGAAATGGTTGGTCCACGCGCATCGACTGGATGCCCGGACAAAAAGACCACATCTTCGGCGAATACTACTGGCTCCATACCAGCGACAAGTACGGTCCGCCAAATTCCGGCAGCAACATCCACGGCTTCACGAATCCGACGGCTAACCACTTGCCCAATTTCCAAGTGAGCTGGGTGCATACCTTCAGCCCGAACTGGATCAACGAAGCACGCGCCGGGTATACTCTGAATCGCATCGATAACAACGTGGCGATACCCGGTATTCCCTCGACCGCCTTTGACGATAGTTCGGCGGGATTCGGCTCTTACAACGGTTATCCCCAGATGTTCCACGAGAACATCTACTCCTACGGGGACATGATGACGTTCATCAAAGGCAAGCACACCATGAAAACCGGTGCGGATTTCAAACGCAACCTGGAGAATAGCGAGTTCGACATTGCGCGTCCGTCGTACTATTTCATGGATCAAATCTTCTTCGCGGCGGATGCGCCTTACTCGATGGTTGGCGGCACTGATCCGGGCTTTATCAACCAGCAGCCGGCGCAGCTGGCCGACAATTTCAGGCACTGGCGGAATCTCGAGGTCGGGGTTTACTTCCAGGACGACTGGAAGGTGTCGAGAAAACTGACCCTCAACCTGGGGCTGCGCTGGGATCTCTATACGCGGCACACGGAAAAGCAGGATTTGGTGACGACTTTCCTTCCCGGGCCGGGTTGTAAGTATCCCGTTCCGGGGGCCAACTATTGTACCGATGCGTTTCTGAACGCGAATATTCCGGCTGGGGACCCGGGTTGCGATACTCCGACCCAGCTGGCGAACAACGTGCTTGCAGGTGTGTGTGGTCCCGGTGGGTTCGCGGCCGCAAGCTCCCTCGGGAAAGGCAATCACCATAATTTCGGTCCACGCGTCGGGGTTGCCTACGACCCCTGGGGGAATGGAAAAACCTCCATTCGCGCGGGGTTCGGCTTATCCTACGAAGGCACGTTATACAACCCGCTGTCAAACTCCCGGTGGAATCCCCCATATTACAACTTTGCCTTCGCCAGCAATCAGCTCGCGTCACTTGAGGGAACGGCGAGTGGCTTTGCTTCGGTTGTCTACGGTCCGACTGCCGCATGCGACGGCGTCACGGTCACTCCGTTTTGTCCCGCCGGCGTAGCCGCAGGGGTGGCTGCCTGCAATCCCACAACAACAGCTTGTGCGCCGAGCGGTGCGGCGGCGACGTACACGGGTCCACCAGCCAACCCGGGCATCGGCACGGGTGCCCAAGGGACAGGGAACATTCAGGGCTTTTTTGGCAACAACCCAAAGTTTGCGAATCTCACAGGCATCGTCTTGCCACAGGGACTTCGCGATCCCCGTGTTT
>Ga0126378_10005107_pt1 | contig 10156 bp, 9 predicted proteins | sample PanSoiMetPlot_23_FD_92587 | JGI IMG/M metagenome (GOLD analysis project Ga0126378, IMG submission 92587) | Tropical forest soil microbial communities from Panama - MetaG Plot_23 | ecosystem: Environmental > Terrestrial > Soil > Tropical forest > Bulk soil | place: Panama | collected 2016-02-17 | reverse complement strand
TGGCGATACCACTTCTTTGCTTCTTCGAGATGCCCCGCTTGCAATTCGAGGAAACCAAGCGTCTCGTGAGCGGCCACATTGTTGGGGTCGTCGTGCAGAACGTGATCGAGAAGCGTCCGCGCATCTTGGGTGCGGCGATTGTAGGCGAGGAAATCGGCGCGAAGGGCGTCGGCCTGGGGCAATGCGAGCGGTTCCACCTTGAACGTCGTGGGATCCGTTTCCTCCGACACTTTCTGCTTGAAGAATCTCATCGACGCCTGCTGCACATAGACGTTGAGGTCAAGTTCCAGCTTCTTCAAATCTCCGAATTCCTTTGTAGCAGCCGTCAACGGGTCTGTGCCGCTGGCCAGCAAATCGGCATATCGCTCGATTCGACCGGTCTTTTGGTCTGCGTCCTTGACGAGAAGGTAGTGGGTGAGCGCCCAGGACTCGGCGTAAAAAATCGAGCCTTTATTTTCCTGGTGATAGTACGGCGAGTTGAAATCGACGGCGAAAAGTGTACGCAGGGGGAGCAGGGTCGACTGGCGCAGGAGTCGGATATCTTCGAGGCTGGGCTGGCCCAGTCGGGCGTCGGTCTCGTCGATGTCAGTGTTCTCGTAAAACTCCGCGAGACCCTCATTTAGCCACAGGGGTATCCACTCCGCTTTCGACAGCAGCAAGTGGGTGTACTCGTGATACACGGTTGAGTATGGATGCTCACCCTGGGCATCGAGGCGGAGCAGCACGTAGTTCTTATCCGCCGCGCGCAGAAAGAGTCCACCCAGCTGGAGCGAGCCTTTCGCCAGATACTCCTGTGGTTCCAGGGCGCGGAAGTCTTTTTCATCCTGGACCGCGATGACGATGATCGGCGAGCTCGGATCAATCTTCAGGTTCGGGAATAAAGCATGGAACAGCGAGCGCATGCGTTCGAACTGATCGGCGATCCGCCGCGCTTGTTTTTCGTTGGCGGTCGTCGCCACGATGAAGTGTGGGCTGTGCACCTCAATCCAGGGCTCGACTTTATCGCGGGCTGTGGCGATGGTTGTGAATAGAACCAGCAACGGCAGAAATCCTTTGTACATGGCGGAGAGAGACCACGGATCCGGGGTCGCGTCATTATAAGTCTGAATGGGCGCCGTCCGAATGTGAGTGTGCGCACTTCAGTAATCTCAACGGGTCCGTGCCAGCCAGTAGTCGCGCATTAATTCGTGAGACCAGGCGGGCTGCTTCACTTCTCCGCGGGGTTGGAACTCGCGCAGCACGGGCTTGATATCGACCACCGGAGTTCCGTCGATGGCATCGAGCTCTGAAACGAAGAGTTTATTGCCTTCGACGCGGAGGATGCGACAGATTGTGCTACCGAGGCGATTCGGACGGTTCTTGGTGCGTTGCGCGAAAACCCCGACTTTTGGCCAATTTTCGTTGTTTCGCGGATGACATGCGCGGTCGACGATTTTTGCCGGATCGACCTCTGAGAGGAAGAAAATTACTTCGCAGTGCGAGAAATCAGTGAGACCTGCGAACGACTCGGCAGAGAATTCCTCGGTGAGGGCGATGCATGATTCGGCTTCACCCCAAAAGTCGTCTACGACTTGGGAGCGGAACGCGCGGACGAATCCGACTGGACGCAGTTCGATTTTCAATGGAGTCAGCCCCTTTGCGAGAGCTCAGGATAACTCCAGATCCTACTGTTGAGGTTGTCCCTGAGGAGGCTCGTCTTTAACTTCCCCCATGCCGACGATCTTGGTAGAAGTGCGGAATTTTTTGTAGTCGCGAAAAGTCTGCTCGTCGCCGATGTTGTATCCCTTGAGCAGAGCAACGCGCGCGTCGAGTTTGAAATTCAGTTGCTTCGGAAACCAGACCTCATCGTTCACACGCGTCTGTTCGAGCGTGACGCGCGTGCCTTTGTGGACGCGGGCAAGGAAAAGTCCGAAAGAGATGGTATCGAGCATCTCGACGTCCAGCTTTGAAAGCTGCAAATCGCTCTTGTCAATCCAGACACGGCCGTGGATTTTGGAGAGGAACTTTGCGTCCTTCATGTGCGGTTCGAAACCAGGGCGCGGCTCGCCGTCGATGACCCAGGCCTCGCGTCCACCAACCGATTCTGTGCCAACCAGTTTGAAGTTATAGGCGTCGGCGATTTCTTTGACGAACTTACGACCGTCTTCCCGCTCCTTCTCCTCCTTTTCTTCGCGCTTCTTCTTCTGTTCTTCGGTCTCGTTCTTGCGCTTGTCGATGATTTTCTGGACCTTCTCGTCGTCCTTCGCGGCCTCTTTGGCATCGAGCGGCTTGTCATCTTTCTGGATCAGGCGCTCGACCTGCTCTCCAGCGATTTCGAGGATCTCGTAGGTCTTGATTTCTGTGGATTTGAGGTGGCCCTTGCCGTCGAAGTTCTTTTGCACTTCGCGCTCAATGTATGTGTAGTCGCGTTGGCGTTTGTCGTTTTCCATGTCCTTTTCGGCCACAACACCTAACAATTGTTGCATCTGGTCTTGTGAGAGCCTGCCGTCAGGACCAGGCGGCGTCAGATCGGGAATGGATGAGGAGGTGGCCGATTCCGATTTACTCTGCTCGGCGGGTTGAGGCGGGATTTCCTGTTGCGCGATCACCGGCAGGCTGGAGAGCAGAAAAAGCACCGCAAGCAAACCGCGAACGTCCATGCGCTACTATAACCCGCTCGGCGCTATGAAGTTGTCAAGCGTAAATTAGCATCTGGTTGGATCAAGGGGCCAATTCGAGTCGATATCGGATTGTTTCCCAAGATCCATGCCAAGCTCCTCTTTCGTTCCCCATCAGCCCGGTAGGCTCGCCGTGCTAGATCGCCGGCACAGAACGGCCGACGCAAGCGGACTGGTTCTGAGGATTCAGCGGCCAATTTGGTCTGAACTTTAGCGGTTCGCCGTATCTTGGGACGAGGCCACAAGCAGTTCCTCCCTGCTCGGTGGGCTCGCGGGTCGACCATCATGCTGTGACCATCTTGGCCGACCAAGTCTTCATGAAGGCTTCAAAGCGGTCGAGAGCCTTTGAGAAATTGTCTCCGGCCGCCGCAAAGCCCAGACGGAAGTGCGTGGGCTCATCGAAGCAATCGCCTGGAGCCAGCAGGATTCCATGCTCAGTTGCCGCTTGGCAGAACGGCCGATCCTTCTCTCCGCTTACCAGCCAGGGGAACGCAGTCATGCCGCCTTGCGGCGGAATCCAGCCGAGTACATCGCGATGGTCGGCCATGAAGCGCTCCAGCAGCTTGAGATTTCGGGTGGCGAATTCTCGCGTCTTGTTGAGCACGACGTCCCGTTTACGGATAGCGATTTCGGAAAGGATTTCTCCGGTCGTGGTGTTCGAGATCGAGAAGTAGGCACGTGCGGTCCAGTATTGTTGGCGGCGCCGGGGATCATGCTCGATCATCCATCCTGTGCGCACACCGGCAATCGAAAATGCCTTCGACAGATCGGAGATCACCGTAGCGTGAGGCAGTCGCGCCGCTGACCTGGTTTGCCGTCCGTGGTAGATCGGATGGTAAACCTCATCACTCACCAACTGGATTCCGCGCTCGGCGGTGAAATCATGCAGGGATTCCATTGCTTGGTCACTGATTGTCGCGCCGGTGGGATTATGCGGGCTGTTGACCAGGATCAGCTTGGTCCTCGAATCGGCGAGGCGTCTGATCTCGTCCAGGTCGATTTGGAAGCCGTTCTCACGGCGCACGCCATAGAAGCGGGTTTCCAAGCCCAGAGATTCGGGTAGCGCCGAGAAGGTAGTGAACCCAGGCCGAGGGATGATTACATTTGCTCCGGGCTCGGCGGCGAGCCACATCAGGGCCACGAGCGCCTCGGACGCCCCTGTCACGATTTGGACAGCTTCTACCGGGACGCCCTGCATTTCCGCAATAGCCTCACGCAGACTGTCGGCACCAGCGGGGCGGCTATAGACCAGGTTGTGGTTCAGAAAGCGGTGACGCGTTTCCTCATCGGCGAGGGCGAGGATGTCGTTGACGGTCCAGACGGGTCCGGTGCTCGCAGCAAGGTTGAATTCTATGTCGTGTTCGAACTGGTCGAGCCAGGCGTCGAGCAGGAAGGGCTTCAGTTGCATGTGGGCACCTCGAAGCAGAATTTGGCTTTCGTTATTGATTCCGCTTGCCCCGCCAGGGATGGTTTTTTTGATTGTCGGGGCACCAGAATCCAAGAGAGAGAGAGAGATTGAAGCAGCCCGCGCAGCACGGCTGCAGCCCCGCAGACTGAGAATTAGTCTCGACTCTTATACGCTTTGCCGAGGCACTCCGCCTGGAACAGGCGTTCGTCCACGCGATGCAAACGCTTCTCCTGCTGTTTGGTCAGCAGTGGGTAGTGCTTGATGTCGAACAGATGATAGACGATGAACCAGACGGGTTTGTCAGTCGTCATCCAGTGCTGCGAGTCGAAACGCTTGAGGTTGACGGGAAGGGAATAGCGACGCAAAGTGCGATCCCGGCGTAGATTGAAATAGGCATTGAAAAAACTCAGCGCAAGTTCCCGCAAATTCCGATAGATCGGCTCACGCCAGCGGCATCCGGTGTAGTTGGATTTGGCCACCGCTCCCCAGCATCCGTCTTCACGAAAGACGGCGATCACGTGGTCGGTATCGTGTTCAGCTTCGAAATCGAGGATTAGCGGCGGATATCCATTGGCGCGCAGCGCGGCGGCGGCGAAAATCGCTCCTTCCAGGCAGTGCGACGATTCCTCGGCAAGCACCTTGCGCGGAGACCAGGCCGTGTCTTCCAGGTGGTAGGGCATATCATCGAGAAACTTCTGAATGCCGAAGGGATTCTTCAAGCTCCGCATCTTGCGCAGTTCTTTCGGCGTGAAACCGGATTGGTCCGTTGTCATGTCGGCGCGCGGTCTTAGTTCTGGGACAGAAAGACTTTGCTCAATTCCTGCGGTGTGTCTACGGTAATGTCTGGCTCTTCGTCTTCGAGCGTGTGTGGCGCGAAGCCGTAGGTGACTGCGATGGTCCACAGCCCGGCGTTGCGTCCGGTGCGAACATCGACGTGGGAATCGCCAACGATTGTCGCTTGCTCGGGGCGGACACCGGCATCACTCAGCAGCTTCAACGCGCCTTCCGGCTCCGGCTTCTTCGTAGCGAAGCTGTTGCCGCCATACACCTGCGAAAAATAGGGGCCAAGGCCGAGAGCCTCAACAATCGCACGCGAGGGATTCACCGGCTTGTTGGTGAGCACGGCCAACTTCCGAGGCACACCGTTGCCCGAGCGCTGAATGGCAGTCAAGGCCTCGCGGACTCCATCGTAGACCGTGGTGTGGTCAAGCTTGTGCTCACGATAATAGGAAAGGAAGAATTCGAGTCCCTTGCGCACGAGTGCATCGTCGACGGCCTCTCCGCCAAGAGCACGCTGGATCAGGACCGGGGCGCCGTCCCCCACGTAGCTGGCAATAACGTCCTCGGGGAGTTCGGGACGACGAATGTGACGTAACGCTGCGTTGACGGAATGGACGAGATCCAGCCGTGAATCTATCAGCGTGCCATCGAGATCGAAGATGACGAGCCTAATCGAAGGAGGATCAAAGGAACGCCGCGTACGAATCATGAATCTTTAAGAATAAAGCACATCGCACTTGCGAGTCAGTAGTCGGAATCACTTCCGCCATCCTTTGCTGGTCAGCCACTCGTCCCACCAGCGCTGACCTTCACGGATCGCCGCTTGCTGCTCCGGTGGAAGCTCGGGTCCAGACGCAGGAATAGGATGAAGCGGGCCAAGCCCGACCGAGGCGCGTAACTCGTTCACATGGTCGGGCTCGGCGAGCCTCCATGGACGAGCGCGTCCATCTCGCGGGGCATCGACCCATTGTGACCCGAAGCGCTGAGGGCGGCCTTCGTGGAGAGCGACGCGGTCTTCCAAGTAAGCAGCGTGCCAGGCAGGGCAATGGCCGGCAGCCGCGCAATTCCGCAGCAGATGCAGGACTTCGCGTTGAAAGTCCGGCTCGCCGACAGCATGCTGAGCGATCAGCCATGCCGCCTCGGCTCCGTCTTTGCCGGCGATGTCTTCTCCGGGCCAGCCGTGTTCGGCGATCAGTTGGCGTAGGCGCGCGGCATGCTTGATATGGACAGCCTCCATGCGGGGAACGTAAGCGCCGCCGAGTTGGCCGGCGTCGAGAAGTTCCTGGCGTACGTGCAAGTCTGCTGCCTGCATTTCGAGTAATTCGCGCCTGAGATCTTCGTCGCTCATGGATTCATTTTATGGGCAGGGGTTTCGTGCGGCGGACAATCGACGTCAAAGAAGTCGTTAAACAGAAATATGGAGAAGCTGCATTGCGCGTGAGATCGGGCGGCAGTTGCTGCTGTGGCGCATCGCCCGGTTCGGGCTGTGCCGATCCCATCACCACTAATCTTTACGACGCTGCACAGATCGGCCAGGTTGCAGAGGATGCCGTGCGGGCGTCGCGAGGCTGTGGAAACCCCACGGCTCTCGCGCAATGGAAGCTCGGAGAGACGGTGCTCGAGCCTGGCTGCGGCGGTGGCATCGACGTTCTGCTGACATGGCCGCCACTTCACCGACCCAAGGCTTACCCTTCCGTAACGATCATCACGAAATCTGGAGGCAGTCAAGAACCGGTCACATGGTCTGACCGCACTCTCGTTTTAGCTGCCCACTTCCTCCGCTTTTCCAACCTTCTATGAACATATACAATCCAACAGGTTCAACCTTCGCTAGGTGGAATCCGAGCCGGACGGGTGCGAATCTAACTAAGCAGGGATCTGAATCAGAATGGCCACGACAAAAACCGAACCCAAGCTGGCCTTCGTGGCCAATGGCAAACAGAAGTTCAAGGGTTATGAAGGACTTACCCGCGAGCAGCTGATCCAGGCGTACCGCCTGATGTATATGTCCCGGCGCATCGACGACCGGGAAATTCTGCTCAAGCGCCAGCAAAAGATCTTCTTCCAGATGTCGGGCGCTGGACATGAGGCAGTCGGAGTGGCTGCTGGTTTGGCCCTCAAGGCCGGCTACGACTGGTTTTACCCTTACTATCGCGATCGCGCATTATGCCTTGCTCTCGGCGTCGAGCCATACCAGATGTTTCTGCAAGGTGTGGGGGCCGCGGACGACCCCAGTTCCGGCGGACGACAGATGCCCTCGCATTGGAGCTATCCGTCGCTGCACATCGTGACGCAGTCGTCGCCCACGGGCTCGCAGATCCTACACGCCGTAGGATGCGCCGAAGCCGGACGCTATTTCTCGCGCCATCCCAAGGCCGCCGAGACACCTGCGAGCAGCGCTGACTATCGCCAGTTCAAAGAGGTCAGCTTTCGGAATGACGAAGTCACTTACGTTTCACTGGGTGATGGCACGTCGAGCGAAGGCGAGTTCTGGGAGGCGATGAACGCCGCCGCACTGGGCAAGCTGCCGGTCATTTTCTGCGTAGAAGATAACGGCTACGCTATCTCAGTGCCGGTCGAGGTGCAGACGGCGGGTGGAAGTATTTCGCGCTTGGTGTCGGGATTTCCCAACTTTCATTTCGAGGAAATCGACGGCACGGATCCCATCGCGAGTTTCGCAGCCTTCCAACGGGCGGCAAAATACTGCCGCCAGGGATTGGGTCCGGCGTTTGTTCATGCGCACGTGATTCGTCCGTATTCGCACTCCTTGTCGGACGACGAGCGCTTGTATCGTCCGGATTCAGAGCGCGAGCGCGACGCCCAACGCGATCCGGTGACGCGCACGCAGATGTACCTGTTGCGCGAGCGCATGCTCGACGACAAAGGGATCAACCAACTGGAGAAAGAAGTTGAAGCCGAGCTGCAGACAGCGGTGGATCGCGCGCTGGAAGCCTTGCCCTCGGCACCGGAGACGGTGACCAATTATCTTTACTCGCCGAATGTTGATCCGACTTCGGCGGCGTTCGATACCCAGCCCATCGCCGAGACTGCGGCGGAAGGCAAGAAGCCGGCGGCCAAGACGATGGCCGACCTGATCAATGCCACGCTGCGCGATGAGATGAAGCGCGATGAACGCATTGTGATCTTTGGCGAAGACGTTGCCGATTGCAGCCGCGAAGAATACTTGAAGCAGAAGCTGGTAAAAGGAAAGGGCGGGGTCTTCAAGCTTACGTTTGGCTTACAGTGCGAGTTTGGGAATGATCGAGTCTTTAATTCGCCGCTGGCAGAAGCTGCGATCGTAGGACGCGCGACGGGCATGGCAACGCGCGGGTTAAAGCCGGTCGTTGAAATTCAGTTCTTCGACTACATCTGGCCCGCGATGATGCAGATTCGCGACGAACTCAGCACGATCCGGTGGCGTTCGAACAACGGCTTCTCCTGCCCGGTCGTGGTTCGCGTTGCGATCGGCGGATATCTGACTGGCGGGGCGATCTATCACTCACAGTGTGGCGAGAGCATCTTTACGCATATCCCCGGCCTGCGCGTGGTGTTTCCTTCGAATTCGCTCGATGCAGCCGGTCTGCTGCGGACGGCGATTCGCTGCGACGATCCAGTGTTGTTCCTCGAGCACAAGCGTCTGTATCGCGAATCGTATGGGCGGGCGGGGTATCCGGGCCCGGATTACATGATTCCGTTCGGCAAAGCCAAAATCGTGCAGCCGGGAACGGATCTTACTGTGATCACCTATGGCGCGGTTGTACCGCGTGCCTTGCAAGCGGCGCAGAAGCTGGAACGCGAACAGGGCGTAAAGGTGGAGATTATCGACCTGCGCTGTCTGAATCCGTTTGATTGGGAGGCCATTGCGGCATCGGTCTCAAAGACAAATCGGGCGTTGATCGCGTATGAAGACACCTTGAGTTGGGGATACGGCGCCGAAATCGCCGCCCGCATCGCTGACCAACTCTTCGATCAGCTGGATGCGCCCGTCAGCCGCGTTGCCGCGAAAGATACGTTTGTTGCCTACCAACCGATCCTGGAAGACGCAATCTTGCCCCAGCCGAGTGATCTCTACCGGGCAATGAAGGATCTGGCGAGATACTGAAACGCAGTGGCCCGTGATCAGCAATGAGTTGCCCGAAAACACTGGCCACGCATTTACTGTTCCGCAGAGTCCGTGGCCATTTTCGATCTGTTCTAAACAGGTTGCGGAACCCGCGAATCCTTCGCTATTACAGCCTCCACCTTTCCCTTTATGCCGAAAATGTTATTGTAGATTGCTCCCCCGAGTGCACCTCCGATGAGCGGAGCGACCCAGAACAACCACAATTGCTGTAGGGCCCAGCCTCCGGCGAAAATTGCGGGGCCGGTGCTGCGCGCTGGGTTGACCGACGTGTTGTCCACGGGTATGCAGACCAGATGGATCAGAGTCAGGCACAGGCCGATGGCGATGGGCGCGAATCCCTTGGGAGCGCGATCGTCGGTCGAGCCCATGATCACGATCAGGAAGAACGCGGTCAGCACGACCTCGGCAACGAAGGCGGAGAGCAGCGAATATCCTCCAGGAGAATTCGCCCCGTAGCCGTTGGAGGCGAAACCCCCATGTGGGTCGAAGCTGGCGCTTCCGATGGCAATGTAATAGAGCACACCTGCGCCCGCAATCGCGCCCAAAACCTGTGCGACAACATAGGGGAGGAGTTCTGAGGCAGGGAATCGCTTGCCGACCACCAGCCCGAGACTGATGGCCGGATTGAGATGGCAGCCTGAGATGTGTCCGATGGCAAAAGCCATGGTCAAGACCGTGAGTCCGAAAGCGAAGGCGACTCCCATAAAACCGATGCCGACTGCAGGAAATGACGCCGCTAGAACGGCCGCACCGCATCCCCCGAAAACTAGCCAAAATGTTCCGAAAAACTCTGCCGCTGCGCGCTTACTCATGGGCATGGCAACCTCCTGAGAGCTGAAGTGTGATAAGGGTGGTGCTGTTGCCTGGTAATTAGAATCGGGAAAAATGTAGCACAAAGGGTTGGGCAATGAACACTGAGCATTTGCCCAGTGAGGAGGAGTCCAGTACCGCGTTCGGGGGCCGGTTACGAACGCTTTTCCCGCGATCGAATGTTGATTGTCCGTTCTCGCGAGGAATGCTAGCCTTCGAGAGGGTGGGTTCCACAGTTGCCAATCCGTTGAAATCGAGCGTGTCATTTCCGAATCGGGTGGCCGAATGGCTGCAATCGACGAGCGCCGAGGTGTGGATCAAGTTCCTTCTGGCGCTGATTGGCCTGGGTCTCGCGTTTACGGCGGCATTATTCTCCAC
>Ga0126378_10005106_pt1 | contig 10159 bp, 4 predicted proteins | sample PanSoiMetPlot_23_FD_92587 | JGI IMG/M metagenome (GOLD analysis project Ga0126378, IMG submission 92587) | Tropical forest soil microbial communities from Panama - MetaG Plot_23 | ecosystem: Environmental > Terrestrial > Soil > Tropical forest > Bulk soil | place: Panama | collected 2016-02-17 | reverse complement strand
TCCTCGGCGAGGGGGCATCTTTACCCCGGCATCCCGAACCTCTACGAGGTCTCCCTGGAGGGCGGTCTCGAGCAGCCGCTTCCGACCGACTGGGGCACCTGGGGAAGCTATTCGCCCTCCGGCGACCACTTGGCGTTCAACCGCCATCCAGCGGTTTGGTGGCGGAAGCATTATCGCGGCAGTTATGCGGCTGATCTCTGGGTCGCCAATCTCAAGGCGAAGACGTTCAAGAAACTCCTGGACACCGAGCTCTCCGACAACATGAAGCCGAATGCCCTGTGGCCGATGTATGGCAACGGCGAGATCTTCTTCGTCTCCGATCGCGACGTGCGCGCGAAAGCGGGATCGCCAGAAGCGCTCAAGTCGGTGAACAACATTTGGAAAATCCCAGAGACCGGTGGCGCTCCGGTGCAGGTGACGCATCACACCAGCGGATCGCTCTTCTTTCCGTCGATTTCATCGGATGGGCGCACCATCGTCTACGAGGAGGACTTCGGCCTGTGGAAACTCGATACCAAGACCGGCGAGACGCGCGAGGTGAAGATCGATATCGAGCCCGATGAGCTGAGCAAGGCTCCACTCGCGGTGGTCGGGAAGGGAGAGGCCGAAGAGTACGATCTCTCTCCTTCCACGAAGCGCGCCGTCATCGCATTCCGAGGGGAGCTCTTCACCGTCCCGACAGACAAAGGGGACGTCTCGCGAGTAACGCGCTCTTGGTGGCGCGAGAGCCACCCCGCCTGGTCGCCCGATGGGAAGAAACTCGCGTTCGTGAGCGATGAGCACGGGCACAGCGAAGTGATGGTCGCCGAGGCGGACGGGGGGAACGTCCGCCGACTCTCGAACTCTGACACCGAGAAGCAAGCCCTCACGTGGTCGCCCAACAGCAAGACCGTTGCGTACACGACGCACGATCACAAGCTCAACGTCGTTGACGTGGCGTCCGGCCAGACGCGCACCCTGGCCAGCAGCGACGTCGGCGCGATCCAGACGCCCGAGTTCTCTCCCGACGGCCAGTGGGTGTCGTTCACCAAGCTCGACTCGGACCTTCGGCCTCACGTCCTCGTCGTTTCCGCTGGGGGCGGTGCCGCCAAAGCCCTCCCGGATCACGACCTCTTCGCCACCTCCGGGGCGCGTTGGACGGCCGACGGGAAGCGGCTGATCTTCCTGGCGGGTCACGTGCAAGGAGGCTCGGCTTCCATCCGCGAAAACAAGGCCCAGCTCTACAGCGTCACGCTCACGCGCGAAGAGAAGGACCCGATGAGCCGCGACATCGACGACGAGGCGATGGCCGACGCCGCCGAAAAAGCGGCGAAGGAGGCGACGAGCCGATCCAAGGGCGAACCGAAACCGGTGAACGTGAAGATCGAATGGGACGGCCTCGAGCACCGGATGCACCAGGTGACCCATCTTTCGGACAACGTGGTCTCGGCAGTGCCGTCCCCCGACGGTACGGTCTACGCCTTGGTCGCGCAGGGCGAGATCGATGGGCGTCCCGCTTTCACGCTCTACACGATTCAGGAGAACGGCGATGAGCTCCATCGCATTGCCGAGTCGAAGCAGGAGGACCCGCAGGATGCTGCTCCTGGGACACCGCAAGCAGGGATTTTTTCGCTTCACTTCGCCAAGGACGGCAAGGCGATCTTCTACCGGGAAGGGAAAGGAGTTTGGACCGCTCCGGTGAGCGCGTCGTCGGAGGGTGAGGCGGGCTCGGCTCGCAGCGCGGGGCCGCGGGCAGGGCGTGACGCGGGGCGTGAGGCGGTGCGCCGGCGACTGGAATACACCGTTCGCGTCGACGTGGATGAGCAGGCCGAGCGGCGCCAGATCTTTTTGGAGGCCTGGCGCATCATGCGCGATCGTTTTTACGACAAGGCGATGCACGGCGTGGACTGGGCGAAGGTTCGCGCGAGATACGAGCCTCTTCTTCCAGATGTCGCGGACCGCGAGGAGCTGCAGGCTGTTATCAGCCAAGCAATCGGCGAGCTGAACGCGTCGCACACGGGCATCAGCGGAGGCGGCGAGCCCGATCCGACGGCGATTCGCACTCGCTTCCCGGGCTTCGAGCTCGCGCCAGACCCGTCCGGCCTCTACAAGGTCACCTATGTCTATCGCAAGGGCCCGGCTGCTCACGACTATGCACGCGTAAAGCCGGGTGACTTTCTCCTCGCGGTAGACGGAGTTCCTCTCAAGTCGAGCGACAACTATTGGAAGCTTTATGGAACGGCGTCGGGCAAGAAGCTCGAGCTCACGTTTTCCTCTAAGCCGTCGCGCGAGGGAGCCTGGACTACGCGCGTCGAGACGGTGGGTCTCGGCGGCTACGCCACGCTTCAGTACGAAAAATGGGTGGATGACCGCCGCGGCCAGGTGGAGAAAGCATCGAGCGGCGACATCGGCTACCTCCACATCCGCCAGATGAACGCCGCGGCCTTCCGAAAGTTCATGTCCGATCTTTCAGACAATCACTTCAAGAAGGCACTGGTGATCGACCAACGGTTCAATCCGGGAGGCGGAATCGACGAAGAGCTTCTGATGGTGCTGGGGCAGCAGCAGTATCAGTACACGCGAGCCCGAGACTCGGTCTACTTGACGCGCCCGCACCTTGCCTTCTTCGGTCCCAAAGTCGTTCTCCAGAACGAGCGCTCCACCAGCGATGCAGAGGTGTTCCCCGCAGGCTTCCAGCGGCTCAAATTGGGTAAGACGGTTGGCGTCACCACGTACGGAGCTGTTATCGGAACCGGCGCGTATCGCTTGGTGGACGGCTCATCGATCCGAACGCCGGGCACCGGTCTCTGGGACGTGCAGGGACAGAACCTCGAAAATTACGGCGTCCCGCCAGACGTCGCTGTCGACAATTCGCCTGAGGACTTCCTGAAAGGACGTGACGCGCAGCTCGAGACGGCGATGAACGTCCTCAAGGAGGAGCTGCGCGAAGGTAAGCAGAAAGCGGTCGTCGGCCGCTAGCGTTCCGATTGCCTGGATGTTTCGCTGCGAGCAGATCGCGGCGAGGGGTCGGCCAGGCAGGCTCACTGAGATTTATCTCGACAGCGCCCACGGTCCGATGATTCCGTGCTGCTGGAGCTTTCTTCATGCGAGGGGGAGGCCACCGATGAAGTGGTTGGCGGAAGTCCTGCTGCTCCTAGCTGCTCCGGTGAATGGGATCCCCGCTTACGGCGACGATAGTGGCCCGTCGCCTTTGGCCGTGGCGCTGCTTGGGGACCGAACGCGCGTCTCGACTTCGATCCCGCTCGATCCTCTGAGCTGGACGTTCATAGGCCCGGCCCCGAACGTGGATCATGATCCCTCGACCGGTTATGTCGAGAACGCCGGCGGCCGGATTACCGGCATCGCTGCTGATCCCACGGATCCAAACACCATCTACATCGCGGCGGCAGGCGGTGGCGTGTGGAAATCGACGCCAACCAAAGACGGCCTTGCCTGGATCCCGCTGACCGATCAACAGCCGCTGGTTCCCGCCGCCAAGCGGACGCAGTTCATGGGAGCGATAGCGCTGGCAGCCCCGAGCAATCCCAGTGTCATCTATGCAGGCACCGGCGAAGCCAATATGGGGCCCAGCAAAGCCAACGAATTTCGCTTCAACATCTACGCGGGGCACGGCATCCTCAAGTCCACGGATGCCGGCGGATCCTGGATCCTGCTGACCGGTAACGGGGATGATGGCACCCTCGACAACTTCGAGCAGCGCACGTTCTCACGGATCGTCGTGGATCCGAACAACCCGGACATCGTATATGCGGCGGTCGGCGCGGTAGCGATCAACGGCCTTTCCGGCAACACGGGTATTTGGAAGTCGACGAACGGCGGCACAACCTGGGCCAACACGACCGCGGCGGACATCTCCACGACGGCCAGCTACTCGGACCTGGTGATGGACCCGGTCAACCCGCAGACCCTTTACGCGGCCGTCGGGACTCCCTCGGGCGATGATGCCAACGGGGTCTACCGCACGGACGACGGCGGGGACCATTGGATACGTCGGGACAGCGGCTTCCCCCCCGAGGTAGGACGCGTTGCGCTGGCGATCTCCTCGTCCGATTCTCGAACGCTGTACGCCGCAATCGCCAACCCGAGCACGCAAGGTTTGCGGGGGCTAAGGCGCACCACGAACCGCGGCGACTCGTGGGCAGCGGTCACTGCACCCGAGCCGCTTTGCCCCGAAGGGGGAATGGACCACATCTACCTGGGTGGCGCCGGCGACTACCACAACACGTTGGCCATCGACCCGTCGAACCGCGACGGCGTCTTTGCGGGCGGACTCTGCCTGATCGCCCGCACGGCGCCGACGGATCCTTGGTTCGCTGTTGCCGATGGCGACCTGATGGGGCCTCATCGGGACCATCACGCCATGGCCTTCGACGCCACCGGGCGGCTGCTGAACGGCAACGACGGCGGCATCTGGCGGCTCTTCGATCCCGACCAGGATGATCCCGATGAGCGCGACCCGCACCTGCTGCACTGGAAGAACCTCAACGTCAATCTCGGAATCACTCAATTCGTCGGCCTCGCGCTCCACCCGACAGATCTCGGCCGGGCCTACGGCGGTACCCAGGACACGGGTACGCAACGCTTCCAGGACAGCCTCTCCTGGACGCGATTGCTGCGCGGCGATGGCGGGGCGACCGTCGTCAGCGTCCTGAACCCGGACCGCGTTTACCAGATCACGCGGCTCAACGCCTTCCGGAGCGGCTGCGGCGACATCGGTATGGACTTCGTCCGTCGCTCCGACGACGGCGGCGAGCACTGGGCGCGGAAGATGAACGGGATCAGCTCCTGCAATGCTAACTTCTACCTGCCCTTAATCTTGGACCCGGCGCATTCGGTCGATGATTCGGACCGGCTGCTGTTGGGCACCGACCAGGTCTTCGAGACGACCAACAACGCCGAAAACTGGTCGGCCCTGGGCGCGTTCGTGTTCCCCGCCCAGATCGACGCCCTGGCGGCCGCCGCCTCGGATGGAAACTGGATTTACGCCTCGGCGGGTGGGCACCTGTTCCGGACCCAGAACCGCGGCAGCTCCTGGATCTCTATCGATGCACCTGGCCTGAACGACCATTTCGCGGCCTTGCTCGTCAACCCGGTAAACCGACAGATCGTCTATGCGGTGCGCGACCGCTTCCATGGAGGCCACGTCTTCCGGAGCGACAACGGGGGAGACATCTGGAACGACATCAGCGGCGACCTGCGTGACTTGCCGGTATACACCATCGCCCTTGATCGGCGTTTCTCCCCGCGGCGGCTGTACATCGGCACTGACAGCGGCGTGTTCTCCTCCGAGAATGGGGGTCGGAATTGGCATCCGTTGCAAAGCAACCTGCCCAACGTTCAGGTGAACCAGCTGGTGTTGAACGAAGATCTCGGTGTTTTGGCGGCTGCTACTCATGGGCGGGGCGTCTGGGAGCTCCAAGTCGACCGGCCTCGTCTAACGACCGCGATGACACCGAAGCCGCGGCGACCGGCTCGGCGGCCTTGAATTCGCGCCACTTGGTCGAGCGGGGCCAGCGTTTAACTATTTCAAGCCCAGCTTCTTTCCCGCCGCGAGCAGGGCGATCGATTCGCGTATGCGTTTCTGCCGCGTCTCCGGTCGCTTGGCCAAATGAATCCAAACCACAAAGTCACGCCGGTAGGTTGGCGCCAGCTGCTGAAAGAAACTCCATGCTTTTGGTTTCGCCTTTAGTGCTTTGGCGATGTAGGCCGGCAGATCCGGGATGACTGGCTTCGGCGCGTAGGTGTTGTCGGTTGGTGCTGCCGCCAGCCCGGATGCGGTGAGCAGGCCGGCCGCTTTCAGCTCTGCCCAGCGTTTGCGATTGCTGTCCGACCACTTGCTGGTGGGCTGTCGCGGCGTGAACTTGAGAGCGTACCGGTCGTCATCGAGGCGCTTGATCAGGCTGTCGACCCATCCGAAGCACAGCGCCTCGCAAACCGAATCCTTGTAAGGAATCAACTTCACTCCGGTGTGATGCTTGTAGAACGTGAGCCAGACACCGGGGCTTGAAGAATGGTGTTTTCCCAGCCACGCCCGCCATTGCTGGCGGTTTCGAACTTCCAAATTAATGAGCGCTGTCATCACGCGACCATGCGACCGACGATGCCGAGCAAGCCGCGACCGCCAAGTGCGGGTTGAAGAAGTCGGGCAGACTGGCATCGCCTGATGGATGAGAATTGATATCACGCAGATTTCCCTCGAGAACTGTCTCTGAAAAATAATTCTCGACGCTTTCGGGGAATTGTGTGTCAAACAGGATGGCGTCCCCAGCGTTTCTCACCACGTTATTAAAGAGGTACGTGTGGGCCGTCTCTGCTATGCCGCCAGCAACGGCTACGGAACCTACTCGGAGCCCGTTGGCAATCGTATCGCTGGTATTGCAAAAGACTGTATTCTTATCCGTTACTGCTCGCCTTCCCGGCGCAGTGGCATTGTTGTAAACACCGACGCCGTGTCCGGGGTTCCCGGGGATTCCTCGGGTGGTCGTGAAATTGCCGTAGATCTTGTTGAACGAGTCCGACTGCTCGACGAAGACGCCGTAGCGCCGGTTGTCCTCGCTAAAATTGCCGATCGCGAGACTGTTGGAGGTCGCCGAATCGAAATCGACGGCGTCCATGTTGCAGTTGGTCAGGTAATTTTCAACCACCACGTACCTCGAGTTATTGTGCTGCGTCCAGATGCACCGTCCCCCGCTCTGATCGACTCGATTGGCGTGAATGATGTTGTAACTTCCGCCTCGCTGCAGATGGATCATTCCCCCGCCCGTTCGCACGTCTCGCTGGCCACCGCGGACGACGGTAACCTGATCGATATGGGCCAGCGACGTCGACGGGAAATAGATCCCCTCCATCGGTCGGCCGCCCAAGTCGATCAAGCCGCCCGAGACGGAGATGAACTCTGAGGGGTTAACGGCGGTCATCACGTGTGCCAAGTTACTGGGGGAGGGAACAAAGACGGCGCCGTCGAGAATAACGGCGGTATAGGATTGAAGCGTCAGGGGGACATCCGCGGTGAACTCGCCGCGCAACGCCAGCACGATGACGTCATCCGGGTGCTGCTCCCGAGCGTCGTCGTATGCCTTTTGGACCTGGCTGATGGCGGGAGACTCGCACGAGGTAACTTCCACATCGGTACGATTTCGTCCATTCATCACGGGGTCGGCATGCCGATTGTCGATCGTCGGGGGGTAGAAATAGTTGCTGAGCAGCGCCTCGAGCGGACGAGGCCGCCCCGGTACGACCCAATTGGAAGAACCGCGCTCGATGAGATCGACTGGGTTGTCAACCGTATTGAGGTATAGGAGGTTGTTACTCCCATCCAGGTCGACTCCGCTGCTCGAATTGTGCGCGATCACGTTACGCAGTACGGCGGTATTGGCGCTGGATGGCAGGAGCCACACACCGCCGTCGCGGTTGTCGCGGATCTCGTTGTCGGAGATGAGATTGTCACCCGTGTCGACAACAATCCCCACTCCATTCTCTTGAACGACGTTATTGACGATGGAACTGTGTGTTGCACTCATCCGGATTCCGGCCCCGGCGTTGTGGTGAACAAAGTTGTCCAAGAGCAGAGCCTGCGTGATTGAGCTGAGCACAATTCCACTCGCACCAGCCTTCGAGATGTTGCAACGCGTAATGGCTGATCCGCTGTTCCAAACGGTGCCGCCATTTCCGCTCAATCGAAGTCCGTCTAGGCCGGTGTTCTTGATCGTCACGGCGTCGACGTTCACTTGCGCGGAGCCTTCGGCATCGAGACCGATGAGGCTGTGGTGATGGCCATCGAGAACCCCGCCCGCCACGGCGACTTTACGTTGCCCGATGATGCTCACAAGGCTCGGGGCCGTCGCATCGGGTGCAGCCTCGATTGTGCCATAGAGGATTAGCGACGTTTTTGCAGGAAGTGCCAACGGTGAATCGGCGACCACGAAGGTACCGGTGAGCGTCAGGATGATTGGAGAGTCGGGGTCCGACGTTCTCGCGTCGTCAAGTTGAGCCTGAATTTTGCTTAGTGGTGCGCTTTCAAAAGAAAGCTCGATCGGCGTTTCCATCGGATCGAGAATGAAGCCATCCGCCGGGGGAGTGTACAGGCCGTTGGGAGCCGACCCGTCGGCCGATGCCTCGTCGCGAACGAAGAACACGCTGGCGAACAGCGCGGCGGCACAGCAGCTGACTCGGTTGAGCATGGCAAGACCCCTGCAACTGGCAGAGTTACGACAAGTCGCCTGCGGAGGAAAAGTTAAATTCGGCCTATCTCGCTGCTGAGGTCGGTCGCCGTACATTCCGATTCATTAACGCTAGGCCAGAATTGGACGGATGCGTTCTTTTCAAACCACGGTTTTGCAGTGTTTCCGCGAGTCTTGGTGAAAGGCAGCGCGGGTATCTGTTGTTGGGTTTAGGAGAGGACGTTTCGTCTTTCTTCCCGCTAGCCTACGCAGCGAATTTTGTCATCGGCGGCCAGCGCTTCTCGTTCGCCCGCACCATCGCGTTTTCTATATGAGCGGCTCAGTCGCTCAGGCAGCCGATCGGCGCGTCGGCCTCAGCCGAATGTCGACGCGTAACCCGAGGACCTGAGATGCGCGAGTCAGCGTGGCCAGGGTGACTCCGGAATCGCTCGGGTCAAGCATCCGATTGATCACGGTTCGACTCGTTCGCATCTCTTTCGCTAGCCGGCTCTGCGAGAAGCTCGCGCGCTTCATCGCCCGTCGGAGCTGGAGGGTGAGTGTCTTCTTGATTGCCAGAAGCTCGGTCTCCTCTCGGATGTTCATCTCATCGAGGAAGGAGCTCAGGGTGGAACCAATCCGCTTGTTGCTCATGCTGCCACCACCTCTCTTAGGCGCTTGCGGGCAAGTTCCAAATCTGCCCGAGGCGTCGTCCGCGTCTTCTTCACGAGTCCGTGAAGCAATATTAGCTTTGAAGCCACGATGCCGAAGAATACTCGGTATTCAGTGCGCTCGTGCGTGCTGCGAATCTCGTACAAGCCACGACCAAGGCCGTCGACGAGCGGCTTGCTTACTGGCCAGCTCCATTGGACCGTGAGTATGTCGCTGCCGATCGTCTTAGAAACCTCCTTCCCCAACGAGCGCAGCCAGTCCCGCACGGGTTCGTGATTGCTCGGCGTCCGATAGAACGCGCACCCGAGCGGTGGACCGCGCCTGGAGCGGGCTGACACCCAGGAGAGTGTACCTATTTAGGTACAGAGATCAAGAGGTCACCTGCGTTCCGACTAGCACCGCGAGCTTTGCGGGCGGTACAAAGGGAGGAGTAAACCAGTTGCTACTTGAGGCGAGCGCGAGAGCCCTCTAGCACTTTCTGGATCGCTCCGGCACAGCGCTCGAGGCGCGGATGGACCCATAGTCCCTTGGTAACTCGGCCACCTCCCATGCCCCCCGGAACCGTGGAACCGACTGGTAGAGATTCGAAGTATACGTGCGCCATCGTGATGTCGTTCCACTTAGTCCGAGACTCGCTCCTCGCCGGCCGCCGCTCGCCACAACGACATGAGCACGGTCTCACACAAATCCAGCTACCACGCAACCAATGCCTGGGCTGCATCGGGCAGATTCTTGACGCAAGTCGAGTGGTGATGTATATCGCATGTATGGCGTCGAAGCACCTAACAACAATACGGCTGGATCCGGAGGACGTTCGCGCGCTTAAGCGCGCGCGGAAGGAAGGGCTCTCCTCATCTGAGCTCCTACGGCGAGGACTTCGCGTGGTCGCGGCCAAGTACTACGATCGCCGGCGTCCGCCAAGTACTCGGCTCTTCACGTCGGCAGACATCAAGCTGGGAGATGAGTCCGAGCTCTTCCGGGATCTGGAGAAGTGAGTCCTCCTCTGGTGGCCGACACGGGCGGCCTCTTGCGCGCGTTGGCCCGCCTCCCAGACGGTCGACCTGCATGGCCAGATTTCGAGCGCGCCCTTACGCAGGCGTCGGCGATCATCGTTCCTGCGCTCGTACTGGCCGAAGTCGATTATTTCCTCCGCGCCGAAAGGGCAGCGATGCGGACCTTGGTACGAGAAGTCATCGACCCAGCCACGAGCTACGAGTTGGAGCCCACTTCGGCTGGCGATCTGGCTCGCGCGCTGCAGCTCGACGCCAAGTTCCACCAATTGCACCTCGGGCTGGTCGACGGCGTGGTTGCCGCAGTGGCCGAGCGGCGGG
>Ga0126378_10005105_pt1 | contig 10159 bp, 7 predicted proteins | sample PanSoiMetPlot_23_FD_92587 | JGI IMG/M metagenome (GOLD analysis project Ga0126378, IMG submission 92587) | Tropical forest soil microbial communities from Panama - MetaG Plot_23 | ecosystem: Environmental > Terrestrial > Soil > Tropical forest > Bulk soil | place: Panama | collected 2016-02-17 | reverse complement strand
CGGGCTCGCGGCGGTTAGGTTTGGTCTATGTGCCGAAGCATCAAGACCTTGCGAGAGCCCTACACCGAGCAGGTGACCGAACAGGATATGCGTGCGGCCGCGCTGCAGTACGTACGCAAGATCAGCGGCTTCCGCGCGCCGGCGGCGCACAACGCCGAGGCGTTCAATGCGGCCGTTGATGCCGTCTCGCGAGCCACCGCCGACCTGCTCGACCAGCTCGAGATCCGGAATACCCCCGCGACGGCCAGAGCTCGCTGACGAATTGGGCCAGCCACGGTGGCGGTGCGCGAAACGGGGCGCGGTGGCTTGGGTCAGCCTGGTCGACGCCGTCGCGAGGCCTGGCTGAGACAACGGCGGACGGCGGCGTTACGCGGTCTTGGTCTCGCTGGCGTCCTGCAGGCCAAGCTCGGCAATCGACGTCTCGCGCATCTTGAACTTCTGCACTTTGCCGGTGACCGTCATCGGGAATTCGGCGTGGAACCGGACGTAGCGCGGGATCTTGTAGTGCGCGATCTTGCCGCGGCAGTACTCCCTGACGTCGTCGACGGACAGATCCTGGCCTGGCCGCACGCGGACCCAGGCGCACAGTTCCTCTCCGTACTTGTCGTCGGGAACGCCGATGACCTGGACGTCCTCGATAGCGGGATGCGCATAGAGGAACTCCTCGACCTCGCGCGGGTAGACGTTCTCGCCGCCGCGGATGACCATGTCCTTGATCCGCCCGACGATGTTGAGGTAGCCGGCTTCGTCCATCACTGCCAGGTCGCCCGTGTGCATCCACCGTGCGGAGTCGATCGCCTCGGCCGTCTTCTCAGGCTCGTTCCAGTAACCGAGCATCACGGAATAGCCGCGCGTGCAGAGCTCGCCAGGAGCCCCGCGCGGCAGCACTTGTCCGGATTCCGGGTCGACGACCTTCACCTCGACATGCGGGTGTACCCGGCCGACGGTCGAGACCCTGCGCTCCATGTCGTCGTCGGCGGTCGTCTGGGTCGAGACCGGCGATGTCTCGGTCATGCCGTAACAGATCGTCACCCCGGTCATGTGCATCTCGTTGACGACCCGCTTCATCACTTCCACCGGGCACGGCGATCCCGCCATGATCCCGGTTCGCAAGGTCGAAAGGTCGTAGCTGCCGAAGTCCTCCAATGCGAGTTCGGCGATGAACATGGTTGGCACGCCGTACAGGGACGTGCACCGCTCGGCCTGCACGGCCCGCAGCGTCAGCGCCGGATCGAAGCCTGGCGCGGGGATCACGATGCACGCGCCGTGCGTCGTGCACGCGAGGTTGCCGAGCACCATCCCGAAGCAGTGGTAGAACGGCACGGGGATGCAGACCCGGTCGGCGTGCGTGTATCGGCACCCTTCGCCGATGAAGAACGCGTTATTCAAGATGTTGTGGTGCGAGAGTGTTGCGCCCTTCGGGAACCCTGTGGTCCCGCTCGTGTACTGGATGTTGATTGGGTCGTCAAATGACAGGCCGGCCTCGCGCTCGCGCAGGATGTCATCGTCGTCCGTGCCCGAGTCCCCAGACTCGAACAGCGCGTTCCAGGGCGGCGTGCCGAGGTATATCACGTCCTCGAGGTCAGGTAGCTCGGGCCCGACCTCGTCGACCATGGCGCGGTAGTCGCTGGTCTTGAACCGCTCCGCAGCGAAGAGCGTCCTGACGCCTGACTGTCTCAGCGCGTATGCCAGCTCGTGGCTCCGGTACGCCGGGTTGATGTTGACGAGAATGACCCCGGCTTTGGCGGTCGCATACTGCAGCTGAACCCATTCGGCGCAGTTGGGTGCCCAGATCCCGACGCGGTCGCCGGCCCATAGCCCTGCCGCGATCAGGCCGCGGGCCAGGGTGTCGGTCTCGGCGTCGAACTCCGAGTACGTCCACCTCCGTCCTGTCGGAACATCGACAAGTACTTCAGCATCCGGGTACGCAGCGGCGACGCGGCCGAGGTTCTGGCCGATGGTCTCGCCGAGCAACGCGATTGCCGACGCGCCGTGGCTATAGGACAGCGTGGCTTCGGAAGACATGACCATCCCTTCGCAGGCCGATGTTCACCATCGTGCACGCTCCGCAGCGTGGTGTGAAGCGAGGGCGCTGGCGTGCATGGAGCAGCATCGGCGGCCCGCCTCAAGTATGCGGAGGGGAAATGTGCTGACAGGCACGAGGCGGGATTATTGTGATCATTGCAGGACTGAACTGGATGGACCGGAGCGCCACGTGGTCTTGTTGGTCATCTGGCTGATAGCGGCCGCCGCACTCGGCGTCGCCGAGATGCTCACGACGACGCTTGCGCTCGGGCTTATAGCCATCAGCGCTCTCGCAGCCGCCGCGACCGAAGCCGCCGGCGGCAACGTGCTGCTCCAGCTCGCGGTTTTCGTGGCAGCGTCGGTCGCCGGGATCGTGCTGATCAGGCCGATCGCACTGCGGCGGCTGCACCGCAGGACGAACCTGCGCACCGGGACCGCCGCGCTCGTCGGCCAGACCGCATACGTGCTCGCCGATGTCACGCCGCACACGGGGCGAATCAAGATCGGCGGCGAGGAATGGTCAGCCCGCCCCTATGACGAGACGTCCGTGATCCCGGTCGGTTCGATCGTCGACGTCCTGCAGATCAAGGGCGCCACCGCCCTTGTTCATCAGAGGGAGTAGAGATGACGTCAGGTGATGTGGCCGGGCTCGTCGGGGGCCTTGTGGTCGTCGTGCTGATTATCGTGTTCCTGAGCCGGTCGATCTGGCTGGTGCCGCCCGCCCGCGCGCGCAACGTGGAGCGGCTCGGCCAGTTCCACAAGACCCTGGACCCGGGGCTTCATCTGGTCCTGCCGATGATCGACAGGGTCAAGGACCTGATCGACCTACGTGAGCAGGTGGTCTCGTTCACCGGCCAGCGGGTGATCACCGAGGACAACGTGGTTGTGTCTATCGACACGGTGCTGTTCTTCCAGGTCACCGATCCGCGGGCCGCCGACTACGAGATCGTCAACTACATCCAGGCCATCGAGCAGCTCGCGGCCACGATGCTGCGCAGCGTCATCGGGAGCATGGACCTCGAGCAGACGCTCACATCACGCGACAAGATCAACACGCTGCTGCGCGGAGTGCTCGACGAGGCGTCTGGTAAGTGGGGCATCCGGGTGACGAGGGTTGAGATCCGTTCGATCGACCCGCCGCAGTCGATCAAGGATGCTATGGAGAAGCAGCTCAATGCCGAGCGAGAAAAGCGTGCCGCGATCCTGCACGCCGAGGGCCTCCAACAATCGCAGGTCCTGACCGCCGAGGGCGACAAGCGCGGTGCGATCCTGCGCGCCGAGGGCGAGAAGCAGTCGGCGATCTTGCGGGCACAAGGCCAGGCTGAAGCGATCTCGACCGTGTTCCGATCCATCCACGACGGCAACCCGGATCCCAAGCTGCTTGCCTACCAGTACCTGCAGACGCTGCCGCAACTGGCCCAGGGCCAAGGCAACACGGTGTGGATGATTCCGAGCGAGCTGACCGGCGCGCTGCGGATGCTCAGCTCAGCGTTCGGGAAGCCTGGCGGGCCAGACGGCGCCGACGGCGCGCGAACCGCGGAGACGACGTCCACGGCGGCCATCCCCGCGGACGGGCCGGGCCTGCATGAGCGAGTCGTCGTGCCCCAGCAGCAGTTCGTTGAGGAGCTGGCGACAGAAGCGTTCCTCGGCGCCGAAAGCAGCGGCCTGGCAGGCGCATCAGGGCCTGAAGGCAAGGCCGACGGTCAGCAGTAGGCCGAACGCTAGCTGCAGCCGTCCAGTCTGGCCGAGTACGGCGACCAAGCTGCGCCCGGCGGCCCCGGACAGAACCTGCCTGACTGGCTGAATCGCGAGCGGTACCCCGAGCAGCGTCAGCAGCGTCAGCGGAGCAGCCGCGGCCATGGCGGCCGCCACGGCGAACGGCACGCTCGCGCAGCCCGCATAGAGCGCCCGGGTGCGCTGATCGCCGAGCACGACCGCGAGCGTCCGCTTGCCTGAGACCTCGTCGGTCGGGATGTCGCGCAGGTTATTAATGATCAGCAGCGCGCAAGCGAGCAGCCCTACGGGAATCGAGGCTGTGACGGCCAGCCACGTCGCCCTGCCCATCTCGACGTAGGCAGTTCCGACTACCGCGCCGACTCCGAAGAATGCGAACACGGACACCTCGCCGAGCGCGCGGTAGCCATACGGGCGGCTCCCCCCGGTGTAGAACCATGCCGCGCCGATCGCGGCGGCGCCGAGAGCAATGAGCCACCAAGAGACGGCCGCGGCCAGCACGAGGCCTGCGGCACCCGCGACGACGAAGCTAGCGAGCGCGGCGGCGAGCACTTGGCGCGGCGTAGCCAGCGCGGCCGCGACGAGCCTGACAGGACCAACTCGCTGTTCGTCGGTGCCGCGGATGCCGTCGCTGTAGTCGTTGGCGTAGTTGACCCCGATCTGCAGCGCCAGCGCGACGACGAGCGCGAGCGCGGCTCGCCATGCGATGAAGCCGCCGTACCCCGCGGCGACCCCCGAGCCGACGGCGACAGGGACGATTGCCGCGGGAAGCGTTCTGGGCCTGGCCCCGGTGATCCAGTCACTTGCCGCTGTCACAACCGTCCCGTCTGTTCGCGAGGAGTTCTGCCGCGAGTAAAGGGGTCACAGATCAGGGTGAGTCCCGCGGGACACACCCTAACGAGTGCCACGGAACGGCTGCTCTCTCCCCGGGGGCTGGCGACGCCGGACGGCCGGGAGAGCGAATGGCTGATCCTGGCCGGCGGCTCGGGCCGCGCTCAGGTGAGAGCGGGCAACGCCCGCTCGGCGGCGGCGATGATCATCTCGATCCGCTCGCGGCTCAGGCGTGATTTGGCTCGTGCGGAACCGCGCCTGACGTCACTGGACTGACGCCTGAAGTACCTGCCGATCCGGTGACCGTCGAACACGTCGACGCCCTTGACTCTCATGATCATCCACGACGTCCTGGGCCCGTACACCACCATGGCAGGGTGTACCGCGACCGGCTGCCCGAGTTCGTTCTCGATCAACCGCTTCGCATACCCCGCCTCGAGCCTCGCGTGATCCAGCCGGCGCTCCATGCTGGCCCGGCCGTGATAGAGCATGCCGTCCCTCATGCGCAGCGGGAGCCGGCGATCCAGGCGCTGGGAATCGAAGGTGAATACACCCGCTGGCCCAACGACCACGTGGTCGATCACGTGCTTTGTCCCTGGAACAGTTCTGGCGTGCATGGCGTGATAGCCCGTGAGGCGAACGATCCTCAGGCGGCGCCTGGTGAAGCGCTGAGCGGACGTGATCCTGACCCATGCGGGAACTACGACAGCGGTCTTCGACCGGAAGATGGTGTCAGCGGCTGCATAGACGACTGCGGCGGTCAGGCCGTACCGCCAGTCATGCCAGCCTCCCCAGATGGTGATGCCGATGTACAACGCGAGTGCGACGACGGCCCTGGTGATCCAGACCCGCAGCCTGGGGTCCGATCGCAGCCGCGGGCTGACGAGCGAGCGGCTGACCACCGGGCCGGCGAACTGCTGGTTGCTGGCCGCCCCCCTCCCGTCGCCAGCCGGCTCCTCCTCGGCGGTAGTGTCGCTGGCCGGCGGGCTGGCCGACCGTGTGCGAGGTCCGTCGCCCGCCAGTGCATTCGAGCCAGGGCTGCGCCCCCTGGTGCCCGATCGGGAGTCCGTCGACCTTGCCGCATGCGGTCCGGTTCCGGTCGTGGTCTGATCGGCGGAAGCGCTATTGCGGAACAGCGCGTGCAGGCCTTTTCGCTCCCTGGGGTCGTCTGCCGGCTTATTGGCCAGGTCCGCCGGCTTATTGGCCAGGTCCCTCGGCTCATTGGCCTGGCGGGCCGGCTTGTCCGCGTGTTCCGCAAGCTCGGCGGGAGGGTCAGCAGGTCCGTTATCCTGGCCATTCGGCTCGCCGGGCGGGTCGTGCACCTGCGCGTCCACATCCCGAGCGTAGCTGATTCCTTACCGGCTGAACACGCCAGCGCGGGCCGCTCGGGCCGCCCGGCACCGGTCGTGACATGCCTGCCGCTGGCGACCGGCTTTGCCCTGGACTGCCCATGCCTGGCCGTCTACTGTTCGGTAATATGACGCAGATTCATGATATGACGGCACTTGAGCTCGCGGCGCGCATCCGCGATGGCCGGCTTTCTCCTGTCGAGATCACCGACCATTACCTGGAACGCGTCGATCGCCTCAACGCGCAGACCGGTGCCTTCTACACCGTGACCGGCGAACTGGCCAGGGAGCAGGCGGTAACCGCCGAGAAGCTCGCGGCCGAGAGCCGCCGCGCAGGTGATGAGGCGTCGCTGCCCGCTCTGCTTGGCGTACCGATCCCAATCAAGGACCTGAACATGGTGGCCGGCGTGCGGATGACGCTCGGCTCGATGGTATTCGCCGACTATGTCGCCACCGAGGATGACTACGTCGTCGCGGAGCTGCGCAAAGCCGGGATCGTCATCACCGGGAAGACCGCCACCCCGGAGTTCGGGTTGCCCTGCTACACGGAGACGAAGATCGGCCCCGCGGCCAGGACGCCGTGGGATCTGGCCAGGTCGGCCGGCGGATCGAGCGGCGGTGCCGCCACGGCAGTCGCGTCGGGGCTCGCACCTGCCGCGCAGGGCAGCGACGGGGGCGGGTCGATCAGGATCCCTTCAAGCGTATGCGGGCTGTTCGGCATCAAGCCGAGTCGCGGCCGGATCTCCGGCGGCCCGTTGATGCCTGACCTCACCGGCCTGTCGACCGACGGGCCGATCGCCAGGACGGTAGCCGACGCAGCGGCCCTACTCGACGTCATGACGTGCGAGTATCCGGGGGACATGTACAGCGTGCCACCGCTTCCCGACGGCGAGACCTTCCTGGCTCACGCCGGCCGTGATCCCGGTCGGCTGCGGATCGGGCGCACGACGGCCAACGTGGTGCCAGGCGCGGCAGTCCACGAAGACTGTCTCGCCGCTTACGAGGACGCGACCAGGCTACTTGCCGACCTGGGGCACGAGATCGAGGACGTTGATCTTCCCATCGACTCAGACGTCGTGCCCATGTTCGAGCTGCTCTGGTACTCCATGGCGACGCTGGCGCCGATCGATCCGCCGCGGGAAGAGGAACTGCTGCCGCTGACCCGGTACCTTCGGGCGAAGGGATTCAAGGTGACCGCCAGCGAGCTGATCTTCGCTCAGGCTTACCTCCAAGGCGTTATGCGCCCTGCCCTCGCGACGCTGAACAAGTACGACGCCTTTCTGTCCCCGACGCTCGCCTCGCCGCCGGTTCCAGTCGGTTACTTCGACGAAGTCGACCCCGCAGAGAATTTCGAGCGGCAAAAGCGATTCACGCCCTACACGGCCATGAACAACATCTCAGGCCAGCCGGCGGTGAACCTGCCGTTGTACTGGAACTCAGACGGGCTACCGATTGGGGTCATGCTGGCGGGGCGCCTCGGCGATGAGGCGACGCTGATCTGCCTGTCGGCCCAGGTTGAGGCGGTCAGGCCGTGGCGGGACAAGCATCCGGCGATCTGGTAACAGTGTTGCGGCCGCGGTGATCGGCTCGGCTCACGGGCTGGCCCGGGTTCCTGCTCTTCGCCTCGGCCCTGCCGCTGGTCCCGGCCCTGCCGCTCGCCCGGCCTTGCCCCTTTCCGCGGCCCCTGCTGTTTGCCTCATGCTGGCAAAGAATCTCTCTGGGGCCGCCCGCCGCCGGACAGGTTCTGTGATCGGCGACTGAATTTCGCTCGCTTTGGGTAGCTGACCATACACGTACGGTGAGCGGGACACCGCATTCGCGGGGTTGGCGGCGGGGATCCGGAGGTAATCGGGTGGTGCCGGGGCGTCGTCGCTTTCGGCTCGTACTGCGAGTCGGCAATGGCGTCGTTGCGGCTTGCGCCGCCGCAGTGCTGTTGCTGGCATGCGCGGCCGGTTACCGCGGACTTCCGGCGCTGGGTTTGGTTCTCGACCCAGGTACCGGCGCATGGGCGTCGGCGTCGGCAGGACTGCTGCCAGACTCCCGGGTACTGGCGCTGCCTGGCCTGGCAGGTACGGCGAGCGTCTCGTTCGACGCGAACGGCATCCCGGTGATCAACGCGGCCACCATGCGAGATGCGATGGTGGCGCTCGGCTACCTGCACGCCAGGTTCCGGCTGACGCAGATGGACCTGCAGCGCAGAATCGCCGAGGGCAGGCTCGCTCAGCTCATTGGGCCGGCCGGGGTCCGATCCGACAGTTTCGAGTTGCGGCTCGGCCTCTTGCGCACGGCGCGCCGGGAGTGGCAGTCAATGCCAAAGTCTGGTACCGCAGCCGTGATGCTCGCGGCCTACTCGAGAGGCGTCAACGACTACCTCTCCCAGGTGCGGGCGAGCGGCCAGTGGCCGGCGGCGTTCTGGATGGCCGGCGTGTACCCGGGGCGCTGGACACCGGTTGACAGCCTGACGGTGCAAGGGGTCATGACCGAAGCGTTCGACTACACGACCGTTCCGCTCGATTACACACTGCTCTCAAGGGCCGTGGGGGTCGCGCGGACCATGCGCTGGCTGCCCGTGACCGGAGCGGTCCAACATGCCTACGATCCCGGTCCGTACCGTGCGATGGGCGTCGCGCCGATAGCCGGAGCGATCGCGTCGGCGCGAGCCCCGAGTGCGAGCCAGGCCGCTGGGGCTGTCGTCGCAGGAGGACCGAGCCGAGCCTGGCCCGGGCGTCAGGCCGGCGGGAGCGGTTCAAGCAAGACGGTCGCGCGGGTGAGTTTCGCGCCTGGCGTCGCCGTTCGGTCGACAGCATCCGTGGCGAGAGCCGCGGCGGCGGCGCTCGTCGCGACGGCAGTTCCGCCGGCGGTTCCGAACACCAACGCAGGCACCGGAACTGCCTGGGCGGTGAATGGCCCCATCGTGGCGGGCGGCGGTTCGATGCTGGCTGCCGAGGCGCCAGCGCCCGATCCGCTTGCGTCGGCCTGGTATCAGGTCGCCATCTCCGCACCGCATTACGACGTCACCGGTATCAGCCTGCCTGGGCTGCCAGGTGTTGTGATCGGCCACAACGAGAGCTTCGCGTGGTCGATGAGCCGCACGCAGGATCAGTCAGCCCTGTATTACGTTGAGAAGACCAGCCCGAGCCGACCTGGTCACTATTTCTGGCGCCGACGGTGGCGGCCCATCCGGCAGGTGCGTTACGCGATCCCGGTGCGCGGCGGCCCTGCGCGGCACCTGACCGTCGAGCTCACCGTGCACGGCCCTGTGCTGACGAAGGCCGGCCAGACGGTATCTGTCGACTGGACAGGCAACCTTGGATCGCCCGACGTCGCGGTGCTCGCCAGGCTCGGTGCGGCGCGAAACTTCGCCCAGTTCACCCGCGCGCTCGCGAACTGGCGGTCGCCTGCGGTCACGTTCGCCTACGCGGACGGCGGCGGCAATATCGGGGCGGTCACCGCCGGTTATTACCCGGTCGTGCGACGCGGTGCCCCGTGGATGCTCATGCCAGGCACTGGAGCCGACGACATAGCAGGGGTCGTGCCATACGCCGCCCTGCCGCGCAGCTTCGATCCGCCTGGGCACGTGATCGCGCTGGCCGGCCAGCGGCCTGTGACGGCGGCCTACCCGTACTACATCGGCACGACGGCCAGCGACCGCGATCTCTTCGATGCCGCCGGCGGGGTGCAAGCGTGGCTGACACAACGCGTGCGCTTGCGGCCACTTGACCTGGCCACTCTGCAGACGAGCCACTCTGACCATCTGGCGGCGGCGATGCTGCCAAGGCTGCTGGCCGCGCTCAGACACGCCACCCTCACTCCGGTCGAACAGCAAGCCAGGTCGGTATTGCGCGGCTGGAACCACTCGATGGACGGGCCGTCCGCCGCAGCCGCCATCTGGGCGGCCTTCTGGCCCGCATACGTGTCGGCGACGTTTTCGCCGTGGTGGGGGAGGAGCGCTGGAAGCCAGCCGCAGCCGAGCCAAGCTACGCTGGCGACGCAGGCCGCCACGAGTGGCCTTGGCGACCAGCTCGGCGGATTCGGTCTCGCCCGTGCACTTGAGCAATGGAGCGTCGCCGACGCATCGAATCCTGTGTTCGCGCCGCCCGGGCGACCCGTCGGCACCGCGGCATCGGTGCTGCGGGCCGCCTTCGCCTCCGCGGTGGCATCGCTGAAGTCTCGGCTCGGCAGCTCGCCCGCGCATTGGTCCCTGGAGAGGGCGGCGAGCT
>Ga0126378_10005104_pt1 | contig 10160 bp, 6 predicted proteins | sample PanSoiMetPlot_23_FD_92587 | JGI IMG/M metagenome (GOLD analysis project Ga0126378, IMG submission 92587) | Tropical forest soil microbial communities from Panama - MetaG Plot_23 | ecosystem: Environmental > Terrestrial > Soil > Tropical forest > Bulk soil | place: Panama | collected 2016-02-17 | reverse complement strand
TGCCCCCGGCGGCCCGGCCGAAGTACTACCTGTACATCAAGACCGCGGTCTCCCCGCCGGACAGCATCGCCGCCGCCGGCGACATAGTGATCTCCCCCGATGGCAGGCTGTACTCCGACAGCTTCCCGGTCAGCCAGTCCGAGGCGTTCACCTCACTCGCCGGGATCTCCTACCCGCTCGGCTCATAGCCCCGGGGCCGGGACGGCCTTGATCGCAGCGAGTTCCTCCTGGCCGGCGGCGCAATCGTGCTGCCGGCCAGGATCGACGTGTCCGCCCCACGGGCGATGAATCAGCAACCCAGCCCAGAGCCCCTGGCCCTGGCCCTGGCCCTGGCTCGCGCTCGCCGAGGAGTTCGCGAGCAGGTCCGCGCTGGCGAACCTGCGGGACCTGGCCCGGGGCATCTACCCGCCGCTGCTGGCCGATCTGGGGCTGGCCGCCGCGCTCGGCGCCCAGGCCGCCAAGTCCGCCGTGCACTCACCAACCCCTGACCCCACCCTCCCCCGTTCTGGTCAGGTCACGGCGCGGGCTCGGGGTCGGAGATGTCGGCGACGGACGCGCCGAGTGCCTGCAGGACCGCGTCGGCATCCGCGGCCAGGGCCAGACCGTGCTCGCCCGCGCCGAGGGTGATCGTGCGGCCGCGCACCCGCTCATCGGCGATCACCGGCCAGGGCCTGGCCGATCCGAGCGGCGTGATCGTGCCGCGCACGTATCCGGTCACCTGCCGGGCCACCTCGGCATCAGGCATGGACAGACGGCTAACGCCCAGCAGCCGCCGCAGCTTCGGCCAGGAGATGGCGCGGTCGCCGGGTACGAGCACGAACAGGAAGTCATCCTCTCCGCGGCGCACCACTAGCGTTTTAACCACATCGGCGGGCGCCACGCCGCGTGCCCGGGCCGCCTCGGCCAGGCTGCGCACCGGGCCGTGCCGGATCACGCGGTGGGAAAGACCCAGGGCCTCGGCGGCCTCCAGCGCGGGAGTGGACACAGTTTGAGTATCCCGCGCAGCGGGTCGGCATGATCATCGGGCCAAGGTGGAGATCGTAGGACCGCCCGCGCCAACGCATAACTTCTTGAAGAGGCGCTCAGTAGATGTAGTTGGTTTACACCTTCGTGGATGTCCTCAGGTACAACCGCCCCGCGACAATCTGACCGCCAGTGACCTGAAATAGGACCGGTGGCGCTGGTGAGCCCCTGGCAGCTGGCTGAGGGCAAGGTGCCAGGGGCTTTCGGTGCAGGTCAGGTGCTGGCGGTGGCCTGTGCCTGGGCGACGCGTGCAGGGTTGTGCCAGGTTCGGCGCAGCAGGTGCGCACTGGCCAGCGCGCTCCAGAGCGCGAACAGGAGCAGTGCGGGAACGAAGTCGGTGGCGAGAAAGGCGCCGTTGACCGCGAGTGCGGCGGCGGTGACCGCGGCACCCGCGGCCAGCCAGCGAGGCAGGGCACGGGTGCGGAAGGCCACGATAGCGGTGGCCGCGCAGCACACCGCGAGGGGATACAGGCTGAGCACGGTGGCACCGCCGGCGATCGCGTCAACGGCGGTGTGCAGCTGAGTGCCTGCGGCGAGGTGGGCCCGGTGCATGGCCAGCTCCGGAGCGCCGCTGCCGAGCTTGAGCGTGATACCGGCGATCCCGGTGGCGAGGGCCGCGTAGGCCAGCCAGCCGTCGGCTCCCTCGGCTTGGCGCAGCACGCTGGTGAGGTAGGCGAGGAACGGGATGGCCAGGGTGAGCGCCGCGATGCCTGCGACCGCGCGGGGGCCGGAGAAGGGCTGGCTGCCGTCGCCGTTCGCGACGATGAGGACAATCGCGAAGACGGCGCCGCAGGCCGCGCCGACCCGGGGAATCATGGGCTGGTTCATGGTTGGTGCCTCCTTGGGTGATGGCTTGCGGGCTTGACGCTACGAGCGGCGGGCGGGCGCGTCTTCGGCCGTGACGGCGAAAGTGGCTCCGCCGGCCGGGGGAAATCTGGTTCCCCCGGCTGGCGGATGTGCACCAGGCCTGGCCCGCTGTAGCGTCGTTCACATGAGGCGGCGCGTGGAGAGTTGGCTGCGTAACCCCCGGATTCAGGGCACCGGGGACGCGCTGCTCGCGCTGGTCCTCGCAGTCACCTCGGTGGTGCCGGTCCTAGGCGGCGATCCCTCCTGGGGCAGGCCCAAGGCGCTAGGGGTAGCGCTGGCGCTGGCCTCCACGGTGCCGGTCGCCTGGCGGGCGCGGTATCCGCTGTCTGCTGCCGCGATCGTGCTCGCCGCGAACGCTGGGTGCATCTACGCCGCGGCCCCGCGCCAGGCGGCATTCCAGCCGTTCGTCGCGCTGACGCTCACCGCGTACTCGGTCGGCAGCCGCGCCGAGGGACGGCGCGCGCTGTGGGTACCGCCGGCGCTGGTGCTGGCATCGGTACCGGTCTTCGCCGCCGCGGTCGCGCACGGCCAAGATTCTGGCAACATCATCCCGTCGTTCGTCTGGCTGCTGGCAGCGTGGGCGACCGGGCGGACCGTCCGCAGCTGGCGGCACAAGAACGTGGCGCTGGAACAGGCCAACCGCGAGCTGGCCGAGCAGCGGGAGCTGCAGTCACAGGCCGCGGTGGCGGTCGAGCGTGGCCGGATCGCCCGCGAGCTGCACGATGTGGTGGCGCACAACGTGTCGATGATGGTGGTCCAGGCCGGGGCCGCGGTCCGGGTGCTGCACGGTGATCAGCCGCACGTGCGGAACGCTTTGGAGGCGATCGCCACGACCGGGCGGCAGACAGTCGACGAGATGCGCGCGCTGCTGGGTGTGCTGCGATCAGGCGACGAGCGGGGCGCCCTGGCCCCACAGCCCGGCCTGGCCGGGCTGGAGCAGCTGGTCTGCGGCATCCGCGACGCGGGACTGCCGGTCACCCTGCGCATCGAGGGCACACCATGCCCGCTGCCGCAAGCCCTGGACCTGTCGGCGTTCCGGATCGTTCAGGAAGCCCTGACCAACACCCTCAAGCACGCCGGCCCCGCCCAAGCGCAGGTCACGGTCCGCTACCAGGACCGCGCGGTCGAACTTGAGATCGCCGACACCGGCACAAGCTCGCCAGCCAACCGGGGCACCGGGCACGGGCTGATCGGGATGCGCGAACGGGCGGCCATGTTCGGCGGCGAACTCGAAACCACCCAGGCCGGCAGCGGCGGCTTCACCGTCCGGGCCCGGCTGCCCCTCCCCACCCCGGCCTCCGCGTGATAAGCGTCCTGCTCGCCGACGACCAAGCGCTCGTGCGCGGCGGCTTCCGCCTCATCCTCGACGCCGAACCCGACATCGAAGTCGTCGGCGAGGCCGCCGACGGCGGCCAAGCCATCGAGAAGGCGCTTCAGGCACGGCCCGACGTGGTCCTCATGGACATCCGCATGCCAGCACTCGACGGGATCCAGGCCACCAGGCAGCTGGTCCCGAAGCTCCCCGCCACCCGCGTGGTGATGCTGACCACCTTCGACCTCGACGACTACATCGTGGACGCTTTCCGCGCCGGAGCCTCCGGGTTCCTGCTCAAAACCGCGCCGCCAACGCAGCTGGTCGCCGCCGTCCACACGGTCCACGCCGGCGACGCGCTACTGGCCCCTGCGAGCACCCGCCGGCTCATCGAGCAGTCCGCGCGGCCACCCTGTCCAGCACCAGCCCTGGACATGCTCACCACCCGCGAACACGACGTGCTGCGCCTGCTGGCCCGTGGCCTCACCAACGCCGAGATCGCCCAGCAGCTCGTCGTCGAGCCCTCGACCATTAAGTCACATGTCGCCAGCGTCCTGGCCAAGCTCGGCCTGCGCGACCGTGTGCAAGCAGTCATCACCGCCTATGAATCCGGGCTCATCCAGCCCGGCCAGAACTAACCGAACGCCCAGCATGAGCCGGCAGAAGCGTCTTGACTGCTTGCCGGACTCGCTCCGCACGGCCGGGCGGCAAGAATCGAATTGTGCGGGCAGCTGACCCTATGCATCTCTCGTGTCGCCTCGGCAGCGGCCGCCTGCTGCGCCATCCGATCAGGGCCACCACTTGGTCACGGTGCCGATCCCGAGCGCGGCTTCCCTGATCAGGGCCGGACCGGCCATGGCCTCGAAGGCGGGAGCGAGCGCCGGGAGGTCCCAGAGCAACTCGTCGCGCGCCCGCGTCGCGGAAACGCGGAGTGTCGTTTGGCATAGCGTCGTAAAGGTCTCGGGCTCGAGGCTCGCGAGGCGAGAAGCGAGCGAAAGCAGCGCTTCGGCGCGGGACCTCTTGTAGATGTAGCCGGTCGTGTCCAGGGTTCGGACGCGCCCGACGGCTTCACTTAGGTACTCGGGAGGGAGCCACGGTGCGACGAGTTCCACGAGGCGCGCCTGCTGGTCGGGGTCCTCTGCGCTCCGGCTTGCCTCGAACACCCGGACGGCCGACTCGCTGCGCTCGGGTTCGGGGAGCGCGGCCGTGAGGATGGCAATGGCCACTGGATCCTCCGCGAGTTCGAACTGCGCAATCGTCGCTCTCATCAGTTCGGCGCGTTCTGACTGCGGAACGGTCTGGGTGACGTCGACGACCGCCTGCGCCCAGTCGTCCTGCTCCACGATGAACGGAACCAGCTGGAGTGCCTCGTCGATGCGGCCGTCGCTGGCGAGCCGGCGTGCAAGGGCGGCGGAGGCGTCCCCGTAGGAGTACTCGTTCTCCTCCCGGTCGAGATCGCGTATCGCCTCGAGGGCTGTGTCAAGTGAGGAGGAGGGAAGCGCGGGAGCGATGGCAGCGAGCGCATCGGTCTGTGCACCATTCGCTTCCGGAAGCTCCGTGATCGCTGCGAGCGCGCGTTCGACGTCGGGCGGTCGCAGGCGCGGGGCAAGCCCGGTCAGCCCTTGCTGCCGGATCGGCCCGTCGTCCGAGTCGAGAATGAATTGGAGCAGCTCAGGGACCAACTCGCTCGACACTGAGCTGCAGACATGGCCTATGAAGCCCCGAAGCTCACCCCGCTTCACCCTCTCAATCACGTGCCGCTGCCGGTCGAGGTCCAAGAGGGAGATGAGCCGTGCAAGCGTCGAAGAGTTCCTTCGCCCCCATCGCACGTTCGCCGCGAGCTCGTCTGCTTCGGCAACGACCCGGTCCCGAGCCCCGTCTTCGAGGAACGGCGCCACCGCTGTGAGCAATCCGATCTCGATGTCGGCTCTCGCAGACTTCCTGGCCAGCTCGAGCGCGCGCTTGAGTTGCTCGGGAGTGAGGTGTGGCAACACGTCCACACACGTCCGCATCCGCTGGTCTTGGTCGGTGATGTTGTCGATCTCGCCGAGCGCCCGATCGAAGCAGGGTGCGAGCGCCTGCTGTTCAACGGGAGAAAGCGATTCGGCCAGCTGGACGAGTGCGCGGATCCGGTCCGGCACGTCTCCGACTGCGCGCGTCGCCTCGGCGGCGTTTCGCAAGGCCTGCCGTGCGAGCGGCTGCGGCAGGTGAGGCGCGAGCCGGCTGAGCGTGAGGACTCCCGATGCCGGGCGGCCGTCACCGTGACGCATCGGTACGGCCCGGATGACGTCCAGCGCGACCTCGGGCTTTCCCTGGTCCGCGAGCGCGACGGCGAGGTCGAGCACCGGCGACTCGGTATCGTCGATGATCTCGAGATGTCTGGCGAGCCAGCTCGCGGCGCGCTCGTCCGCCGATGCCGCGATCACCTCCGGGACGAGACTGGATTGCAGCGGATCATCGACCGCCCTGGCGATCCGGGCCAGCGTTTCGGCTTTCCGGATCCCGCGGAGCGAGCGCGCGAGCTCAAGACCGGCTTCGACGGCCCCCGTCTCGACCTTGCGCACCGCCACCGCGGCGAGAACGCCGTCCGACGTTCGCTCCGGTGTCGTCGCGGCGGAGACGACCTCGTCGAGGAGAGCCTGGTCGCTAAGCCGGCCCGCGACCCGCTCGAGTGCCGTCGCCCCCCCGCTTCCAAAGCTGGATGGGCCGATCAGCCGGCACAGCGCGATCGCTTTGCGCGGATCCTCGACCGCCATCTGCGGCGCGAGCGCTGCGATCACCTCGTCAGCATCAGAGGAGTCTCCGAAACGTTGCACCTCGGCTAGGGCTCGCTGGAGCAGCCCGCCGGTGAGGAGCGGCGCGAGTTCGCCGAGGGCCATCTTCCGATCCGATGACCAGCTCATGCCTGAGCCATCCGGCTCGTTTGTCCCGCCGACTGGGATGGCCAGCGCTGCGTCGAGCGCCTCCTCGAGTAGTCGGTCTCGCTCGGCCCCTTCGGTCTTTTCGGCAATCATCGTCAGCTCGCGCGAGCGATTCTGCGTATCGACTGGCTCGGCACGAGCGGCTCGCACGGCAGCTTCGACCGCCCGTGTTCGCAGCTTGCCGGTCGACGCCCCGACGACCTCTGCAAGGCTCGAGGCTGGCTCGAAGAAGCCGTCGGCCTTCGCCGCGGCCTCCAGCGCTGCGCCGAGAATCTCCTCCTGCGGCCGCCCCCTCATGCACTTGCCGATGACCACGAGCACACTGGCCCTCCAACTGGGATCCAAGATCGTGCGCGCGTCGGCCGCTGCCCGGGCTAGCAAGACGGGCGGAAGCACGGGAGCAAGCTGCTGAAGGGCCTCCATTCGCTGGTGGTCCGGCGGCAGATGGAGGGCGGCCTCGAGCGCCTCGCCGAGCAATGCGAGGCGCTCGTCCTCGTCTTCGCCGAGGGCGGCAAGGGCGGCGATCCCGCGACTGCGGCTGCGCGGGTTCGGGTCGAGACGCACCTCCGCAAGCCCGGAGGCATAGGGCCAGACGCCAGCGGACACGAGCTGGACGAGAAGCTCGGTCAGCAGGTTCCCGCTCAGGCTGCTGAGCGAGGAGGCGACGAGTGCGTAGCGGATGCAGGCCGACGGCGCCTCTGCGGGAACCGGTAGCCCACGATCTCGGACCACGCCTGCAATGGCTCTCTCGGCACGCGTCCAGGCGCGGCGGACGTCCTGGAGAAAGCCCTCCTGCGAGTGCTCGAGAGCCTCGCGGGCTCGCCACCAGGCTGGGCAGACGAGCTTGGGCAGCTCGTCGGCTGGAGCGCCCGGCTGCTCAAGATGGGCTCCGTAGTACCGGAGGACGTACGGCGATATAGTCCCCGCGTCGGGGTCGGCGACAAGCCGTTCGAACTCGTCGCGGCAGAACTCGATGAGGCGACGATCGAGCGCGGTGCGCTGCGCCTGTGTCATCATCGTTCCCCGCCAGAAGTCCCGAAGGCGAGGATGCGCAAAGGCGTAACTTCGCTCGTCCCCGATGGCGCCCGCAGTAATGATCCAGCGACGAAGCTCGCTCAGACGGCCGTCGAGCTTAGCTCCTGATGCCATTCCCGTGAGCTGGGCGAGATCGTCGCGGCCGACCGGGCCTAGGACGGTGGCGATGACGCCGAAGATCGCGTCCGCGGACTCGGTCTCCTGCTCGGGATCGCGACCTTCGTCCTGCCATGCCTGGCGCTGGGCTCCCCACCAGAGATTGAAGAAGTTCGCAAGGCCGCCGGCGACGAATTCGGAGAGCCGCTCGGAGTCGATGAATCCCTGCGGCCCGATCGCGTCGACGAACAGCCGGACGAGCAGCGGATCACCTGCGGTGGCCTCTTGGAGCGTGCCGGCAACCTCCTCAGACGGGGTCCACTGCTCTGCCGCCGTCACCGACCTCAAGACCTCGGCGACGCCGTCGCGGTCGAGGGGCGGGAGCTCGAACCGGCTCGCCGTCCCCTGCCATTGCAGTGCCTCGATCCAGCCATCCGCGTCGCGATCGACGAGCAGACGCGCCGAGACGACGATCTTCACGTTCTCGGCCGGAAAGACCGGCAGCGGCAGGTCGCGCTCGGGCTGCCAGCCGGACGCCTCGTCGGCCCCATCGACGACCACGAGCAGCGGCCGCGTCCCCGCCGGCCTGCCTTCCGCGAGGAGCGCGGGCAAGTCGGTTTCGGTGATGTTTGCCGCCTCGGGCAGCAACGAGCGCAACCGCTCGACTATCAGCGCGAGCGCCGCATGCTGGAGATTCGTTCCGAAACGAAGGCTGATCGGCGCGAGGACGACGTCCGCGCGGCCGGTCTCCGCGACCTCCAGCGCCCAGTGCGCCAGGAGGGCGGACTTTCCTCGCCCGGCCGGCGCCGTGACCAGCAGGTTCGGCGTCTCCGAGTCGGCGAGCCAGCGATCGAGCTCCTCCAGGCTCTCCTGCCGCCCCCCGAACGCCGCCGGATCCTTGCTGTCGCCGATGTAGTACCGGAGGAATTGCGCAAGCCCACGCCCCGCGGTCGCCGTGCCGCCAGTGAGCACAGCGAACGGCCCGGCCGACGGTTGCGCCAACGTCAGAAGCCCGTTCGCAGCCGCGGCCAGCTGGTCGACCGGGATCAGGAAGGCCACCCGCGTGGGTTTGTCGCGCCACGAGGAGACGACCATCCCTATCACCCCGCGGTCGCGGTCGTCCCAGACCGGGGCACCACTGAAGCCCGGCTGGACGCGAATGCCCGAGGAGCCAGGACTCTCGATCTGCACCGTTCCATTGGCGCGACGCTCCTCCAGGATGCCGTTGGCCCCCACGCCCGCCACCGAGCCCTCGGCGAACCCGCACACGGTGAAGGGGTGTCCGGCGAGGCGGCCCGGGGTCGGAAGCCGGGCCGGCCAGACCCCGGCTGGGAGCACGGCAGGCTCGTCCAGCCTCAGCAGCGCGATGTCCTCCGGCTCCCCCGTTGCGGAGTCGTCTCCGCGTACGGGGACCCAGGTCGTGACGGTCGCCCGGGCGGCCGTGCCGTCGATGTAGAACTCGAGCCGGACCGGTTCTGCAGGCGGCTGCTCCGCTCGCTCCGAGATGCCCAGCGCCTGCGCGACCACGTGGGCGCACGTGCAGACGACCCTGTCGGCGACCAGAAACGCGGCGCCGACAACTTCGTCGTCAGACGTCCGTACTCGCAGCAGGCAGGCGAAGAGCGGGTGCCGGACCGGCGCTGCGACCTCGACCGGGGAAGTGTTCGTGCTCTAACCTCCTGACGCTGCGGTCGCGCTTGTCTCGTGACGCCTCCAAGTCAACGTCACATTGAAGTTGGCCTCGACCCCCGCCGAGGCCAGGACGGCGCCCGCTGTCCCGGTCAGCTTGACCCCGAACTCGATCGTCGCTTCGTCGGGACGCTCAGCCAACCCGCGGAGCTTGGACATCAACAGGTTGGCCGCAGGAGTAATCCGATCGAAGGACTCCTCAAGGTTTTCGGATGCGGGCTTCGGGCTTTTCCAACTGAGGAGGCCCGCCCGCTCCTCGCCCGTCTCCTCGAGCGGCTCGTCGACCTCGACGACGACCGTCTGCGTGCCTTCAGGGCCGATCCGGTACTCGACAAGTCTCTTCACGGCAACCCCCGGCGCATCTCTGAGTCTGGATTGTGTCGTACATGGAAGCGCAGCGGAAGACCCTCGCGAAGGACCGGGAGCCGGCGCAGATGCGTGTCCTGAAGGACGTGGCGCGCGATGGAGCAGGACTCGGACCATCCGACCCGCTCGGCACTGTAAGTCAACGCGAACAACACGTTGAGCAGCGACGTTGCATGCCATGCGCATCCGGCCAGTCGATCCTAGGCCGGCGCAGTCGAAGGAGAACCTGCTGCTTCGGGCAGGCCGGCCAGCCGGTGGGCACGGGTGAGGCCCCCCGGCGGCCGGCTGAGGGGCGAGGTGCCAGGGGCTTTCGGTGCGGGTCAGGTGCTGGCGGTGGCCTGTGCTTGGGCGAGGCGTGCTGGGTTGTGCCAGGTTCGGCGCAGCAGGTGAGCGCTGCGCTTGATGAGGCAGCGGCGTAGCAGGTGGCCGCCGGCGGGGCGGGCCATGGCCGTCAGCGGTCGGTGGTGGCGAGGTGGTTGAGCTGGGCGGAGATCGGGTTGATGGCGGTGGTGTCGAGGTTGGACAAGATGACCACGGTGGTGTCGCGGGCGGGGTAGAAACCGTTGTAGGCCCAGAAGCCGTCCACAGAGCCAGAGTGGTTGACCAGCTTGGCCACGCCGGCGCCGCCGGTGAACCAGCCGTAGCCATACCCCTGGTCGGCCGGCAGTGGGCAGGCGCGGTAAGGGCAGGGGGCGTGCACGGTCAGCATCTGGGCCAGCAGCGCGGGCGGGACCAGCCGCGGCCGGCCGGTGATCAGCGCCTGGTCCCAGCGGTCCAGGTCACCGGTGGTGGAGTAGATCGCCCCGGCCGCGGTGGACCACGCGGTCAGGATGGTCTCGGCCACCGCGCCG
>Ga0126378_10005101_pt1 | contig 10162 bp, 6 predicted proteins | sample PanSoiMetPlot_23_FD_92587 | JGI IMG/M metagenome (GOLD analysis project Ga0126378, IMG submission 92587) | Tropical forest soil microbial communities from Panama - MetaG Plot_23 | ecosystem: Environmental > Terrestrial > Soil > Tropical forest > Bulk soil | place: Panama | collected 2016-02-17 | reverse complement strand
CTACTCGAATGCAGTAAGCACGCTGAGCGGTAACGTCAAAGAACTCCCCCAATATCCGGATCCGGTCCTGATCGAAGGCAGCGTATATGGTGGAATCTGGCTGGAGGGTGCGCCGCACGAAGGGCTTGTCTATTCACTGATTCGACCCCATGTCGCCCGTGCGAATCACATGGCGTTCTTCGTCCGGCAACGTGAGGACGGTCAGATCCCGTGCTGGATTCGACCTGACGCAACCGGTTTCGGGCAGATTCAGATGGTTGTGCCGATCGCGGCAACGGCCTGGGCGTTAGCGCAGCAGACTGGCGACGATGAATTGCTCGACAAAGCGTACGCGAGTTGCGTGCGCTGGGATGCATGGTTGCGACGCTATCGCGATACGCGAGGAACTGGTCTATGCGAGGGTTTTTGCACCTGGGATACCGGTCACGACAACAGTCCACGGTGGTCGGGGATCCCAAACCGATGCCCTAATGGGGACGCGCGCAAATGCCCCCCGGTGGCTGGCCTACCACGACTCTGCCCGGATCTTTCCGCGACCGTGTATGGTGGACGCGTGGCGTTGGCCGAGATGGCCCGCGCGCTCGGAAAGAAGGCCGAAGCCGATCGCTGGCGGGCTGATGCCGAGCAGATCCGTTCCGCGATCGTTCAGAGGCTCTATGCTCCTGAGGACGCAGCGTTTTACGACGTTGACGCACAAAACCGTTTTGTGGGCATTCGTAGTGACGTGATTAGTCGTGTTCTAGGCGAACACGTCGTGGACCAAAAACTATTCGAAACCATCTACGCCCGCCAGATTCATAATCGCGATGCCTTCTGGGCTCCCTACCCGTTTCCTTCCATTGCTTTGAACGATCCAGCGTTTGTTCGGCCGATACCGCGCAACTCGTGGGGCGGCGCGTCACAAGCCTTAACCGCACTCCGTGCACCGCGTTGGATGGAGCACTATGGCAAGCCCGCCGACTTGGCTCATCTCATGCAGCAGTGGGTTGAGGTCATAGTGCGTGAAGGAAAGTTTCTGCAACAAATGGACCCATTCGCGGGGACGTTCACGCCCGATGCCGAAGGCTACTCTCCGGCAGCGCTCGCGTTTGTCGACTTCACGTGGAGGCTCTCCGGCATACGTCAGACCGGCGATTGCCTGGAATGGAATATTCGTCCCCTGAATTCTGATGCTCGCGCCCGCTTTGGCTTGCGACTGAAAAACGGCACTACTGCCGAAATCCGCTATGCCTCAGCCGAGGCTGAGGCGCTTTTGAACGGCAAAAGAGTGATCAAGACCGGTGCCACTGTTCGGCTGATGAGTACCTTGCAAGGCCGATTGCTGCGCGCGGTTGGTGTCGCGTCACAATCGAGCGTAGTCGTCTGGCGGAGCAACACCGGGCACGAACGTCGGTTCAGCATTCAACCGAATGAAACTCAGATTCTCGTGCCCGCTAGTTGAATGCAAAGAGGCTCACGCTTTTGCGAACTCCCGGTGGGTTGCTCGCCAAGTGCTGTAGGCGTGCGGGTGCACGAAACTTCCGTCGGTCCGAGTGATTTTTTCATGGAAATGGGATCGTAAATCATCGGCGCGGTGAACCACGCGTTTGCACAGCCATGCCGGCAATCCGATCTCGGTGCCGTGATGTGGTCAAGACGAAACCCGAGGGCCATATAGAAACTGAGCTCCCAGGCCTCCCGACTCTTTCATTCGAAAGTCATGCCCACTTTTGGACAGCCCTACTCGATTTCGGACAGGTTCAGAGACAGAGCCCTCGCCAAATAGAAGAAAATCATAGGCCTCGTCTGAGAAGTAAGTGGACAAAAAGATGCTGTGCTGCCTTGGATTGGGATGACAATAGCGTTCGAGCTCCGGAAGTGATGGGAGCAACGCGGGAAGATGTGCGCGGCGTGATCCTGGCACGCGCCACTTTCCTGAATCTCACCGGCACGGTGATTGGGATGATGGGTGCGCTGGCGTTTGCCAGCCTCGTTGAGTCGGTACTTTACGAGAACACGCAATCCCAGCGTCACCCCGTGATACGAGTGGGAGGATTCATGACGGGTAGCCAAATGTAGATAGCGAAATTCTTTCGTGCCCTCCGTTTGCCGTTTGAAGCGGCTCGTGCGGCGCTGCAAGGAGTGATGAATGAGGAATATCTGGCGCGATCTTTGCTTCGGCTTTCGTCTGCTACTCAGGAAGCCCGGCTTCACGTTCGCAGCTCTGCTCGCCTTGGCAATCGGGATCGGGGCAAATACCGCAATTTACAGCATCTTCTATGCGCAGATCGTTGCGGACTTCCCGTACCCGCATCCTGAGCAGCTGGTCGTTCTGTGGTCAAGCCTGGGGGGACGTAAGAACGCCGTCTCCGCCGGGGATTTTCTGGACTGGAAGCGGGAGAGTAAAGCCTTCCAGATTTTGGGAGCGGTGCGGGGCGCTACCTTCAATTTATCTCTAGGCGAGAAGCCACAACAGGTTCAGGGCGATTACCTCACGCCGGGCTTTCTGGACAAGCTGATCGGTGATCGTCCCTTCATGGGGCGATACTTTTCTGACGAGGAAGGAACGCCGGGCAAAGAACAAGTGGTTATCATCACGCACAAGCTCTGGCAAAGCTACTTCGCGAGCGATCCACACATTATAGGAAAGCAAATTCACCTAGACGGCAAACTCTACACCGTCATCGGGGTGCAACCCCCTGGGCAGCCGGATCGACTGGTGAGGCAGATCGTCGTCCCCTTCGTGTTTGGTCCCGATGTGATCAACCATGACTTTCATTGGTTTGTGGTCTTGGGGCGGTTACGGCCAGGGGTCACAATCGCTCAGGCGAATGCCGAGATGGATGCGGTCGCGCGCCATATCGCGGAAATCTATCCCAAGTCGAACAAGGGCTGGGGCGTCAGCGTTGAACCACTCAAAAATGATTTTCTCGACCCCGCTGTGCGGGCGGGTTTGTGGATTCTTATGGCTGCGGTGGGTTTCGTGCTGATGATCGCATGCGTCAACGTTGCTAATCTGCTGCTCGCCCGAGGCGCCACCCGCCAACGGGAAGTTGCGCTGCGAGCTTCGGTGGGAGCTTCCCGCGCGCGGATCTTTACTCAGTTTCTGCTGGAAAGCTTAGCTCTGGCCTCGATTGGCGGTGCTTTGGGTCTTGCACTGGCATCGGGCCTTCTCAAGGTCATTCTGGCAATGATGCCCCCCAACATGCTGCTCTCGGAAGCCGACGTGCGCCTGAGTCTGCCTGTCCTGCTGTTCACGTTTGGAGCGGCGGTACTGGCGGGAATTTTATTCGGCTGCGCTCCGGCCTGGCAGGCGACCCGCCTGGATCTGAACGAAATTCTGAAGGAGGGCGGACGATCCCTGGTCCTCGGGCGGAATACACTGCGGCGTAGCCTGGTGGTCATCGAGTTCGCACTGGCGCTTACCTTACTCTCCGGAGGAGGGATTGCACTCCACAGTTTATGGAATCTGGCACATGCAGATGTGGGGTTTCCCACGGATCATCTGCTGGTCTTCGCGCTCCCGGTTCCCGATGGTCAACTGAAGGGCGCAGAACAGGTCAATTCTTTTTATCGGCAAATTCTATACAAAATTCAGGCTCTCCCTGGCATTGAGTCCGCCTCTGTCGCTACCGGCACGCCTCCGTACGGTGCCGGAATGGGCGTGCCCTTCCAGATTGCCGGAAGAGCGAATATCGACGACCCTTCAGCGCAACCTGGGACGCAATTTGGTTCTGTCACCCCAGCCTACTTCGAGACTTATGGGATTCACCTGCATGAGGGGCGCTTCTTTACCGAGCAGGACCGGGAAGGCTCGGTTCCGGTAGCCGTGGTAAATGAAACCTTCGCAAAGAAGTTCTTGCCCGGGATTGACCCGCTCACACAACGATTGCGGGTCGCCCAAATGATTCCAGGTGTCGCCAAATTCGGAGCCCAGATCGAGTGGCAGATTGTGGGTGTGTATCGTGATGTGCCAGATCGCGGACTACGCGAAGAAATTTTCCCAGAAATGCTTGTCCCCTTTGCGCAGAGTCCCTGGCCTCGAGCTGCAATCGCGGTTCGATCTCGTATCGAACCCGAGACTTTGACCAAAAGCATGGCCGCAGTCGTTCAATCCGTCGATCCGAATCTTCCTCTAGCCTTTGTGAGAACGATGGACCAACTGCTGGCAGAGTCACGAGCTGAGGACCGATTCCGTGCCGTACTTTTCGGAATCTTTGCTGCGATCGCTCTCGTGCTCGCAGCTCTCGGGATCTACGGAGTTATGTCGTTTGCGGTGGCGCAGCGAACGCACGAAATCGGGCTGCGTATGGCATTGGGAGCCGGACAGGATCGCGTCCTGGCGCAGGTCATGCGAGAAGGTATGGCGCTGGCCTTGGTGGGACTCGCGCTCGGTCTAGGCGGCGCGATGTCCGTGGGCAGAGCCATGCGGGGAATGTGGTATCAAGTTGGGGCCGTCGATGCCACGGCATTTAGCGCTGTCTCGATGGTCTTGCTCGCCTCGGCCTTGCTGGCTTGCTATGTGCCCGCGCGACGCGCCACCCGAGTTGATCCCATGAACGCGCTGCGAGAAGAATAGGTATCGCGGCCACGTATTTGAAGTCCTGCCTCGCGCGGGCCTCTAACGGCACGATCTGGGTCCGGCCGCCTGAATAGGGGTGATCGCCGGTTCATCGCTTCACGGTGACCGTGTATTGCGCGGTGTCGCTTCCGTCCGGAGAGATCACGCGAATGTTGATGGATGGCAAGGTTCCGTTAAGCTTGACCTCATACGGCACTCCGGCCTGCGTGGGTTCCTCATTGATCGTAAGCTGATGCGACCGGGTCGAGGTCGGCTCTGTCGTAACCTCTATGCTTTGCGCATTCCGCGCTAACGTCACCGTGTAGTCCTTCACGTCAGGTGTAAACGCGGGCGAAAGCTTTCCCCCCTCCACCGCCAGACGCGTCAACCCTGCGATCTTATCCATCGGTGCTGGCAGATAGGTTTTGGTGTTAACGTTGACTGCCACCCAATTGGGATCGTGAAATCGGTCGCCCACGATCACCTGCTCAAATCCCGCTGGCCGGTAGGACGGCACCACAGCCGCGTCGCCTTTGTCCAACACCAACTGCAACGCCTTCTCAAGGTTGTCGAGGTAAAACTCGCCCACTAGCGGGTGATCATTGTGCCCCGTCATCATGTATTGCACTTTGCCGCGGAAATTTGACCGGCAGGTCTTTACAACAGACAAATATTCATCGAGTGATTTTTGGCTCCATTGCATGAACAGCGCATCCGGAATCGTCGGCGAGTTGCTTCCAAACGAATCCCCGGTAAAGAGATTGCTTGTCTGTTCATCAAAAATAACAATGGATCCTGGCGTATGTCCCGGCGCGTCATAAACCACCAACGACCGATCGCCCAGGTCAACGCGATCGCCATCATGCAGGGGCCGCGCGTGTTGCTCGATGACGTCATCCGGAATGCCGCGCTTCTTCAGCAGGTCTTTGAGTACCGGAAGGTCGGCCTCACCAATATGCTCCACGCTGTCGCGCACGAACTGATCGGCTTGTCCGATGTGGTCGCCGTGGCTGTGTGTGAAGATGACCTCAATCGGCATGCCCGCGACGAACTGAGACATGTACGCCTTCAGATCGCCTCGTCCCATGCCGCTGTCGATCAGCGCGTATTTCTTCGCGCCCTTGACCAGGAACATCTTGTCGTTGTCGGAATCGCGCACCATGCGTACGCCCGGCAGAATCTCTTCTGATACATAGGCGGTGCGATCGCGACGGTCGATCACAAATTGGAAATCCGCGACGTCGCTGTTGGTGCGGCCCTCGCGCATGGCCACGGCGCGAATCGTGTATCCCGCCCTTAGTCCGTGCATGCCCTGATAAATGCCGTAAATAAACAATACTTGTCGCGGATCAAAGACCGGGCTCTTCGAGGTGGGCGTGCTGCCGTCAAACGTATAGTGAATACTCGCTTGGGGATCATCGTCCAGCAGCGTGACGGATTCCGTAGTCGGATAGGTATCCGGCGGGGGAAATACGGTCGGGGAATTCAGTTTCGGCCCCGATCCCTGCGGCTCGGGTGGCCCGAATTGGGCATGTAGGGGACGACCTGCCCCGAGAAGTCCAATGGTTCCAAACGCGATCATTGCGACGGAAAGACGCGCTGCGCTGTTCAAAGTATCCCTCCTCAAGCTGAACGCCGATGGTGTACCTTGTACTACATTTTCCAATCGAACTTCACGAAGTGGTCTGGGATTGAGCAACTTTCCATAGTTTGGCCCAGCTGGACGATTTTGCACAAGGGAAGGAACGTCGGCGTCCCGCTTCTTTGACTCGTCGCGTCCGGGTACCGGCTCTCCCGGGTGCCCTCTATCCCTGCCGGTAAGCGAGAGTTCAGCCGTTGTGCCGTGGCATGAGATTTAGTTTGGCAGTCCTACTCGGCTAAGCAAATTCTGGAAGCGCGGGTCAGAGTGAAGATGGTCGAGCCGCAGATCGGCTCCCAAGAAGCTAAGGTCGAAAGCTCGCACCTGATAGGCCTTCTCGAGGAACTCGAAAGCTTTTTCCCGGTCGCCTAGGCCGGCGTAGGTGGTTGCCATCACATACGGAGGGACATCGATCCACTTCGATTTTTGCTCGAGATCGCGAAGGATTTTTACCGCCTCCGCTCGGTGGCCGATCGCGTCATCGGCGTGCGCCAGGTAAGTGAGAACATTTTGATCGCCGTCAGATAGTTTCGCCGCCTTCTGATACTCCGAAATTGCTTCCTGAAGTTTGCCCGCGCCTTCGTACCCGATGCCGAGGTCGTAGTGTAACCACCAACCCTTGGAGTCTAAAAGCATGGCCCTTTTGCTCGCTTCAATCAGATCCGGGTAGTCCCGGAGCGCATAATAGGTATAAATTTCGGAGCCCGCCGCACTCAAACCGTAATCCAGTTGATCGATCTTGGCGATTTCGGCGAGGGCCTCTGCCCGTCGCCCTGTAGTAGCGAGAAAAATAGCACGATCTTCGTGTGCGCAACTGTAGCTCGGAGCTAAGGCGATGGCACGGTTGAAGGCGCGATCCGCAGAGGCCCAATCCCAGTTGAACTCACTCAGCGTGCCCAGGGTGTCATAGGCTTCGCCGACGCTATCGTCCAGTGCCAGTGCCTTGGCCAAAGCATCCTTGGCTGAGGTATAGGCTTGATCCTTTGGCACAGCTCCTGAGTACGCCAAGAACACATAAGTATCGGCAAGTCCGGCATACGCGAGAGCGAAGCTCGGGTCTCTTTGAATCGACTGCTGGAATAGATCCTGGGCCTTTCTCAGCGACTCAGGTTTGTCGGTCTCCGTGACGAAGTAAAGACGCCCTCTCAGGTAGGCATCGTGGGCGACGGGGTCAACGACGTGCGCCTGGCGAATCTGAGCCTGCTGGGTTGGACTCAGTTGGGCGCGGACTTGCTGAGCGATGGCGTCAGCCAACTCTCCCTGCAGCTTTAAGACATCGCCCAGATCGCGGTCGTAGGTCTCTGCCCAGAGATGCTTGTCGGTAGACCCCTGCAGCAGTTGAGCGGTAATACGCACGCGCTGTCCCGAACGCGTGACCGAGCCTTCGACAATTCCATCGACGTTCAACTCGCGCGCAATTTCCGGGAGTCTCTTTTTTGTACCCTTGTAAGGCATCACCGAAGTGCGGGAGGTTACGCGCAAGGAACCGACCTTGGCCAGGTCGGTGATCAATTCATCCGTCATACCATCCACGAAATAATCCTGCGAGGGATCGCCGGAAAAGTTCGCGAGTGGCAGAACCGCGATTGAGCGTATCGGCGAGGCAGCGATGGTCCGATGTGACGGCACCAGCAACATTGCGACAACGACCGCAACTATGAGGAGGCCCGACCCTATGAATGCGGCGAAGGGACGAGAACGAGTTTGCACCACTCGTTCGGGCGGTGCGCTGACGGGTTCGCTCTCTGGAGTAGATTGCGTTCCCGGTGCCGGAAGTTTCTCCGCGGAAGCGATGAACCTGTATCCCCGCCGTGGCAGGGTCTCGATGTAGCGCGGATTCTCAGGCGAGTCCCCCAAGACATCGCGGAGACGAGCGATCGCGTTGTGGAGACTGTGGTCGAAATCAACAAAAGTATCCGCCGGCCAGATTTGCTCGCGCAATTCTTCGCGCGTAACTAAATCGCCGGCGCGTTCGAGCAGTACCGCAAGCACAAGCAAAGGCTGGCCTTGCAGGCGCACCTTGGCGCCGCGTTTCCGAAGCTCGCCGGTGCGGGTATCCAGCTCGAAGACGTCAAAACGCCAAAGGGACGAGGTAGCTCGAGGCAAAGTGGCCATGAATCTTCGCCGAGTCGGTACAGCGTAACACAGTTTCTCTCGACGGATGGCGATTTTACATTCGAAGAACCTGTTTGTTCCTAATGATTTACGGATGGAGAAAACTTTGGGGAGCGATGGAGGCGCAAAAGATTGACTGGTCCCGGGTCCGCAGCAAGACTCGGCCTGTTCCACGTCTCAAAAATGACGGCGTTCACTTGATGGGCCGCCACGCCGTCCGAAATCAACGAAGAACTTAACGATGGAGAATGTATGACAAAACGTACAGCCGTAACCATAGGTGTGGTCCTTTGCTGTTTAATATTCGCTGCTGCAATTGCTCCGGATGATTCCCCTCGAGTGGCGCAAATCGTGGCCCTCGATGAATGCGATCCGGCGACCTTCAACGCCGCGATCGGCCCCGACTTCTGCAAGAACGTTTCCCTCTCGGTGCTCGGATTCGCTACTACCTTTTCAAACCTATTCGCCGAGGTCGCCGCTGGAACACCAGATCCGAAGTGGGATTTCGAGCCTGATACCCTCACGGTCAAGCAGGGAACGGTCCTTTCGGTGGTTAACCAGGGCGGCGAACCTCACACCTTTACCGAGGTAAAGCAATTTGGCGGCGGCTTCATACCAACTCTCAATCAGAACCAAGAACCATCAGTGCCAGAGTGCGCCGCTGGTTTTAACGACGTAGCGGTGGCGCGGACGCGAATCCTTCAGGGAAGCACGTCCCTGGTGACCGGGCTGTCGAAAGGCACTCACTATTTCCAATGCTGCATTCACCCATGGATGCGTATGAAGGTTGAGGTCCACTAAGCGATCCTAAGGTCCACAGCTGAGAGGGTTTCCGGTCTACTGCGTGGAGGCCGGGAACCCCTGGTTTTTCTGTGCTCAGATCGGCGCCCGTCGTCCTTAGATGCCGGAGTGTAATTTCAGATTTTCGCCAGGGTGCGGAAGAAATTCCTGCGCCGCGAACAAGCCACGAGTGTGTCTCGAAAAGAACGCGAATGTTACCAAAGAGCAACTCTGCACTTCCGAGTATTGACCTGACAATTCCTTGACGCGCACGATAGCGAAAAGGATCCGCCAAGCGCTGCGGATTCCATCCGCCACCACACTTTTTTGGGCCGAAAACATTCCTAGAGAAGTTAAATTCTGTCTTGGAGGTTCTAATGTTGGGGCGAACGCTGCTTCTTTCTGCAATATTCCTCGCAAGTTCATGCCTGCTGCACGCGGAAAATCGCGTTCTCGCTGAAGTACGCTTCATCACTCACAACCATGCCGAGAAGACTGCCGGGGTGTGGATCGACGGACAATATGTTGGCTACGCGCAGGAACTCGCTGGCAACAAGAAAATGCTGCTCCTCGCCGGAAAGCACGAAATCGTCGTACGTCAGCCCTGGTACAGGGATTATGTCGAGCAAGCCCTGCTCGAACCCGGCGAGCTGTACGTGATAAATCTTTCTCTAGTGAAGGACGCCCGGGGCCCAGCGCCGGATGCCACCGGGGAACTGAAAATCTCGGCCACTCCGAACCGGGCCGCGGTATTCGTCGATGAACAGTTCGCAGGACACGTCAATGAATTCGACGGCATCGGAAAGGCCATGTTGCTTACGCCTGGACAGCATAGTGTGCGGCTTGCATTGCCCGGTTATCTTCCGTTCGAAACCGTGGTCGACCTGCGACCCCACCAAAAACTGAAAATCGAAACGACCCTCGTGAAGGGCAGCATTACTGAGGCCGGCTCGCTGGTCAGCCAAAAATAATCGAGCCCAAGAGGAAATTGCAATCGCTCCGACATTTTCTGCGCGGCCCTGAGGTGGTCGCGATCTTTTCTTGAAGCAATAAGTTTAGAATAGGGATATGCCGCTGGTTCGAAATTG
>Ga0126378_10005099_pt1 | contig 10166 bp, 13 predicted proteins | sample PanSoiMetPlot_23_FD_92587 | JGI IMG/M metagenome (GOLD analysis project Ga0126378, IMG submission 92587) | Tropical forest soil microbial communities from Panama - MetaG Plot_23 | ecosystem: Environmental > Terrestrial > Soil > Tropical forest > Bulk soil | place: Panama | collected 2016-02-17 | reverse complement strand
TAGCTGTCGCGTCCGCCGGCTTCGAGCAGCAGCACGCGCCAGCGTCCGGATTCGCTGAGGCGCCCCGCCACGGCACAACCCGCCGATCCGGCGCCGGTGACGATGAAATCGAAGGTCTCGCCCCAACTCGTCATTCGCCCTTCCCCAAGACTCTCGCGAAACGATAACGAACCCGGCCGGCATCGTGAAGCGCGGTTGACTGCATGAGAGCATTGCCGGCATCGACGCGCCATGCCACTTAAACGGTTCATATGCGGACGTGGCCGTCTTTCCTCCGATGTCAGCCAGATCAAGCTGATTTTCTCGGTCCCACCCCGCGCGGCCAACCCTCAACATCCCGGCCAATGGCACTGGCCGGGCTGTGGGTGACATGGCGCTCGCCCGCTGGGGAGCGGGTGCGCAGCTTCGCAATCGTCACGACAGCACCCAACGCGCCGCTTGCCGAGTTACATGATCGCATGCCGGTCATTCTCGCGCCCGAAAATTTGCCGGCATGGCTGGGCGAGAAGCAAGCCGATCCTGAACAGCTGAAATCGCTGCTCGCCCCTTACCCGCCCGCAGACATGGTGATCTGGCCGGTCGACAAGCGCGTTGGCGATCCGTGGAACAAGGATCCATCGCGCATTACGTCAAGAGGATCCTTTCCAGAGCTCTGAAAAGCGGGTGGCGACAACTTCATTATAGGCGATCTCTCCGCGCAGGATGCCGAGGTCGCGGGCGAACTGGTTCATGCCGGCTACGAAGCCAGGTGAGATCGAGGCATCATAATAGGGCAGATCGCGGCGGATCAGCGTCGCAATCAATTCGGCCTCCGGGGGAGGAAAGAGCTTACGGCCGACTGCCGCGGCGCGCTCCGGATCTGCTTTCAGCGCGGCTTGCGTCTTGACGATGGCGCGAATTGCCGCGGCCGCTGTCTCGGGTGAGCTGTCGATGAGCCGATCGGTCGCGGCCAGCGAGGCCATCGTGTAATTGAAGCAGGACTTGGGCCCGTCGCCGCGGCGCACATCGAGAACGACGGTGCCGACGCCGCGGCGGACGGCGACCTCGGTGCCCATTCCGTTCGCCCAAAACCCGTCGATCTTGCCGTCTTCGAGCGCCTTGGCGGCGATCAGCCCGAAATTGACACTCGTCCCGGACGCGCCGGGCACCGGCGCGATGGATACACCATCTCGCTCGATGTCGATACCGGCTTCGATCAGCAGCCGGCGAAGACCCATCTCGACCCAAGGCGCAGCGCCGATCCGGCGCCTACGAACGATGCTCAGATCGCCGCGCGCCGCGCCGAGATCGGCGCGCATCACGAGAAACCAGTACATGCCTTGCGCTTGGGCACAGAGCAATTTTGCCCCTTCCCATTCGGGAAAGGCGGCGAGCGCCGAATGCGCCGAACCGCCGACGAAATCCACGGCACCGTCACGCATCGCGCGGTAGGCTTCGTCGACCGGGAAGATCAATTCGAGCGAGACGTCGAGCCCCTCGTCTTTAAAGAACCCGAGCTCGACCGCTGCCACGGCCGGAAAATAGGAATTCGAGATCAGGTCGGGCACGGCGAGCTTCATCGGAGCGCTTCCTAGATCAGCTACGTTCGATCTCAGCTGCGGCGCCGTCGAGCGCCGCCGTGATCGCCCGCAGTTGTGCCTCATCGAGGGGACCTTTGCCGAGGCGAAGCGACAAGGCCAATTCCAAATTGTGCATCGCCCGCCGGATCTCCGGAGCCGGGCCGCCGCCATAGGCTCGGCTCGCCTCGGCGATGCGGCGGAAGATCGCCTCGACCGTCGCCCGGTTGGCCGCGAGGAAATTCGCTCCTTCCTCGGTCAGAGAGTAGAGCTTTTTGGTGCCGCCGCCAGTTTCCGCGCGCAGATAGCCGAGCTCTTCGAGCAAGGTCAGGGTCGGGTAGATGACGCCCGGGCTGGGGCTGTACATCCCCCCGAATTTCTCCTCGATCGCCTTGATCAACTCGTAGCCGTGGCGTGGTTTTTCGGCGATCAGCTGCAGCAGCACATAGCGCAGGTCGCCGTGATCGAAGACAGCGCCATGACGCCCGCCTCTGTGATGACCGCCGAGGCGCCCGCCGCTAAAGCCGAACCCGAAACCGCTTCTTGCATGGCGTCTCTCGCCATGCCCATGTCGATGTTCAAACATTACAAACCCTTTGTGGTGAAGCCGCCGCGACCATCCTCCGCGTCGCAGCGGCTCGCAAGTTTTACCCGGTCGGCAGCAGCTCAAGGCGGTAGGCCGGCCGCAATGTCTCCGGTCATGTTGTCGCTCAACCGAATACGACATATCTAAGATATATCTAAATACGCTCTTGTCAAGCGTCATGAACATCGGCTTGCGAACATGCTAGGATCAGCCGAGCAGCAGGAGCAAAGCGGCAGAGATGAGCACAGAGCACGCGCACATCGACTGGAGGGTCCATGGGGTCAAGGTGATCCCCGGCGACCGGCTCGATCCGAATACGGCCCAAACCCCGGGCATGGACCGCGCCGCGGCGATCAACTTCGCCCGCGTTGGCGCGCAGAAGATCTGGGCGGGCACGGTCAAGATCCATCCCAATGCGAAGACCGGCCCGCACCACCATGGGCACCTCGAGAGCGTGATTTACGTCCTCAAGGGACGGGCGCGCATGCGCTGGGGCGAGCGTCTCGAATATGTCGCCGAGGCCGCGCCCGGGGACTTCATCTTTGTTCCGCCTTATGTCCCGCATCAAGAAATCAACGCCTCGACTGACGAAACCCTCGAATGCGTGCTGGTGCGCAGCGACAACGAAGCAGTCGTCGTCAATCTCGACATCGAACCGGTCGAGCGCCCGAAAGACGTCCGCTGGATCGACCCGATTCACCGTGAGGGCTGAGGGAAATGAACAAAACGATCGAAGGAGCGAGCGCCTGGGTGCGAAGCGATGTCCGGCCGGAAGAGTATCGGATCGACCTACCCGCTGCCTGCCTCGACGAGATCCGCCGCGTGGTCGATGAGATGAGAGCCTTTCCGCTGCCGACGATTCTGCGGATGCCGGACGATTTTAGGATGTCCGCGTGTCGCCAGGTGATGGAGCGCGTTCGAGACATCCTCGATCACGGCCGGCGTTTCGCGATTGTCGATCGGCTGCCCGTTGCTGAGATGGACAAGACGGAAGCGACCGCCATTTATTGGTTATTGTCGAGCATGATCGCTCGCCCGGTCGCGCAGAAACTCGACGGCACGATGATTTATGACGTGCTCGATACCGGGCAGCAGGCGCTTCCGGGATCGGGGGTTCGTCCCGACAAGACTAACATCGAGATCCGCTTTCACAACGACAACGCCTATAACGCCACGCCGCCCGATTATGTCGGCCTGCTCTGCCTGCGTCAGGCGCAGAGTGGCGGCCATAGCCGCGTCATCAGCTTTCACACCGTCTACAATGCGCTGCTGACGCGGTCGCCTGAACGATTCGAGCGGCTCTGCCGGCCGTTCTGGTTCGATCGGCAGCGCGAGTACCGCCCGGGTGAAGAGCCAACCTTCGCCGCGCCGGTCTTCGAGAACGATGGAGAATTGCGGGCGCGGTTCAGTGCGCACCAGATCAATGGCGGATATGCGCTGCGGGGCGAGCCGGTCGACAGCGACGGTGAGGCCGCGATCGCGGCATTACTCGACCTCTTCGAGGAAGACAACCTCTTCATCGATTTCGACCTCGAGCCGGGGCAAATGCAGTTCGTGCACAACCGGGCCCTGGGGCATAGCCGCACCGCCTTTGTCGATTACCCCGAGCCCGACCGCAGGCGCCACCTTGTCCGCTTGTGGATGCGTGATCACGGCCGCCGCGCGTATCCGGGCTAACGCATATGAGCGCAAGCCAGGCGGCTAACATCGACATTGCTGCGGCTCTCGCCGAGGCGGAGGAACTATATCGAGCGCGCAATCAAAAGAGCCTCGTCCAGCATCGCGCTGCCTGCGCCGCAATGCCCGGCGGCAATACCCGCTCGGCGATCCATGTCGACCCGTTTCCATTGACGATGGCGCGCGGCGAGGGAGCGCGCCTGTGGGACATCGATGGGCACGAGTACATTGATTTTCTCAGCGAATTTACCGCCGGGATTTACGGCCATTCGCATCCGAGGATCCGCAGGGCGATCGAGCAGGCGCTCGAGGGCGGGCTCAATTTTGGGGCGCACAACGCGATCGAGGCGCGGTTCGCCGCAGCCGTCTGCGCGCGGTTTCCGTCGATCGAGCTCGTGCGTTTTACCAATTCCGGCACCGAGGCCAATCTGATGGCCGTCAGCGCCGCGCGGGTAATCACCGGCCGGCCAAAGGTTCTCGTGTTCGCGGGCGGCTACCATGGCGGCGTGTTCTATTTCCGCGGCCATGGGAGTCCACTCAACGCGCCTTTCGAGTATCTGCTCGGGCGGTACAACGACCTGGCGGCTGTCGAGGCCCTGGTGCGGCCGCACCGAGCCGAGCTGGCGGCGGTGCTCGTCGAGCCGATGCAGGGAACTACCGGCTGCATTCCGGCCGAGCGTGAATTTCTTGCCGGACTGCGCGCGCTGGCGGATGAAACCGGGGCGCTGTTGATTTTCGACGAGGTTATGACCTCGCGTTTGGCGCCGGGCGGTCTGCAAAATGCGCACGGCATCTTTCCGGATTTGACGACACTCGGCAAATATGTCGGTGGCGGCATGAGCTTTGGCGCCTTCGGGGGCCGCGCCGACCTGATGGAGCGGTTCGACCCGCGCCGTCCCGACGCTTTCCAGCATGCCGGCACCTTCAACAACAACGCCCTGACAATGAATGCCGGTCTCGTCGGCCTGACCGAGATCTACACGCCCGAGCGGGCCCGTGCCCTCAATGCCTTTGGCGACCGTCTGCGCGAGCGGCTGAACGCAATTGCGCGCCGGCGCGAGTTCGCAATGAAGTTCACCGGGCTGGGCTCAATGCTGGCGGTCCACATGACCGACAGGCCGATCCGCTCGCAGGAAGATGCCGAGCGGGGCAATGCCGCATTGCGCGACCTCTTCTATTTCGACCTCATCGCCTGCGGCGTCTGGTTTGCGAAGCGCGGGATGTTCGCCCTGTCGATCGCCCTCGAGGAGGCGGACGGCGAGAAGCTGGTCGACGCCGTCGAAGAATTTGCCCAGACCCGCGCGCCGCTGTTCAGCTGATCAGGCGCAGGTTGGCGTCAATAGGATTGACGCTGAGCGATCAGGACCTCCGGCCGTGGAAAGCCGAGCTCATCGATAGTGCACGCCGAAGGTTGAGACGCAATGACGGTACAGCGCGGGATCGTTGATTATCGGCCCGCATTCTTTCTTGACGCGGTACCGGAAAGCGCTGAGCGGATACGCGGGATCGTGCCTGTTCTGCGCGCTTTGGGCGGCCGTGTCGTCACCCGAGGGTAGGTTGGCCTGATCGCGCTCCACGGGTTGATTCTGCTGGATCTCATCGGCGGCCGGCGCGGCCGGCCTGGCGAAACCCGATGGATCTGCTGGGGCTGTCGGCTCGTCGGCTGGCGGCACTGGCTCAGTAGGTGTACCCACCCCGCCATTGGTCTCGGCCGTGGGCGTTTCTGTAGCAGATCTGGTTGGCGCTTGGGCGGTGCTCTGAGGCTCCGGGGCCGAAATGGGCGCGTCACGCGCCGGAGACGGCTCAAAACTCGGTTTTGGCGGGGTTGTCCCTCCCAGAACCAACACGGCATTGCTGCCGGTGAATGGCGCAGGACCAGATCGCGTGGAGTTGAGTTCGACGCTGTTACCATCAGAGCTGGATCTTGTGAACGGTTTCGGGCTGGTGCCGAGAAACGAGAAAGATGCGATACTGGACAGGACGACCGTCGCGGCCGCGACAAGTACGATCGAGATTATTTGCGGCAGCATGCCCTTTGTCGGCACTGCTTCGTCGGTTCGGGCTCTCATGTTGGCGGTTTATCCACCTTTTTGACCGAGGCCGGCAGCCTCACTCGGTTGCCTCGATTATACCCCGGCGGTTTTGGTGTTCACACCAGCGGGCGTGCTAAACGTCCGTAAAATTTTAAAGTTCCATCGTTACCAGGATTTTGTCCTCCTTCACTGGCCGCGGAAGCGCTTATAGGAGCTGACCATCACGGAGCTCTGCAGAAAAAAGCCGAGCAGGACTAGGTTCGGAGAGCGATCACGATATTGCGATAATGATGTCTCATAATTGCACAACTAGCATGGACTCCATCGTGCTTCAACTATTAGAAGAGGTTTTGCTGCAGATTTACTGCAGATACAGCGACAGTGAATCGCTGGTGCAATTAGTGATTGCAGGCCTTAGGAGCGATCTCTCCGGGCTGGGCATACTCGCAAGATGCCCCGGCCAATCGCGGGCATGGTGATAAAGGGCGCTCATCGGCCGCGGAAATGCTTGTAGAAGTCGACCACCTCCGGGCTCTGTTGAAAGCCGAGCAGGACGTTGAGATCAGAGCCCTTCTGACCGCCGAGCGGGATCGTCTCCTCGATGTGGTCGGTGACCCCGGCGCGCTTTTGCGTGTCGTCAAAGGCAATGCGCACCGCGAACGGTTTCTTGCTGATGATCGATTGATCGGGTCCGGTCACCGCGACGAAATATTGCAAATCCACCGCATCGCCCTTAGCCGCCGGACCGCGCTCACCGATTACGATCGTGTCGAGCGCAAGGCGCACCCCCTCAGCGGTATAGTCGCATTTGAGATCGGCCTCGCTCAGGAGACCGTAGAATGCGACATTGTCGGGACGGTGCTCGCGGGCCGGTCCGAACACGGCGGTGTTGGAGAGCGGCCGCAATACGACCGCGGTCGGACAAGCCTCGGCGGCGGATCTCGAGGAGGACGACGAGAACCAGCCGCAACCCGAGAGAGCGAGAAGGCCCAGCAGCGCTGCGCCTTCGACTGCCCGCATAAGCCTCACAGGGTGCTGTGCGTACCGTCGCAGAAGGGCTTTCCGCCGGTTGCCTTGCAGCCGCAGAGCCAAACCTCTTCCGTTGCTTCGGCGGTGAACGGGACCGGGGTCAATCCGGTGCCTTGGTGCGACCCATCGCAGAAAGGCTGCGAGGCGCTGCGCCCACATGCACACCAGAAATACCTTTTCCCGGCCTCGATATTGACGCCATAGGGCTCTTTTTGCGCGGGTATTGGTGCGGTCATGCTTTCTTCCCTGCCTCTGCCCCTGATAGTGTCACAGTGTGGCGAGGGGTCGCCGCCGCGGGGACTGTATGCGACCCGCGTCAGGCAAACAAGCCGGGCGGACCCTCCGGCCGGTGCTGAAGATCCTGATGATCTAGGCGAATGACACGGCGGAAAGCCTCATGGCTGTCTATACCGATGTTGCGGATGACGAGCTCAGAGCCTTCATGGCTCTTTACGACATCGGCGAGGTGTTGTCCTGCAAAGGGATCGCTGAGGGGGTCGAAAACTCCAACTTCCTCATCACCACCGAGCGTGGCAATTTCATTCTGACGCTCTACGAAAAACGAGTGGCACCGCGGGATCTGCCGTTTTTCATTGCGCTGATGGAGCATCTCGCGAATCACGGCGTCGCCTGTCCGACGCCACTCAAAGGGCGAGACGGCATCGCCTTGCGCGGGCTGTGCGGCCGTCCGGCGGCCGTGGTGACCTTCCTCGCCGGAATGTGGCCGCGCCGCGTTCAGCCCTTTCATTGCGCGGCGGTCGGCAGCGCGCTCGCGGCACTGCATCGCGCCGGCGCCTCGTTCGCGATGACCCGGCCGAACGACCTTTCGGTCGCCGGCTGGCGACGCTTATACGACGCCTGCCGCTGTCGCGCCGCCGAGGTGCATCCAGCGCTTACCGAAGAACTCGGCGGCGAGCTCGCGCTGCTCGAGTCCGAATGGCCGCGTAGGCTGCCGGCCGGAGTGATCCATGCCGACCTCTTTCCCGATAACGTTTTCTTTCGCGATCGCGAGGTGTCGGGTCTGATCGACTTCTATTTCGCGTGCACCGACTTCCTCGCCTACGACTTGGCAATTTGCCTCAATGCTTGGTGTTTCGAAGCCGATGGCAGCCTCAACGTGACCAAGGCGCGGCTGTTGCTCGACGGCTATCAGAGAGCCCGGCCGCTCACCGCCGCCGAACTCGCCGCGCTGCCGCTGCTCGCCCGTGGCAGTGCGTTGAGGTTTCTCCTCACCCGGCTTTTCGATTGGCTCAATCAAGCAGAGGGCGCTCTGGTCCGACCAAAAGACCCGCTCGAATTCCTGCGTAAGCTGCGGTTTCATCGCGGGATTACAAATCTCGCCGCCTATGGGATCGATGCCTGAGCCGGCCGAAGTCCAGATCTTCACCGATGGAGCCTGTCGCGGCAATCCAGGCCCTGGCGGCTGGGCTGCGATCCTGTGTTATCGCGGCGTGAAGAAGGAACTCAGCGGTTACGAGGCAAACACGACCAATAACCGCATGGAGATGATGGCCGCAATATGTGGGCTCGAAGCGCTGAAGCGCCCCTGCCGGGTCAAGCTCTACAGCGACAGCCAATATCTACGCGACGGCATCACCAAATGGATTCACGGCTGGAGACAGCGTGCCTGGCGCACCGCGGGCAAGCAGCCGGTAAAAAATGTCGACCTTTGGCATAGGCTAGATGCTGCTGCAGCCCGACACGTCGTTGAGTGGGAATGGGTGCGCGGCCATGCCGGCCACCCCGAAAACGAGCGCGCGGATGCGCTGGCGCGCGCTCGCATCAGCGAAGCGAGTTTCGGGTAACCGCCCGACGGGCGCTGGCCGAACGGGGACAAAGCCGGGGCTAAAGCGCCCTCAGCATGGCTTCGGCACTGGAGACATCGACTTGACCAGGCTGCTGTTCGATGTTGAGGGATTTGACCACTCCGTCGTCGACCAGCATCGAATAGCGTTTGGAGCGTATTCCTAGGCCAGCCTTCGTGAGATCGAGTTCGAGCCCCAAGGCACGGACGAAATCGCCGCTGCCGTCGGCCAGCATCGTGACTTTACCCTCGGTCTTCTGATCCTTGCCCCAGGCCGTCATCACCGCAGCATCGTTAACCGCGACACAGGCGACCTCGTCGACCCCTTTGGCTTTGATATCGCTCGCCTTATCCACATAACCCGGCAGATGGCGCTGCGAGCAGGCGGGCGTGAAGGCACCGGGAACCGCGAACAGGGCGACCTTCTTGCCGCGAAAGAACTCCTTGGTATTGATCTCCTTCGGCCCTTCAGGCGTCACCTGCCTCAGCGTCACCGATGGCAGCTCGTCGCCAACCTTGATAGTCATGGTCATCCCTCCGGTGATGTGTAGGTCAAACGCCCTTTCGCATGGTTTCAGCTCCCGATGCGCAGGGCGTGGCGGCGGAGCGATAACATAGGGATACCGCCTTAGCAAACGCGACAGGCAATCCGCTATGATGACGCTTTTTTGGGCGAGCGTGCAACAAAACCCATGTATAGACGTATAGGGAGCAAGACTCACGCAGGATGGTCGTCCTGTCGCAGCGGAGGGTGCCTTGAAATCGCTTGCAGGCCAGTTCCTGGTGGCGATGCCGCAGATGTTGGACCCGCGCTTCGCCCGCTCAGTCATTTACCTTTGCGCTCACAGCGAAGGTGGTGGCGCAATGGGACTTGTGATCAACAAGCTCCTCGGCTCTCTGAGGATGGGGGAGCTGTTCAAACAGCTCGATGTCCCGTCCGATGCCCATGTCAGCTCCGGCCCAGTTCATTTCGGCGGTCCGGTGGAAGCCGGCCGGGGCTTTGTCCTGCATACGTCGGATTACAGCGAGGAGGCGACGCTGGTCGTGGACGGCAATATAGCCATTACCGCTACGATCGAGATCCTCCGGGCGATCGGGAAAGGGACGGGCCCGCGACGCAGCCTCTTCGCGTTGGGCTATGCTGGCTGGGCCCCCGGCCAGCTCGACGCCGAGATTCAGGCGAACGGCTGGCTTTCCGTTGCGGCCGATAACGACATCATCTTCGATTCGGACCAGGACGGCAAATGGCGCCGCGCGCTTGCCAAGCTCGGGGTGGATTTGACAATGCTTTCAACAGACGCAGGGCGCGCGTAGATTCTGATAATGGAGGATTAGGATTGCCTCGCCTTCCTGTCGCTGCGCAGGATCGCAAAAAGCAGGTGGTCCTGCCATTTACCTTCGATGCAGAGGTATTCCCGGGCGTAGCCCTCCTGCTGGAAACCCGCTCTCGCCAGTAGCGAGCGACTGGGGGTATTGGTTGT
>Ga0126378_10005098_pt1 | contig 10168 bp, 7 predicted proteins | sample PanSoiMetPlot_23_FD_92587 | JGI IMG/M metagenome (GOLD analysis project Ga0126378, IMG submission 92587) | Tropical forest soil microbial communities from Panama - MetaG Plot_23 | ecosystem: Environmental > Terrestrial > Soil > Tropical forest > Bulk soil | place: Panama | collected 2016-02-17 | reverse complement strand
GCGCCGGGCGGGTCGGCGGCACCCAGCCCGGCATTGGCAAGCCCGGGATCAGCCAACTCGGGACCAGCCAACTCGGGACCGGCCAGATCGGCGTCGGTCAACCCAGCATCGCAAGGGTTCGTCGGTTATGACTGGCTCGTCGTTGCGATCAGCCACGACGGGAAGACCACGAGCATCCCGGCGCAGCTCAACGTCAACATACGTTTCTCGCAGACCGGGCGATTCGGCGCCGACGACTCCGTCAACACCTATCGCGGGTCCTTCACGACCGCGCCAGGCGGGTTCATGACGAGCGCCATCGCAGGCACCCTGATCGGGTACGCGGGACATGACCCCGCGGTCCTGCTCAGTCAGAGCATGATGATCGCCTTCAACAGCGCCCCCGCGGCGGCACGAGTGACTGGGAATCAGCTCGTGATCAGGGTCGCATCCTTCACGCTGACGTGTCAGCGGCACGGTCCGGCGGGGTCACTTAGCTGACGCAGAATTCGTTGCCGTCAGGGTCGCTTAGGGTGATCCAGCGGTGCGTGCCTCCCTCAGGTACAGATCGCGGAGCAGCGCGATCTCAGCGCCATGATGGATCACTTCCCGGTGGATGTGCAGGACCAGCGCCGCCATCGGGTACGCCGCGTACGGGCCCTCAGCGGGGCCGCATGGCTGCGCTAGGCCATCGGCGCCGAGCCCGCGCACGCCCTTGATCCACGTGGTATAGGCGTCATCGAGCTGGCGGAGGGCCTCGGCGGCGGTGCCGGCATACGTGAAGGTCTCGTAGCCAATGGCAGGGCCGCCGAAGTGCGAGGCGTTGCGCATGCCGAACACCGCAACGATGATGTGCCCGAGGCGCCAGGCGATCGTCGTGACCGGCTCGGGCTCGGGCGGCGGCATGCCGTAGTCCATGGTGTACTCGCCGACCCCGACGGATATCGGAGCCTTGCTCTCGCCGCGGCGGCTGAGCGTCCAGTAATCGGGGGCCGGCGCCCAGAAGTACTCGTCATCGGTCAGCCCGGTCAGGCGCTGCCGCAGTTGATTGTCCCAGTGCCAAGTGAGCTGGCTCAGCAGCTCGTCATTCCAGTTGATGTCCACGCTGACAACGCTAGAGGCTATTGCGGTCAGGAACGGTCCGCGATTCTGCGATACTTGGTCTTGTGGTGGAAACGTCGGCCCGGCTGCTCCGACTGCTGTCCTTGCTCGAGGTCAAGCCCGAGTGGCCTGGAGCCGATCTGGCCGCGCGGCTGGACGTCACGCCGCGGACGCTGCGGCGCGACGTAGCCAAGCTCCGGAGCCTTGGGTATCCAGTTCACGCCGCGCCGGGCGTGGCGGGCGGCTACCGGCTCGGCGCCGGCGCCGCGTTGCCGCCGCTGCTGCTCGATGACGACGAGGCGGTGGCGGTCGCGCTCAGCCTGCGTACCGCCGCGGCCCACGTCGTCAGCGGCATTGGCGAGGCATCCATGCGGGCGCTGACCAAGCTCGAGCAGGTACTGCCCGCGCGGCTACGCGAGCGGGCGAAGTCGATCGGCACCGCCACGGTCCCGCTGACCGGGTCGGGGCCGGCTGTTGACGCCGACACGCTGACGACGATCGCGCGGGGTTGCCGCCATCACGAGCGGGTGGAGTTCAGCTACCGCCGCCACGACGGCGGCACGGGTCCGCGCACTGTTGAGCCGCATCGGCTGGTTCAGGCTGGTTACCGGTGGTATCTGGTCGCCCGTGACCTAAGCCACGACGAATGGCGCACCTTCCGGGTGGACCGCATCGACTGGGTGCGGCTGACAGGCGTGCGGTTCGTGCCTCGCGAGCCACCTGACGCTGCCGCCTTCGTGGCCCGCGCGGTGACGACCGCGCCCTATCGGTATCAGGTCCGCGTGCTTATTCACGCGCCGACCGAGGTGGTAGCCGATCGCGTGCCACCGACCGTCGCAGTCCTGGAGCCAGCCGACGACGGCTGCATCCTGAGCAGCGGTGCCGATTCGCTCGACATGCTCGCCTTCCGCATCGCATCCATGGATCTCGACTTCACGGTGCTAGAGCCGCCGGAGCTTATCGAGCGCACGGCGGCCCTAGCGGCACGCTGGACCAGGGCCGCGAGCGGCGGGCCTCGGCACACGGGCGGCGAGCGTCAGCCCCCGACCAGCGGGCGTCAGCTCGCGAGCAACGAGCGTCAGCCCCCGACCAGCACGTAATATGGCGCGCCGTGGTACGTCAGGGTGATCTTCGTCGCCGCCGGGTACCGCTGCAGAAATTCGCGTGCCTCCGGTACTGAGATGTCCACCGTGACCAGCGCCTGGACATGCGGCAGCACGCTGGCGGCGAACGTCCTCAAGTAAGCCACACGCTGCTGGGCGGTAAACACCATCGTGTACAGATCCATCGGAATCGGGGCGGGTCTCAGGTCGGCCACGAAGTACACGGCGCCCGGGTACCCGCCAGGAAAACTGGCCACGTAGGTCACGCGGTTGCCAACGATCGAGTGGATCTGGTTCGCCAGCGCCAGAAACTTGAGCATGGGCTCGGGGTGGCGCTGGCAGCAATCCAAGCTGCTCACCACGCCAGCGCCGACTCGCTCCGCCGCGAGCGTCGGCGCCACTGCTTTCGTAGTCTCAGCCGCAAGCCGGCGGCGTTCCTGGTATGGCGCTGCCGCCACCGCACGGACCCTGGATGGCGCGTACCAGTGCGACGGCAGCCACGCAAACGACAGCACGCCGATGACACCGCCAGCGACGATGAGCGTGATGCGCCGACGGCCGCCGAGTAGCCGGGGCAGCAAGCTCACGACCGTGACCACCAGAGCCGGGAGCACGAGCAGCGTGCCAGTGAGGTGGAAGTAATCCGACCGGAGCAATGCACCCTGGTAGAGCAGGATCGTGCTCAGTACGACCGAAACGAGCGTGATTCGCTGTGCAGGCCAGTGCGTCGCGACGCGGAACGGGCGGAATTCGACGACCGCCAGGAGGGCGAGGATCGCCAGCGCCCACGGCAGGCCGTAGAAGACGGCCTGCCATGGCGCACTAGTAGCGATCTGCCCCTTCGACGGGCTGAAGCCGCCGAAAGGAGTGTTGCTGTAGCCCTTGGCAACCGCCCTGGTTATCAGGAAGTACAGGTACAGGAATCGGCCCAGCAGTCCGTGGAGTGCGTAGTACAACAGGGCCGGCAGCCAGCTGACGATGAACCCGCCGAGCGCCGCTAGCAGAGCGGTCCACACGGAGCGCCACGACGAGGTTCCGCTGAACAACATCAGCGCGCCAACGACGAGCGCACCGACGGCACCAGCGATCAGGTTTTCCTGGGCGACGAACGACAGCGCGCCCCATACGAGGCCGAGAACAGCGGCGCCCGTGAGCCCGCGCCAGGACGGTGACCGCCTGATGACGGCTGGCAGCAGCATGATCAGTGCGATCGCGCCCACGTAGCGCAGCGGATTGGCCCAGCCCCAGAACCCGATGTAACCGCGATGGGACGCGAAGCCCATCAGCTGCAGGGCGGGGTAGACGACCGCGGCGAGCAGCGAGGCGGCCAGCCCGCGGCTGTATCCCAGCGCTAGGAAGAGAACGACGAAGAAGATCGTCGCGCCGGTCCACTGCAGCATCGCCCAGGATTCACGGAAGCCAAGCACCGAGAAACCGGCGACGTGCCGCATGTACCAATAGGACAACAGCTGAGCGCCAGGCCCGTACTGCACGGACGCCGGGCCGATGTAGGGCACCCCGCCCTTGGATATGGCCTGCATGCCGGTGAGGAAGACATCTTCCTGGGAGCCGATCGGGCCCGTGGCCCTCGACCGGGCCAGGAACCACGGCGGGCCGTAGAAGTAATAAGCGAGCCCAACGGCTGTGAGGATGCCCGCGGCAACGCGAACGGCGGGCGCGGTCCACCAGGCCCGCGATAGCCTGCCGGCCGCGGCAGTTGCCGCATCGTCGCTGCTGAGGTCCGGCAGCGACGACACCGCGTGACCGGGAGCTAGGCTGCGCAGCCAGGCCCGCCAGCTATCCGGGCGTGCCCGCCCGGCGGCAAGGACGCGCGCGGCAGTGACCAGGAGCACCATCGGCGCGAGCGCGCCGAGCAGGTAGGTGGCGGTGACCCACCGTTTGTCTAGGAAGCCGAACGCGATCCACACCACCGACGACGGCACCGTCGATTCGGCACGGTAGTAGGCCGGGATGAGCAGCAACGGGAACCAGACGGTGAGTGCGAGCCAGATCGCGGCGCGCTGCTCCGGCGCCGCAACTCGGTCCAGTACGGCGCTGCGCCGCGCAGCCGGCCAGGCGACCGCCAGGACGGCGAGCACGGCCGCCAGGACGAGGCCGGCCAGGCCAACCAGGCTGAGCTCGAAAAGGTCGCGCTGCAGCCACGGCTGGCGGCCAGCGGGCCGGGTAGCTTGCGCGACCACGACGATGAGCAAGCTGGTGACGGCCAGCGATACGGCGGCTGCGGCAGCAAAGTAGCGCGGCCCGGCATCGACTATCCGCAACGCTCTGGTCAGGGCCGGATTCGCCCGCCGCGGTGGCGGGCTCCCGGCGACCATTGTCTGCTGGCCTTGCTGGCTCACTTTCCGTCTGCCTGATCGGCTTCTTCAGGTACGCGGGCAATCGCCACAACCGATTGGCCGAATGGCGGCCGACCCACGATGCGCTCGACGAACCGGACGATCGGCACGAGCAGCCGATCGTAGAAGCTGATGGTGCCGCCGATCTTTGGCTGCCGCTTCAGCACGCTCGTGAACGCGTAATAGCACAGCAGACCCAGCGAGTTCGCGTACCGGACGTCGACGATCTCCAGGCCGGCGGCCGTCAGCGCCTGGCTCATCGATCGCCTGGTGTACCGGCGCACGTGCCCGGTGGCGATATCGATCGGACTCATCGCGAACGGAAACGCCGGGCACACGAGGATGAGATATCCCTCCGGTCGCACCAGCCTCGCCATGCTCTCCAACGCGCCTACATGATCATCAATGTGCTCGAGGACGTTGTAGGCAATCAGCGACGAGTAGTCGCCGCGATCCTGCGTCGGCAGGAGCAGGAGCCTGACTTCGACGTTGGAGAATGCCGACATTTCGGCTTGCAGGCCGGGAAGGAGCGCCGGGTCAGCTTCGGTCGCGGTGAACTTGTCGACCACCGGTATCCACTGCTTGGCATAATCGCCAAACCCGCTGCCAATCTCGATGGGGTGCTCGCCTAGATAAGGCCGGGCAAAATCGGCGAACCACACTCGGTGGTTGGCGCACTCCGCGAGGGCCTCCAGGACGTCGTGCTGCGTCCGCCGATCACCACGCAATTCGTCAAGAGTGACGGACTCCGCGCCGACCTCACGCCCTGATTCCACTCGGCTACCTCTCGATATGCCGGATGCGTCCCAGACCTGGCGACGAGTGCTTGCCAAAAACTGACAAATCCGGCGTTTTACAAGCAAGTACCGGCGCGACGATACTTGTGCCCTGGCGACGTTAAAGCGAAGCTGACCAACTCTTAACCAGAGCTCAAAGTCCTCTTGGCAAAAGAATCAGAGCAAACCGCAGGCCTTGTGGATTTCGTCCCTGCTGGCCAGTTTGACCCGGCCGCCGCGGCCGAGCCGCGTCGCAAGCTCCTTCTCGGCCTCTTCGATGCGAAGCCAGTCCGCATAGGTCACGTGCGGTGTGCCGCGCTGCGCTAGGACCTGCGCGAGCGGCGAAGCCTGTGCCCCACCCGCGGCGGCCGGCATCCGCAGCAGACCCGCCCGCGGGACCTGGACCTGCCCGGGTCCGGGACCGCCTGCCAGGTCTGCGAGCAGTGACCGTACCGTCTCAGCTGCGTCCGACTTGTTCGTCCCGATCACGCCGGTGGGGCCGCGCTTCAGCCAGCCCGCCACGTACTCACCTGGCAGCGGCTGCCCGTCCGGGCCGATGACCCGGCCGGCCTGGTTCGGCACGATCGCGGCCTTGTCGTCGAATGGAACGCCGGCCAGCGGGACGCTCTGGTACCCGACGGACCGCAGCACCATCTGGACGTCCAGGGTTTCCCGCTCACCGGTACCGACGAGCCGCCCCGTCTCATCGAGCCGGGTCCGCTCCAACGTCAGTCCTTCGACTGCACTGTGGCCAAGGATCTCGACGGGCTTGAGCCAGAACCGGACCGTCAGCCGCCGCGCTCCCCCAGTCGGCGTGCGTCCAGCCCAATCCCGGATGACCGTGTAGTTCCCGCGCACGTGCCGGTCGGTCTCGGCCAGCCGGACGCTCTCCCCCGTGGCGTCGAAGGCGGTCAGGTCCACCTCGTCCGCGACGACCGCGATGTCGACGCCCGGCAACTCGCCGAGCTCACGCAGCTCCTTGGTGGTGAACTTTGCCTGGGCCGGGCCCCGGCGGCCGATCATGTGGACTTCGCGCACCTTGCTGGCCATCAGCGCGTCCAGCACTGGCTGGGAGACGTCGGTCTCGCGCAGCTCCTCGGGATTACGCGACAGGATGCGAGCCACATCGACGGCCACGTTCCCGACGCCGATTACCGCAAGGGCCTCGGCGTCGAGCGTGAACGCGGAGGGATCCACATCAGGGTGGCCGCAATACCAGTTCACGAAGTCGGTGGCTGCAATGCTGCCAGGCAGGTCCTCACCTGGAATGCCGAGGTGCCGGTCCCGCATCGCGCCGGTGGCGTAGACCACGGCGTCGTAGGCGGCGATCAGATCTTCCCGGCTGATGTCGTCGCCCAGATGCACTCCGCCGATGAAGTGGACGCCCTCGTGCTCCAGAACATTACGCAGGTATTCAGCGATCGATTTGATCGACTTGTGGTCCGGCGCCACGCCGTACCGCACCAGCCCGTAGGGGGTCGGCAGCCGGTCGAGCACGTCGACCCGGATCGGGCGGGGCTCGTCCAGCGCCGCCGCCTGCTTGATCAGGGCCTCGGCCGTATAGAGGCCGGCCGGGCCGGACCCGATCACTGCTACCTGGAGAGTCTGCATACCTTCAGATTCTGCACTGTCCGGACCACCACTCGTGGCAGGCCTGCTGCACACGCTGCATTGGGACCCGGCAGCATCTGGCACCCGGGCCCCGTCAGCTAGCGTGTGGCGCATGCAGCAGGAGCAGGTGCCGCCCCTGACCCTTGACGGCCGGATTGCCCTGATCACCGGTGGCAGCGGCGGCATCGGGCGGGCCATCGCGCTGGCGCTCTCGGCAGCCGGGGTAAGCGTGGCGATCGGCTATGGCGCCAACGACGCGGCGGCCCACCAGCTAGCCGGGCAGATCACGGCTGCAGGCCGGCGGGCGGCCGCGCTGAGCGCTGACCTCGCATATGCCGCCGAAGTCGATCGGCTGGCCGAAGAGACCGAGGACACCTTCGGCCCGGTGGACATACTGGTGAGCAACGCAGGCATGGCCAGGCGGCAGACCCTGGAGAACATCGCCGTTGACGACTTTGACGAGACAATCAGCGTCAACCTGCGCGCGCCGTTCCTGCTGGCGCAGCGGTTGCTGCCGGGAATGGCAAAGCGCGGATTCGGTCGCGTCCTGTTCATGTCGTCGGTGGCCGCGTTCACTGGCGGCCTCGTGGGACCGCACTACGCCGCGTCCAAGGCAGGGCTGCACGGGCTGACGCACTCGATGGCCGCGCAGTACGCGAAGTCAGGCGTCACGGTTAACGCCATCGCGCCGGCGCTCATCACCGAGACCGGAATGGTGCCGGACGAGGACCAGGAACTGCGCCGGCGCGTGCCGGTCGGGCGCCTCGGGCGACCAGCCGAGGTTGCGGATCTAGCGCTCGCTGTCCTGCGTAACCCATATCTGACTAACCAGGTCATTTCTGTCGACGGTGGCGTCTACCCACATTGACAGCCCGGTCGGCATCGCGGCAGCCGCCAGCCAGTCCTGCAGTCCGCGAGCACGTGCTACGCCCAGCGCGACTGGGTCGGGCAGCCTATCCCGCGTTCTACGACATGGGCTAGTCAGATCTGAATCGTTTCCGATGGGCAAGCTTTCCTAAAGACTTCCGCTGGCCACCAATTGTTGCGGCATTCCTCGGGAACACCCACCCGGACGCAGGCGGGGGCGAAACGGCCGCGGCCGTATCCGGGGGAATCACATGTCGTCAGGCAGAGCGGTCGTTTCAACGTGGACTGAGTCGGCTCGGGAGGCCGTCGCCTGGTGCATGAGCCAGGCCACACGCGCGCTGGCGAGGCCGGAGACCCGGCCCGGTTCCGTGCTCGTGGCCGGATCCAGCGGCAAAGGCACGACATGTCGGATCCTGGCCGAGGTGCTGTACGCCGCCGGGCTGCACCCAGTCCTCACCGCGCATGGTGCCCGCTCTTGGCCGGACGGGTGGACTAGGGACGGAGCTCCACGTAAGTCGATCAGGCTGGTCGAGGTCGACGCGGCACCGCTCGTCCGGCGGATCCCGCCTCCGGCTGCCATCGTGTGCACGAACATCCTCCGCGGCCGGCCCGATGACGACACTGCCGGCGCAGCGCTTACTGCTCAGCTCGAGCGCGCAATCCGCAGCCTGCCCGCTAGCACCACCCTGATCCTGAACGCAGACGACCCCCGGGTCGCCAGCCTGGCAGCGAGCCGGCCGAATCCGCGCTTGTACTTCGGCATGTCCGACCCCGTTCACGGCCGGGTGCGTAAAGAGCCGGCAGCTGAGATCCCCTGCTGCCCCGGGTGCGGCGAAAGGCTGTCCTACGCCCGGGTGTACTACGCCCACTTGGGCCATTGGGCCTGCGGCGCCTGCGGCCTCGGCCGACCAGATCCCACGGTCAACGTCACCAAGATCGGCTTGGTCGGGTCGTCGTCGAGCCGTCTTCACCTCGGGGCGACTTCGGCCTCGGCCGCACTCAAGGTGCCGTTGCCCGGCATCTACAACGCCTACAACGCGCTGGCAGCCGTGACCGTAGCGACGTACCTCGGCCTGCCTGCCTGGTCGCTGCGCGCCGTCGAGAACGCCTCCGGCGGCCCGATGCGCATGGAACGCACCCGGGTCGCCGAGCGCGACGTCTACCTGGCCGTCGCCGAGAACGCGACCGGGTACACCGAGGTCCTGCGCGCCATCCTCGGTGACGGAGAGCCGCGTCGAATGCTCCTCGGGCTCAGCGCGCCCCAGCGCCCGCTGCAGGACATCTCCTGGATCTGGGATGTCGACTTCGAGTCGCTGGCTGGCCTCGTGCCGACGCCGGTCCTCTGCGGAAACCGGGCGGCCGACCTCGGCGTACGGCTCGAGTACGCCGGCTGGCTCGGCACGCGCCGGGCCCAGGGCCACCCGGCCGGCGCCAGCATCGAGCCCGACCCGATACGCGCCGTGCGGGCGGCCATCCTGGGCACTCCGCCCGGCCAGTCGCTATGGATCGTGTCGACGGCGACTGCGCTTGCGGTGATCCGCAGCTGGCTGCGGCGTCATCACCACGTCCCGCACTCGGTGGCTGAGCGGGCTGAGCGGGCTGACTGGGCGGATCGGGCTGACTGCGCGGAGCCAACTGAGCGAGCTGAGCACCGCCGCCAGCGGCGCGCCTACCGGCAGCCATCCGGTCGCCCGCAGCCAGAACGGGCGGGAGCCGCTGGGTGACAACGAGGCAGCTCCACGTCGCGCATCTGTACCCCGACGTGATGTCCACCTGCGGCGACCGCGGGAACGTCGCCGCGATCGTTCGCCGCTGCCGCTGGCGCGACGTCGGGGTGACTGTCACCGAGCTGGGTATCGGCGACAAGGTCGTCCCAGCCGACGTCGACATCATCATGATCGGTGGCGGGGGCGAATCTCGGCAACGGCAGATCGCGGCCGACCTCTACAAGGTCAAGGGCGGCGCCATCCGGGATGCGGTTGCCGCGGGGACAGCCGCCCTCGCTGTCGGCGGCGGCTATGAGCTGTTCGGCAGCTTCTGCCAGCCAGCGAAGGGCGCCGAGCTGCGCGGAATCGGGCTGTTCAACTCGTGGACGATTCACCACCACCACGCAGACGTAACTGATTGCGCCGACATAGCTCAGGACGCCACAACGGCCGCGGCACGCCGCGACCCCGCGGTCCGCGACCCCGCGGTCCGCGACCCCGCGGTTCGCGACCTGGTGGTGCGCTGGGGCGACGATCTGCTGGTCGGCTTCGAGAACTCACGCGGTCGCACCTATCTAGGAACGGGCGCGATCGCGCTTGGCCGCGTCGTGTCTGGTCGCGGCAACAACGGCGATGGCAGCGAAGGCGTCCGTCTCGGCAGCGCAGTC
>Ga0126378_10005097_pt1 | contig 10169 bp, 10 predicted proteins | sample PanSoiMetPlot_23_FD_92587 | JGI IMG/M metagenome (GOLD analysis project Ga0126378, IMG submission 92587) | Tropical forest soil microbial communities from Panama - MetaG Plot_23 | ecosystem: Environmental > Terrestrial > Soil > Tropical forest > Bulk soil | place: Panama | collected 2016-02-17 | reverse complement strand
TTGAACCCCGAACCGGCCCGTCGAGTGGAGATCAACTGGGGAACTCGCCGTCCAAAATGAGCTTGACTTTTCAAGATCACGAGTTATGCGACAGCCTCAATGTGCAGTATTTCCCTCCGTGATCATGGAAGGCGGGCGCGTTCCGGATTTGCCTTGGCACGCCCCAACCGCCACTTTCCCGTGATCATGACGCTGGTGGGGCCTGGGCGCCGGTGGCGGCGCCAGCCAGGCAACCTCACGGCAACTGACCGGGCGGGCCGGGCGGGCCGGACGTCGTGGCGAGGGTGGCGGGCGCCAGCCGTTCAGCGAAATCTCAGCCGAAGAGAACCTCGGTCTCCTCGTAGCGCTCCGGCGGCACCAGCTTGAGCTGACGGGTGGCCTCGGCCAGCGGGACGTGGACGATCTGCGTCCCCCGCAGCGCCATCATCATGCCAAACGCGCCGTCGTGCACGGCGTCGATGGCGTGGATGCCGAACCGGGTGGCGAGCACGCGGTCGAACGCCGTCGGGGTGCCGCCGCGCTGGATGTGGCCGAGCACGGTGAACCGCGCCTCCTTGCCGGTCCGCTTCTCGATCTCGTCGGCAAGCATCTGGCCGATCCCGCCGAGCCGGACGTGACCGAAGGAGTCCAGCTGCTGATCCGCCAGTTCCATGTCCTCTTCCTCCGGGCGCGCGCCCTCGGCGACCACGACGATCGGCGCATACCGCGTCTGGAAGCGGTGCTCCACGTACGCGCAGACCTTCTCCATGCTGAACGGCTTCTCCGGGATCAAGATCACGTTCGCCCCGCCGGCCATCCCCGCGTGCAGCGCGATCCAGCCCGCGTGCCTGCCCATCACCTCCACGATCAGCGCCCTGTGGTGGCTCTCCGCGGTGGTGTGCAGCCGGTCGATCGCCTCCATGGCGATGTTCACCGCGGTGTCGAACCCGAACGTGTAGTCGGTCGCGCCCAGGTCGTTGTCGATGGTCTTGGGCACGCCGACCACCGGAGCGCCCTCGGCGTGCAGCGCCGCCGCCACCCCGAGGGTGTCCTCGCCGCCGATCGCCACCAGCGCGTCCACTCCCAGGCCGGCCAGGTTGTCCCTGATCCGCTCCAGCCCGGACCGGCCGCCGCTGGCCGCGCTCTCGGCCAGCGGGTTGGTCCGGGACGTGCCGAGGATCGTCCCGCCGCGCGGGAGGATGCCGCGGACAGCCTGTACGTCCAGCGGCACCGTGTCGCCCTCGAGCGGGCCGCGCCAGCCGTCCCTGAACCCGATGAACTCGTATCCGTACTCCGGCGTTCCCTTCCGGACCAGCGCGCGGATGACCGCGTTCAGGCCGGGGCAGTCGCCGCCTCCGGTCAGCACTCCGACTCGCATGGGGGCAACATTAGTCGTCATGAGTGTCCTCGCCATTGACGCTGGCACAACAGGAGTCACCGCGCTGGTAGTAAACCCGGACGGAACCGTCGCGGGCCGGGGTTACCAGGAGTTCCCGCAGTACTACCCGCGGCCGGGCTGGGTGGAACACCTTCCCGAGGAGATCTGGCAGGCCACCCTGGCCGCCTGCCGCCAGGCACTCGAGCAGGCGGGCGGAAGAGATTTCGATGGTGAAACGGCTGCCGCGGGGCCAGTCACCTGCGTCGGCATCACCAACCAGCGGGAGACCGCCGTGATCTGGGACCGGCGAACCCTGGCCGCACCGCGTAACGCGATCGTCTGGCAGGACCGCAGGACCGCCCGGATCTGCGACGCGCTGCGCGAGGCCGGGCACGAGGAGCGGGTGAGCGAGCTGACAGGGCTGCGGATCGATCCCTACTTCACCGGCACCAAGCTCACCTGGCTCGCCGGCAACGAGCCCGTTACCTGGCGGGGCCTCGCCGACGGCTCGCTGGCCGCCGGCACGGTGGACTCCTACCTGATCGCCCGGCTGACCGGCGGGCGCTTGCACGTCACCGACCCCTCCAACGCCTCCCGGACGCTGGTGTTCGACATCACCTCCGGCCGGTGGTCGGACGAGCTGTGCGAGCTCCTGAGCGTGCCATCCAGGGCGCTGCCGGAGGTGGTTTCCTCGACCGGCGTGGCCGGGCGCACCGAGCCGGGGGCGTTCCTCGGGCTCGACCTGCCCATCGCCGGGATCGCCGGCGACCAGCAGGCGGCGCTGTTCGGCCAGGCGTGCTTCTCCCCCGGCGACGCCAAGTGCACCTACGGGACCGGGTCGTTCGTGCTCGCCAACACCGGCCAGGCGCTGGTCAGGTCGCAGGCGGGGCTGCTGTCCACGGTGGCCTGGATGGACGGCTCCGGCGCGCTCACCTACGCGCTTGAAGGCTCGGTGTTCGTGACCGGGGCGGCGGTCCAGTGGCTGCGCGACGGGCTCGCGCTGCTCGACAACGCGGCGCAGAGCGAGGCGCTGGCACGGTCGGTGCCCGACTCCGGCGGGGTGGTGTTCGTGCCGGCCCTGACCGGGCTCGGGGCACCGGACTGGGATCCGGACGCGCGGGGGGCGGTGTTCGGCATCACCCGGGGGACGACCCGGGCGCACCTGGTCCGCGCCACGCTGGAGGCGATCACGTTCGAGGTCCGTGACGTGTTCGACGTGATGGTGACCGGCGGGTGGCGCGAGCGGTGCGTGCTGAGGGCCGACGGCGGGGGGGCCGCCAACGGCCTGCTCATGCAGCTTCAGGCCGACCAGCTCCAGCTGCCGGTCGAGCGGCCGCAGGTGGCCGAGACGACCGCCCTCGGCGCGGCGTTCCTGGCCGGCCTGGCCACCGGTGAGTGGTCGTCACCGGCCGAGCTGGCCAGCACCTGGCGGCTGGGCCGGCGGTTCGAGCCCGGCCCCCGCGACGACGACGGCTACGCCCGCTGGCGCCGCGCGGTCGCCCGCACCAAGGGCTGGGCGCGGGACGAGAGCGCGGCGCCAGCGGGTTAGGCCCCTGGGGATTGCCGCTAGAACCGCGGGCTACTCGGGCCGGGTGCCGGTGACGGTCGTGGGGGGTGGCGGCTGGGTTTCGGCCTTTGCGGGAGCGGCGCCGTCGGGGTGCGCGCGAGCCTTCGCGCGCTGGGCGTATTCGTCCACGTACACCTGGCCGGAGAGATTCATCACCGCGTACATGATCTCGTCGGTCACCGCACGCAGCACCAGGGGGTCCGCCTCCAGGCCCGCGTACCGGGAGAAATCGAGCGGCTGGCCGAACTTCACCCCGGGCCGGATCCGGAACCGGGGCATCAGCCTGCCAGGTGGCTGGAACTCAAACGTCCCGATCATGGCGCACGGGATCACCGGGGCGCCCGACTCGAGCGCCAGCCTCGCCACCCCGGCCTTGCCCCGGTACAGGCGCCCGTCCGGGGTCCGGGTGCCCTCCGGGTAGATGCCGAGCAGCTGGCCCCTGGCCAGCACCCGCAGTCCCGTTCCGAGCGCACGCTCGCTCGCCGCGCCGCCGGAGCGGTCCACCGGAATCTGCCCAACGCCGCGGAAGAAAGCCTTACTGACCAGGCCCTTCAGCCCGCGGCCCGTGAAGTACTCGGCCTTCGCGAGGAACGTCACCTTCCGCGGCAGCGGCAGCGGGCCGAAGAAATGATCGGAAAATGACAGATGATTCCAGGCCAGGATGGCCGGGCCCTCACGGGGAACGTGCTCGGTCCCCTCCGCCCACGGCCGGAACAGCAGCGTGAGGACCGGGTAGAGGACCGCCTTGACCACCCAGTAGAACACGCATCCATCGTCCCACGTCGTGCCCCATACCGCAGGCCCCAAAGATCGATGACGCGCAGCCCGCGGTTCTCCGCCGTCCCCGGCCGCGGCAGGCCCACCGCGCCCTCGCTGGCGGGTCGGGGCTGCGCGCGAGGATGCTCGCATGCGACGATTTCCTGCGGGAGCGCACGTGCCAGCCCGAGAGGACGCCAGCGCATGTCGGTGATGCCGGGAGCGGAGCCCTTCTTCCACCGCGGGGGCAGCACGGGGGTCCTGCTTTGTCACGGATTCACCGGCAGCCCCGGGTCGCTGCGGCCCTGGGCCGGCTATCTCGCCGCGGCCGGGCTGACCGTGTCCCTGCCGCGGCTGCCCGGGCACGGCACCACCTGGCAGGAGATGGCGCACACGCGATGGGAGGACTGGTACGCGGAGATCGACCGCGCCTATGAGGAGCTGCGCGGGCAGGCGGAGGAGATCTTCGTCATGGGCCTGTCGATGGGCGCCTGCCTCGCGCTCCGGCTGGCCGAGCTGCGCGCCAGCCAGGTGGCCGGGCTTGTGCTCGTCAACCCCTCGGTCGCGGCCGACACGAAGCTATTCGCGCTTGCACCCGTGCTCAAGCTGCTTGTGCCCTCGCTCAAGGGGGTCGCCGGCGACATCAAGAAGGAGGGCGTGCACGAGCCTGGCTATGACCGGGTTCCCGTGCGGGCGGCGGCGACCCTGCCGCAGCTGTGGAAGCTCACCCAGCGCCAGCTTTCGGACGTGACCGCGCCGGTGCTCGTCTACCTCAGCACGATCGATCACGTGGTCGGGCCCGCCAGCATGCGGGCACTGCGCGCCGCGCTGCCCGGCGAGCGGCTCACCGTCCGCGAATGCCCGAACAGCTTCCACGTGGCGACGATGGACAACGACGCGGAGGACATCTTCGCCGGAAGCCTGGAGTTCGTCCGCGCCCACAGCCACGCCGCGAGGGAATGAGGGGGCGGGAGATGGCCGACGCCGGCGACGACGAGGCTAGGTGGCGCGAGCTTGTCGAGCATTTCAGCGCCCCCGCCGCGGCCGAGGGCACGCCCGCCCCGTGGCCGGCGCGCGAGGACGTGGCCGGGCCGGCCGGTGCCGGCGAGGGCGGCGGCGAGGCCGCGGACCCGCGCCCGGCATCGCCGGCTGACCCCGTTCCCGGGGCGATCCCGGCCCCGCCGCAGCTTCGCATCATCCGGCCGGCGAGCCCGGTGCCGCTGCCCGCCCCCGGCGACGGGAGGCCCGGTGACGAGAACGCGGATGATGAGCACTACGTGCCGCCGGTCCCGCCGCCGCTGCCACGGCTCGAACCCGCTGCCAAGGGCGCCTGGGTCGCGCTGTTCGGCGGGCCCGGCTACCTGCTCGTGGCGGTCATGGTGGGCTGGCCGGTACCGGGATGGGCGGCCTTCTGCGCGGTGGCGGCCTTCGTTGGCGGCTTCGCGACGCTTGTCATGCGGATGGGAGACCGCCCGCCGCACGACGACTCGGACCCGGACGACGGCGCGGTCGTCTGAGCGGGGCCAAGGCCGGCTCAGCGGTTGCGTGCCAGGTCGGCGGCGCCGACAATGCCGGCGTCGGCGCCAAGCGTGGCCAGCCTGATCTCCGCCTGCGGCCGGTAACGCCCGCCGGGCAGCCCCCGTTCGTAGGCCATCCGCGCCGGCCCGAGCAGCAGCTCGCCCGCGTCACTGGCCCCGCCGCCTATGACGAAGCAGCCGGGGTCGAGGATCGCCGCCAGGTCTGCCAGCCCCTGGCCGAGCCAGGCGCCGACGATTCCGAAGCAGCGCAGCGCGGCCGGGTCCCCCTCCCTGGCCGCCTGACTGACCTGCTGGCCACCGATCCCCTCGACGCTGCCCCCGGCGAGCTGAAGCAGCCGGACCGCGGCCTCCGGCGAGCGCCGTGCGAACTCGCGCGCCTCCGCCACCAGGGCGTTGCCGCTCGCGTACTGCTCCCAGCAGCCACGGTTACCGCAGCCGCACAGACGGCCATCGGGCACCACCCGGTAGTGCCCGGGCTCTCCGGCCATTCCCCACCTGCCGCGGTAGAGCTGGCCGTCCAGCACCACGGCGCCCCCTATCCCGGTGCCAAGCGCGACGAAGACAACGTGCCCCTGGCCGCACGCGGCACCGAACTTCACCTCCGCCCAGGCGCTCGCGTTGGCGTCGTTCTCCATCACCACGGGCATGCCGACGAGATCCTCGACCTTCTTGCGCAGCGGCTCGACCCGCCACGCGAGGTTCGGGGCGAACAGCACGGTGTCGCGGGACTCATCCACGAAGCCGGCCGCTCCCACCCCCACCGCCTGCACCGGGTGGCGGCCCAGCAGTTCGGTGACGGTCTCGGCGATCGCCCGGGCGGTGCGTTCCGGGCTCGCCGCGGGCGTCACCCGGCGCAGCCTCTCGACGATCCGGCCATGTTCGTCGACGGCACCGGCGGCGACCTTGCTCCCCCCTACATCAACCCCGATCGTCAGGGTCATCTCAGAGCACCCGGCGACGGGACTGCTGGGATCGGCCCCCGCGAAGCCACGTCGCCCTACGGCGCCGCCGGGGAGTCTCCCGGCGGCTGCGGCGGCCCGGACCCATCCCCTTGGCTCGGCTCCGCCGCATCCGGGCCATGCTCTCTCGCATCCGGCCGCACGCCTTCGCCCGCCCGCGGGGCCTCCCCCGCGCGCGGACCCCTGCTGGGCTGCGGCTTCCCGGCCGCGGAAATCGCCGCCTCCACCGCCGAGGCGACCTCGTGCGCCAGCGAGGCCACGGTCTCACCCGCGGCGGCCAGGTAAGCGCCGACGCCTGGGCGAGACTCCCTGAGCATGCGGGCGGCCCGGCACACCGGGCACCAGGCACACTCCGGCGCCTCCGGCGCGGGGTCCGCCGTCGCGCTTTCCCAGACGTCACGCTTTGCCCCGTTCAGCCCGAGCGCCGCGCGGATGTTGCCGCCGAGTTCCCTGCTCACCCCCCGCGCCCCCGAGCGGAACAGCCATCGCTGGAAGTCACCGACCGGGTCGGGGCGCGGCTGGTTGGGCTCCTGTGTCACGAAGTTCCTCCTCCCGCGCCCTCGGCGCGGTTCTTGAGCCCTTTGAGAGCGGTATCGATGATCATCTTCTCCGCCCTCCGCTTGAGCAGCCCGGGCATGGGAATACGAACGTCCACCGTGAGGTCGTAGGTGACCTTGGTCGCGCCGCCGCTGTCAGCCAGCAGGTACCCGCCGCTCATGGCGGATATCACAGAGCCTGGCTCGGCCAGCTGCCATCGCACCCCCGATTCGCCGTCCCAGTCGTAGCCGAGCACGTAGGTGTCCTTCACCATGCCGGCGTCCAGCCGGAAGCGAACCCGGCTGGCCTGGCCCTCGGCGTTACGCTCAACCACCTCGGCCGACCGCACCGCGGACGCCCACCGCGGGTAGGCCCCGAAATCGGCGATCACCGCCATGACGTCCGCCCTCGGCGCGGAGACCATGATGCTGGAAGTCGTGCTGGCCATGCTCGGAGCGTACCGCCATCCCGGCTGAGCGGGGACCATCGCGGCGGCGGCTACCACGCCAGCACGTAAGGCTTCCCTGTGGCGCGGAAGTGGCCCACGTTGATGCACTCGGTGCGGCCGATCCGGAGCCGCCGCGCGAGCGGCTGATGCACGTGGCCGAACAGGAGGTAGCGAGGCCTGGTCCGCTTGATCTCCGCCAGCAGGGCCTCGCTGCCTCGCTCGAGCCTGCGGGCGACCGTGTCGTACAGCAGCTCAGGCACGGCCGGCGGGATGTGGGTGCACAGCACATCGGCCCCCCTGACGGCCGCCACCTTGGCCGCGTAGGCGTCCTCATCGATCTCGTTCGGCGTCCGGTAGGGCGAGCGGAGCCCGCCGCCCACGAACCCGAACGTCCATCCCCCGAACTCCATGTGCTCGCCGTCAAGGACGTGGTGACCGGGCCGCAGGTGCTCGGCCCACATGTGGGGGATGTCAACGTTCCCGTAGGTCAGGTAGGCGGGCTCGGGCAGCGCGGCGAACAGCTCCGCGTACTGGCGGGAGGCGGCGTCACGCACGCGCGCGGCGGGATCGCCGCCAAGGCCCTGCCACAGGCTCAGGGACATGGCGCGCGCCTCGTCGAACCGCTTCTCGGTGCGGAGCTCCACGAACCTCCGCGCCGCCTCCGCACCGAACAGCTCGGGGAAGATCCCCTGCGCGTGATCGGCGTAGTCCACGAACAGCAGCAGGTCGCCGAGGCAGAACAGGGCGTCGGCACCTGCCGCGGCGGCAGGCAGGTCCCCCGCCCGGCCATGCACGTCGCTGATGACGTGAACCCGCATGCCGACAGGGTAGTGGCCGGTGCGAGAGGTACTCCCCGCCCGCCAGCGGAATTAGGCTGGGCGCGAGGACCCGGGTGCCTGGAGGTCAAGGGATGCGCGAGTACAGTTCCGCCGCCGTGGTGGAGGTCTCACCGTCGGCCAGCCTGACCGACGTCGTTCTCGAGCGGGCGGCACGCGATCCCGGTGCCGTGATCATGCGGCGCAAGACCGATCCCACGCTGGTGCCCGCGTCATCGCCGGGTGGAGCGGGGAGCGGGCCATGGCAGGACGTCACGGCCGCTGAATTCGCCGAGAACGTGACCGCGCTCGCCAAGGGGCTCATCGCGGCCGGGATCGGCGTGGGCGACCGGATCGCCCTGATGTCGCGGACGCGGTACGAGTGGACGCTGGTCGACTACGCGATCTGGACCGCTGGCGCGGTCACGGTGCCGATCTACGAGACCTCGTCCGCCGAGCAGGTGGAGTGGATACTCAGCGACTCCGGCGCCCGGGCGCTGGTGCTTGAGACGCCCGGTCATCTGCGGGTCGCCAGCGAGGTGCTGCACCGGCTGCCCGGGGTGTCGCGGGTGTGGCAGATCGAGGGCGCCGCGGCGGCGGTGCGGCCGGAAACCAGCACCGCACCGGCCGGTGCGGACGGCCAGGAGCGGGTCACGCCCGGCCGGCCAGCGCCGGTCCAGCCGCTGATCGCGCTGGCCGCGGCCGGGTCAGCGGTCGATGACGCCGAGGTTGACCGGCGCAGGCGGGCCCGTCACGCGGGCGACCTGGCGACCATCATTTACACCTCCGGCACGACCGGGCGGCCGAAGGGATGCGAGCTCACCCACGGAAACCTGCTCGCCGACGTGCGCAACGCGGTCGAGGGGTGGCTCGCGGTGCTCTTCGGGATGGGGAACGCCTCGACGCTGCTGTTCCTGCCGCTGGCCCACTCCTTCGCCCGCATCATCGAGGTGGGGTGCCTGGAGGCCGGGGTGGTGCTTGGGCACACCCCGGACGTATCCGGCCTGCTTGCTGACCTGCAATCGTTCCAGCCGTCGTTCATCCTGGCGGTGCCCCGGGTGTTCGAGAAGGTCTACAACGGAGCCGAGCAGCAGGCGTCCGCCAGCCCGGTGAAGGGCCGCATCTTCCGCGCCGCCACGCAGGCCGCGATCGCCTGGAGCAAGACGCTCGGCAACGGAACGCAGGCGCCGGGCGGAGCGGGAGCACTACTGCGGATGCGGCACGCGATCTTCGACCGGCTGGTCTACCGCAAGCTGCGCGCCGCGGTCGGCGGCCGGGTCGTGTACGCGATCTCCGGGGGTGCCCCGCTGGGGGAACGGCTCGGCCACTTCTTCCGCGGCGCCGGCATCACCGTTCTGGAGGGGTACGGGCTGACCGAGAGCAGCGCGGCGGCCACGGTCAACCCTCCCGACCGGGTCAAGATAGGCACCGTCGGCCAGCCGCTGCCCGGCGTCACGGTGCGGATCTCCGACGATGGCGAGATCCTCCTTGCCGGGCCCAATATCTTCCGTGGCTACTGGCACAACGGCGACGCGACCGCCGAGGCGCTCACCGAGGGGTGGCTGCGCACCGGCGACATGGGCGAACTCGATGACGAGGGATACCTGCGGGTCACCGGCCGGAAGAAGGAGCTGATCGTGACCGCCGGCGGCAAGAACGTCGCGCCGGCGGTGCTTGAGGACCGGATCCGCGCCCACCCGCTGGTGAGCCAGAGCCTGGTGGTGGGGGACGGCCGGCCGTATGTCTCGTGCCTGATCACCCTGGACGCCGAGGCCATCGACGTATGGAAGGCCAGGCACTCCCGCCCGGGCGAGGTCACCGCCGCCGACCTGAAAGACGACCCCGAGCTGATCGCCGAGATCCAGCAGGCGGTGGATGAGGCCAACAAGGCCGTGTCCCGGGCCGAGTCGATCAGGCGCTTCCGGGTGCTCGCCACCGATTTCACCGAGTCGGCGGGTTACCTGACACCCTCGCTGAAGGTACGCAGGAGCGTGGTCATCAAGGACTTCGCGGACGAGATCGAGGCGCTCTACGCCTAGAGTGCCCGGCAATAGGGCGCTGGCTCTGCCTTCCGGCGCGCCTCCGGCACGGCGTAGAGCGGCGATCCCAGGCAATCTCGTGAGCTGGCCCGAGGAGGGAGGCAGCCTTGGAAAGGCTGTTGACCGGCGAGAACGCAGCCAGGGGCAGCCTGG
>Ga0126378_10005095_pt1 | contig 10170 bp, 5 predicted proteins | sample PanSoiMetPlot_23_FD_92587 | JGI IMG/M metagenome (GOLD analysis project Ga0126378, IMG submission 92587) | Tropical forest soil microbial communities from Panama - MetaG Plot_23 | ecosystem: Environmental > Terrestrial > Soil > Tropical forest > Bulk soil | place: Panama | collected 2016-02-17 | reverse complement strand
GCCGGATCGATTGCTTCCACGTGGCAACGAGCCGGCCGAGCTGGGCGGCGGAATGGAACATCTTGCGCGGTGCTGGTGGCTTCGTCTGCTCCACTCGATCAATTTATCGTGCAGCATCCCGACTATTTTTTCGGGCGCTCGCCCGAGCATGCTTACGTGCAGCCGGACAATCTCGAAATTCTTGTGAATCATTTGAAATGCGCGGCGTTTGAACTGCCGCTTTCGCCGGAGGAACGGTTTGGCAGTGTTCCATTGCCGGAAATGTGCGAACGGCTCGGTGAGGCTGGATTTCTGCACCGCAGCGGCGGCAACTGGCATTGGGTGCAGCAGGCTTATCCCGCGGATACGGTTAGTTTGCGGGCGGTCACGTCCGACAATTTTGTGATTATCGACACGACGACAGGCGAGGATGACGACGGCCCCAAAGTGATCGGTGAAGTGGATTTTTCTTCGGCGCTGACAACGCTGCACCCGAAAGCAATCTATATCCATCAGGGCCAGCAGTATCACGTGGAGCGTCTGGATTTCGAGCAACGCAAAGCCTACGTGAAACGCGTCAATGTGGATCACTACACCGATGCCATTCGCTACACGCAGGTGCGGATACTCGAGATCGCTGAAGAGGATCCAATTGCGGGGCCGGCGGCGCGCGTGCATGGAGACGTGCTGGTGCGCTCCCAGGTAGTCGGATTCAAGAAGATCAAATTCTTCACCAATGAGAATGTAGGCGCGGGAAAACTCGAACTGCCTGAAAACGAGATGCACACCACCGCGTTCTGGCTCACGCTCGGCCACGAATTGCTGGCGGGACTGCCCTTCGCGTTGAGCGACCGGCAAAGCGGAATCTTCGGACTGTTGTATGCGCTTGAATCGATGGCGACGCTGTTGCTGATGTGCGACCGGCGGGATCTGGGGACGGCCGTCGGCGAACGGCCGCCCAGCGCGGGCGTTGAAACGGAGTGGGTGGAGTTTTCGGATGTAAATGATGCGGCAAACGCAAAAGAATTCTACGAACCGAATCTTTATCTTTACGACGCGTATCCGGGCGGGATTGGATTCAGCGAGCCGCTTTATCGCGTTCATGAGTTGCTGCTGCAACGGACGCACGAGTTGATCCTTGCGTGTCCCTGCGATAGCGGTTGCCCTTCGTGCGTGGGGCCGGCGGGAGAGAAGAGCGAGAGGACGAAGGAGGCTGCGCTGGCGATCCTGGAGAGATTGTGCTCGCGATCCAAGGCAGATGACGTTGCCATCAGGATGAGGGCCCCGAATTGAAGTCAACCACCGAGGAGCGATTCTCGAGATTAAACGCACTGCGGCGGCCCGCCGTTTCTGCCCGGATCGCCAATGATGCCAGCGGTAGCGGAGTTGTGACGGCGCGAGAGCGGCGATTCGATGCGCTGCCGGGAACATCGCCGGATGTGCCCGAAGGCGCTGAGCGGTTGGCGAGTGTCCTGGGTGCCGCCATTCGGGAAAATAAATTTGGCGCGCACCTCGGGCTGAGACGATGGTTCGCAGAAACGATTGACTGTGCGCCTCCTGAAATTCACCTTCACCCCGATGCGCTCCGATTGCTGGCACCGGACATGGCCGAAAAAATCGCCGACCCCAGCCAATGGCTGTTTCTGGATACAGAGACGACCGGTCTTTGCGGCGGCACCGGCACGTATCCCTTCTTGATCGGTATCGCGTGGTGGGACGTGGGCGGCCTTGAAGTGGAGCAGTTCTTCATGCGCGAGCACAGCGAAGAACACTCGGTGCTGGTGGCACTCGCAGAGCGAATCGCGGAGCGCCCCGTGCTGGTTACGTTCAACGGGAAATCATTCGACTGGCCGCTGCTTGAGACGCGCTATCGGATGACTCGTAAGATTCGAGTCCCCGCGCTACGTGCGCACCTGGATTTTCTCCACCCGGCGCGCAATCTTTGGCGATTGCGATTGGGATCGGTACGATTGGCCGAGCTCGAACGGCAGGTGCTGGGGTGGAATCGCGGCCACGACGTGATCTCAGAGCTGATTCCATCGCTGTATTTCGATTTTCTGCGCGGGGGGCCGGCAGAGCCGCTACTGCCGATTTTTTATCACAATCAGATGGATCTTCGCGGACTTGCCGGGCTTTCGGCGCGGGTGCTTTCCGTACTGGCCGACGCCGAGAACCAGTGCACCGATGCATTTGAGCTGTTTGGCATCTCGCGCATTTGCGAACGGTGCGGCGAATCGGCTCGCGCTCAAATACTGTTTCAGCAGTCGATCGATGGGGACTTGCCGGTTGAAACGGAGCGCGCGGCTCGGCGGTCTTTGGCAATGATGGCCAAGCGCGCAGGAGATTTTGCGCGAGCGCGAGAGCTTTGGGAGAGCATACTGGGAAATTCGAGGGAAGGCTTTGAAGCCTACGAGCAACTGGCCATCTATTACGAGCATCATGCGCGTGAGCCGCATCAGGCAGCTTCCATTACCAGGAAAGCTCTCGCGGAGCTTCGCCGTGCGAATCGCACGGGAGGCCTGGAGGCGAGTCTCTATCGGCGGCGCCGGGCACGCTTCGAACGGCGCCTATCTCGATTGGAAAGAAAGACTTCCGATGGCCCCAGTCTCCCTCAACAAGGCCGAATCGGTTGTGCTGGCGGGGAATCCAATTGAGGGGCGAAAACGGGAGATTGGCATGCAAGAAACGGATGGTGTTGCCACTCGAATGGCGAGACGATTGGAAGAGGTACACATTGAAACAGGTGTGGAGACGCCGGCTATGCCCGAAGTAAGCGAACCATACATCCGCGAACAGCTCGAGAAAAGGCGGGGAGAACTGCAGGCCACCATCTCCGCTGCACCTCCCGCGCAGGAGACTGCTCCGTTTGTGGAGCTGCTGCAAGAGGTGGACTCTGCCATCCAGCACATTCACGACGGGACTTACGGTACGTGCGTTGTGTGCCAGGGCACCGTCGAGCAGGAACGCCTCATTGCGAACCCCCTCGCAAGGGTGTGCCTGGATTGCCTTTCGACCGAGGAGCGGCGGGCACTCGAAGGCGATCTTGAGCTCGCGTCCGTGGTGCAACGAGGTCTATTGCCGAAAAAGGCCACGCGCTTCGGCAACTGGCATATTCACTACGAGTACAAGCCCGCTGGCCCCGTGAGCGGTGACTACTGCGACCTGATTTTGCCGCTCGAGAGCGACGGGAAACTGGTATTTCTGCTTGGCGATGTGGCGGGCAAAGGAATGGCCGCCGCGCTGCTGATGACGCATTTGCACGCCATGTTTCGAAGCTTGGCGAATATAGGTTCCGAGGCGGAAGCAAACGGCGGCTTAGATCTGGAAAAGCTTCTGGCCACGGCGAACCGGGTTTTCTGCGAAAGCACGTTCGCGGGCCAGTACGCGACACTGATTTGCGGATGCGCGAGCAAATCGGGCGAAATCGAAATCGCGAGCGCGGGACACTTGCCAGCCGTAATGGTGACGCGCGATGGCGTGAAACACATTCACGCTACCGGGCTACCGCTGGGAATGTTTTCCACGAGCCCGTATTTGGTACAGCGCGTAAAGATGGAGCCGGGCGACTCATTGCTTTTATACACCGACGGAATCTCTGAAGCGCGCAACCCGACCGGCGTGGAGTACGGCATGAAGAGGCTGGCGAGCGTCGCGGGCGAAAGACATGGATGGGTACCGCAGGAGTTGCTAGCGGCTTGCATGAGAGACGTCGCTGGACATTGCTCGGGAACGCACCCAGGCGACGACCAGACCCTGATGGTAATTCATCGCAGCGATTCGGCAAGCATTTCGCTGAGCGACTAAAATGCGGTTTCGGTAACTCGCGGGGTGTCGCGGCGCTGCGTGAACGTGTTTCCGGCGTGTGCCTCAGCAGGCGCAGGAGCCGCGGGCCATCCCACCGCGCGATCGATTTTGTCGTACGTTTCGCGAGTGGCGTTCTCGACCACCAGGCAGGCAGTCCCTACGCATCGCAGGAAAACACCGCCAGAATCGCTCTGAAACTGAAAATAGTTGGGCCGGCGAAAGAGCGCCATGCGGGTTTTGTGCTTCAGTTCGAGAAGCTCGCTGTACTGCCCGAAGAAACGCGCGGCATCCTCGGTATTGTCCAGGGCGAGGCGGAAGACAAGTGAGATTTCTTTGGTCTTCGGATCCTCGAAGAGCGCGTAACGATCCCCTGCCCATGCCGCTGCGAGCGTATCAGCGCGGTCCTGACCCAGAAATTGTTTCAGGACTTCCTGCAAGCCAAATTCACCCAGCACGTTTTCTTCCAGCAGCTTCCAATCGCCGGGAACAGAGCCTTTCCATTCGGGAAGCGGCACAGCGGCGGGCTTCACGTTGGTTAAGTACAGCTGGGGATGGAGGATCTGTTGCGTCGAAATCGGCGGATTCTTGAACAGCAGGTTCAGATCCTGCCATCCGTCATGCGCTTTCAGGAATTGCTGGGAAAAGCTCGTTCCGGCGAGATACGGGAAGAGCAATTCGTCGCGAATATATCCCGGTGCTTTGGCGAGATTCGGGTCTTTATCCATTTCTTCCACGGCGCCGGAGCGAATCAACAGGGCAACGTCGGGAAGATCGCGGACGCTCACCTGCTGTTCTCGCAGCGTGTAATCCACCATGGCCGCCAACGCCGAGCCCTCGCTCACAGCCTCACGAGCGAGTTCGGCATCGTCATTGGGGCGTGCGGCTTTGATCCATGAGTCGATGTGGAAGGACTGATCTTCGAGCGCGTGGGTCAGTTCGTGAGACATTACGGCACGCTGCTCGTCAGCCGGAATCCAATCGGCAATGTAGAACTCTTTTGACTTTGGATCGTAGAGTCCCGCTACCTGGTCGGTCAAAACGTCGAGCATAAAAGAGTCGAGCGGGAAATTCTTCGGTATCAAACCAAATGCTTCGAGCGCTTTCTTATCGGCGTAACGCTGGGCATCGTTGCGATCCTCTTTTTCTTCGCGAACCAGATATTCGCGGATCTCTTGTTTGGAGCGCAGGCTCTTCTTCAGAGGTTCCTTGATGGGCAAATCGAGCAACTTGCTCATCTGCGCGAGCACTTCATCGGCAGCTTTGATGAAATCGGCGGTCGTAGGTGGCGTTGTATGCGAATTCGGCGATCCTGCAATGGGAGGAGGCGGCGAGACCGATTGCTGCGCGCTCGCAGTGCCAGTTGCAAGCGCGCAAAGACAGATGACTTCGATAAGACGCTTCATTCGTTGCGCCCTCCCGCAAACTTGGATGAAGAATCAGAGTAACAGGTTTCTCGGAGGTTCAGCGAGAGTTGGAAAGGCTGGTTGCAAAGTTGCGCAACCGCACTGTTCTAGGCCGTGGCTGCCAATGCAGTTTGTTCGCGGACGAGACGGATCAGGATCGCGCGAGTATTCGACAAAAACAGATCGCGCACAGGCGCCGCAACACCCATAGGAACCAGGCAACGAAAATGTTCGACTTCGAGCCAGCGAGAGGCAATATCCGCGACCGGAACCTCTGTTCGAGCGAAATGAGTGCGTAAATCCCATTCCTGAAGATCCGGAGGCGTTACCATGACTTTTTCGAAGAGCTCTTCGTGACAGTAAAGCAAGGCTTGATGGACGGCCGATTCAGAGTAGACCTCTTCCAAAGCGGGATGGTGATAATGGCCGCCGGTTACATCGCGGAGCGTGGCTACGTCAACCAAGCGGCCGAAATCGCTGGGAATCGCGGCCAACCATTGCGTTACATACTCCTCAACGATGAGCTGATTCTGAGCGAAGCGTTCGAGGCACTCCATACGCGCTCCTAACTTGATGATTGCCGTGCATGCTACGCACTGCAGGATTAGTAGTCAGCAACATCTCGGTAAACACAAGGGTTCCAACTAAAAGTAAGAGTGGCGCTTGGAACGGAACACAAGGAATGGCCCGGGGGGTCGAAAAAGCTTAGCGCTTTACCGGAGCAGGCGCTTCCGAGCGAAGGGTCTTAAGCACGGTCCCGCAAAACGCATCAATCGAGAAGGGTTTTTCAAGGATCGAACAGCCGGACTTGTGCAAGGTACCGCTTAACTCACCGTCTCGCGCATTCGACACCGTGAACACGATGCGTCCGGCAAGTTCGCTGCGGTTTTCTTCGATCCAGCGATAGAGCCCCGTGGCGGAAAGTTCTCCAGGAATCTTCATATCCGCAACGATGGCGTTCACAGTCTCGCGTCGCAAGAGGTCGAGGGCTTCCTGGACGGTTCGCACGGCGCGTACGGTGACGCCTCGAGCGCGCAAAATCTCCTGCTCCAGTTGCAACACGGCTTCCTCATGATCCACGAGCAGAACCGTCCCTGCTCCTGAGGCCTTCGCAGGCGAAGACATGTCCTCCTGAGGCGAGTCAGAAACGCCGAGAATTGGTAGCACGATCGCGAAGGTGGCGCCGCGAGGCGGAGAATTGCGCACCTGAATTTCTCCGCCATGTTCCTTGACGATTCCATAGCAGATGCTCAACCCCAGTCCGGTTCCCTTCCCGACCGGTTTCGTGGTGTAGAACGGGTCGAAGACGCGATGCGGGTCCTTCACTCCCGGCCCATTGTCAGTGATTTCGACTCGCAGGCGATTGCCCGCGAGGGCCGTTCGAATCCAGATTTCGCCGTTTCCTCCTTTCTCGACTAGCGCATCGACGGCATTATTCACAATGTTGAGAAAAACCTGCTGAAGCTGGTGAAAGTCTCCGGTTGTGACGGGAAGATTGGGTTCGAATTCCCGATGGATGCGAATGCTGTTGAGCTTCATGTCGTATTCTCGAAGGATAAGCGTGTCTTCGAGAATCTGATTCAGATCTACCGATTTTCTTTCCGGCTTATGCTGGCGGGCAAAGCTGAGCAGGCTCTGCACAATGTGATGCGTGCGCTGCGCCTGCTTGTACAATTTTTCGATGTAACCTGAGCCGCGAGAATTGGTGAGCTCTTCGGATTGGAGCAGCTGGCTGTAACCGAGAATCGCCGTGAGTGGATTATTAAGTTCGTGTGCTACGCCTGAAATAAGCTGGCCAACGGCAGCCATTTTCTCGCTCTGCAAGAGCTGTTCCTGGGCCAGGGCCAGGCTCTGATAAGCATCCTGCGTCTCTTTCAGAAGCAGCGCCTTGTCTATTGTGGTGGCGATTTGATTTCCCACAGCCGCCAAAAGATTTAGTTCCGCCGGCGAAAACTCGCGGGCTTCGCGGCATCCGATTGCCAGGATTCCCATGATGCGGTCCTTCGACCAGAGGACGGCTATTTGCGATTCCCGAATATTCTCCCGGCGCAAAAGCTCACGCAAAATCTCGGGCACGACTACAGCCGAGCCCGACAGCAAGGTGGCGCGAGCTTGTTTCAACTGTTCGAGGAGAGTGGAGGCTATTTCGACCGGCGGCAGATTGCGCGCGAATTCAGTCTCATATCCGAAGGCCGCCATGCGCTTCAGAGTGTGCGACGGCTCATCGAGCAAATAGATCGAGCACGTGTCAACCTTAAAGAGCTCAGCAACTTTCGGAGGCACTCGATTCAAGATTTCATCTATCTCGGCAGACTGGCTAAGCATGCCGCCAATTGAGTTCAGCGCGAGAAGTTCCCTGTTGCGGCGGCGAATTTCCATTTCTGCGAGTTTTCGATCCGTGACATCCAGCAGAAAACCCTGATAGGCAACCACGGCTCCCGAATCATCACGCGTGACGAAGCTCGATTCGTGAGCAATTCGCACCTCACCGTCGCGACGGCGGAATTGAAACTCAAAATCGCTCACCTGGCCGTGTTCGCGAAGCAGCCGTTTCAAATGTTCCCGATCTTCGGCGTGTAAGTAGAACGTTGGGGTGATATCTACCGACAAGAGCTCATCGCGCTTGTCGTAGCCGAGAATGTTCATCAGCGCCTTGTTGAAATCGAGGAAGCGGCCCTCGGGCGTCGAGATAAAGACCCCCTCCTGAACGTTCTCGAAGAGCATGCGGAACTTGTTTTCGGCCTGGCGGCGTTCGGTGAAGTCCTTGAGCACGTGAATCGTGCCGAGCGGGACACCGTTCGAATCGTGAAACGTCGAATTGGTGACGAGGAAGTATCCGCCGAATGTCGGGTCAATTTGTTCGGGGTCTCCCGCGGCACCTTCGCAGTAAGGACAGGTTGTCCAGTGAACCTCCGCCTGCTGCAAAAGGCTTCGAAGCGGCTGGCCTTCGAGCTCTCCTGGCTCCACGCCGAGATGCCAAGCCAGAGTGCGGTTCGCCCGCAGCACCGCTCCGCTAGGAGAGTGCACCACAATCAAATCGCCAATCGAATCGAAGGTGTCGAGCCATTGTCTGCGGGAATTCGCTGCGACCTCGAACAACGAAACATTCTGGACAGTGAGGCCGAGAAGGTTGGCTACATTCACAAGAAAATTTTCTTCATCGCTGGCGAAGGTGCGGGCTGTAGCGGAACCAATTCCCAAAAACCCGAGCGGCTTCTCTTTCCCGGGGATGCGAACGAGGACCAGTGTTGACAACTTCTCGTCGCGCATCCAATCGCGAACACCAGAGTCCATGGCCGCATCGAAGACGACAAGAGGGGTCGGTTGCTCAAGCACCGTCTGAGCCCACAGGACACGCGGCGATAAGCGCGTGTAGAGATGCAAGAAGTCTTCGCTAAAACCGACAGTCGCTCGCACCAAGAGTGAACGCTTGTCGCCGGAACCGTCGAACAGGTACACCACGCCGTGACTCGCCCCAAGGCTTTCCACGAGATGACGGACAACGCCTTCCAAGGTTTCATGCACCCGAAATGACTGAGTTGCTTCTGCGGTAATGATCGCGAGGCGCCGAAGCTTTTCATTCAAGTCTTCTGTGCGAGCCCGGCTGGCCTCCAAAACGAGAACCGCCATCGCAATCCCCATCGCGATTCCGAAGAGGCCGTGAAACGACATGCGAAACAATCCGAATTCTTCGCCCGACCAAGCGGCTCGATCGAATCCATGGAGACCTCGCAGCATCAGCGCGCCAGCAAGTAATTTCCATCCTACTCCCTGGTATCTTGAATTCATTCGCCACAACAGCCATCCGGCCAGCAGATAGAATCCCGATTCTGCGACCCGCTCAATCCAAAGCGCTGCCATTGGCATCTTCGCGATCGAATAACTGCCGTAAATAGCCAGTGCGGCAACACCTGCGAACGGCGTGAGCCAACGGAGATTATCTACTCGTCCTGTACATTCCAGAACCGCGACGAAAAATAAAGCCGCGGCAGCCAGCGAAAGTACGGCGCTGAATTGAAAGTTCGCGTTAGGATCTCCGCGCCAAATCGACACCATCCGCAGAGCGCCCCAGAGTACGTAGCCTGTCCATCCGGCGATCCAAAAGCGGAAGAATCGCGCTGAAAAGCTGGGGACGAGAAGAGAGTAAAGAACGAGGATGATAAACGCGGCCGAGCCTTCAATAAACGCCGCCGCAAGGAAGCCCGGGTTAGAAACGAATGGCATCGAGTCCTGTGTCAGCGACGCCTAGTCGCCAGGAAAACTCGGCACACACGAAATCGAGGATGTCGGGAAGCCACTTGGAAACCTAGCATGAGGGTTAGAAGTAGGGCAACGAGCCCAATACGCGCATGTGCCCTGCTTTATAATGGTGAGACTTCGGAGCGCACTTGTGGACAGAGAAAAGGTCCTGGTTGTCGATGACGAAGAAGCAATTCGAGAGGTTGTAACCACCCTTCTCGATGCGCAGGGTTATCACACTGTAGCCTGTGCCAACGGCCGCATCGCGCTCGACGCCTTCCGCAACGATACGTTCGATCTGGTGCTGAGCGATATTGTTATGCCGGAAATGGACGGTCTTAAGCTTCTCTCCGAGCTGCGCGTCGACGATCCGGATGTGCCGGTGATTATGGTCACAGCGATGCACGACATCGCCATCGCTCTCGAAGCAATTCGCACGGGAGCTTACGACTACATTCTCAAGCCCTTTGAAAAGGACCAGCTCTATTTGAGTGTCCGCCGCGCACTGGAACATCGCCGGCTGGTGATTGAAAATCGCACGTATCAGAGCGACCTGGAACATCTGGTCGCGGAGCGCACGCAGCAGCTTTCGATCGCGCTGCAGGATCTCGAACAATCGTACGACTACACGCTGGAAGCTTTGGGCGGAGCTCTCGACGCGAAAGACGCCGAGACGGAAGGCCACTGCCAGCGCGTCACCGCGTTTACGATCACGATTGCTAAAGCGATGGGCGTGGACAAAGCT